>WNFT01008749.1_pt1 | contig 10169 bp, 12 predicted proteins | sample 5400191 | NCBI WGS metagenome assembly WNFT01 (sample SAMN13153359, study PRJNA577476) | soil metagenome | isolation source: 80 cm saprolite under Madrone tree | place: USA:California | collected 2016-06-14 | reverse complement strand
CCGAGGAACCGACTACTTCAATTTTTTTGTAAACGTGATCGGGCATGGCGCATTATCTGGTAGCCTGCAACGGAAAACAATAAAAAGGCCTTTCAAGTCGAGCGCACGTCCACAGCGTGTCTGATCCATGGTTTCCCCCCTTCCCTTGCCAAGGCCGAGGCGAGCCACTCGCAGTTCGCAAATTTTCTTTACAACGGCAGCTCGACTCAGGCACCCTCGCACCGTGCGAAAACCTGTTGCTGCGTGCCTTCTGCTACTTGCTGCTCTCTCCTGCGTACGCGGGCAGGATCAGGAACGCAAACTGGTCGACCGCCTACTCAAGCCCGACATGGGCCTGCAAAATGAGGCGCAAAATAAGAAATTTATCGCCGACGGTGCTTCAACAAATAAACGGGCAAACGTCGGAACATTCTACGTCCAAAAGAGATCCACCTCGAAGAGTTTTCTGGCAATAGGTCAGTTCCTGGCGCGTCCATTCACTTCTCACTCTTACCACACTAAACGAAGCGTATTCGAAGTTTCATCTGCGCAACCGATGGGAAATTCTCGAGTTGCGTACGCCAGTCAGACTGCGCGCGGCGTCCGAGATTTCCCGCAATCCGACAAAAAAATTGCCAGCCGCGCGTATTCAGAGAACCGGCCATTCCTGGACGGGGGCAAAGATCAAAAGTCGTTGAACAGGCAAAATGCGCCGCTCACAATCGAACAGGTGCGCGAGTTGTTAAATAAAAATAAGTAGCGCGCTCGCGGGTGCACTATTCTGTGGTTGATCATGCAACCAGAAGAAGCTCTGGCGCTTTTGAAACAAGGCGCGGCCCAGATCATCAGCGAGGATGAACTGCGCGCCAAGCTCACGCTGGGTCGGCCATTACGAGTAAAACTCGGAGTCGATCCGACCACCTCGGACATTCACCTTGGTCATACGGTTGTCCTGCGAAAACTGAGGCAGTTTCAGGACCTCGGCCACCAGGCCGTTCTGATCATTGGCGACTTCACCGGAATGATCGGCGACCCGAGCGGTCGTTCCGTTACGCGGCCGCAATTGAGGCATCAGGAAGTGATCGCAAATGCGGCAACGTATCGCGAGCAGGCATTCAAAATTCTTGATCCCGCGCGCACGGAGACGGTGTGCAACGGCGACTGGTTTCGCGCCATGTCGTTTGAAGAGGTCATTCGCCTGAACAGCCGGGTGACTTTGCAGCAAATGTTGCAGCGCGAAGACTTCAAGGCGCGCATCGACAAGCAGCAATCCATTCGCGCACACGAAATCCAGTACCCAATCATGCAGGGCTGGGATTCCGTGATGGTAAAAGCCGACGTGGAGCTAGGAGGCACCGACCAGCTTTTCAACATCCTAATCGGACGCGATTTTCAAAGGGAAGAAGGCCTGCCGCAGCAGGTCGTTTTTCTCGTCCCGATTCTTGAAGGCTTGGATGGCATCAGGAAAATGAGCAAAAGCTTCGGCAATTTTGTCGGGGTGAACGAGCCCGCCGGAGAAATGTTTGGCAAATTAATGAGCGTCTCGGATGCGTTGATGGCGCGCTATTACGAAGTGCTCCTGGGACGCCTCCCGTCAGCCGACATGCATCCGCTGGAGGCGAAAAAGCGGCTCGCGTTCGAGATCGTGCAGAGGTATCACACGTCTGCGATCGCTCAAAAAACACTCGATGAGTGGAACACCCGCTTCAGCAAGCGCGACTTGAAACAGGCGGAGCTGCCCGCGTTTTCACCACTTAATCGAGAGGGGCTTGCTGCTGTTACCCTGGTTTCGGATGTTTATCGACAGATGTTTAACTTGAACAAATCGCACAGCGAAGTCTCGCGCTTGATCAAACAAGGAAGCGTCGAGATTGATGGAACGAAGATTCACGATCCCAAAGCCAAAATCAGCCTTCGCCCGGGCCAGATTCTCCGCCTCGACCGAAAACGCGCGATCCGAATAGAGTAGAAGTGTGCGTACAGCAAAAGAGCCACGCAAGCCCCCCACAACCTGCGTGGCTCTTGGAACCCTCTGTCCCCTCAGGCGTGAGCGGTTTGGAGCACGGGCATAACGCGCGCGTGTTCCAGATAACTCGCAGCGATCCCTTCGAAGTGCGCCCTGATGCTGCGCAGTTCCGCAGTCACGAAGCTGTCCACGAAATGCAAACGCCGGTCGAGCCAGGCAAAGATTTTGTTCTTGATCTCGTAATGAACCGCGAGTGTGACCTCCGTGCAGTTGGGACGGACCTCAGAGAAATCAACAATGCCCATCAGGGCAATGTTCCCACCCGCGGATTCGAACGCATACTGGTCTGGCGAGTCGCTCTCGACCGATAAAAGAACCGTGTGTGCCTCAAAACCAAACGGGCCGCGAAAACTGAAATCGACCGTTTTAGATGAGGTGACAGTTGCACGGGTCACCATCAGAAATTGTCTTCGATATGATTGAATGCTGCCCAAGCGCGCTTTGCACTCGGCCAACGGCTGGCTCATGTGTAGGGTTTTTTGTAAAAGCATAATGATAAGGTTTTCGCCTGTGTTCTTAAGCAACAGTGATGCCAGCCTGTTACTAGAGGCACAACAGGCTATCCAAATGCCGAATAGTGTTCGTTTTCTTTACAATACTGTATCAGCGCAACACGCGGCACTCCCTAGTCGAATTGAGCATAACTCGCCGTCATCGAGGGAGTTCGATCAGGTTTTCTCCTAGTTCAGCAGGGAATTGGCAGTTGGTAAGTCACGCAACCATCGTAGGGCGGTTCTGTGAGCAACCATCGAGGACGGTGTTCGCCGCAGCGGACGCCCTAGAACATCCGGCACTGATCGTCTGCATCATCGACCGAAAAATCTTCGCGCCATCGGCGCTGCCGAGCCGCGCATCGGACGCGCGATCGGGGTGAGGCATCAGACCGAAGACATTTCGTTCGCGATTGCAGATACCGGCGATGTTTTCGATTGAGCCATTCGGATTCGCGTCCGAAACGATGCGGCCTTGTGCGTCTGCGTAGCGCAAGATCACTTGTTCGTTAGCGTTCAGATCGCGTAAAGTTTTTGCATCAGCGAAAAAGCAGCCTTCGCCGTGGGCGACGGGCAGATGCAGGAGCGACCCTTTAGTGCAACCGTGGGTGAACGGCGAATCATCCACCTCCACGCGCGTGATAACCATGTCGCACACGAACCGCAGCGAGCGATTGCGCACGAGTGCGCCGGGCAAAAGACCGGCTTCGCACAGGATCTGGAAGCCATTGCATGTGCCCAACACGAGTTTACCCGCGCGCGCGTCGCTGATCACTGCTTTCATCACCGGCGAAAAGCGAGCGATAGCGCCGCACCGAAGATAATCGCCATACGCAAAACCGCCCGGCAACACGATGGCATCAAAGTCGTCAAGCGACGTTTCCTTGTGCCACACGTACTCGGCATGTAATCCACCCAAGCCATTGATTCCAGCGACGCAATCCTGATCGCAGTTGGAGCCGGGAAACTGGATGACAGCGAATTTCATGCAATCGACTGTAGCGGCCCGCATTCTCGCGCGCAAAAATTTCCTGTTATGTGCGAGCCAAATGTTCCGTCAGCGCAACGTGCTGTTTCACTTTAGCCTGGACATCGACCCAGGAGTATTCGCATTCCAGAAGCGCCAGCGCTGAAAGCGCGATTCATGACTGAGGCCAGTTCGAGCCTACTCCCGCTTAACGAGCCGCCGCAGCCCGCTTCTCAGCGTGATAATCGTTCACTACCAGGCAAGCGTGAATGACTCCCGGAATCCAGCCAAGCAAAGTCAAAATCAGACTTAAAAAGAAACTGGCGATCCGACCCGTCATCAACACCGCGAGCGGGGGCAGCACTATGCAGAAAAAATATCGCAGCGCTTTCATCGCAAACTCTTCCTTTTCCGCTTCGTCTTTCCCTTCCTTGATTGCACGTTGGACGTTGGGGGTTGGACGTTCGGCGTTTTCCGACTTCTGGCTTCTGGCTTCCGACCTCCGACTTCTGATCGTTGCAGCTCGTAATCTTCGATCACCGGATTCGACAGCAAATCGCGGCAAAGACGATCCAACCGTGATTTAAGCTCGCCGTTTTGTCCCTCAACATCGATCTCCATGTATTTACCGATCCTGACGCTGCGCACCTCCGGCATCCCAAGGTGCCGCATCGCATCGCGCACGGCATTCCCTTGCGGATCGAGCACCGCTGCCTTTGGCATCACAATCACTTTTGCCTTCATGGCTTCACCATATCCGCCGAAGGACGGATTCGTCCAGAGCGACTTTGCCGCCGCAGGCGCCGACAAGCGCAATCCATGAGACGGCGTGTTCCTCTGCGGATATACTATTTCAAAAGGACAATTTCGATCTCGCCGTCGCGGCGAAGCACGTTGACTCCCACATCGCCTTCGTCGTGTCTGGTCAGCAGAAGGTCAACGCGGGCGCCTCCTACTTTCAAATCACGAATAGTCACCTGCGGAAGGAACGGCGGCAAAAGTGGCTTTGAAAATACGAGCTTTCGTTCGGGCGCGGAAATGCTCAAGCCGAGACATGCTTCGAATGAGAGGAACACCGCACCGGACGCCCATACTTGCGGCGCGCAAGCTACGGGATAGAGCGTGGGAGATTCACCAGGCCGCCGCGGGAAGCCGCAAAATAATTCCGGCAGACGATGCAGATCAAAGAAAAGACTGGCGTCGAGCAAACCTGCGAGGATCATTGCCGCCGATTCCTTCAATCCGTATCGGCCGAAGCCCGCGGCTATTAAACTGTTATCGTGCGGCCAGACCGATCCATTGTGATATGACATGGGATTGTATCGCGCCTCGCTGCTAGCCACGGTCCGAATGCCCCAACCGGAAAACGACGTTTCATCTGTGAGCGTCGTCGCGACGCGGCGCGCATGCTCCTGTGTCGCGATACCGGCAAAAAGACAGTGCCCCGCATTGGATGTTCGCACTCTGCAAGGCTGCTTGTTTCCATCCAATGCAAGCGCGTAAGTCGAAAGCTCATCACACCAAAAGGCCTGCTCGAACTGGCTACGGAGTGTTTCCGCCTGTTGTGATAAATCGCGCGCTCGCGCGGCGTGCCCAAGCATCTTCGCAAGCTCACTGGCCGCGATCTTTGCGGCGTAAACGTAACCCTGAACCTCGCAAAGCGCGATAGGCGCTTCGGCAGATGAGCCGTCTTTGTGAAAAACGGCATCGACGGAATCTTTCCAGCCCTGATGGATCAGACCGTGTTTGGTTTTACGCGCATATTCCACGAAACCATCACCGTCCGAATCGCCATAACGATCGATCCACTCAAGCGCCCGCTCGATGTTTGACCAAATCGATTGTACGAACGCGCGGTCGGCGGTGCGTTTGTGATATGCACCGGCGAGCAGAACAAACAGCGGCGTCGCGTCGATGCTGCCGTAATAGCGCTTAAACGGGACCTCTCCCAACGTGGCCATTTCATCCGCACGCATCTCGTGCAGCACCTTGCCAGGCTCTGCGTCCTGCTCCGGACTGTGTGCGTCGGCCTGGGTAGCTGCCAGGTACGCCAGAACGCCACGTGCGACAGAAGGATCAAACCACAGACATTGGAGCGCCGTAATGATTCCGTCTCGTCCGAATACCGTGCTAAACCACGGAACACCGGCGTATGGATAGGGGCCGTAATGCGTTTCCGTTCGCATCATGTGGAGGTCAGCGAGCGAACGGTTCAGCCAATCGTTGAACTGTTCATTTCCCGCAAAAATCTGCGGCTCTCGGGCACGCACACGTTGCAGAGCACTCGCCGCCTCCTCCACAGCGGTTTCGTACTGAAGTGTGATCGAATTTGAGGAATCGCCATCGATTTCGCACGCAATTGCGCACCGGAAGCTGGCATCTTTTCCCGCTTCCAATCGGATTTGAAACGTGGCGACCGATTCGTTCAGTCGCGTTGGAGGCGGATCGAACACGATCCGTGTTCGACGAATGCGATTGTCCAAACCTTCGTACCCAAGCACGAGCCCGTCCTTTCTAACCTGACTTTGCAAGCGACGGCCGCGACGTTCCCGGTTCATGCCGCGCACCTCGAAGATGTCTGCAAAATCAGCATCGAATTCGATCGCGAAGGAGACATCCACAGGTCCCCTTCCATAGTTGTGGATTCGAAGCCGCTCATGACAGGTTTTGTCCCAAAGAATCTTCGAGCGAAACACGTGCACGGTTCCTCGTGGGATCACCATCTCGCTGTCCCGCCACGTATCCGGGTTCGTAGCGTCCACCGCCATTACTGCGTTGTCTTCTCTGACCGTGGAACTGAGCAGCAGCGGGCGATCCTTTCCTAGTCTCAAGGTCAGCCGCGACAAAAAACGAGTATCCTGATAGTAAAGACCGAGTTCACCGGTCCCGAACGTCTCGATGTCGCCAAAACGGTCGAACACGGCAAAAGTATCTCCCTGTTTCAATACCCGAGCCCGAACATCGACGCGGGCCGACGACGAACGAATATAGAATTCGTTGCGGACACGGATGACTTCTCTGGCCATTATGCGCTCAGCTCCGAAATTCTTTGACTAAGTCCATTGGATAGAGTCACAAGCGCGCACATCAAGGCACGCTTGTCGGCTTAATAACCCTCGCGAACAACGTCGGTAGGCTTCTTATCTTCGCGTAGAGCGAGGAAAACGGGTGCACGCAATTTTCCGTCACGAGTCCACTCGGCGAATTTGATTTGGGCGACAAATTTTGGATTTACCCAGTCCATCTTTTTCATCATGGACGGCGTGATTCCTTGCACCCACTGCCCGTTTTGTTTCGAGGGAAGATCGACAAATGGACAATCATACCGCGCTTCCTTTTGGAGCTTCTTATACAACATCGATAATGACTTCGTCGTGAATCCAGTGCCGACTTTTCCAGCAAAGACCAGCTTGTTCTTATCGTAATAACCAACAAGAATTGCGCCAAAATGTTTGCGCGCTCCCTGCGGCGGCGTGTATCCGCCGATGACGAATTCTTGTTCCTGAACGCACTTGAGCTTGATCCAAACGCCGCTTCGGCGGCCAGGCTCGTAAACTGAGTTACGCTGTTTGCCGATGAGACCTTCGAGACCACGACGCTTCACTTCATCGAGAAGCGGTTCGGCGTCACGACCAATTGCTCCGGAGTAGCGGATCGGATCATCGGCATCGCCCGAGAGCTTTTCGAGCACGTTCTTTCGCGCTTCCAGTGGCAGGCCAACCAAGCCTTTACCGTCGAGCTGAAGTAGGTCGAACGCGTAGAAATAGACCGGACTTTTTCGCCCTTCCATTTCTAGCGCTTGCAGGAGTTGAAACGACGAACGGCCTTCGTCGTCGAGCGCAACTACTTCGCCATCGATCACGCACTCACGCGCAGCCAAATTCTTTATCGCCTCCACAATCTCCGGGAAACGCGCGCTCAAATCGTTTTGATTTCGCGACAGCAACGACACCTTTTTGTCGGCCCTGACCGCGATCAGGCGGATCCCGTCAAACTTCAATTCATAAATCCAATCACCCGTTGCCGGTGGTTTCTCGACCAGTTTCGCTTTCATCGGCTCGACGAAGTGCGCTTTCGCCGCCGGCAGATCTGACAACGACGCGATTGTAGGGCGGCCGCTCCGGCTGCCCAGCTGTACCGCGGGCAGGCGATGCGCCTGCCCTACAGCTTCATCTTTTACTTTTTTTTTTAATCGCGTCACGAATGCGCGCCTTGAATTGCGATGTCGGGCTTTCGTCTTCCAAGCGATTGGATTGCCACTCCGCGTCGCGCGCATCGGCGATTTGCTTCATCGTGCGGCCGGTCTTCACCGATTGATCTTCGAGTTTTTTTGAAGGTGGCTTTGCGTCGTCGCCAGTCTTCAGAATCAGCCACTGATTTTTTTCACCATCGCGGCCGCGAATCCGCACAAGTGTCCATTCGCCTTTTGCTTTTTTGCCATCGAGAACTAGGTGAAGCTTGCCTTCGCGCAGCGATTTCAGCGGCTGTTCACCGAAAACGTAATACGTGCCGCGGTCCCAAACCATTACAGTGCCGCCTCCATATTGCCCTTCCGGAATGACCCCTTCGAAGTCTTCGTATTCAATCGGGTGATCTTCTACTTCCACGGCAAGATGTTTTTCGCCTCGTTTCCATGGCAGCCCTTTCGGTAGCGCCCATGATTTCAGCACGTCCTCCATCTCCAGGCGGAAATCGTAATGCAAACGTCGCGCAGCGTGCTTTTGAATGACGAAACACGACGCGCCTTTGATTTTTTTTGGCAATGGCTTGCCAGCCGGCTCAGCTGTCTTCTTAAAGTCGCGTTTCCGTTTGTATTCAGCCAATCCCATTCGAATAACTTAATCACGAATTGGCCGAATGGCACGCCACGACCGGAATGGCTATAACGTGCGCTGTCCCTTAGCGCATGAATTGGTGGAAGAGACCCGCGAATATCCGCTGAGGACAGCGGACGCTACAATGCCTAGCTTTCGCTCGGCAGCGGCTCACCGACCAAGTAGCGGACGAAGCGGCGGATTACGATGTTTTCCCCGAGCTCTGCGATCTTGGCACCGACCAAATCTTTGATGGTGACGTCAGGGTTCTTGATGAAAGCTTGTTCAAGCAAGCAAACGCTGCTGTAAAATTTTTCGAGTTTCCCTTCGACAATCCGTTCCGCAACGTTTTCTGGTTTGCCTTTTACCTGCGCTTTATAAATCTCGCGTTCGGCTTCGATAAGATTACCTGGAACGTCCGCGCGGCTCACATAAAGTGGATGCGCTGCAGCAATATGCAGCGTGATGTCTTTGACGAACTCGCGGAAATTTTCGTTCCGCGCCTTTTGCCGGCACTCGCGATACCCTTGGTCCGCAAAATCGCTTCCGCCTTGGGCAGATCACCGCCGCTCTCAACAAGAGCGCGCTTGCAATCCATGAAGCCGGCATTGGTTTTTTCGCGGAGTTGCTTCACCAGTTGTGGATCGATTTCTGTTGTTGCTTTCATTGAACGTTGAGCGTTCGGGGCTGGGCGTAGGACGTTTTCTTCCGCCTACGCGGAAACGCCCGCCATTTCAACCTGCTCGCGAATGCGCGCTTCGTTGCTTGCCGAAACAATCGCGTCCACAAGCTTTTGCAAAATCACGCGGATAGCGCGAATGGCATCGTCGTTGCCGGCAATTGGATAATCGATGATGTCCGGGTCCGCGTTAGTGTCCACAATGGCGACCACTGGTATCCCGAGGCGCCGCGCTTCGTTCACAGCATTTTGCTCGCGAATCGTATCGATGATTACCAGCGCATCGGGCAACTGTGACATCTCCATTATTCCTTCGAGATTGCGTCGAAGCTTTGCCGCTTCGCGATTGAGCGCCGCCAATTCTTGTTTTCCCATCTTTTTGTATTCAGGCGACTGCTCGATCTCTTCGATGTATTTCAATCGACCGATGCTCTTGCGAATCGTCGCGAGGTTAGTCAGCGTCCCACCAAGCCAGCGCTGATTCACATAAAATTGACCGCAAGCCAGTGCTGCCTCTTTTATCGCCTCCTGCGCCTGCTTCTTACAGCCGACAAATAGAATTTTGCCGCCCCGGCGCGTCACTCCCTGGAGAAATTCCGTGGCCCGTCGCAGTTGCAAGACGGTCTCATCCAAATTGATGATGTAAATCTGATTGCGCTTTTCGAAGATGAAAGGTTTCATCTTTGGATTCCAACGCTTCGTCTGGTGTCCAAAATGGACGCCAGCTTCCAATAATTCAGGCACTAATTCTGTTGTATCTGCCATAAAAGAAATTCCCGAAAGGGAGCTTCCAGAGCGGGACGTTGAACATGCTACAGCCCCCGCTAACGCGCAACCTGAAATTCGACGTTCCGCGACGATGCATAACATCGGAGCAGGCAACCTGCTGCGGGAGGGTTGCTCGTCTTCGACGCACGATCGGGATCCCAGCAGAGAAAACGGCGCTAACCAGACGTTAGTGAGCGTTTCTCGGCGTATCTTGCGAGAATCCAGCAGAAATCCGAAAGCCGATTGAGGTAACGCAGAATCTCCGGATTAAACTCCTCCTCCCCTGAGCTGAATGCGGTGATGTGCCGCTCTGCGCGCCGGCATGATGTTCGGGCAAAATCGAGAGCCGCAGAAACTTTGGCTCCGCCGGGAATCACCCAGTCCTTGGGGTAAAGCGATTTGTCTTTCTCGAGCTCGAAAATGGCCACTGTTATCCTGTCAACCA
>WNFT01010763.1_pt1 | contig 10172 bp, 13 predicted proteins | sample 5400191 | NCBI WGS metagenome assembly WNFT01 (sample SAMN13153359, study PRJNA577476) | soil metagenome | isolation source: 80 cm saprolite under Madrone tree | place: USA:California | collected 2016-06-14 | reverse complement strand
CGGTGCGCACGTTCTGAGGCCCGGCTTTGATCTCTTCGACTAGCTCAGCACGTCCATCAACGACAGCGATCAGGTCTTCAAGATCGTGGCTCTGCAAGTAGTCGTTTTCCCGCGACCCCCGAACGCTTCCAACTTTGTGGCGAGGAAGAAGACCCCGGTGACGACTCGAACGCGAAGCCCGGGCTCTAATTCATGAATCTGGGCGGTATCCATAGCCGGCTTGTACCATCGATTGGAAAATCCGAGAATTTTCTCGTCAATAGGCATTCCATCTAGCAATAAAGCCCTAAAGAACCTAAAGCAAAGCCACGGTCGAATGACGAGTCTCCTAGTTGAAGCCCTACCGTCGAATCACAGCGCCAAGAGTCTGACTACGGTATGATCTTTAACCAAAGTAGTTCAATCTTTCCCAAAGAAAGAGACCAAATGACTGACCTAGGTGCGGTACTAGAGCAGTTGAAGAAGGAACGTGCACAGTTGGACAGAGCAATCACAGCTCTGAGTCCGGTGGTGGGAATCAATTCAGGGAAACTATCGGGCAAGGGTAGTGGAAAGAGAAAGTTGTCCGTGGCCGCCCGTAAGAGAATCGGAGCAGCACAACGTGCACGATGGGCAAAGGTTCGGGCGAAGAAGGCGGCGTAGGACCCAGGCGCAACATGAGAAGAGGCGCGCCGTTCCAAGCGTGCCTCTTTTCTTTCGAGACATTAGAGCGGCCACAGGGCCGGAACCCGCAACCGCTAATCTTTTTCCCGTTTCCGTGTCCCGCTTCAGCCGCAAAAGTTCCGAGCGCATGTCGGCCGCATATTGAAAGCGCAGTTCGCGGTCTGCTTGCCGCACACCGTGCAATCCCTGGGACATGCGGTTCCCGCTCCATACCTTATCCTGATGTCCGCTTCGCCGAGCATCCATCGGGACAGGCGTCGGATCGTCGCGGGGCAAGGCTTATAATGGCCCACGCAGGGTGCCCGTGAGTTTATCCCGTCGTCGCGCGCTGCTCTATCTCGCTGCCGTCTTGTTCGGCGGTGCCACTACCTTTTACAGCGTTGTCTGGATGCATTACGCACCCCAGAGTGGTGCTACCAGGATCGGCGCCGAATTCACTTATTCTTTGGCATCGCACGCTCTGCGAGTCACTCGCATTGTTCCAGGGCGAAATGCCGAGCAAGCCGGCCTGCGAGCCGGAGACGAAATCCTTGCGATCAACAACGCGAAACTCGACACGCTAACACCCTACTACGAAGCGGTGGGTCGCGGAACCCTGGGGGACACCGTCAACTTCTCGGCCCGCCGGCCCGGCATTTCGCTCCGGGTTGTGCCGGTTGTTTTGGAATCGCCGCTGCCGCTCGAAATGTACCGAAATCTGACGCCTAGCAGGATGGCTGCCATCAGACTCATGATGTCCTACCCCATCTTGTTTCTTGTGGTAGGAATGGCGGTCTTGTTCCTGAAAGTCGAGGACCGCAACGCCGGGCGGCGGAATCTCGATGGCTGCGGGCCTCTCGACGATCGCTGCGGCGAACACCTATTGGACCTTCTGGCTTCCAATTGAGTATGGCGGACCCTCATGGGCGAGTCACTCGCTACACCTTCTCGGCAACGTTCTTGGGCTCGGAGGAGAGAGCCTGGCGGTGGTTTCGCTGGTCCTTAACAGCTTTCGGGCCGTCACCCCCGAGGCTCAGCGGAAGGCGCGCGTGATCGTGTGGGGTCTGGCCTGCGGCTTGCTTCCGATCATGATGCTAGGGATGGTGATCTCTCTTAACGGAGCGAGGTTTCAAGAGGCTCCGTTCTGGCCCTATGCCCTCAGCGTTCTGGCTTTGTTTCTAGTGCCTTTGTCCTTTGCGTACGCAGTGGTGAAGCACCGCGTGATGGAAATTCCGCTGCTGCTGAGACGCAGTGCGCGGTACGTTCTCGTGCAGAGGGGCTTTTTCGTTTTGATGCTCATTGTTGCGGCTTCCGCGATCGGGATCTTCACTCACGTTTTCTCGCGACTCGTCTGGTCAAGCGGGGAACTGTGCGGATTGACCGAGCCTTTTTCCGCAGCGCGTACGACGCGCGCGTGATCCTGCAGGGCCTGGCGGAAAAAACACGCACCGTGACGGATCGTCACGAGCTCGCGAAGTTGCTGGAGATTCAGATAGCCGGAGCGCTGCATCCGAAATCGCTTGCGTGTTACCTGGAAGCCGGAGATGGAAACCTTGTCGCGGAATGCGGACTGGTGGCGCCGGAGTTCGACACAATTTCAGCCCCACTACCTCGGCCGAAGTTCCCTTTCCGCTTTGGCGCACTCTTCTTTCCCAGAGACGTGGACACAATTCCAGCCACACTGCCGCTGCTCAGGGAAATCGCGCAGCGCGGAAAAGCGTGGGATGTCCCGCAGGCTCTCGAACCGGCCGGCGATCTGGGACCCCTTGCGCCGGAATGCCTGGTGCCGATCCTGGGCCGTGAGAACAACCTCATCGGCCTGCTCGTTCTTGGGCAGCGGCTTTCAGAGGAACCTTATTCCAGCGAGGACAAGCATTTGCTCGGTTCAGTAGCGGCCCATGTGGGCATTGCTTTGGAGAACATGCGTCTCGCGGAAAAGATGGCGGAACGAATGGAGGCAGATCGCCGCACGGCTCAGGAAATGGATATTGCCCGACAGGTACAGGCAAGGCTCTTTCCGCAAAAGCTGCCTGCGATGAAGACGCTCGAATACACGGGTGGATGCATCCAGGCTCGGAAGGTGGGTGGAGACTACTACGATTTTCTGGAGCTTCGCCCGCGCCGCCTGGCGCTGGTGCTGGCGGACGTTGCCGGCAAAGGGGTATCTGGCGCGTTGCTGATGGCTAATCTGCAAGCCAACTTGCGCAGTCAATACGCGATGGCGGTCGACGATCTGCCGCGACTGCTCGCCTCGGTCAACCGCTTGTTTTACGAGAGCACTGACGATGCCAGTTACGCCACACTATTCTTCGCAGATTACGACGACACAAGTCACAAACTCCGATATGCGAATTGTGGACATCTTCCCCCACTCTTGCTCCGCTCAGGCGGAAGCTCGACAGATCAGGTTTCGGGGACTCCGAAGATCGAGTGGCTGCGTTCCACTTGCACCGTGATGGGACTATTTGAGGCCTGGCGTTGCGAGGTTGCAGAGGTGCAGCTTACTCCATTTGATACGCTTGTACTCTACACAGATGGAATCACCGAAGCCACGAACTCAGCTGGGGAAGAGTTTGGTGAGTCCCATTTGCTGGATACCCTCAGGAGCCATTCTCACCTTCCGGTGAGATCTCTTCTCCAAACAGTTGTCGGTGTGGTCCAGCAATTCAGCGGCGAACAGCAGGATGACATCACTCTGGTGATTGCGCGTTGCCTCGGATAATTGGACTCCGCGCCGCCGCCCATGGTGGCCCGAACTATGCGGTCGGCACTGTCGCCAAAGTAGCTCCGATGCACCTCGCCACTACTCCCAGCGGCACGCGTCGCGTTCATGAGATTGGCCGTTTGGTCGGGCCTCTATGCGCTAATTCCTGGATCGTCGACCATCCGGAAGCTATCCCGTCGGGCCGTCGGTTCTTCGGATATTGGCATTGGCCCGCTGCATCAGCGCATAAGAACCAGTGAAAACCTGCCCATCTCATCATCTTGGGTCAACAACCGCGAGTGCCGGTTCTCCATACGACACCACATAGACCTGCCCGCTATTCGGGTCTACCACAAGGGCATAAGGATTCCTTCCGGCTTTGAGCGTCTTGAGAACACTGTTTCGAGCACCGTCGATTACGGTAACGTCGTCGCTATGCGTGTTGGCGATATACACCCGATTTCTTTTCGGGTCCACTGCGACCGCCTGGGGACGCACTCCCACCTTCACCGTCGCGATCACTGCGCGTCTTGCGCCGTCAATCACAGTTACCGTGTCATCCCCGTGGTTCGCGACGTATGCCGTGTTGGTCACAGGATTGATGGCAACCGCACAAGGGATCGTACCCGTCGGAACCGTCGTAACAAGGCCAGAAACCTCATCCATTATGAGCAGCTCCGAGCTTCCGGATCGCGTCACGTAAAGTGTGCCGGTCGCCTCATTCAATGCTATACCCCAGACATGTAGGCCCACTGGAACCTTGCCGACAACGGAAGGCATCCTTTGCAGCACAATCAGATTCGTGTCCTCGTAACCTAGCAGGTATACCTTGTCCAACCGTGAATCCACACCGATTGCATCCGCGGAGCCAGCCTTCACGGTGGTTGTAGCATTTGTGGCGCCATCGATCACCGTGATTAGGTTGCTGAATGTATTCGATACATAGGTCCTGTTTGTAGCCGGATTGACCGCTACAACATAAGGGCGTGGTCCTACACTCAGGGTCGCAATCACCGAATCGATCTTCCCATCAATGACACTTACTGAACCACCTTCGGAATTGGCAACATAAATTCTGTCCGTTGCCGTATTCACGGCGATTGCGATCGGCTCCGCCCCCACGCGTACGCTCGACAGGGATTTTGTATGGGGATCAAAGACCGACACAGCGCTGCGGCTTCTTTCGACGGCATAGACTCTTCCTGTTTCCGGGTTCAGGGCAACAGCCCTGCTGCTGATCAGCGCAGTCGAAGGCTCTTTTGTCTGCGCATGCACCAGGACCGTGAGACGGACGCAAGCGAAAAGCGCTAAAACCACAGCCATGGATCCTCCAAGCGCGCGTCTCGGGCATCGCGAGCACCATCGAAAAACCAGAGAGGCACGGAAGCAGTTTCGGTTTGTCCTATCCACGGCGCGTGGGAACCTCCAGAAGCACTATACGACGATCCTTTGTCTAGCTACCTCTGGCGATGGCATTATTTGTCGCGAAGAAAATGGAAACGCGAAGCAGACGAATCTCTGGGAGCACCGCTTGAGAAGTGTGCACGCATTTTCTATCCTTGTTGCGTCGCCGGAGAGGAGTATGATGCCCATTGTCATGCTGCAAAAGTCCTCCTGGTGGATCGATTTGACGTCACGGCACCATCCCAGTTCTTGAGCTGCCAATCACTAGTTCGTTCTCTTCTCGCTCTTCTCTTCGGTGCGGTGTCCGTTCTCTCGCCTGCTGTGACTGTCGCACAACCGGCTTGCTTCCGCGTCCTGGCGTTCTATACCGCAAAGGGCGAACCGGACCATATCGCATTCGCGGAGCAGGCCCTGCCCTTCTTCGCCGAACTCGCCAGGAGAAACAATTTTTACTTCGAATCGACAACCCGATGGGAAGCCTTGAACGCCGAAAAGTTAAAGGGTTTCCAGCTGGTTCTGTGGCTCAACGATTTTCCGACAAAGGCAGAACAGCGCGCGGCGTTCCGGGACTTCATGACACACGGCGGCGCCTGGCTTGGCTTTCATGTGTCTGCTTACAATGATGAGAGTACGCGCTGGCCCTGGTTCGTTGATTTTATCGGTGGCGGCGTCTTCTATGGCAACAATTGGCCTCCGCTTCCCGCGAAGCTCATCGTCGACGACCGCGCACACCCGGTTACGCATCACCTGCCAGACACATTCACTTCACCGGCAAATGAGTGGTACATCTGGAAGCCCAGCCCTCGGCTGAATACGCACGTAAAAGTGCTGCTCACGCTCAATCCGCAGAATTATCCGATAGGACTCAAGGACACCATCATCGGTGGGGATCTTCCCGTAGTGTGGACAAATACGCGCTATCGGATGATCTACATGAACATGGGCCACGGCGACAAGATTTTCACTAGCAGGGAGCAGAATAAACTATTCGAAAACGCTGTTCTCTGGCTCGGCGCTCGCAAGTAGCCGTCGCGTGCGTTTGCTTTGTGTTCCTGGAGAGACCAGAAAATGACATTTGTCCTGAAACCCGATGCCTTCGCTTATGGGAAATGAGATCCGCTCTACCATCAGGCCCAGAGTAGTGTGGTCACTGAATCGCTCTTCAAATTCACATCCGCTGACATTCCACCCATTTGCAGGGTGACCTTTCGCTCGCCGGCAGAATTGCTCAGCACTAGTACGCGCTGGCCGTCGGGATTCTCCACGCCCACGTGATCCAAACCAGTCACCGCGGTTTGGGAATCGAATCGACGCGCTCCGCGGCGCATAAACCGGGCGAAATGGGCGAATGCCCAATATTGGCCGCTGCGCGTGATCTCTTTCGTTTGGGAATGAATGGTGACAACACCGCCGCAGGGGAACGGCCCGATATTCGGCCGGCCCTTCTCATCGAGCGCGAGATTCCAACCAGTGATTGAATCGCACCAATTGCGCAGTGCAGCGGTAAAGGTTCGTCCCCATTTCGTCCAATCCGTGAGATAGTCCGGATTGGTATAGTCCGGCCCGCCTTCGGTCCAGTGCATCCCGACATCAGGAAAAGCATCGTGAACTCGGCTCATCATTTCGGGCGTCCCGGCGTATCCGTGCCAGGCAACACCGTTACAGGATGCGCGCAGGATAGGGTCCTCGAGTTCATCAGTTGCGCGGCCCCAGAGGTTATAGTTGTGATCGAGGATCCAGATCTTCGTCACTAGGCCATTTTGCTTTAGCAATGGGCCGAGTAGCTTTACGAATTCAATCTCATATTCCTGGGGCCAAATGCAGGCTGGCATTCTGCCGTCCTGGTCGGTATCGACCTCGTTTTGCGGAGTGACTGCTTGCACTGGCACCCCTTCGGTGGCGTAGGCCTGAAGGAACTTAAGAAAATATTGCGAATAGGTCCCTATGTATCTCCGCCGCATTGATCCGCCCAACATCGTTCCGCTAGATTTCATCCAGCCGGGAGGGCTCCAGGGCGAGGAGAAAAGAAACAGATCAGGATTCATTTGTCGGGCCTGGCGCAACATGGGCAGGATGTATTCACGATCGTGAGCGATGGAGAAGCGCTTCAACTCGGGGTCGGGGTCGCCCTCGTCGTAGCTGTAGGCCTGAGTCGAATAGTCGCTTGCCCCCATGCAGGTGCGGCACACATTCAGGCCCATCTCTGAGGGATGGAACATTTCATGAAACAACTGCTCCCGCGCGGGACCAGCCAGTTGGTTGAACAGGTAACAGGCCGCATCGGTAAAAGCCGCGCCGAACCCCAGAATGGCTTGAAACTTCTTGCTAGGATTCAGAACAATCGCCGGCTCCGAAGGCTTACCGGAGGCCTGTTGCCAGGAAATGGGTTGAGACTGAGCACAACGCAACTGCTGAGCGCTGACCCAGGATCTGATGTTGCCAGCTGGCATTGCACTAGAAGTTTCATCGTTGAGACCTGCGACCATTTTTGAGGTTGCGGTGGTGGCAAGTCCAAGAGCAGAGAGTGTGAGAAAAGTTCGTCGTGTCGATTCTGGCATCGTGTCTCTCGTAAGGAAAACGATTACCGGGAGAATATATCATCGACCGATCGAGGCTGAGCCGCCAGCGAAAGAAGCGAGCGTTGCGGAATGCCGCCGTTCTCGCCGGACCATGGGCAGAGGTGAGAAGCTAACCGTCCATCGAGGGGATCTCGCTTAGGAGGCCCTAGGTCGCAACAACACGACGTCAGGTTCTAGATCATCTCATGGCCCCTCAGTCTCGGAGGCATCGTCTTGCCGATCGCGCGCATCGTCAACCTTGCCCCGTTGTTCGGGAGTTAGCAAACTGTAGACTTCGGCCTGGAATCGCGATGTGGCCACCATCAACTCTGCCATCAGACGCGACTGTTGAGTGGCAAGTTTTCGGATATGTTTTTCGTCGAACCTCCCGTTCTTTGTCGCGGTGACGAGGAGCTCCCGGTTTGCACTGAGTCTCGTCAACACGGGTTCAATCCGCTGCCGTTCGGCTCCCACCAGGACTTGGATCATTACTATCTGCGATTGTGTGAGCTCCAAGTAGCTGACCAATGAAGCTGAAAGCTGCAGCGATGAAAATGGTAGATCCGCCACCACGACTTCGCCTTCTTGCGGTCGAGAAGTTGGCATTGGCACAGGCTCCGGAATACCTGCGCTCAACACTTCAATCGCCGGTCCCTCTGATGCTGGATGCGGCTGCCCCCGAGTGGACGCCCAGGAGAAGGTCCGGCCATAGCCAACGGTACAACGATACCGACAGCAACACTCGCTCTTCCGGATCTGCCGTTCTTCTCCTCACGTTGCCGATTTCCGGGCTGCGATCCTCAGGGCTTGATCATCAGCGCGGAAAGGCTGCGTGGCGTGATAGCTGAGAGTCCGATCAACAATACTTCGGGTCCAATTCCTGTCACTATCAGTGTCGGACTTGTATCTGTTGGCGCCGGCAATTTGAAACCCATCGAACACATTGCTCTAGTGCAGGCGGCAGATTCCGCGCTGTATCGCGCCAAAGCCAAAGGCCGAAACCCCGTAGAGATCGCTGAACTCAAGGTTGCGCCCCAATAGTGGAAGAAACAAACCTTGCGATAGCACCTTAGTGGACTGCGCTGGCACCGAAGTGCTATTCACACCCGGGGAGAGACGATTTACTTTATTGGGCGAGCAGTTCTGGGGGAGGGCTGCCCGGGCGTCCGCTGACTCGAAAGAGTCGGGACGCCTGTTAATTTTTTGGAGATAATTACACCGCTGATTTCCTTCCGGAGTTTTGGCTTTAGTGCAAGAAAAATCACGTCACGCGATTATCGGCTATATTTGCCCATTATTTCAGCCTTACCCAAGATGTGATTCTGCATTGCCTGCTCAACTTCCCGCTTGCTTGTGCCTGCTTTGAGATTGAGCTTGTTGTCGAGCGCATACAACTTAAAAAAGTAACGATGAGGTTTGCCGGGAGGCGGGCAGGGGCCTCCGTAGCCGATTTTGGGAAAATCATTGACGCCTTGGAATCCACCGCCCGGTAATTCGCCAACCTTCGGCATGGCTTCTGGAGGATTAGAAGTCGTCGACGGCAGGTCGAATAATACCAGGTGGGTCCACGTGCCCCTTGGCGCATCGGGATCGTCAGCAATCAGCGCGAAACTTTTGCTGCCCTGCGGAGGATCCATCCAGGATAATGCGGGGGAAACGTCGTCGCCGTCGCAAGTAAATTTTTTCGGAATATCTTTTCCATTTTGAAAACTTGGGCTGGAAATACTGAATGCCATCGGTGCTCCTCCCTTCACTGAGAAGTAACCTTGCTCTTTGATGCGGGGAAGAGCGATAGAGCTCAACTCTGCCATCATCAGCGCGAGAATTGACCGTAGCAGGGATAGTGCCAAGGCTCGCCTACTGGGCTTTACAATCTCTCTCCACTGCGCGCTCTGTCAGTAAGTGGAAATAGTGAAATTAACCGTAATGCGTGCTTCGGTTTCGACCGGCTGGCCCGCCTGAAGGTAAGGTTTAAAGCGCCACTGTTTCACCGCTTCCCGGGCTGCTGCGGAGAGAATGGCCGGCCCGCTGAGCACCTGCAGATCCTGGATGTTCCCGTCTTTTCCGATCAGAGCCTGTAGCACCACCGAGCCTTGCACTTTCATTTGCTTTGCCAGCATCGGATAGTTGGGATCGACTGGATGCGAGACTACTTCGGCGGTACCTGGCGAAAGGCGAACCTGTGCCGTGGCATTAGTCACCCCACCGCTAGGGCTTTGGGATATGGCAGAAGGAGCTGTTTCACTGCTAGCAGGCGATTTTGGTCCGAGATCGAGCTTGATAGAAGGGTTACCGGGTGTCACAGTCTGATGCTGGTCTCCGGCGACCACCTCGACCTGTAGAGGCGGGAGCACTTTTCGATTGGTAATCACCGGTGAGGGATTTGTGTCTGCAGTGGGCGTCGCCGTAACTTCAGTCACCGGCTTTTTCGACTTTGATCGTGCTGCGGGAGTTGTTTGCCCTTTGCTCGCTAATCGTTGAGATTCCCCGGTAGTTTGGGACGCACTCGGTTCCGAAGGCTCTGATTCGACAGTGGCGGTGGATGGGTACCAGAACTGCCAGTCCTTGTAGAGGACCACAATCAAAGCGGCGAGCAGCAATGCCAGCGCGATTAACATCTGGCGTCGCTGTTTCAGTTCGGAACCGCTATCAAACGGAACCTCATTCATCTCCGGTTGGCGGTTCTCCTCGAGCATTGGCATGAATCAATCCCCTCCGCACCCTTCGAACTCTCAGGTATCGTCGCCTAGTATGCCTCGAAAGGCTGTGAGGAAGCTAGTAAAAGCAGGGGTTCCTACACCAGTTAGTCACAACCGTCGGTGTTCGGACACTATTCCCTTTACGCAACCATGACGTGCACAAGT
>WNFT01009392.1_pt1 | contig 10172 bp, 8 predicted proteins | sample 5400191 | NCBI WGS metagenome assembly WNFT01 (sample SAMN13153359, study PRJNA577476) | soil metagenome | isolation source: 80 cm saprolite under Madrone tree | place: USA:California | collected 2016-06-14 | reverse complement strand
CCAACAAGATGGCTGGGGCGGATTTGCCCGAGTCCGACAGTCTGGTGCGGGAAACTGCCTGCGAACTGGCCAATCAGATCATCGGCAATGCGATCACCGCCCTGAACGACCAGGGATTCCACTTTCGCGTGCACCCGCCGGTGCTGCACACCTCCGAAGAAGGCATCAAGAGCAGCGAGGACACCGAAGCGCTGGTGATGTGCTTTGACACACCCATCGGCAGCGTGTTCATGAATATCGCCCTGCGCTACAACCGCCGGCGGCAAGCCGACCGCGCGGCAGCCGGCAGCTAAGCTCTTTATCGCGGCCAGCACCCTCCCGACGGCGCGGCTTTGCTAGTTGGTGAAACCGCCTGGGGATGTTGAAAAGCCCCTTCCCGCGAAATTCGCAAAAATGAAATCGCGTCAGCATGTCCAGGCGACCCGAAAGAGTCGCTTCGAGGCTTGCGAGCGACGAAGAGGTTCAAGGCGTTTGCGCCTCCACCAACAGCCCTTGAGGCGGCTGGTTGATGACGCTCGGTTGAGGTGTTCAGGGACCAGCCACGATGAAGAACGGGTTTTGGGGCGGCGGTTGTCCCAGACCGAATGCCGTCTGGGCAGCGGTCGTAGACGTCCCCAGAGAGTTCGTCACCGTAAACGTTCCGGCACCCAGAGCAACGACCGTGAAGGTTCCGTTGTCCGGATTAAGCGTGCTATCCCCTGGGTTCGCAATTCCGGTCACCGTGATGGGCATCCCGAGGAAGAGCGGAACGCCCGAAATCAGCGAGTAGCTGTAGGTGGTGTTCGCCCCACTCTGCACCGCGCCGGTGATGTTCACTGCGGACGGCGAAAAACCGCTGACCGGCGCCGGCACGGTTACCACGTAGGAGTCGTCGGATGTTCTGACGCTCGATACGCCCCCGCCATCACAGTTGGATACATACACCCGCGAGCTGTCGATGGAGGCCGCGGCAGAAATCCGGAAGCGTGCGGCTGCGCAATTGCCCACGCTCGACACGGAGACTGCCGGAAGCGGAATCGCCTTGATGACCCGGTTGGTAACCGCATTGACCACGGTCAGCTGGGCCTGCAGGCAAGGTGTCTGCGTGCAATTGGCCGAGGTGCTGTCCAGATAAAAGCTCGCAAGGTAGGCGCGACTGCCGTCGGGCAATGAAGCCACGGACAAGGGCGAGCATCCCGTCTGCGGGCAGGGCGAGTCGGTTCCCCCTGCCGTGATCGGCTTGGTCAAATCGATCGTGGCCAAGACGGCGGGGGGATCGCCCGTCACATCGTAGATGCTGACCGTGTTGCTGGTCGGGTTGGGAATGTAGAGGCGATTGAGACGGCCGTCGTAGAAAAAAGAGTCCGAACCGGCTCCCACGGGAATGGAGGACATCACCTGGTCGGTCGAGCCCGTGGTATCCACGGTTGTCAAGGTGCCGTCGTGGCCGAGGACGTAGACTCGCGCGTTGTCGCTACGCGCGACTGCCCACCGCGGGGAGATCCCGATTCCGAGTGTAAGGGTCGTATTGAGGCTCCGGTCGACCGTGTTGATCACCGTGACGTTGTTGCTGTCGCGGTTCACGACATAGAGCCGCTTGCCATCCGGTCTCTCCGTGAGCGCCCAGGGTGTGACGGCGGTGTCGGGCAACCGGATCTCGGTCATGACATTGGAACTGGTGTTGATGGCATCGACTGCATAGTAAGCCTGGCTGGTTGTCAGGTCCGTGAGCTGCCCCGAGTTGGCAACATACATGGTTGCAGTCTCGGTGCTCGCGACAAAGACCGGCTTGGATCCCGGGCTTAGGTTGATGTCGGTGGAGGTCCCGATGGCCCCCGAAGACTGGGCTACGGAAAACACGCTCACCGAATCTGAGAGAAAGTTGGCCACCCAGACTCGCGTGCCGAGCACCGTGGCATGCACCGGTTGCTTGGCCACCTTGGTGACCCCGGCATTGGAATCCCCCGAAACGTCCACCTGCATACCCGTGCCGGAGTAGGCCGAGCCGTTCTGGCTGACCGCGAAGACGGTGTGAAAGTTCTGCGGATCGGGGATCGGCACCGGGTTCGGGATGATGGTGGGGCGGTAGACGTCGCCGCAACCGACGCAAATCAGGAAACAGAACAGGAGAGCCACCAGACGGCACTTCGACAGACGACTCATCGGCACACATCCACGTAGGTTCATGAATTCTTAAGGCTCTATGCGGAATTGGTCATTGTAATCGGGAAAGAGTCTTAAGGGAAAGCGTGGAACCCGGGTTCCGAGTTCTCCATCCTTATAGTTCTCAATTTGCCGAAGCCGCCCCAAAGAGCTTAGTGGCTCGGTTTCAGGTTCGGGTTGCTTCGCGGGAGAAACAACCGATTCCAGGCAGAAATCGGGGGAGAACACACAAGCATGGGTCTGGCCCGCTCGACTGCTACCGGCCGCGACGAGGCTTGCCGCCTGCCACGGCCGCCTCCGGTGCCGCCTTGGTGGTGGCTGCCGGCTTCTTTTTGCCTTCCATTTCGGCGAGACTCTGCTTCAGGGCTGCCATCAAGTCGACGACGGGAGCAAGCTTCTTGGGCTTGTCGATCTCCACCACCTTGCCACCTTCGAGCTTGGTTTCGATCAACTTCTTGAGGTTCTCCTGGAAGTCGTCATGGTACTTCTCCGGATCCCAGTCGCCGGCGAGCGCCTCGATCAACTGGTGCGCGACCTTCACTTCGGCATCTTTCAACTCAACATCAGGCGCGCCAAAGCCTTCCACCTGGCGGACTTCGTCGGCATAGTACATGGTGTGCAACATCATTCCGCCGGAGTGGGGGCGAAGGAATACGGTGTATTCGCGATTGTGCATGGTCAGCTTTGCGATCGCGACGTATTCGCTTTCTTCCAGCGCCTTGGTCAGAAGCGCATACGGACGGCGGCCAGCTTCCTCCGGGAGCATGTAGTAGGAAGATTCGAAGTACACCGGATCGACCTCGCTGGCCTTGACGAACTCCAGAATCTCCATGGTCTTGGCGGTCTGCGGTTCGATCTTCTTGATCTCTTCGGGCTCGATGACGACGTACTCGTCCTTGCGGAACTCGTAGCCTTTCACGATTTCGCTTCGCTCCACCACGCGATTCTCGGCCGGGCAGTAGTATTGCTGCTTGACTCGCTGCAAGTCGGGACGGTGAAGCATGTTGAAGGAAATGCCGTTACTGCGCGCGCCCGAGAACAGCCGCACCGGCATGGAGATCAAGCCGAAAGTCAGATATCCGGACCAAACGGAGGCCGCCATTTGAGTTCACCCCAAACCTGCGAAAGGCGCCAGAGCCGCGCCCAGCGACGAAGAGTGTAACGTACTACCAACGTTTTGATGCAGGAACTTAGGGCGGGTAATCGAAAGAAAAAGCACGACCCGCGGGGCCCATCCGAAAATTGGCCCAACGCCTAGTAGTTACTGTTTGGATGCCCTGGGCCGGGCTCGCGGAAACCGCATTAGAGCGATGCTATGCGACTGATGTCATTGGACTTAGAACAGATAAGGCTGCACTCCTGGATGACAACACCCGCGCGTTTCGAGGTGGTTTCGCTGGTTACGGCGGCATTTTCGGGCCTGGGACACCTGATTCGCGGGGTGACGTTGTCGGGTGCGATTGCGGGCGCAATGATCTGCTTTGTCCTTTTTGCCAGCGCCGGCCCAGGCGGCTTCGTTGTCCTGCTGACCCTGTTCATCGCGACCTGGATCACGACGCGCCTGGGGCGTTCGCGCAAGCAGCGACTCGGCACCGCCGAGCGCCGTGAGGGACGCACCGGTTCGCAGGTCCTGGCAAATCTTGGGGTGGCCGCCGTTTGTGGCATGGCTCACGCATTGGGTGGCGAGCCGGTCTGGCTTTTGGCGATGACCGCAGCCCTCGCCGAAGCCGCTTCGGACACGGTTTCAAGCGAGGCCGGGCAAGCCTTCAGCGACCAGTCGCGCCTGCTCACCACCTTCGAAACCGTGCCCGCGGGCACCGATGGCGGGATCACCCTTGCGGGCACCCTCGCCGGCATCGGCGCTGCGCTGGTCATCAGCGCGGTCTGCACCTGGACGGGAATTCTTCCGGCGCGCTGGCGCTGGGTTGCAGCCGCCGCCGGTGCCCTCGGGATGCTCGCCGACAGCCTCATGGGGGCGCTGCTGGAACGGCGGGGATGGCTCACCAACGACGTCGTGAACTTTGCCGGAACCCTCATCGCTGCCGGTCTCGCGGCTGAATATTTGGCCCTTTTCCCCTGATTTCACACGAATTTCCGGCTTCGCCCCCGCCGGCCATGGCCATCGGTACCTTGAGCGCATGGTTACCCCCAAGAGACAATTCCGAGTACTTCCCTGTGTGCATGCGCCCGATGGCAGCAGTTGGCCTTCTTCGTCCCCCGAGAGAGCCCATCGCAGTCGGTTGGAATCGTCAGTTTGGAATCGTCAGTAAGGAAGCGATGAAGATCAAGACTCTCGTAATCGGCTACGTGCTGGCGCTGGCGCTGCTGGTCTTTGCGCAGCACCGACCGGGTCCAGCCCAACCCAGCGGATTTACCGGGGTGGTCGACCTGACCCACCCGCTCACCAGGAGGCTAAACTCCCCGATTGCCGGCGAGACCGTCGCAGGTCCGGCCCGACCTGCAACGCTGGTGCAAAAAGAATCGCTTCGCCGCGTGGCGAACTCCACCTCCAGCAATACCAGGATCAACGCCCCCGCGCGCCTCGGGCGCGGAATGTGGACGGTCGACCAGATACCGCCAGAGCGGCTGATTGCGCCTCTGGTGGTGCTCGATGTGACCGGCCCGGTGCGCCGCAATGCAGACTACGAAGTATCGGTCGAGGACATTGCGCTGTGGGAACAAATTCATGGAGACATCCCGGGCGGCGCCGTCGTGCTGGCGCGCACCGGATGGGGCGGCCGCTGGACCTCCAACCAGGACTACCGGAATACCGACAAGAACGGCGTCATGCACTTCCCGGGATACTCGCAGGCAGCGGCGAGATTTCTGGTGGAAGGCCGCGCTGTTCTGGCGTTAGGCATCGACACTCTGAGCGTCGATCCCGGATCTTCGCGCACGCTCTCGGTGCACGAATACACTCTAGCCCATAGCGTCTACCACCTGGAGAATGTAGCGAACCTGGAGCGCGTTCCAGACGCTGGCGCCCTGGTGGTGGTTGCGCCCATGAAGCTGGAAGGCGAGGTCGACGGCCCGGTTCGCATCCTGGCCCTGACCCGGTAACCGCGCCCGCCATGCCCCACCCTGCCCTTCCGGACAATTCCCGGGCCGGCCCGTTCGGTCTAGAATTTCCGTAACCGTCAGTGAGGGAAATAGTTGGGCCCCTTGGAGGCATCCTTTCACCCGGTACATTGAATCCATTCCCCAATTACAGACAAATTTTGAGTCGGAGCCAACCGGTGCATTCATTATTGAAGCCAGTCGCTTTCCTGCTAACCCTGGGGTTGTCCCTCAGTGCCTTCCCGCAAACCAAAGCAGTGAACCGAATCAGCCAGGCTATTGACGAGCGCGAAACCGTGGTCCTCCACGGTAATGTGCGCCCCCTCCTCCGGGATGCTGTCGACCAGGGCCGCATGGACGGGGGAACTCAGTTGCAGATCTCAATGGCCTTCAAACGAACAACCGCGCAGGAGGGCGACCTTGAAAAGCTGCTGGCCGAGCAACTGGACCCAAAGTCTGCCAGCTACCACAAATGGCTCACGCCCGAGCAGTTTGCCGACCGGTTCGGCCTGACTCAGGCTGACGTGCGGAGCGTCACGACCTGGCTGCAGTCGCAGGGGCTCAAGCTGGAGCGCGTGGCGCGCAGCCGGACCCAGATTTGGTTCACCGGCCCGGTCTCCAAAATCGAGACCGTCTTCCGCACCGAGATGCACAACTTTCAGTTGAACGGAGAACAGCACTTCGCCAACGCCACGGAGCTGGCGGTTCCGGCGGCGCTTTCGGACGTGGTGCTCGGCTTTCGGAATCTCGACGACTTCCATCCCAAGGCCAGAGTGGTCATCCAGAAGGTTCCCGATCCCGGCGTTAAAGCCAATTTCACGTCGAGCGTCTCGGGAAACCACTTCCTGATCCCGGACGATTTCGCCACCATCTATGACGTGAAACCGCTTTACACCGCCGGATTTGACGGCACCGGAGTAACGCTGGTGGTTGTGGGTCAAACCGCTCTGGTTTCAACCACGACTCCAGCTTCGCCAGCTTCCGACATCGACGCGTTCCGGGCCGCTGCCGGATTGCCTGCCCGCACAGCGAGCAACTTCAACATCACGCAGGTGCCAAGCAGTGGCACGGCGGTCGTGTCCACCGCTGACATCGGCGAGGCCAGCCTCGATCTGGAATGGTCCGAAGCGGTCGCCCAGGGTGTCACCCAGAACTACGTCTTTGTGGGAAACACCAGCTCCGGCCTCAACGTGTTCGACGCCCTGCACTATGCAATCGACCAGAATCTGGCGCCCGTGATCAGCATCAGCTACGGAAACTGCGAGGCTACGCTGGGCGCGTCGAATGTCCAGATCATCCAGGGCTGGGCGCAACAGGCCAATGCCCAGGGACAAACGATTAGCGCGGCTTCGGGAGACTTTGGTGCGGCCGACTGCGCGCCCTCATCCACCCTGCCGGCATCGGGAGGTCTCGCGGTCGACATACCCGGCGCCCTGCCCTACGTAACTTCTATCGGCGGCACCGAATTTAGCGGGGATGCGGCGGGCGTAGAAAACAGCGCCCAAACATGCGCCGCAGCCACCACTTACTGGGGCCCTTCTTGCAGTTTGACCAGTGGCGGTTCTGCCCTTGCCTACATTCCGGAAATCACCTGGAATGACACGGCAGCCGCCGGTCAGCTGGATGGAACTGGCGGAGGCGCGAGCATCTTCTTTTCTAAGCCCAGTTGGCAGACGGGCACCGGCGTTCCCGCCGATGGCGCACGGGACGTGCCCGACGTTGCGTTCAATGCCTCGAATGGACATGATCCGTACCTTCTCTGTTCCCAAGGCAGTTGCGTCAACGGCTTCCGCCGTGCCGCCAATGACCCGAGCAGCCCAAACGGCCTGACGGCGGCGGGCGGTACCTCGTTCGGGGCGCCGGCCTTTGCGGGAGTGGTTGCGATCCTGAACCAGAAGACCGGTTCCAGGCAAGGCAACGTCAATCCCAACCTCTACGCGGTTGCTGCCACCACCCCGAACGCCTTCCACGACATCACCACCGGAAACAATATCGTGCCCTGTGGCGCGGGGACGCCGAATTGTCCAACCACGGGTACCCTGCAATACGGGTTCAGCGCAGGCGCTGGCTACGATCAGGTCACCGGTCTCGGCACGCTCGATGTCAATAATCTGGCGAATGCATGGAGCAGTGGAAGTCCGACTGCGGCCGACTTCTCCATGTTCGCCGATGTCGTGGGTGTCTCGACGCCCGGTGGACAGGCCACCTCCAGCATCACGATCGACGGCCATAACGGCTTCAATGGCGCGGTAGCCCTGACCTGCACTGCACCCGCCTCGGCGCTGATCACCTGCTCGCTGAGTTCGAGCTCTGTCACTCCAAGCGGGACCAACAACACTGCAACGGCCACCCTCACGATAAAGACGACCGCGGCGGCGACCCTCGAGCGTCGCGACGCCCCGCTGGCCCTGCTGTTGACGGGTAGCGGCGCTGTCGTGGCGGGCGTGTTCTTGTTTGGAATCTCGGGCCGGCGCCGAAACTGGGGCGCCGCTGCCACACTGCTGGCCATCGCGTTCCTGCTCAGTGCAGTAGGATGCGGCGGCAGTTCCAGACCCAAGAGCCCGGGAACACCGGTCGGCTCCTATACCGTCACCGTCACAGGCACGAGCGGCCCAACAACGCACACCACAAACGTGTCAGTCAGTGTCCTGTAAGTGTTCGTGAGCCAACAGGGGGAAGGTTGCGCATTCGCCTTCCCTTTTAATCTTTTCCCCATTCATCTTTTCCCCGCGCTGCTGTGATCTAATGCCGCAGGAGGCGACGATGGCCGACGATCCGCGGTATCCCATCGGGAAGTTTTCTTTCGACGGCACGCTCACCGAGCGGCAGAAATCGCAGTACCTCGACGACATCGAGCAGACGCCGGCACGCCTGCGCGCTGCGGTCCAGGGCCTGTCAGAAAAACAACTCGATACACCTTACCGCGCGGGCGGCTGGACTGTCCGGCAAGTCGTGCACCATGTTCCCGACAGCCACGTGAACTCCTACGTCCGCTTCAAGCTCGCTCTCACCGAAGACGAACCCACCATCCGGCCCTACATGGAAAACCTCTGGGCCGAATTGCCCGAGGCAAAAGGCGCGCCCATCGAACTGTCCCTGGTCCTGCTCGAATCACTGCACAGCAGGTGGATGCTGATGCTGCGCGAGATCAAACCGGGCGAGTGGAAGCGAAACTTCCTCCATCCCGAGATGGGGTTGCTGAGCCTTGAAAAGACCCTCGCCCTCTACGCCTGGCACGGACGCCACCACACAGCACACATCACCTGTTTGCGAGAGAAGATGGGATGGTAGGAAGGGCAAGGTTTCGAGTCTCTCGCGAGGGTGAGCGTCGGACAATCTTGAACCGTTGAAACCGGCTTCTCGTGAAGACCTGTTGCCTGCGGCGAGACCTTGTTTGCTACGCCCACGCCGATCCCTTCGTGCTCCAGCAATTTCTTGATCCGGAAGACGTGGTATTCATCGCTCACCGCCAGGCAGCTGCGCATCCCGTTGGCCCGCATGATCACGCCGACTCGCTGGGCCGACTGAGCGGTATCGGAGCCTTGGGTTTCCGCGATCAGGTTTCGCTCGGGAATCCCGCGGTGCATCAGGTAGTCGCGGCCCACCCCGCCCTCACTGAAGCTGGGATCGGCGCCGGAGCCTCCGGTGGTGATGACAACGGGGGCGAGGCCCTGTTGAAACAATTCGTAGGCGTGATCCAGGCGGGCGCGCAGGACGGGAGAGGGATGTCCGGAATACTCGGCAGCGCCCAGGACCACGATTGCGTCGGCTTTGCGCAACTCCTCTTTGCCCGCCTCGCGGACGATCCGCCAGCTGGTGACGATGAAGAAGCAGGCCAGAGCCAGCACCACGCCCGCAACCAGCCAGAGTAGCCGGTGACGTCGTGGAACCCGGTTCGCGGGTGCATTCATCATCCTTGGGCGAAGAAGGTGGAAATCTCCTGGGCGGGGATGGCGCCTTCGCGAATGACGCGCCAGCGCGCCTCCTGGTCGCTGAGATCGACGATCGTGGACGCGACTTCGCGCGGCGACGTGCCTCCGTCGACGATGATCGAAATGCGGTCCTGCAACTGGTCCCGGACCTGTTCTGCGGTCGTACACTCCGAAGCCCCGCTCAGGTTGGCGGAGGTCGCTGTGATCGGGATACCCGCTGCCCGCACCACCGCCAGCGGAATCCGGGCGGAAGGGATGCGCAGCGCCACGTTGCCGGTGTTGGCAGTGACCTTCAAGGGAAGGCGCGAAGCCGCTTGCACGATGATGGTCAGGGGACCAGGCCAGAAACGACGGGCAAGATCATAAAATTCCTTCGGCAACGGACGCGCCAGCTCTTCGGCCTGATCGACGCTTTCAATCAGGAGAGAAAGCGGTTTGTGTCGCGAGCGAGACTTGATTTCATAGACGCGCTCCACGGCACGCAGGTTGAGCGGATCAGCGGCCAGCCCGTAAAAAGTGTCGGTGGGCATTCCCAAAACCTGGCCCGACTTGATTTGCTCGGCCGCGTACTTTACCAACGACGCTTCCGGAGTTTCGTGATTGATCTTGATGATTTCCGCGTGCACAGCGGTTCCTTCCCGATTTCCCCGTTTAAGACGGCGAAAACTAACATAACACGGAGCCGCTCTGCAACCCCAACAAACAGCGTATGATGCTGCCTTCGGACGTCCGCAAATGAGCAAGCCCTCCCCTTCGGCCAAGCCTGCCAGCATTCGACAAACGCGCCTGCGCCGAGTGGAGGGTCGCCACAACGCGTTGGTCAAAGACCTGCGCCGTGCCTTCTCCCATGCCGAGCTCACCGAAGAGGGTGATTGCGCGATTGAGGGCATAAGGATGGTCGAGGAAGCGATCCGCAGCGGACTCCGCTTCCGCGCCGTATTCTTCCGTGAGTCGGCCGAGACGCGTGCCGAACGTCTGCTCCCGCAAATCGGGGCCCACGTGGAAACCCTCGTGCTGCCCGACAAACTGTTCGCGAGCGTG
>WNFT01006676.1_pt1 | contig 10172 bp, 9 predicted proteins | sample 5400191 | NCBI WGS metagenome assembly WNFT01 (sample SAMN13153359, study PRJNA577476) | soil metagenome | isolation source: 80 cm saprolite under Madrone tree | place: USA:California | collected 2016-06-14 | reverse complement strand
GTGGCGACGATGAGGCGAAAGTCGGCCTTGAGCGTCGCGGTGCCGCCGACGCGCTGGAACTCGTGCTCCTGGAGGACACGGAGAAGTTTGGCCTGGACGGCCGCCGCGAGCTCGCCGACCTCGTCGAGAAAGAGCGTGCCCCCGGCGGCGAGCTCGAAGCGGCCCGGCTTCTGCTTGTCCGCTCCGGTGAAGGCGCCCCGTTCATGGCCGAAGAGCTCCGACTCGATGAGCGTGTCTGGCAGCGCCGCGCAGTTGATGGCGACGCAGGGACCGTCGGCGCGCCGGCTGGCATAGTGGATCGACTGGGCCACCAGCTCCTTGCCCGTGCCGCTCTCGCCGGTCAGGAGCACGGGGGTCTCCTGCGGAGCCACCTGCGCGGCCCGCTCGAGCGCCTCGAGCAGGCTGGGGGCTTGGCCGAGGATCCGGCCGAACCCGTACTGCTCGCTGAGGGCGCCACGCAGCCGCTGGACTCGCCGCTCGAGCTGCTGCGCCCGCCCTTCGGCCATCGCGAGCCGGCGCTGTTCCTCGGCCAGCCGCTGGTGCTGGATGGCCACGACCACGTGTTGGGCAATCTCCTCGACGATCTCGAGATCGCTCGTGTCGAACCAGTCGGGCTGCCGCTTGGCGAAGCCCAGGAGCGCACCCACCTTCTCGCCGAAGATCAAGGGCACGGCGACGAACGAGCGGATCCTGTCCTCGAGGACTCTCCGATCGGCTGGATACGTGGGGTCGAGCTCGCTCTCGCATTCCCGCATCAACACCGGCTCACGGGACAACAGGCGAGTGCCGAACGAAAAGTCCTCGAACCGGTCGGATCGCTCTGGCACCGGCCAGCCGTCGGCGACGTGCAGCCATGGCGCAATGCTCTCGGATTCGACGAAGGAGGTGGCCATGATGTCGAAGTCGAGGACGGGCCGGACCGCGGCCGCGAGCCGGTCGAAGATCTCCGGCACATTCAGGCTAGTGCCGAGGACGCGCGCCACCTCCGGCACGACCCGCAGCCGCTGGCGCCGCCTGCGCTCCGTGTGCACGAGCACGATGTTCTCGATGACGGGACCGATGACGTCCGCGATCTGGCGGCCGGTCGCGAGGTGAGCCTCGGTGTAGACGTCCGGGACCGTATGGCCGACGATGAGTGCGCCGCTGACGCGCTCGACGCCCATGAGTGGCAGCGCCATCCACGCGCGCAGCCCCGCCGGTGGGATGCCGGGGATGGCCGTCCCCGCCATGAAGCGGGCATCGCCCTGTGCGTCCCGGACGAACTCGGCTTGCCCGGCAAAGACACCGGACGACACGGCTCCGGCGATGGGATAGCGGCTGGCGCGAGCCAGAGAGAGGGTGTTGCGGACATCGCGGCTCGGCGCACCGCCGGCCGCATGTTCCGCGAAGACCGAGAAAGTACGTCCTCCTTCGTCGAGGTAGAGGACCGCCATCCGGTCATGGGGGATCGATCCCTGGAGCTGCCCAGAGAGACCGGCGAGGAACCCGCCAGGGTCGAACTCGGACATCATCGCGCGAGCCCGCGCCGCAATGGCGCGGACGATGCCGCCCAGGACCTCAGTTTCCGCCACGCGGTCATTGTACGGCCACATTCAAAGAGGTGCCGCGCGCGGTCAATCGCGGCGCCGAGCAACTCACTCGTATCACCCGCCGGCCGCGCGGGCTCATTGCTCGCGCAGCGATCTCAGCGCCCTGCCCCACGCGATCACCTGATCTAGCACGTCATGAACCGACTTCTCGTGATGTGATGCCGGCTTGAAGACGCTGAAGTTCTCAAAGTCGGTGAAGAGCGAGAGCGCGACTTGCGCGCGCACGTCCGCGACCATCAGCTCTCCCATGACGAGTCGCAGGTTCTCGACGGCCCGGACGCCGCCCGCGCCGCCGTAGCCCACGAAACCCGCCGCCTTGTTGTTCCACTCCTTGTAGAGGTAGTCGATCGCATTCTTCAGCGCGCCAGACGTGGCATGGTTGTACTCTGGCGTCACGAAGACGAACGCGTCGAAGGATGCGATCTTGGCCGACCATGCCTTCGTGTGATCGTTCGAGTATTGGCCGAAGGTCGCCGACATCGGCTCGTCGAGCAGCGGGAGATCGTAGTCCTTGATGTCGACGAGCTCGAACTCGGCGTCGCCGCGCGAGCTCGCGATCTCGTAGACCCAGCGAGCCACAGCCTCGCCCTTCCGCCCCGGCCGCGTGCTTCCAACGATGATCGCAACTCGAAGCATCTCTGAGCCTTTCTTTGCGTTTATGCCTTGTGTTCCGACGGAGCCTTGTAGTCGGCGAGCCCATTGGGGAAGACGCCGAGAGCAACCTCAACCAGGTTGACCGATTCGCGAAGAAGCTTGATCTTGCCGTTCTCTGCGACCAGACGCCCAAAGAAGAGTTCGTGGATGGTGCGTCCGGTCTTGCTCGATTGCGCGGTGAACTCGTACTCTGCGAAGACCTGCTCAGGCGTGTCGATCATGATCTTGACATTTTCAAGGTCCATGTCGCGATAGACTTCGCGAACGAAGCGGAAGAATCCCTCGATGGCTTCACGACCTTCGTACCGCCCCGGAACGCCGAGGCTCTCGAGATAGGGCATTTCGAAGGCGCCATCCTCGGCGAACATCTCCGCTGCCTTCTTCGGATCCCGAAACGATGCAGCGGTGAACTCCTCTAGCAGCTCTTTTGCGTTCTTCATGCGTGATCTCCTATCTTTTGGGACGTCGATCGAAGCCACTGGTTTCAGAGGCGCCAGCACTAGCATGTATCTACAGATGAGGCGCTGCCGGCAATCGTTGCGCCGTCCATGAACACCGCCAGGCGCTTGCGCAGGAACAATCGGCCTCGGTGCACGCGGGACTTGGCGTTCGCCACGCTGATGTTCAGCGCGTCAGCGACTTCGCGCATCGAACAGCCTTCCACGTCGCGCAGAACGATCGCGACTCGGTACTCGGGCGGGAGGTCTTCGATCGCCGCGTCCAGTGCGTCACGCAACTCCGTCTGGATCGCCGGGTCGTCGATCCGCGCCGACCAGTCGCTGATCTGTCCGGCGTGCCGACCGTCCTCTTGAAACGAGGGCAGGACGTCCTCCAAACAGATCTCGTCGCGGCGATGTCGGCGGCGGCGCACGTTCTGATACGCGGCGTTGACGAGGATCCGGTAGATCCAGGATCCGAGTGACGCATCGCCCCGGAACGTCCCGATGTTCCTCAGCACGCTCCAGAAGGCGTCCTGGACGACCTCCTCGGCGTCCGACGCGTTGCCCGTGATGCGAATGGCCAGGCGGTAGACGCGATCCCCGTAGGCGCCCACGAGGGCCTCCGCCGCCCCCGTGTCCGTTCGTCGCAGCTGCGCCAGGAGAGCAGCGTCCGGATCGATGGATTTTCGAGGGAAATGCGGAGGCTGCTCGTCCACCCCGGGCTCCAGATAGGTCCGTTCCATTACGCACGCAGTGCGATCCATCTCACCCTCCTTCGCGGCCGCCGGTCTTCTGGCAGTGCCGCCCGCTCTGGCGGCGGTCCGCACTCGTCCCCAATGTCGTCGTCATCGTCAGCTTCGTTCGGTGGTCGAAAGCAGAGAGGCTACGGCGCGGCTCAGGGTCTCCAGCCCGTGGAACCGGACCTTCTCTCCCGTCCTCGCGCGCTCCACCACCCCGCTCAGCCGTCCGGCGTCGTCTTGCCGGATCCGAACGATGAGGGTCGTGTACTCGCCAAGATGCTCTGTCGGCTCCATGCCCCCGCTCCCTTGGTCATCACCCATGTCTATTCCCTCGTGACCGTTGTACGCGGGCCTCCGTGTGCGAATCGTGGCCGGCAGCGTGAGAAATGGCGTGAGCGGGCGGGGGCCAGGTGGAGGTGGGGGCCTATGGCATACTCAGCAACGCCTCTTGCCGGGAACCCTGGAGGAGCATTGAAGCCCGCGGCAGGCCTGAAACTCACGCTTCTGGGGGGATTTCAAGCACAACTCGAAGCCGGCGCTGCGCTCCTCCTCCCCACCAGGAAGGCCCAGGCCCTCCTGGCCTATCTGGCTCTCCCGCTCGGCCAGGCCCACCCGCGCGAGAAGCTCGCGACCCTTCTGTGGGGTGACATGCAGGATGCCCAGGCCCGGGGCAACCTGCGCTACACGCTCTCGAAAATCGGGAAGGCCCTGCCCCGGAGCGCCCGGCCCGGCCTGGTCCTCGACGGCCTAAGCGTGGCCCTGGACCCTGCGGTCGTCGATGTGGACGTGGCGCGGTTCGAGCGACTGGTCGCCGATGGCCGCCCCGAGGCGCTTGAGCAGATCGCCGGCCTCTACCGCGGCGACCTGCTGGCCGGGTTGGTGTTGGCCGAGCGCCCGTTCGAGGAGTGGCTCACGTCCGAGCGGGAGCGTCTGCACGAGCTGACAATCCAGGGCTTGGGCCACCTCCTCATCCATCAGCAGAAGGCCGGCGCCGCCGAGCCGGCTGTCCAGACTGGTCTCCGTCTCCTCGCGCTGGACCCGCTGCAGGAGCCAGTCCACCGAGCGGTCATGCGGCTTTACGCGCGGCTCGGGCGCCGCGAGGCTGCGCTGCGCCAGTACCAGCTTTGCGTGGACGCAGTGAAGCGGGAGCTCAGCACACAGCCCGAGGCGGAAACCAACCAGCTTTACCAAGAAATCCTGCGCTCGCGAGCCACTCGCCCAGACCGGGCCGAGGTGTCCCACCCCGTTAGCCGGGAAGCCGGGCCGGGCCCGGTCGCCGATCTCCTGTCCACCGCGACAGCGGCGCAGCCGGAGTCCCCGCCGCCGACGAATCTCCCGGCGCCAACCTCGGAGCTGATCGGCCGGGCGGCTGCGCTCGCGCAGGTGACGGAGCTCCTGGGAGTCCACCGACTCGTCACCCTGATCGGCGCCGGCGGCATCGGCAAGACGCGGCTGGGCCTGGACGTCGCGCGGGAGCTGTTGCCGGGCTTCGCCGACGGGGTGTGGGTCGCCGAGCTCGCGCCGCTCTCCGATCCCGGGCTGGTGCCGGTCACCGTCGCGGTCGCGCTCGGGCTTACGCTTCCCGCCGGCGCAGGGTCACCCGAATGGGTGGCGGCGGCGCTCGGCGCCAAGCGCGTCCTGCTCGTGCTGGACAATTGCGAGCACGTGATCGAGGCGGCGGCCCGCATGGCCGCGGCGCTGCTGAACGCCAATCCGCACGCCCGCGTCATGGCGACCAGCCGCGAGCCGCTCCGCGCGCCGGGGGAGTACGTCTATCGAGTGCTCTCGCTCGAGTTGCCGGCGGAGGGCGCCCAGGATCGCGAAGATCTGCTGGAAGCCGCCGCCGTCAAGCTGTTTGTCGCGCGGGCGCGAGCGGCGGACCTGCGCTTCTCGCCGGACGCGCGCAGCGCGGTGATCGCGGGCGCGGTCTGTCGGCGCCTCGATGGCATCCCGCTCGCGATCGAGCTGGCGGCGGCCCGCACCGCCACGCTCGGGCTGGAAGAGCTCGCCGTCCGTCTCGACGACCGATTCCGGCTGCTCACGGGCGGCCACCGTACGGCGCTCCCGCGGCACCAGACGCTGCGCGCGACGCTCGACTGGAGTTACGAGCTTCTCTCAGACCGCGAACGCGTAGTCCTTCAGCGGCTGGCTGTCTTTGCAGGGAGTTTTGTACTCGAAGCCGCAAGCGAAGTCGCTGCGAGCGTCGATGTGTCGGCCGAGGACGTCGTCGATGCCGTCGCCGGCTTGGTGACGAAGTCCCTCGTCTCGGCGGATGTCGCCGGTACGGTCGCGCAGTATCGCCTTCTCGAGACGACGCGCGCCTACGCACTCGAGAAAGTGACCGCAAGTGGAGAGTTCGATCAGTTCGCGCGCCGCCACGCCGAATACTACAGCAAGCTCTGCGAGCGCACTGAGCTGGAATGGAAGACGAGCCCGCCCGCCGACTGGCTGGCCGTGTACGGCCGTCAGGTCGACAACGTCCGGCGCGCCCTGGACTGGGCGTTCTCGCCGAGAGGCGATGCCTCCATTGGCGTCGCGCTCACGGTGGCGACCGTGCCAGCGTGGATGCACTTATCGTTGATGACGGAATGCCGCGTACGGGTCGAACAAGCGATTGCACATCTCGGACCGCACGTGCCCTCCAACCCGGGCCGCGACATGCAACTGTTTCTCGCGCTGGGACTCGTCATCTTGCATACAGAGGGTATCGGCAGCCCGGAGATGATCGCCGCGTTGACGAAAGCCCTCGACCTTGCAGAGAGCCAGGACAACAGCGAGTACCGCTTGCGGGCGATGTTTGTGTTGTATGTGTATCGCCTCATGACAGGTGACTATCGGGGCGCGCTTGCGATCGCCCAGAAGTTCCGCACCGTCGCGGCCAAGACGACCGACCCTACTGATGCCCTCATCGGCGACCGACTGGTCGGCGTCGTCTTGCACATTCTGGGAGACCAGCCCGGTGCGCGCCGACACCTCGAGCCGATCATCGGTGCCGACTTCTCGTCCGCACGCCGCTCCCACATCATCCGCTATCAATGGGACCAGCGAGTCGTGAACCATTGCTACTACGCGCGCGTTGTGTGGCTACAGGGATTCGCCGATCAGGCCATGCGAATTGTGGACGGCATCGTCGATTACGCCCGCATCAAGGACCACCCTGCCTCACTCGTGTACGCGCTCTTCCACGCGGTTCCGATCGCGCTTTATGCCGGTGAGCTGACGACCGCGGGCCAGTTCGTGAAGTTGATGATTGATCTCGCGATGAAGCATGCGCTGGAGCGCTGGAATGCGTGGGGGCAATGCTTCGAGGGGGTGCTCCTCATCAAACGCGGCGATAGCGGCGCTGGCTCGCGACTGCTGCGGGCGGGGCTCGAGGGAGTCCCCGAGGCCTTTCATTACCACACGAATCTATTTCTTGCGGAACTGGCGGAGGGTCTCAGCGGTGCCGGGCACCTTGCGGAGGGATTTGTGGTGATGGAGCGCGCGCTGGCTCGCGCCAAGCGGATTGAAGAAGGATGGTGCTTTGCGGAGTTGCTGCGCAAGAACGGCGAGCTGCTCCTCGTGCGGGGGGCCCCGACCGACGTCGCCAACGCCGAGGAATGCTTCAGGCAGGCGCTCGAGTGGGGGCGACGCCAGGACGCTCTCTCGTGGGAGCTGCGGAGCGCGACGAGCCTTGCCCGGCTCTACCATCGGCAGGGCCGGACCACCCAGGCGCGCAAGGTGTTGGCCCCCGTCTACCGGCGGTTCACAGAAGGGTTCACGACCGCCGATCTGCTAGCCGCGAACGCACTCCTCGATGCGCTTCGTTAGTGGCTGAACTGCTTCAGGCGCTGGAGCGAGATAGGAGACCGGTGGCATCCGCCGGACAAGCCAGGCGAAGATCTTGTTCCGGCGATAACGTGGACCGGGCGACTCCCATCACTGGCTGGCAACTTGGCTGGCGCCATCGTGGTGGCCCGCTCGCCTGAATAGTTGGCCGAGCCGCATCCCGAGACTCCGGCGCCGCTCTGCGTTGGAGCGGTCGGCGGATTGTGAGAAACCCTTCTGTAGGCAGCATCCTCGTAAGGACACTAACGATGTCCGCGTACGAGGCGGCAAGAGGCCGAACGAGAGTCGGCAACGCTGACGCGTATGTACAGTCGTGAGCTCCAGAATCAGAGGGGTGAGGTCACATATGGACATCGGGCGCGAGAGATCGACGATGAACGTAGCGCTGTGGATCATCCAGGGCCTGCTCGCGGCCCTCTTCCTGTTTGCCGGTGGCGCGAAGCTGGTCATGTCGGCCGACCAGATGGCGGGACCGGTTGCGCTGCCCGTCTGGTTCTTGAGGTTCATCGGCGTGGCCGAGGTGCTCGGCGCGCTCGGCCTGGTGCTTCCCGGGCTTCTGCGCGTCCGGCCGGTCCTGACCCCGCTGGCCGCGGTGGGGCTGGCGATCATCATGATCGGAGCGACGGTCGTCATGTGGGCTGGCGGTATGGTCGCGGTGGCGCTGATGAACCTGGTCGTCGCGCTCCTCGCTGCGTTCGTCGCCTACGGCCGCTCGCGCCTGGCGCCGTATCGCGACTCGTCCCGCCCGTCGGTGCTCCGGCGCGCCATCTGAGCACGAAGCAGCCTTCTCAGAAGGAACAGTGGGAACGCAAAGCGCACAATCAAACTTTACGCAGCGATGAGCGCCTTCTCTCGCGGCCTAGTCGTCGCTTCCTTACAGCGACCGCGTCAGCGTCGTCTGGTCGATGGCGAGCTCGTCCTCCAGCTGCTTCAGGCTCGCCTCACGTAGGCGTGCGATCGCCGCAAGAATACTGAACTGCGTCACCCGGAGACCGCTCGGCCGCAGGCAATCGTCGTAGAGCTGCGTCACCACGCGGGTGACCATGCGGAGCGTGTTGCACACGCAGGACGACAGCCGTCCACGGTCCCGTCCGGTCGTCACCCTGGTCCCTCCTCGCGTCATGGACGACATGCGCGCATTATACATGCATCTACATCATACTGGCGAATCCTGCCGGTTCGGACTGACGTCTTAGAGACAGGAGGAATCGAGATGAGTCCGAGCCCGAATCGCGAGGTGGTCGAGACGATCCACCTGACCGACACGAACTTCGACCAGATGCTGGCCGCGACCGAGGGCCTCGTGATGGTCGACTTCTGGGCCGAGTGGTGCGGCCCATGCCGTGCGATCGCGCCGGTCCTCGAGGAGCTGGCCGCGGCCTCAGAAGGCCGAGTGGCGTTGATGAAAGTCAACGTCGACGAGAATCACGGGTTGGCGGCTCGCTACGGGATCCAGTCGATCCCGACGATCCTGTTCTTCAAGCAGGGGGCGGTCGTAGACCGGGTCCTCGGTGCGGCGCCCAGGGCCGTGCTGCAGAGCGTCGTGAACGCGCGAGCCTGAAACAGCCTCGGCATGGCTGTCGAGATCCCACGAGACCTGGCCGGCCCCGAACAAGGCGTGATCCTGCGCAACGGCGCCTGCGTGCGCGTCCGCGCGATCCGCCCCGACGACGAGTTTCGTCTGATGGCGCTGTGCCGTAGGTTGAGCTCACATACGCTGTACCAGCGATTCTTTTCCTTCCGTCGACTCCTTCCCGAGGAGGCGCACGCCTTCGCCAACGTCGACTATCAACGGCGGATGGCGGTCGTCGCCGAAGTCGACGACCGACAGGAGCCCGAGCTGGTCGGAGTGGCGCGATACGGCATTTCCGACGAAGGGACAGCTGACATCGGTCTCGTCGTGGTGGACGACTGGCAAGGACTTGGCCTGGGCTCGCTCCTCCTCCAGGAGATCCTTCATGCGGGAGAGCAGCGCGGCAACCATCAGTTCAGCGCCGACGTGCTGACGGACAATCGCCGCGCGCTCCGTTTGCTCGCCCGGCACACGGCCATCACGCGGCGGACGGTGGCAGGCGGTGTCACCAGCCTTGTGTTCAGTCGCCGTGCGGCCAACGCCCTCGAGGCTACAAAACACGGAGGCTCCTAGCATGCGACTCGCAGTGTTCGGATCGGGTGGGATCGGCGGATACTACGGGGCGCTCCTCGCAAACGGGGGACACGACGTCGCATTCATCGCGCGAGGGGAGCACCTGGAGGCGCTGCAACAACGCGGCCTCACGGTGCGCACCCCGGAGGGAGAGTCCACGATCCCCGTCAATGCGGTCGCCGACACCAAGAGCCTCGCTCCCGTCGATCTCGTCCTCTTCTGCGTGAAGTCGTACGATACGGTGCCTGCGGCTCAGGCGTTGCCGCCGCTGATGGCCCGGGACACCGCCGTGGTCACCCTCCAGAACGGTATCGACAACGTCGAAACGATCGCCTCCATCGTGCGCTCCGGCGCGGTGCTCTCCGGTGCGGTCTACATCGCGCTCCAGCTCGCCAGTCCCGGTGTCGTCCTTCGCACCGGCGGCCCAGGCAGGATCGTCTTCGGTGAGATCAGCGGGGCCATGACCGAACGCGTTCAGCGAATTGCCAGCGCATTCGAGCAGAGCCGCATTCCTCACGAGGTCTCGCCCGACATCACTCGCGTGCTCTGGGAAAAGTTCCTGTTCATCGCAGGCGTCGGTGGCGTGACGGCGCTCGCGCGCTCGGGCATCGGTCCGCTCCTCGCGGGCCCCGAGAGTCGCCGACTCGTCACCACCGCATGCGAGGAGATCGCGGGAATCGCGCTGGCGGAAGGGGTGCCGTTGCCAGCAGACGCAGTGGATCGTACCATCCAGCAGGCCGCGACGTTACCTCCCGAGTGGCGATCGTCGATGGCC
>WNFT01006674.1_pt1 | contig 10173 bp, 7 predicted proteins | sample 5400191 | NCBI WGS metagenome assembly WNFT01 (sample SAMN13153359, study PRJNA577476) | soil metagenome | isolation source: 80 cm saprolite under Madrone tree | place: USA:California | collected 2016-06-14 | reverse complement strand
AGCACGCCCGTCTTGTTCGCGTCGTAAAACGAGATGGGCAGGCGGCCAATATGCGCCTGCACTTTGCGGCGCAATTCCGTGATCATTTTTTGCGCGGATTTGGAAAGCAGTTGCGTCAAGCTGAAGGAAGTGAGGCCCTGAAGGATGGTGGCAAACAGCACGGCCACGACGATCGGCGTCAGCACGCCTACCTGTTTCTTGACGACGACATTATCCACAAAATATTTCGTCGAAGCCGGGAGCACCAGTCCCGACAAGCGGTTGATGGCCATGAGGACGAAGCCCAGCGCGAGCAACCCGCGCCTCGGCTTCATCAACGCCCAAACGTCGGGAAGATTATTCCAGGTGTTCTTGCGCTTCTCGGTTTTCGATGGTGATTTGGGATCTTTTTCAGCGGCCATGATTTGTGGGATGAAGGGTACCCTGCGCCTTAGATGCCCGCAACCTGCGAATATCTACACGGGAAATTCTACGGAAGCAACGCAGCTGCTCAGTCTCCGGCGGTTCCCGTGCGAGGTACGCGCGCCCGGGCAGGTCCGTCGAGATTGAGCACGCTGGAGATGAATTCGCTCAGCGTGATGCCCAGGTGGCCCCACAGGCGCCGCTTCAGGCTGGAATAATCCTGGGTGCCGCTGAAGAGGTCGCTCATCAATTGGCGGAAGACCGGGCTGCGGCGCAGGAACTGCACCATCCGCGTCGTGACCGCGCTTCCCAGAAACGACCCGCGATAAAACCGGCGCACGATGCGCGCCGCAAATTCGAGTTCCGTGGAAAAAGCAGCCTTCACCCATGCGGGATATTTTTCCGGGCACCCGGAGGCCAGGGCGCGGCCGAGCAGTTCGCCGGAGCGGATCGCATAAAAAAGTCCTTCGCCGGTCAGGGGATCCACCCAGGCGGCCGCATCACCTACCAGGGCCCAATTTTTTCCGGCCACGGGGCGCTGGGAAAGGGTGCGCTCCAAGGGAGTAGGCAGCACATGACTGTAAAACTTTGCGCCTTCGGTCGAGATATCCTCCCTCTCCACAAACTTTTGCAGATGGCCGCGGAGTTCCGTGCTCGTGTGCGAGGCCATGCTGCCGCAAATTCCCACGGACAGGTGATCGCAGCGCGGGAAGGACCAGATGTAGCCCTCGAAGTGGGGAAGAAATTTTATGGTGATGGAGTCGGCCGTCTGCGGAACAAAATAGCCTTGCGTCATTTCCAGCTCGTCGCGCTGCAAGGCGCGCGTCTCGGGGAGCAGTTGGTTGCGGGCGCCCGCGGCGAGCACCAGAAAATCGGCTTCGCGCCATTCGCCTTCGACGCAATAACGCGGTTTCGTCGCGGCGGTATCCACGCTCATGATGTGCGAGCGCTGCACGTTGCAGCCCGCCTCGCGTGCCCGATCCAAGAGCATGCCGTTCAGCACCGTCCGCGAATAAATCACGATCGGATGGGGCATGTCGAGCGTGGCGCGATGCTCTTCGCTGCTGATCAGGTCCACGGAATGCACGAGTTTCTTGGGATAGGAATTTTCAAGCAGGAAAGGGAAGCACTGAATGGCTTTGTGCGTCAGCCCACCGCCGCACGGTTTTTCCCAGGCCAGGTGCTCGTCAAAAATGGCGACTTTGTGTCCCCCGCGAGCGAGCTGTTCACCGCACATTGCGCCGGAGGGTCCGCCTCCGACGATTGCAATCTCCGCCATGGTTAAAGTCTCGCTGCGTGCATGGAATTTCGGCTCACTGCCGCGGGATCCGGCAAGTGGCCATTAGCTGGTGGGGAAGATCACCAAGCAAAAACCAGCCTGAAGTATAGCACCGAAAAGTGCCGCTGCCCCCGCCGATCCGGTTCCTTTGTGCACTATATGCATCGCGCCAATCTGTATCAAATTGAACAGTGCCATGTACACGGCCAGCAGGCCCATTAGAATTTCTCCGCTGTGCAGAATCAGCACGCCGGCCATCAGCGCGCCCCAGGTGATGAGCCGCAGCGAGAGCGCGAGGCCGCTCCGGCGCCATATTTTCCCAGCCTGGGTCGGGCCGAGGAGCGTCTCTTCGGCGAAATGGTAAGGGAGCAAAACCGCAAGGAGAAACGGGAAGCGTGCCCACTTCATGGGAGTGAGCCACGCTTCGTAAAAGGTTAGATCAAACCAGGCAGTAATCAGCAACAACAGGACTAGCCCAGCGAATGCCGCGGAAATCATTTCGCGCGGAGAACTGGAGAGGGCCGTGCGGAGAGTGTTCCAGTGGATGGCCGCCAGAGCCAATCCAAGAATCAGTAAGAAACTTGCAAGATAGTCGCCTTGAAAGAGTCCGAGCATTTTCAACGGAATCCAGATTCGCAGGAGCAGCACGACGAGTATCGAACCTGCGCCGAACTCCAGGAAGAGCCGCACAACCCCGATGTTCGCGCCCGATGCGGGGAGATCTTCCCGCGAAACTTTTCCGACCGTTTCCCGCAGAAATGGCCCGGCGATCAGCAAAAGCCCTGCGAGGGCGGCAAGCGCGCCGACGAGCGCACGATGGGAGGGCAAAGTCAGCGTGGGAGGCAATTGCAGGGTTTGCGCAGACCATTCCTGCGCGGCGCGCACCGCCGCGGAGCTGAAAAGCAGACTGACATGAGTTGCGCCCGGAATTTCCAGGTATTTCGTCGTACCGTCATTTCGCGAGGCGGCCAGATCGGCGGCATTCCGGCGCATGGACTCGAGCTCGAGGGATCCGGTCATCACCAAAGAATGAGGAAGCAGTTCCGGCGGATCGCTAAAAAGGAGTTTTTCGGCGGAAACCCCGTGGGTCGCGCGCATCGGCGCGGGCGAAATCGTGATCAGGCCCGCGACGGGGACACGCGAAGCGATTCGAACGGCGACGGCCCCGCCCATCGAGTGCCCCGCAAAAATCGTCCGGTCCGCCGAAATCGCCCCGCGCAAGAGAAGTTCTCTTACCAAAGCTTCGCCGCATTGTTCCGCGCGCGCGGGAGAGAATGGCCCCGGCGAACGGCCGTGTCCCGGGAAGTCCGCTGCGAAAACGCGGAGCCCTTTCTCGGCGAAACCCTGGGCCAGGTAGGTCATGATTTTCTTGTTGGCGGAAATTCCGTGAAAGAGCACCACGGAGCCTTGCGCCGCTCCTCCAGGCTTTTCCAGGATGATCGTCGCCAGGCGGCAGCCGCCGGCGTTGATGAAATAGATTTGCTCGTGGTACGGCGCCGGAATCGCGAGCCAGGCGCCCGCGGCGCAGAGCAGGACTCCGACGATGGCACGATAAGCGCTGACGGATTTCATCGCAAGGGCGCCCCGTGCAGGCGCCGTGCCTCCCGCGCGTGATAAACTTGGTTTTTCAGTGGGCTCATTTCGAGTTTTGTCCAAGTCCGCATGGAGACCCTTTGAACAGTTCGATCCTCACGCTGGAGGAAGCGATTCTGCGGTTTGGCCGCGAGAAACGCAACGGCCGCCGCATCGTTTTCACGAACGGCTGCTTTGACCTGCTGCATCCCGGCCATGTCCGCAGCCTGGAGCAGGCGCGCGCATTGGGAGACGCGCTTATCGTTGGGCTGAATAGCGATGCAGGCGTGCGTCAATTAAAGGGTGAAGGCCGTCCCGTCATCCCGGAACGCGAGCGCGCGGAGATTCTCGCCGCGTTGGAATGCGTGGATGCGGTTATCATTTTTAACGATCCGACGCCGCGCGAAGCGATCTCGCGCCTGCTTCCCGATGTCCTGGTGAAGGGCGGCGATTGGCCCGGCGACCAGATTGTCGGCCGCGAGGAAGTCGAAGCCGCGGGCGGCCGCGTCGTTTCCGTGCCCGTGGTCCCCAGCTATTCAACTTCCGCCATTCTCAAGAAAATTCGTGAAGGGACGCGCACCTCGCGCGCGGAATCCTGATTGCCCAAGCATGATACTTCCTGCCGTCCGTGAAAGATTGGAGGCTTTGCTTCGCCATGAGGCGATGGAAGGCGCGTTGGCCGCTCTACGCGGAGGCGCGGGCCACGTCTCGCTCGCCGGCCTGCACGATGTCGCGAAAGCTTTCGTCGCGGCGTATCTGACGCACGAGCTTCGCCGCCCCGCTTTTTTCGTCACGGATTCGAACCGCCGCGCGGAATCGCTCGCGGAAACGCTGCGGTTTTTCGGTGGGATTTTTCCCGGCGCGGCGGGCGGCGTGGCCACGCTCCCCGCCTTTGATACGCTTCCCTGGGAATCGCGCAGCCCGCACGCGGACATTCTGGAACGCCGCGCGGCCACGCTGTTCCGTCTTGCGGACGGACAAATTTCTCTGGCCATCGCGCCGGTTGCCGCTGCGCTCTGGCGCTATCAGGATCCCGCCGCCTATTTGTACTTGACGCGAACTCTGGCCAAGGACACCGAGATTCCGCACGACGAGCTCGTCACGCATCTCGGCTCCGTGGGCTATACGCGCACGGAGATGGTGGAGCTGCCCGGGCAGTTTGCCGTTCGCGGTGGAATCATCGACGTCTTCTCGCCTGAAGCCCCGCGTCCCGTGCGTATCGAGTTGCTCGGCGACACCGTCGAATCCGCGCGCGAATTCGATCCGCGCACGCAGCGCTCCATCGCTCCGGTGCAGCGCACCACGCTCTTGCCGCTCACGGAATGGGCCGTCCCCGCGCCGGAGAAAACCGATTTGAATGCTGAAGCGGCTTGGGACGCGCCTCCCTTTTTCGGGCTGGCCGGCGAACCCGGACCAAGCGCGCTCTTCGATTTGAAAGAGAGCTCGCTCCGGCCGATTGTTTTTCTGGATGAGCCGCAAACGCTCCGTGAAACGGCCGCGAAGTATCTGGCGTCCGCGACAGAGAATTACGAGCGGCACGGACGCGCGAATTCTCCAGCCGCGAGTCACTATTTCTGGTCGGAGGAAGAATTCGCCGCGGCGCTGGAAAAGACTTCGCAAATCCAGGTCGAGCAGCTCGCGCTCGGCATCGGGTCCGCACACCAATTCGAACTCTCCTCGCGCCCCAGTACCCGCTTTCACGGCGACGTCGTCGCGTGCATGGGCGACGTGAAATCACAGCTCGCGCGCGGCGGAACCGTCTTCCTCACCGCCGCCAGCACCGGAGAAATCGAGCGCTTTGCCGATATCTGCCGCGAATATGAAGTGCCCTACGTTCTCGGCGAATCCGAAGACGCAGCCGCGGGTTTCACGGCCGAAGGAGCGCAGGAATCCGCCGCCATGCTTTTGATTCGCGCGCCGTTCTCGGAAGGCGTCACGTTTCCCGAAGCGAAGCTGACGGTCTACGGCCATGCCGATCTGTTCGACGTTACGCCCACGGTCGAGCGGCCCAGCCGCAAAATTCGGACCTCCGGTTTCTTCAGCGATTTTGCCGAACTGAAACCCGGCGATTTTGTTGTTCACGTAGACCACGGCATCGGGCAGTTCGAAGGGCTCCGGCAGATAGCATCCGGGGGCCATAGCGGCGAGTTCATGCTGCTCAAGTACGCCGACGATGCTCGGCTGTACGTCCCGCTGGAGAGAATGGACCTGGTCCAAAACTACCGCGTGCTGGAAGGCGCGCATCCGCCGCTGGACAAACTCGGCGGCACCGCTTGGAACACCCGCAAGACGCGGGCGAAGAAATCGGTCGAAGACATGGCCGAACAACTCCTTGCTCTCTATGCGCAACGCAAGACGACGCCGGGATTTTCTTTTTCTCAGGACGGGAATTTCCAGCGCGAGTTCGAAGACGCTTTCGAATTCGAGGAGACCAACGACCAGATCACCGCCATCACGGATATCAAGCGCGACATGGAGCGCGCCGAGCCCATGGACCGGCTGCTCTGCGGCGATGTCGGTTACGGCAAAACGGAAGTGGCTATGCGCGCGGCTTTCAAAGCTGTCGCCGACAACAAACAAGTGGCCGTTCTCGCCCCAACCACGGTGCTCACCTTCCAGCATTTCGAAACCTTCAAGCAAAGATTCGCGGCCTTTGGCGCCCGCATCGAAATGCTCAGCCGTTTTCGCAGCGTGGCGCAGCAGAAGAAAATCCTCGCAGACCTGGAAGCCGGCAAGGTGGACGTGGTCATCGGCACGCACCGGCTGCTTTCGAAAGATGTGAAGTTTGCCGACCTGGGACTGCTGATCGTGGACGAAGAGCAGCGCTTCGGTGTGGCCCACAAGGAACGCCTCAAGGAGATGCGGAAGAATGTGGACGCGCTCGCGCTGTCGGCGACGCCGATTCCGCGGACGCTGCACATGTCGCTGGTGGGGCTTCGCGACATGTCCCTGATCGAGACGCCGCCGCGCGACCGCCTGGCGATTCAAACAGTCGTCGCGCCCTTCCAGGAAGAGTTGGTGCAGAGCGCCATCGAGACGGAGCTCGCGCGGGAAGGACAGGTGTTTTTCATTCACAACCGCGTCGAATCGATCTATTCGCTCGGAGCTCTGGTGGCGAAGCTGGTTCCGAAAGCGCGCGTCGTCGTTGCGCATGGCCAGATGGGCGAGAAAGAACTCGAAAGTGTGATGCTGAAATTCATCCGCGATGAAGCCGATGTGCTGGTGGCCACCACGATTGTCGAAAATGGTCTGGACATCCCGCGTGCCAATACGATCCTGATCAATCGGGCGGATCGTCTCGGACTCGCCGAGCTTTACCAGTTGCGCGGCCGCGTCGGCCGTTCGAGCCAGCGCGCGTATGCCTATCTGCTCGTTCCACCGGAGACGGTGCTCTCGGACATTGCCCGAAAACGCCTTTCCGCCATGAAGGAATTCAGCGAATTGGGCGCAGGCTTTCGAATCGCCGCGCTCGACCTGGAACTGCGCGGCGCCGGCAACATGCTCGGGCGTCAGCAGCACGGTCACATCGAAGCCATCGGTTTTGACATGTATTGCCAGATGCTGGAGCGCGCGGTTTCGAAACTGAAGGGCGAGGAAGCCGCGCCCGAGCTGCGTACCACGCTCAGTCTCGGCTTCGACGTTCGAATCCCGCAGGACTACATCCCCAGTGAAAACCTGCGCCTGCGAACGTACAAGCGCATTTCTTCGATCGCCACTGAAGCGGACAAGCAGGACGTTCGAAAGGAACTGGCCGACCGCTTTGGCGCTCCGCCCGTTTCGGTAGAAAACCTTTTGGAGTACGCCGTCCTCAAATCCATGTGCGAGCGGCTGCGCATTTCCGCGGTCGAGCGGCAGGGCAGCCGCATCGCCGTGCGCTTCCATCCGGAGACGACCCTGGACCCGGCAAAACTGGTGACCGTGGTACGCTCAAGAGCAGGCATCAAGCTCGATCCCAGCGGCGTGCTCTGGATGGAAGTGAAGCGAGGCGAATCGTTCCCCGCGGCTTTGAGAAACGTATTGCTCGGCCTTCAGGGGCAGAGCTAAACTTCAGTAGTGAGGAATGAATGCGAAAACTAGTTGTCATTGCGGCGTTGTGCGCCGCGCTGCCGCTCGCGGCACAGGAAAAGCAAACGGAAAAGCCGCAAGCGAAGCCGCCGGCTCCCGTCCTGGAGCAGCCGGGAATGGCGCCCGAAACAGACAAGAAAGCTCCCGCCGCTCCGGTGAAAAAAGCGGTGGATTCGAACGCGGGCAGGACCGTCGAAGAAATAATTGCGCGCGTCAACAACGAGATCATCACGCGCTCGGAATATGAAAAGTCGCTCAATAGCGCCGAGGAAGATGCACGGCAGGATTGCCAGGGCAAGTGCACCCCGGAACAGCTGAAAGCGGAGATCGATCAAAGGCAGAAGACTTCGCTGCGCGACTTGATCGACCAATCGCTGCTGGTGCAGCGCGCAAAGGACATGGGAGTGAGCGTCGAGCCGGAATTAATCAAGCGGCTCGATCAGATTCGCATTACGAACAAATTCGATAGCCTGGAAGATTTGGAAAAGGCGGTTACTGGACAGGGGCTCAACTGGGAGGATTTCAAGAACAACATTCGCAGTACGTTGCTGACGCAGAGGGTGATCAGCAGCGAAGTCGGTTCGCACATCACCATCAGCGATGAGGAAATCTCGAAATATTACGAGGCGCACAAAAAGGAATACGTGCGTCAGGAGCAGGTGGCGCTGCGGGAAATTGAGGTGAGCACGCAGGGGAAGAAGCCGGAAGAGATTCCCGACCTGAAGAAAAAAGCGGAAACCACGCTGCAACGGATCAAGGACGGAGAAGACTTTGGCGAGATGGCCAAACGGTTTTCCGACAGCAAAACGAAAACGCAAGGCGGCTTCCTGGGTATGTACAAGCGCGGAGAACTTTCCAAGGAGCTCGAAGACAAAGTTTTCAACATGAAGAAAAACGAATTGACGGAAGTGACGGAAACGAAACAGGGATTCCTGATTCTGCAGGTGCTGGAGCATTACGACGAGGGCGAACAGTCCCTCGCCAAAGTAAAAAGTGAAATCATGGACAAACTCTACGGCGCGCGGATGGAACCGGCGATGCGCGAGTACCTGAAGACGCTGCGCGAGCAGAGCTTTGTAGTGATCAAGCCGGGTTACGTGGATGCCGCAGGCGGGCCGGGCAACTCCGAGATTCAGGAAGTGAGCGCCACGCCCGAAGCCAGCAAACTGAAAAAAGGCCGCAAGAAATTCCTCCTGTTTGGCAAACGTTCCGGAGCGCAATCGGGAACATGAAAACGTCGTTTGTCACCGATCTCGGCACGGAACAAAACATCACCTCGTTTTTTCTCGTTCACGAAAAAGAGATTCGCAATACCCGCGAAGGCAAGTCGTATCTGCGCCTGGAGCTCGGCGACCGCAGCGGCACGATCGAAGCGCGCATGTGGGACCAGTTCGACGCCGCGGTGAAGGACATCAACCGCGACGATTTCGTGAAAGTACAAGCACGCGTCGAGATTTACCGCAATAGGCCGCAGCTCTCGTTGCAGCAGGTGCGGATTGCGAAACCCGAAGAGATTGACCTCGCCGATTTTCTGCTGCACACAAAAGAAGACGTCGGAAAGTTGTACGCGCAGTTGCTCGAATATGCGAACGCGATTGCAAATCCGTGGCTGAAAAAATTGGTGACGGGAATTATTTCGGATCCCGCGATTGCGGCGAAGTATAAGCGCGCTCCCGCGGCGAAAGTGATGCACCACGCGTATCTCGGCGGATTGCTCGAACACGTCATTAGCCTGTGCGGGCTCGCGAAGCAAATCGCGGCACATTATCCCGAGCTGGACGTGGATCTGCTTCTCACGGCGGCGATCTTGCATGACGTCGGCAAACTCGATGAACTCTGCTATGAACGCGCCATCAGCTACACCGTCGAAGGCCAACTCCTCGGGCACATCATGATGGAATTCGAGACGGTTTCACGAGCGATGGATGCCATCGAAGGTTTTCCTGCAAATTTGAAAACCGTCGTGCAGCATCTGCTGATCAGCCATCACGGCCAGTACGAATTTGGCTCGCCGAAACTGCCGATGATCCGCGAAGCGCTCGCGTTCCACTATCTCGACGATCTCGATTCCAAACTCGCCGCCGCCCGCGCCGCGCTGGCTCTCGATTCCGGCGAACCCGAATGGTCCGCCTACAGCGGCGCCCTCGGCCGCAAATTCCTCCGCCTCGACCAATTCTTGAAGTCCACTAATGCCAAAGCGGAAGAAAGCGTGCCCAACCCGAAGCTGTTTCAGTGATGTCGATGAAACCCCAGGAAAACCGCACCCTGAAAACCGCACCCTGAAAACCGTAGGGTGCGCCATCCGTCATCCGCGATGAAGCTAGCCGGCCCGCTTGTTGCTCGCGCGCCGGGGCTTCGGCTTGCTCTCGCCCTTGACTTTCGCTCGAGTACCCGCGGGCGCTTTCCTCTTCAATTTGATCTGATTGTAATCAACGGCGGCACGGACGAGATTTTTTAGAGCTCGCTCATTAATCCTATCGCCTTCGAAAAAATCGCTCGCTCGCCACGTGTTGCCTCCGAGGCCCGCATTGAAGAGCTTATCGGGATCTGGGAGGCTCGCCCCATGGGAAAAGGTAAGCTTCACCTTATCTTTGTGCGCGTTGCCGACCGCGATCATTCCGTCGTGAGACCACACTGGGCTTCCCATCCACTTCCATTCCTCCATGATCTCCCGGTCGGCCTCCAGGATGATCTTGCGGACGCTGGCGAGCGTCTTCCCGCGCCAGTCTGTGAGTCCTGCGATCAGCTGGTCAATACGTTCCGATGGATTCATTGGATCTTTAAGCCTCCAATTCTTGTGCCGTTTTCGTTCTCTTCGAAAGAAGTCGTCGAAGTACATGGCCTTTCCACATCCA
>WNFT01011525.1_pt1 | contig 10174 bp, 13 predicted proteins | sample 5400191 | NCBI WGS metagenome assembly WNFT01 (sample SAMN13153359, study PRJNA577476) | soil metagenome | isolation source: 80 cm saprolite under Madrone tree | place: USA:California | collected 2016-06-14 | reverse complement strand
TGTTCGATTCGTCAGGCCGCGAGCGGCAGTCCCGATGCAGCAACCTCGTCGCACGGCGGTCCGGTATGGGCAAGTGAGATATCCTTGATGATCCCTACCAATCTTGCATCGCCGGGAGGCCTCGTCGTCTCGAACCCCGCCTTGCGCGCCAAGCCCTTCATCGCCGCGTTGGAGCCAAACACGTCGCCGACGAGCCAGCGAACGCGGAGGCTCCTCGCCCGGCATTCGAGATTTGCAAGCAGCAAAGTGCCGAGACCCTGGCTTTGCCAGGCGTCCGCCACCGACATCGCGAATTCGCAGCGGAGCGAATCGAGCGCGATTGCGAGGCGCGCTTCGCCGATCATCGTCGGAGCGCCATCGACATCGACTTCCGCGATCAGAGCCAGTTGGCTCCGGCAATCCATATGCGTCAGGTGCTCGAGTTCCGCCGGCGCCAGTTCGCTCACCGCGCCGAGGAACCGATTGCGCCGGGATTCAAGCGAGAGGCCGCGAACATAGGCTTGCAGGACGCCGGCATCCTGCGAACGGATCGGCCGAACCCGCACGCGTTCGCCGCCCGGCAGGCGCAAGGCGTGAGTCATCCGAGCTTCATCGCACGCCATGGCAGCGCTTCGATCATGCAGCCGAACGAAAGCGATCGCGCGGCGAACCATTTCGGGTGCGTGTGTGGCGCGTTGTCGTCACCAGGACCGTCGCGGGGCCGACTGGCGCGCTGACCAGCGCAAGCCCGGGCCGGTCGAGGACAAACGACTGATCGGATTTCAGGACGATGTCGTCCGTGTCGCCCGCCTGCGTGATCCACAGCGTGCCGCCGAGCGACCTCACCGCGAGGCCCTCGAGATGGAGCGGTATTCGGCCGAGACGCGGATCCATGACGATCTCCTCTTGCATGAGGACGGCGCATGCGATTTCATGGGTCGAAATGCTTTGCCGTCACGCTGGCGGCAGATTGCGCCGTTTCGCGGCGGGCCTCAAACGAACATTTCTCACGTCATGCATGAGTTCTGGGAATGCCGGGCAAGCGCTACGACCTCCCCCATTTGGGCTTCTTTCAGGGCTTCGAGGCGGCGGCGCGCAACCTGAGCTTCACCAAGGCCGCCGAAGAGCTGCTCATCACCCAGTCCGCGGTCAGCCGGCAGATCAAGGCGCTGGAGGACCACCTCGGGGTTGCGCTGTTCCACCGGCGGCCGCGGGCCCTGGCGCTGACCGAGAGCGGGCAGGCGCTCTACCGCGTCGCCACCGACCTGCTCGACCGGTTGCAGATGGCGACCGACCAGCTCAAGGCAGAGAGCCGAACGCGCCAGCTCTCGATCACCACGACCACGGGCTTCGCCTCGCTGTGGCTCATTCCGCGGCTGCAACGGTTCACGAGCCTGCATCCCGACATCGACGTGCGCATCTCGGCCACGACCGACACGCTCAACCTGGAGCGCAGCCTGGTGGACCTCGCAATCCGCTATTGCAGGCCCGAGACCGTGCCGCCAGGAGCGACCCGCCTGTTCGGCGAGGAAGTGCTTCCGGTGTGCAGCCGATCGTTGCTGCGCAGCCGATCGCGACCGCTGAACCGACCGGAGGATCTCAAGCACCATGTCCTGCTGCACTTCGACTATCCGGGTGCGGAAAAATTCGTCCTGGACTGGGGGACCTGGCTCGCCGCGCTCGGCATCGGCGATCTGAAGCCCGCCGGAGCGTTGCACTTCACCCAGTACGAGCAGATGATCCAGGCGGCGATCAGCGGGCAAGGCGTGGCGCTCGGTCGCCAACCCCTGGTGAATGAGCTGATCCAGTCGGGTACGCTGGTCGCGCCGTTCAAGAAGGCCGTTGTCGGGTCGCGGGCTTATTTCATCATCGAGTCGGCGCTCGCCGCCGGCAAGCCGCACGTCCGGCAGTTCGCTGCCTGGCTCAGCGACGAGGCCGGACTCAGCTAACCCGCGCTTGAGTGCTACGCTCGAATCCAGGTCTCCGAGAATGCCAGCATTGCCGTGGTGATGCGGTGCCCGGCGATCTCGCGCGGTACCGGCCTGCCGGGAAGCGGGCGGGCGTTCACCGTGACGGTCGCGTCCGTGCAGCCGACGAACAGGCTCGGCATGTGGTGCTTGCCGGTCGCAGATTTGTCCGGCGGCAGCGCGAAGCAGAACGGCTTGCCGAGCCCGCTCCAGGCGAGGCGCACGGTGAGCTCGCCGGATTTCACCGTCTCGCTGTAGCTCGTCAACGGATCACCCGCGGCCTCGACGCTGTCCGCCCGGCGGTAGACGAGGCCCGCGGCGTCCTGCGGGGATTGCAGCAGCACCAGGGCATGGCCGCGCCCGTGCGCAGACAGCACCACGCGAAAGAAGCTCGCCAGGGTGACGAACGGCCCGTCCGGTTTCTCCTTCAGCGAGATGCCCGGGTTCTCCCCGGACCACTCGACATTGCCGGCAAAGACCATCGTATCCGCCATGGTTTCCTCCTCTCGAGGGTTGCGCCCGCGTGGATTTGCAGGGAGTTCCGGAGCACGGTATCAGAGCAAAAGACTCTCGCCGCGGACATGCAGATTTCTCGAGCTCGCCGGAACTCCAGCGGGCGCTGGCTTGCGCGTAATCATTGGTGCACGCTGCCGATCGGCGCGCCCTCATCGGAGAGTTTCATCACGGAGCCGGCCCATGAGCTGCCATCGTCATTGCGCTTGCGATCCCGCAACGTTCCTTCCCAGCCGCCGCTGCGTCGTCGCTGCACTGGGTTGCGCCGCCGCGTTGTCCGCAGCCCCTTTGCTCGCCGCGACCGAGGCTTCGGCCGACGACGAACGATTCATGCGGTTGGCGATCGAAGAGGCCCGGCAGGGCGATTTTCCGTTTGGCGCGGTTATCGTGCGTGACCGCCAGGTTCTTGCGCGCGGGCGCAATCTCGGGCGGACGAACGGCGACCCGACCGCGCACGGCGAAATGGTCGCAATCCGCCGCTTTCTCGCCGAGCATGGCGACGCAGCGCTGCCGGGCAGCACGCTCTACACGTCCGGCGAGCCGTGCGCGATGTGCATGGGCGCGATCCTGTGGTGCCGCATCAGTCGGCTCGTATTTGCCGCATCCGTGCAGCAACTTGCCACAAAGATCGATCAGATCATGATTTCGAGTGCGGAAGTCGCCGCGAAGGCCCCGTTCGTCCAGATTGCCATCACGGGCGGCGTCCTGGCGGACGAAGCAATGCAGCTGTTTGCGAAGTAGGCCGAGGTGCGGAGCCCGGCGAACTACGCTAGATCTGCGCTTGCTGATTGTTGCGCAGACGCCAGAGCTGAAATCCTTCCGCAGCGATCGCCTTTTCGATCGCATGGCGCGGGAATTTATGCGGAGGAGCCCGGTCCGGCCCGACAACCCCGGTAGCGGTCCACGGACCATGCCGCTGTGGGAGTTTGCTTCCGGCCGGATCGCCGGAGAAAGCGCGCAACTCCTTCCTCGTCTCGGACCGAAAAATGTAGATGCGCATGGCATGAGCCTCTCTGACGTCACCTCAGGGGTTCGGCTGAATCCGGGGGGAACGGCGCGGCAGTCCGGACGCTTCGGACATCAGGCAAATCCGAACGTACGAGGCTTTGCGTGTTCGAGCGCGGGCGCCCAGTCGCAGTGCCGGGGGCCGCGCGCTTTTGCGCCGGGGCGGCAATGAGACCTTCACGCTGCGCCTTTTTGCGGGCAAGCTTACGCGCCCGGCGGACCGCCTCAGCCTTCTTCCGCGTCGTCATTTCCGATGGCTTCTCGTAAAATCTCCTTCGCTTCATCTCACGAAAGACGCCCTCGCGCTGCATCTTTTTCTTGAGGACTCGGAGAGCCTGATCGACATTGTTGTCGCGAACGAATACCTGCAAAGAATCATTCCTTTCGCTATCGTCTGCACCGCGCCGCCGCGTGATCGCGTAGATCTGCGCCTTTTCGACGCCGTTGTCCATCGAATTCGACGGCCCGACTTCGGCGCCAGCCGAGCGCGACGACCAACGATGTCGGAACCTGACAACAATCAAAAGTCAGCCGGGATCAGGTCGTAAGACCCTTTGCGACCGCGCGCATAAACTTTGGCTGCGGTCGCGTAAATCAAGTCGCGGTTCAAATCGAACGCGCCGAGAAATCCCGCCTCATCGAACCGCATGTCGGGTTGAATTCGCTTCAACGCATCTTCATTCACGAAAAACGAAGCCTCCATGGCGCTGTCGTGCCCCCAAAAACGAACGGCACGCCGCGTTGCATCATACGAGCGGCTCTGATTTGGAAAATTGAGCGCCATAGTCCTGATACCGGATCGGAGCCGCCATGTTGTCCGCATGGTCTCCACTCCAATGACTCATGGGTTTTCTCGCAAGCGTAGCCTTGCGGCGGCTTTTCCTGGCGAATGCTTCCTAGTCGATGCGTCGCCGCGTCGTCCTCCTATAGCTGTATGCTGTATAATGGCGTGAAACGGCCTTTATTGCAACATCGGCTAACCTGCATTCTCACACTCTCTGCCCCACTTGGGGCGGCTTCCTGGCGGCTTCGTGCCATTTCATCGCCGACGCGGCATTCCGGCTCATCTCGTCTTCCGCATCTCGGCGCGATCGTAATGGCAAATCGAAAAATCTCTTTGTCCGGAGCGAGTTAGCATCTACCAAAATTCGTCGAAGACAACTTGCTAAACGCCGCGATCATCACCATGTGCAAGTAACATTCGATTGTGCAACATCGATATTGCGGGTCCGACGCGAGTTCAACGTCCGGCCGCGCACGAAGGCTGACTTCAACGAGGAGAATGCGATGGTATCCTACCCCATCGAATGGCACCGTAAGGTGTCCCGGCAGTGGCTCGCGCGTTCAGCGCGCGAAACTGCTCACCCCGCCGTTATTGCCGAGAATTCCGACGATGACTTTAGTGCACATTGCCCCGGCTGCAACGCGGGGCCACCTATTGCACCGATTCGCTCAGGTTATCGTGGTCCGGGGTGGGTCGAACATGTTTGGGTCTGCAATACGTGCAGCGAGGAATGGATGACGTCCTTGCAGGTGGCATCATGACTACAGCTCAGCAACATACCATCGAAATGCCCCGCTTCGGGGCCGGGCACATGGTGCGCTTCACCGAGACTTTTCCGTACCGCCGCAATGTCGCCGCTGGAAATTACGAAGTATTGGCTCGGCTTCCTACGCGCGACGGCGAGTTCCAGTACCGCATCAAGAGCGACCGCGAGCCGTACCAGCGTGTCGTGAAGGAAGGTGAGCTTGAAAGGGTCTGAGCTGCGATGGCGGTCGTTGCGTACGATGACTGGCGCATGCCAGCCATCTGGGGGGTCGCCGGTTTCAATCCCGGGACATGCGAACGAGGGCAGCGCGAGCACGCGCCGTTCAAATCGTGGATCGCTGCCAGCAAAGCTTCGAGTTTCGCCGAGGCGCACAGGCAATCGGCATCACCGTGAATTGGTGTAAATGGACCGTCATCCCGCCGTGCTATACTCGCAGGCATGATTCTCAGCAATATCGAAACCGTCGCGCGTGCATTGAGCGCGCGCATCTGCCGCCACTCCCTCGTGCCCGAAGCGGACGTGGCCGCTTGGGTGGATCGTTATTGGGATTGCGTGGCCGCCGAGCTTGAGGCGGGGCTGATCAACGACCGCGGCGTCCGCTTGGTCGCGTGGACACCTGCGATCGGCCTGCAGGCTCTGCGCGAATGGGAGCAGCGGCATCCAGAACGATACGGGGCGGCGACACGGTCGTAAAAAAGCACCCGCGCTGCCATACCCATCACTGGCCATTGGGCGGGGTTTATGCCATCGTTGAGGCGAGGAGTTCGAGTTCGAGCAGTACCAGGGCGTCCATTCCCGGATGAGAGCAGGGATCCGAACTCGTAGATCTCGGCATATCGCGCAAACGCATGAACCTTTGAGAATTTGTGAGGCCCCGTGAACGACCCGAAGACCGAGGTGACGACCGCGACCGACGGTTATGATGACATCATCTATCCGTCGGCCATTCCCTTCGTGCTGGTGCACCTGGCCTGCATCGGGGTTGTCTGGACCGGGGTCACCTGGCAAGCCCTCGCCATGTGCGCGATCCTCTATTGGCTGCGGATTTTCGCAATCGGCGCCGGGTACCATCGATACTTCGCGCATCGCGCTTATGCGACGAGCCGGGCGTTCCAGTTTGTTCTCGCCGTGTTGTCGCAAAGCACGGCCCAGAAGAGCGTACTGTGGTGGGCGGCCAAGCATCGGCACCATCATCTGCACTCCGATACCGAGGGCGACGTGCACTCGCCGCGCCACAAGGGCTTCTTCTATAGTCACGTCGCATGGCTCTTCGACCGCAAGCACGACAAGACCGACCTCGTAAAGATCGCCGACTTCGCGTGCTATCCCGAGCTGATGTGGCTGCACCGGTATGAACTCATGCCTGCGCTCATCCTCGCGCTGCTTTGCTTCGTGGTCGGCGGATGGCCGGGCCTGGTGGTCGGGTTCTTCTGGAGCACCGTGCTCGTCTATCACGCCACCTTTTGCATCAATTCGCTGGCGCACGTGCATGGACGCAAGCGCTATGTGACAGCGGACGATTCGCGGAACAACTGGTTCCTGGCGATCTTCACGATGGGCGAGGGTTGGCACAACAACCATCACGCCTGCCAGAGCAGCGTCCGCCAGGGTTTCCGCTGGTGGGAGATCGACCCGACCTTCTTCATCTTGAAGGCGCTGTCGTGGCTCAGGCTCGTGTGGGACCTCAAGACACCACCTGTCACGCTGGTGCGCAACGAGCATCGGCTCGGCTCGCGGGTCATCAATCGGGCCGCCGCGCAGCTTGCTGCCACATTCAACGCAGATCGCATCGCGATTGCCATCGGCGCGGCGCTCGAGAAATCGAGCCTTTCTGCGCTCCAAGGCAGGCTTTCAGCGGCGCGGCATCGCGGGACCGATGTGCTTGCGAACCTGCATCTTCCGCACTTGCCGAGCCGCAACGAAATCCTCGCCCGTGCGACGGCAATGTTCGCGATGACGCCCTCGATCGAAGACATCGTCGATCGAGCGCATGAATATCTTCTTGAAGCAATTGGCGCACAGCTCTGTCAGATAAAGGGCTTGGCATAACGGTGCCGAGGTCGCATCGAGGTCCCCGGGAAGAGGGATTACGAGAACTAGATCTGCCCTTCCGCCTTGTTGCGCAGACGCCAGAGCTGAAATCCTTCCGCACCGATCGCCTTTTCGATCGCATCGCGCGGAAAGTTGTGGGGAGGAGCCCGGTGCGGCCCGACAACCCCGGTAGCGGTCCACGGACCATGCCGCTGCGGGAGTTTGCTCCCGGCCGGATCGTCGGAGAAAGCGCGCAACTCCTTTCTCGTCTCGGACCGAAAAATGTAGATGCGCATGGCTCGAGCCTCTCTGCCATTCGACGTTCCGGATCATATGCCGCTGACAATTGACGGTCAGCGGCGCCAGAACTAATTGCGCGAGCGACGGCCGCCCGCACGCCCCGCACGCTCACTGTGACGCGCGGGCGACATTTCGAGGGTGCTGGAATGCAATGGCCGCATTCGCGCCCGGGGATGCCCGTTGCCGCCTGCGCCGGTCGTGCTGGCGCCGCGTGCCGTCGTGGTGCCGCGGCTTGCCGGCCCCTCGGACAAAGCGCCGCCCCTCGCCGCCTGGGCGACCGGCTGCCGAGCCTGATGCGGGACGGACCGCTGGTCCGTCGCCGGGATGGACATGCGGATCAGCCTCTCGATGCCGCGCAGGAACGCGGTCTCCTCGGCATCGCAGAGCGAGATGGCAATGCCTTGCGCTCCGGCTCGGGCTGTGCGACCGATGCGGTGCACGTAGGTTTCCGGAACGTTCGGCAGATCGAAATTCACCACGTGGCTGATGCCGTCGACGTCGATTCCACGCGCGGCGATATCGGTGGCGACCAACGTGCGCACCTCCCCTTTGCGAAAGGCGGCAAGCACGCGATCGCGCTGGTTCTGCGACTTGTTGCTGTGGATCGCTTCGGCCGCAATGCCGGCCCTGACGAGGCCGCGCACGACCTTGTCGGCGCCGTGCTTGGTGCGGGTGAACACGAGGGCACGGTCGATCGGCTCGCGCCTCAACACCTCGGCGAGGACCACGGCCTTCGTCCCGCGGTCCACACGGATGATGCGCTGCTCGACGCGGTCGACCGTCGAGGCGGGCGGCGTCACGGCAATCTTGGCCGGGTCTCGCAGCATCTGATCGGCGAGCTCGGCGATGGCGCGGGGCATGGTTGCGGAGAAGAACAGCGTTTGCCGGTGGGGAGGAAGCTTCGCGACGATTTTGCGGATGTCGAGGATGAAGCCCATATCGAGCATTCGGTCGGCTTCATCGAGGACGAGAAATTCGACTTCGCCGAGACGAAGCGCATTGCCCCTCACGAGATCGAGTAGCCGCCCCGGCGTGGCCACCAGCACGTCGACGCCGTTCTGCAGCGCCCGCACCTGCCGGCCCATCGGCACGCCGCCGATCGCCAACGTGGCAGCGATGCCGAGATGGCGACCGTAGGCGTGGAAGCTATCGAGTATTTGGCCAGAGAGTTCGCGGGTCGGGCTGAGCACCAGCACGCGGCAGGTCTTGCGTTGTGGCCGCCGCGGCGCGGCGAAGATCTGATGCAGGATCGGCAACGCGAATGCCGCAGTCTTGCCGGTTCCTGTTTGCGCAATCCCGATCGCGTCGCGGCCGGCCAGGACGACCGGAATAGTCTTGATCTGAATCGGCGTGGGCGTGACGTATTTCTCTTCGGCCAGCGCGCGCGTGATTGGTTCGGCGAGGCCGAAAGCATGAAAAGAACTCAAATGAACGATCTTTCTGTGGTGCGGGACAATACGGCCGCTGCGCGCTGGGCGAACGATCCAGTGTCGCGGTGGTGGAGGACACCCCCGCGTGATCTGGGCTGTCGGGGAAAACGAAAGAGCGAGCCAGAACCGTTCAAACCGGGTCCGTACACGCGGCTCGCCAGTGACCTGATCGGGTCACCATGCTCATATGGGGCACAGATGTGTTCGTTTCAAGGCGCCCGGGTTTACGATTGAATTGATGCGCGGCGTTCGAATGGAAGGCCGCACCGTTGCGGTGCGACCTCCCGTCTTGCTGCCTCACGCCGTCTCGGACGCCTTCAGGCGCACGAGCGTGCTCGAAGCCCCGACCTTCGCCGGCGTTGAGGTCGATGCGGCCACTTGGCAGCGATCGTCCGGAGCCGGGACGCGGCCCGGCGTCCGCCGCGCTCCGACGGCAAAGGGACCCACTACTCACGCACAAGAAGGATTGCTTTATGATTCATGCGTCGGCATCCTGGCCAAGGACTCCAGCGCGAGTTCGCCATGATCAATCTTGCGACTGTCTTGCGCGCCTCCAGCCTTCTCCTCGCCGGCGTTCTATCGGCGGGTTCTCTCTTCAACGCAGCGCATGCGGCCTGCGGCGATAGGGACCGCGTACAATGCCGCGAGGAATTCGAAGTCATCAACACGGTCGCGTGGACCGGCGATGGATTCGCGGTCGCTGGCCAGGTCAGGAGGGGCGCGTCGTTGGGACTGGCTCTGCTGCGCCTGACGCGGGCAGGCGGATCCGGACGCATGATCTCCCTGCCGTGGCCCGGCAACCGGGCAGCCAGCGGGCAAATGGCCGCGGAACCGCGCAAGCTCATCGCGCTGCCGAATGGGGGATTCATACTCGTCGGTCAACTCCAGCTCGCGGATGAATCGACGACGATCGGCTGGGCGATGAGGATTGCCGACAATGGGCAGATCCTGTGGAATAAGCCGATCGAGGACAGCTCGGCCAGCGTCGTCGTCCATTCCGCCCACTACGACCCCACGGGCGACAGGCTCATTGTCGTCGGCCGACTGACGCTCGGCAGCGATGACGGCCGGTGCGAGAAGTGGTCGCAAAGTCTCGTGGTCACGCTGAAGGCATCCGACGGCGAGCCGATCGTTCCGAACTACACGCGCGGAGAGCAGGGCCGAAGCCCCGCCAACCGGCAAGCGATCTTCGACATCATTGCGGGTGAGAAATCGGGCACTTTTCTGGTTGCCGGCTTTGCGACTGCCGCTGCGAGCGCCGCGACGGGCGCGCGCTCGCCCAGGAAGTGCCTGGACAACATGTTCGTCGGAATGCTTGCCCCCGAGGGCAACAATTGGACGCTGGCCACGTTGGGTCGCGTGGGAACCAAGGACGCCAACGAGGTCGCCTTTTCGATCA
>WNFT01006671.1_pt1 | contig 10177 bp, 9 predicted proteins | sample 5400191 | NCBI WGS metagenome assembly WNFT01 (sample SAMN13153359, study PRJNA577476) | soil metagenome | isolation source: 80 cm saprolite under Madrone tree | place: USA:California | collected 2016-06-14 | reverse complement strand
CTTACTTTTTGAAATCGTAGTAACTCACGCAGAATTGGCAGCAGATTCAAATTGATAGCTCGTAGCTTGTCCTCGGAAACGCGCGAGTAGGCCAACTCCTTCTTCATCATGGTTTTCTCAATTTTATTGCAATTTAAGGGGCAGCTCCCCCACCGTCCCACCCACGACCCAAGTCATGAGCCTGCAAGAGAGTTTACTCTCGATTGCAGCACAGAGGCTACGCGATGAGGAGAGTAGAAAGACCAGGCGAGCGTGAGGTATTGTCGATCCGAATGCGGCTTGCTCACGTGTCGTTTTGCCCTAACCATTAGGTAAGTAACTTACCTTCTTGTGTGCTCTTGTCGCTCAGCGGTTTTCTCCGCATGCTGCTATGGTCATGCACAACGCCGACAAAAAGGAGCCACGTTACGATATGGATACATCGCGGTCTCTGCGTCAAGCCGCGCTCGTGGGGGCACTTGGCCGAATCCTGCCGCCCGAGTGCGTGCTCTACCGACACGAAGACACCGTGCCCTACGAATGCGACGCGCTAACCGCCTATCGATGCCCGCCGCTAGCAGTCGCACTACCGGAGACGGCTGAGCAGGTCGCCGCTATTCTCAGGTCGTGTCACGAGATGCAAGTCCCGGTGATTGCTCGAGGCGGCGGTACAGGGTTGTCCGGTGGTGCACTACCGCACCGCTTCGGATTGACGTTGTCGCTGGCTAAATTCAATAGAATTCTGAACATCGATGCGACGGGATGCACCGCAAGAGTGGAGTGCGGCGTCCGCAATCTTGCTATCAGCGACGCCGCCACCCCGTATGGCCTTTACTATGCACCCGATCCGAGCAGCCAGATCGCCTGCACCATTGGAGGCAACGTGGCCGAGAATTCCGGGGGCGTGCATTGCCTGAAATACGGTCTGACCCTTCACAACGTCCTCAAGGTGCGCGGATTCTTGGCGGACGGCACGTCGGTGGAATTCGGGTCGGAGGCCCTAGACAGCGCGGGCTTGGACCTGCTAGCACTTGTGGTGGGGAGCGAGGGCATGCTGGCGGTAATCACTGAAGTCACAGTCAAACTCATTCCGAAGCCATTATTCGCCTCCTGCATCATCGCGAGCTTCGATAGTGTTGAGGCTGCCGGCGCCGCCGTAGCCAGCGTAATCGCGAGCGGCATCATTCCCGCCGGACTGGAGATGATGGACAAGGCGATGACCGCCGCCGTGGAAGCCTTTGTACACGCCGACTATAATTTGGATGCCGCGGCCATCCTGCTGTGTGAAAGCGACGGCACTCCGTCAGAAGTCGAGGAAGAAATTGCGCGCATGCAAGCGGTTCTCAGGGAAGCCGGCGCCTCGCGTCTAGATGTCAGTCGCGATGAGGCGCAACGCCTCAGGTTCTGGAGCGGCCGCAAGAACGCATTTCCCGCGTCGGGTGCTATCAGCCCGGACTATATGTGCATGGATTCCACCATTCCCCGCAAACGCCTGGCGGAAATGCTCAAATCGATTCAGGAAATGGAAACCAAGTACCAGCTACGCTGCGTCAATGTGTTCCACGCGGGAGACGGCAATCTGCATCCACTGATTTTGTATGACGCCGATAATCCCGACGAGATGCGGCGCTGTGAATTGTTCGGTGCGGACATTCTGGAGACGAGCGTCCGACTGGGCGGCACGATCACCGGCGAGCACGGTGTCGGCGTGGAGAAACTCAACTCCATGTGTGTGCAGTTTTCTGCGGCGGAACGCGCACACTTTTTGAGCGTTAAACATGCCTTCGATCCTCATGAACTCCTAAACCCCGGCAAAGTCATTCCAACATTGGTGCGCTGCGCCGAATACGGCAAGATGCACGTTCATCGAGGGATGACGCCATTTCCGGCATTGCCGAGGTTCTAATGAGGGACACCAACGTGGCGCTCGCGCGCATCATCGATCAAGTCAATGCCGCGCATTCAAGCGGCCGACCGCTGGAGATCCGCGGCAATGGCAGCAAGCACTTCTACGGAGAGCCGGGGCTCGGCGAGATCCTCGATATCAGTCCGGTCACAGGCATTACGAGCTATGAACCGACGGAGTTGGTGGTGACGGCGCGCGCCGGGACGACGCTTACGGAGTTGGAGGCTACACTTCAGCAGTGCGGGCAAAGTCTGCCTTTCGAACCGCCGCGTTTTGCCGGGCGTGGAACCGTGGGTGGTATGGTCGCTGCCGGCTTAGCGGGTCCCGCCCGCGCCCGCGTCGGCTCGGTGCGCGACCACGTTCTTGGCATGACTGTGCTCAATGCCGGCGGCGACTTGCTGACTTTCGGCGGCCAGGTGGCGAAGAATGTCGCGGGCTACGATGTATCGAGACTGATGGTTGGCGCACTTGGCATCTTAGGTGTGATATGCGAGGTTTCGCTAAAGGTGTTGCCGACACCCGTCGCCACTGCAACGTGTGCCTACGATTGCAGTGAAACGGAGGCCCTTCGGCGCTTGAATGCATGGCGGTCGAATCCATTACCAATCGACGCCATTTCCTGGCATGACGACGTCTTGTGCGTGCGGTTTGCCGGTGCAAAGGCCGCCGTCATCGATGCCCGCCGCAATTTGGGCGGCCGTGAGATTGCGGCACAGTCCGCGCAATCCTGGTGGACCGCGTTGCGCGACCATCGACATGAGTACTTCAATCTGTCGCAGGAGGAATTGCAACGCGGCGAATGCCTATGGCGGCTATCCGTGCGGGCTTCCGCCGCGTCGCTGTCTATGCCCGGTCGGCAATTCATTGAGTGGCAAGGTGCGCAGCGCTGGTGCCGTACGCAAGCACCGGCGCATGAGGTTCGCGCCGCCGCCACGCTCGCCGGCGGCCATGCGACATTGATGCGCGCCGCAAGCAAGAGCGCAGGCGTTTTCACTCCGTTGAGCGAGGCACTAATGCGGGTTCATCGTCGCCTCAAACAGGCGTTCGATCCGAATCGGATATTCAACCGCGGCAGAATGTATGCGGAGCTATAGTTACTATGCAGACTCACCTCAGTTCTGAATTCATCGGTGCTGCCGACGCCAAGGAGGCCTCGGCGCTTTTGAACAGGTGCGTGCATTGTGGCTTTTGCAACGCCACTTGTCCGACCTATCAAGTGCTCGGCGACGAGCTTGACGGCCCACGCGGCCGGATCTATTTGATAAAGCAGGTTTTGGAAGGCAGCGACGTGACACGCAGCACGCAGCAGCACCTCGATCGCTGCCTAACCTGCTTGAATTGCGAATCGACCTGCCCCAGCGGCGTGGAGTACGGCCGCCTGCTGGAAATCGGCAGGCAGTTGGTGGACGCTCGAGTGGATCGGCAACCGGCAGATAAAGTCGCCCGATGGTTATTGAAGGAGGGTCTGACTTCCGCGTGGTTCGGGCCGCTATGGCGCCTCGGTCAAGCGCTGCGTCCAATTCTACCTAAGCGTTTTCGCAACAAGGTGCCGGCGAGGGCTATAGCACTTGCACTGCCGAAATCCTTCCAAGCGGACGCTCCCAAAGTGTTATTGCTGCAGGGTTGCGTGCAGCCCAGCATGCTGCCCAATATCGACGATGCAGCCGTCCGTGTCCTAGATGCCGCCGGTATCGGGGTAATTCGGGTAGGCGGCACTGGCTGTTGCGGCGCGTTACGCACGCACCTAGGAGATCACGACGGTGGTCTACACGATATGCGGCGCAATATCGACGCTTGGGATCCCATGCTGGCGAAGTTTAATATTTTCGCTATCGTGTCGTCGGCTTCCGCATGCGCGCTCGCTATCAAGAACTACGGTCACGCGCTAGTGCACGATTCCGAGTACGCCGAGAAAGCGGCGCGCGTGAGCGCCCTGGCGTGCGATTTGAGCGAACTGCTGCCGCGCATGCAGGCGGCGTTGAAGCCCAGGATTCGTCTCAACAGCGTTCGCAGAGTTGCGTTTCACCCGCCGTGTACCTTACAGCATGGCCAGAGATTGCGCGGCGGCGTCGAGGCGGCCTTGCGAGGGCTCGGGCTCCAAGTCGACGTCGCGCGCAGCGACAGCCACCTGTGTTGCGGTTCCGCGGGAGCATATTCAATTTTGCAACCGCAAATCGCGCTCGAATTGCGCGATCGCAAACTGCAGCAATTAAGCTTACTCGAGCCGCAGTACATACTATCGGCAAACGTGGGCTGCATCCATCATTTGCAGTCTGGCACCGCAACGCCCGTGAAGCATTGGATCGAATGGCTGGATGAGGTACTGGTGGCTAACTAACGAGTTTGCATTGGCTCGGCGGTCCCACTTCCTCGGATGCTGACAGGTTTCCGCGAGGGCGGTCCGGACACGTTTGATACCAGTACCGCGATTGAAATGGCCGGCCCGCCCCTGCGAGTATCACTGCTTCGCAACGCTCTATTGCGGCAGCCACGAAAGCCTGGTGCAACGCGCGGGAGCAATGTTGCATCGAGCGCGTTTGCGACATGCGTCCACGAGTACGAAAACGTCGTCCGAGCGACCGGTGACAGCCGGCGAGGCCGAGCGCCTGACCCGGGGTCGCAATATACCGATCGATGGCAATCGCCGCCTCCTCCCGCCCGGCCTGAATGATCGAACGGCAGATCGATAGACCCGAGAGCGCGCACAGGATGTTTGATGCTTTCGTTACCACGAAATCTTCTGGTATGGGTATGGTATACGCCCTAACTGATTGATTTATAATTATAAATGGTGGGACGGCTGGACAGCATATTTTGATCATATGTCATTGTTTCATTTGTTAAAAATTCTTTTGATGCCTGATGAGGCCCCAAATAAGGCCCCACGAAAAAGTGGCAGTCTGTGGATGTTTGCGGACGATCCCCTTCTTGATCTTGCATCGCCTCGTTAAGCCGCATCTTTCGGGTCCTTTTGCATTGTCCGTACATTGTACGGGTGATATAGTAGACACCTTGAGAACAGAGAGTCGCTGCTATGCCTAGCCCCATGAAACGCAGAGAAGATCGACTTGAGGTACGTCTGACACCCAAGGCGAAATCGATGTTGAAGCGCGCAGCGTCGGTCGAACGCAAGACCGTCAGCGCCTTTATTCTGGATAAGGGCTTGGCAGCGGCCGCCGAGACGCTCGCGGACCGCCATGAATTCCCCTTGAGCGCCAAACAGTATGACGCCTTTGTCGCCGCGCTCGATAGAGCCCCGACGGCGCGCCCCCGCCTGGAAAAGCTGCTGAAGACACCCAGCGTTCTTGAGTGAGCGAGTTCGGTGCGATCGAGAAATTGCGGCGCGAGCATTTGCTCGACAGCTTCGATTGCGGCAAGGAAGATTTGAATCGATTTCTGAATCGTCAGGCCTGGAGTAACCAACAGGCGCAGAACGCACAGACCTATGTCCTTGCGAGAGAACTCCGTGTCCTCGGCTATTACAGTTTGGCGGCGGGGTCGATCACCCATGACCAAGCGACGGAGCGCGTCAAGAAGGGTCTCGCGCGGCACCCGATCCCCGTAATCCTCTTGGCGCGGCTCGCCGTAGATGTCTCGATCCGTGGCAAAGGTGTCGGGTCGGCGCTGCTGAAGGATGCACTACTGCGAGCGGCACATGCGGCCGATACCATCGGCGCCAGGGCGCTGCTCGTGCATGCCAAGGACGATGGGGCCAGAGCCTTCTATGAACACTTCACGTTCGAGGCAAGCCCGAGCGACCCGTACCATCTGTTGCTCATTATGAAATACTTGCGGCAGATCATCGAGCGGTGACGTACTCGACTGCTAAATGCGACTTTGATTTGCGCGGTTAGCTGACCAATGGAACCTCTCTGTTGAACGGATACGTACTCTGACGTTTCTGCGGACGTTGGGAATGTCAGCAACTGGCATGGGCGGCGGCGATGCTTCGGTGGCGAGCGAACAGCAATCCCGAATTTGGACCTTGAGTTCCACCGGCGCCGCCGGTCGCGCGACGATGGCAGACCACGAGCAGTGGCCATCACCCGGCCTCGGGAAAGTTCATGCGGCGCAGCAAGTCCTGGAAGCGTAGGTCGGAGCGCAGGTCATCGAACCGGCGACTGACCGGAAGGGTTAACATCCATGTATCACGCTCGCGGTAAGCCGTTTCCAGCCAACGCAGGGCTTCGTCTGTTTCGCCCAGCGATGCGTAGATTCGGCCTACAACACACGGCGCCACATAGTGCTCCTTCGAAAGTCCCTGCAACTGCTCCAAGATCTTTTGCGCTTCGACCCGATGTCCAGCCGCGGCATACGCGGCGCCAAGAAAGCCGACGAACGTTGGAGCACTGCGCGACAGTTCAACTGTTCTTTGCGCGGCCGCGATGGCGCGCTCATGCATCGACTTTTCCGAAAATGCGATCCCAATGTGGTTGTGCGCCCAGAGAAAATTCGGATCCTGGTCGAGCACCTTATCAAACTCGGCGATGGCCTGGTCGTATCGACGCGCGCACAAACTAGCAAATCCTAACGACACTCGGATCATCAGAGAGTGCGGATCCAGGCGGACGGCGCGTTTTAGCTCGGTGTAGCTCTCCTCGTAACGCCCCATCAGGGCGAGATAGAAGCCGAACCATTGATGTGCGGTGGCGTAACGCGGGTTGAGTTCAATGGACTGCTCAAAATCCCTTTCGGCACTCATGAAGTCGTAGTCATAACCCATCGTGGCAAAGGCTAGCGAGGCGTGCGCCTCCCCTGAACTGCGATCTATCTCAAGCGCTTCCTGCGCCAGTCTCCTTGCTCTACCGCAACCCTCGTCCGGTGCGACCAAACCCGACCAACCGAGTCCGGATAGACAATCGGCCAGACCTGCGTAGGCCGCGGCGTAGGCCGGATCTTTGACAATGGCCTGCTCGAAGTGCCGGACAGCGTGTCTGAGTTCTTCTCCGCTGCGCCGGTTCCAGTGATAACGACCCCGCAGATAGGCATCGTATGCTTCGGGGTCCACCGGGTGCACTTGGGTAAAACGTGCCTGATCGAGCGGAGTGAGCTTGACCTGGACTTCCCGTGCGATGGCTTGGGCCACTTCTGACTGTAAGGCCAGTACATCTCGCAGATCTCGGTCGTAACTTTCCGCCCACAGGTGCGTGTCGGTGGGCGCGTGCACCAGCTGTGCGGAGATGCGCAGCCGCTCGCCCGATCGCTGCACCGTCCCCTCAACCACTCCGTCTACTTGCAGCTCCAGGGCAATGTCACGCAGAGATTTCCGCACGCCCTTGTACTGCATGACGGACGTGCGCGAAACCACGCGTAACGCGCCAATCTTCGCCAGGCTGGTGATGAGCGCTTCCGTCATGCCCTCGGCGAAGTAGTCCTGCTCGGCGTCCCCCGACAAGTTTTCGAGCGGCAGGACGGCCAGCGATTCGATGCGTCCTGGCTTGGCAGCGAGGGATCCAATAAACCGGTAACCGCGGCGCGGCAGGGTCTCGATGAGTCGGGGAGTCTCGGCCGAATCGTCCAATACTTCCCGCAACCGCTTGACTGCGGCATTTAGACCCTGCTCGAAATCCACGAACGTGCCGGGAGGCCAAAGGCGTTTCTGCAGGCTCTCGCGGGTGACCACCTCGCCGGGATGTTCGAGCAGGATGGCCAACACCTGGAAGGGCTGCTCGGGCAGCCGAACGCGGAGCCCTTGCTTGCGCAGTTCTCCAGAGCGCAAGTCCGCCTCGTAAACACCAAAGCATACGACCCGGGACCCCGGTGAACGCGTAGTGGCCATCTCCGCACCTCATGGGCAGGAGGATTTAGCGAATTTTACCATGGGTTCTTACCGGCCCAGTCATACCGACCTATGCAATTTGCATCTGCTTTTCAGTCGCCAGCCATGGAGTCCCTTCCCGATTGGGCGCAGGTTCACATCACGCGCTGCGCCAGGAGAACTATCGGAATGAAGCTTGGAGGAGCTTGCCCATGCACGGACCAAAAAAGACTATCTCGACGAGTTTTGGGATATCTCACCGCTGCGATTGCCCGGCCGACTCGGTAGCGCTGGTAACAGAAGGAGCCCGTGAAAACAAGCGTGAAAGCGAAATTGGTGCATTTTCAACTCTATGGAGGACGTATGCTCAGTCCAAGAACTCTCGCAGTCTTCGCCGTGTTCTCGTTGGCAGTGGCGCCCGATCTTTACGCCGCCCATTGCTCGAATGGATCCCTGAATGGAACGTACTCCTATTCCGCTCAAGGCTTCGGGGAAGTGACTCCCGACATCAGCTCAGCGGGATTCGCGCCATTCGCCCAGACAGGTCTGATCGTGTATGACGGAAGAGGACATATCACTTCCGGCACACTGACATACTCCACGACAAGTGCCAACGGCGGAAGCTTCCGCGGGACATTTACTGGAAGTTACACCGTCAACGAAGACTGCAGCGGCACGGCTGCAACGGACCTCGGCGACGGCACCCTCTTCCACTTCGACCTGGTAGTTCAAACGCCATCAACGTACACCGCGATCAACACCGATCCCGGAGCTTTCATAAGTGTCTACTTTGCCCACAGGATCGGTGGAGAAAACTAAACGGTCGATTGGTACACCTTGCGGAGGAAGTTCGCCATGTACGCAGAAAAAAAGTGTGTTGCACGTCTCGTCGGGGTCTTGCTCCTTGCATACGCACTCAGTCATTCCGCGGAAGCCACGGTGGGATTCAAGTCGGCCGTGAGCTATCCAGTGGGAACGGCTCCTTTGGCTGTTGCGGTGGGGGATTTCAACGGCGACGGAAAGCCTGATTTGGCCGTCGCCAACGCTGGCAATCCCCAGATCGGCGATGACGGAAACGTGAGCGTCCTGCTCGGCAATGGCGATGGCACATTTCAAGCCGCACTCAATGTCGCCGCCGGCAAGAACCCGTTCTCCATCGCGGTGGGCGACTTCAACGGAGACGGCCGCCCCGACGTAGTCGTAGCGAATAACGGCATCAACCCTGCCGGCGGCTGGCTTGCTGGAACGGTGAGCATCTTGTTGGGCAATGGCGATGGCACCTTCCAGGACCACTTGGACTATGCAGTAGGAATCGGTCCCGAGTCTGTGGCAGTAGGAGACTTCAACGGTGACCAAGTGCTTGACTTGGTGGTTGCGGCGCGTTCCGAGAACGTCGTGAGTGTGCTAATGGGTAACGGCGATGGGACGTTTCAACCGCACCTGGACTATGCAGCCGGAAGTGCCAGCGCAGTAGCGGTGGCTGACTTCAACCAGGATGGCAAGCTGGACCTTGCAGTGGCTGGGCGGTTTAGCGGCGGTGTTGTGGGCATTCTGGAGGGTAACGGGGACGGAACGTTCCAGCCTGCCGTGGGTTATGACCCGGCAGTCGCTTTGGCCGAGTCCTTGGTGTCAGGAGACTTCAACGGCGACGGCAAAGTTGACCTCGTGGTCACGTCTGGCATTTTTGGCTCGGGCATGGTGAGTGTGCTGCTCGGCAACGGCGATGGCACGTTCTCGCAAGCAAGCACACTTGACTCCGCGGGGTGCCATCCATTCGTCGCTGACTTCGATGGCGACAGCAAGCTCGATATTGGGGTCATCGGCTGGGGTGAATTTGGCTGTCACTTTCTCGGCGCCGGCACCATTCTGGTCTTCAGAGGTAATGGCGACGGGACCTTTCAGCCAACCGCAGCCTTTACTACGACTAGTGCTTGGAATCTAGTGGCCACCGCCGACCTCGATGGCAACAAGACACCGGATCTGGTTACTGTCCGTCGCAGCGACAACACAGTCAGCGTGCTGCTGAATTCGACGGGCGCTGACTTCTCCATCTCCGCGTCGGCACCGATGCCGGAAACTGTCAGTCGCGGTCAAAGTTCAACGTCCACTGTGACCCTTGCTCACCTCAATACCTTCGATAACCTGGTCACTCTCACCTGTTCGGTGCAGCCAGCGCAATCAGCACCGAGCTGCTCACTCAACCCAGACTCGGTGAGCTTCGACGCTAGTGGAAATGCAACCGCGACGCTGACCATCAGCACCGGACCAGCAATAGCGTCGCTGGTTCCGGCTTCTGTGCGTTACGGCGGGCTCCTGTGGCTGCCAGTGGCAGGGTTTGCTTTGATGGGAGTTGGTTTGGGCTGTAGAAGCTCTAACAGGCTAGTGCGAGTTGCGCTCGGCGTATTACTTCTCGGCGGATTGATCTTTCAATCGGCCTGTAACGGTGCAGGCGGTGGTGCCTCGCAGACTTACACCGTTACCATCAATGGCACTTCCGACGCGACACACCATTTCGCGACCGCGACGATCACAGT
>WNFT01006669.1_pt1 | contig 10177 bp, 12 predicted proteins | sample 5400191 | NCBI WGS metagenome assembly WNFT01 (sample SAMN13153359, study PRJNA577476) | soil metagenome | isolation source: 80 cm saprolite under Madrone tree | place: USA:California | collected 2016-06-14 | reverse complement strand
CGACGGCTCCCCCGCAAGGTCTGTATATGTAGATGCATATAAATACCTTGCGCGTCGACGGCATCACGGGTAGCATTGGCGCCATGGACGGACGAGGCAGTAGGCCGATGACCGGACCGGACCGCGAGCGGCTGTCCCCATGTGTCTGCAGCACGCTCCGCATGGTGAGCCGGGCCGTGACACAGCTGTACGACGACATCCTGCGGCCGAGCGGTCTGCGGGTGACTCAGTTCAGCATTCTCGGCGCCATCGCACGTCTGGGCGAGGCGAATCTGCGGCAACTCGAGCACACGCTCGCCATCGACCAGACGACGCTGACGCGAAGCCTCAAGCTCCTGGAGCGGGATCGTGCGATCGAGCGTGTTCCGCATCCCGACGGCCGCATCAAGGCGATGACGCTGACATCCAAGGGGAGAAGAGCCCTCGAGGCCGCGCGCCCGCTCTGGGCCCGCGCTCAAGGCAAGGTGCTCCGCGAGCTGGGTACGACCGCGTGGGCGGACGCGCAGCGGCGGCTGGCCCACTTGCTTCGGGTCGCCCTCAAGAAGCGCAGGCGGACTCGGGGCCAGAGCCGTGCCCAGCCAAGGCGCGCACGAAGAGGAAGCCTCTGATGGCGATCGAGAGAAGGATGCGCGGGCGGGTGCATTATGGGTGGATCGTCGTGGCGGTGACGTTCGTGACCCTCCTGGCCGCCGCGGGCATTCGATCCGCGCCTGGGGTGCTGATAATCCCGCTCGAGCGCGAGTTCGGGTGGACGCGCGCGACCGTGTCGTTCGCCGTCTCCATCAACCTGTTCCTCTACGGTCTGTCCGGGCCGTTCGTCGCTGGACTGATGGACCGACTCTGGATCCGGCGCGTCATGGTGATATCGCTCGCGCTCGTCGCCACCGGCGTCGCCCTCACCACCTTGATGACCGCGTCGTGGCAGCTCGCGTTGCTGTGGGGCGTGGTGGTCGGACTCGGCACCGGCACCATGGCATCCGTCCTCGGTGCCATGGTCGCCAACCGCTGGTTCACGGAACGCCGGGGCGTCGTGCTGGGCCTGCTCACGGCCAGCTCTGTACGTAGGGGGGCGGTGGGGACGGAGCGGCACGAGCCACCGGTTGCGAGCCCATGAAAGCGTGCGTTTGACAGCGGCACGAGTCCTCGCCAGGCATCGACGAGGTAGGCTTCCCCCGCATCCGGCCAAGCGTTCGGTATGACCTGCTCGCTCAGGAGCTCGCCCGACGGGCCGTGCACCTCTAGCGGGAGCACCCCGTGCATCCGCGTGACCGAGGATGGGGCGCCAGACACCGACTCCGAGATCGAGATCGAGTCCTGGACGGTCACGCTCTGCGCGAGCGAGAGCGTCAGAGCCCCGAGGAGATAGCCGAGGGCCACCGCCACAAGTCCGAGAAGTCCCTGGCGTCGCATCGCCTTACTCCGCAGCGTCCTGCTCACCAGCCCTCCCGCTTCCTCACGCGCGTGATCGGTCACGTGACCCGAGGTCCGCGAAGAGCCTTGACCTGGTCGACCATCGTCTTCCGCGGTGTCGGCGCCGGAGGGGGAGCCGCAGGCGGCGGGCGAGGTGGCGCGGCCGGCTGCGATCTGAGGCTGGCAAGAAGTTCGTAATCGGGCAGTGGCCCCGTGTTCATCTACCGCACCTGCTGCATGGCGAGCTGCACTGCGGAGGTATCCAGCGGCACTGGGCCCGACGGGCGGTCGAACGCCTCATGGCGCTCGCTCGCGATCGTGACCGTGACCTCGGGGCCTTCGGCATCCGGCTGGAGTTGCACGGCGTTTCCGTGGTTCAACGCGATGGCCGCGAGGGTCAAGACGGGTTCGAGCGGCACTGGCGCGGTGCAGCGGCACGCCTCGCATGCCGCGCGATGCTTGGAGGGGGCGGCGTAGGAAGCCGATTCGAGCGTTGTGACCTCCTTCGTGCCGAGAGCCCCCTCCGCGCCGAGAGCGGAGGCGCCGATCTCGATGTCGAGGGCGTAGTCGTCGGCGTTCGGCTCGATCGCGAGCTCGTGGCCGTGTTGGAGGGCGACCAGGAGGAGGTCCGCGAGCTCCTCGAGCACGAGGCGCGAGCCACCATTGCGGCCGCAAGAGCACTGATCGAGGTGGCCGGCGGTCGCCGTGGGGACGGACTCCAACTTCTCGATCTCGGACCCGGTGAGAGGGAGGAACGCGAACCGGCGCACGCCGCGGCCCCTCGGGATCCTGGTCCTCAGCATGGTCGTCCCCTCCCAGACAGAGTGCGCATGGCGGCGGAGATGGGGCGGGGATTACTTGAGGTGCGGTGGAGTTGCCGCCGCGATCACAATGGCATGGATCCGCCGGTCACGTCAAATACGGTCTCGACCGTAGCGGTGAGGGTGCAAGGCTCGTTGACGGAATGAGAGTCATCTGCGCGTCGTGTCGCGTCGAGGGAAGGTCCGGCGACCTGGGCGAGAAGGCGCCGTTCGAGGACCCCACCGAGACGCATGGCTACTGTGCGCGTCACGCGGCGCAACTCCTCGCGTCCCTTCCATCGCTGTCATTTCCCGACGCCGAGATGCTTCTCGTGGTTCGCCGGCCCGACCCGACCTTGTTCGAGTACCTCCAGCGGCGGCTGGTTGGGGTGCGTGGCGTGCAGGTGATTCTCGAGCGGCGCCAAGGGGATCGGCGGCGCGAGGCGCGCCCGCCGGCGAAAGACCGCCGCCGTTTGCAGCGGCGGTTGCGGCACGGCCAGATGTCGGCGCTGGGCTACACGAGCGTGCGCTTTCGGGTCATTCCCTCGGCGGGACCTTGATCCACGCCTCGGCGGCACGTCGAGGCGGTCGGATAATACAGTTTCCCCATGGTCCAAGTCAGGGCGGCGCCGTCGGAAACCACCACCTTTGCGCCGGCCGTGAGACCCTTTGCGCCAGTCAGCCCACCTCGGCCGCTTGCTCCTCGTCACGCTGGAAGCGGCCCACATAGGCGCTGTGCTGGTGCGCGTCGTGGCGTTCGGCTAGACTCCCCGGCAGCCGTCCTCCACCGAGGTGCCCATGCGGCTGATCGCGCCCGCGGTCGTTCTCGCTTTCAGCTTCTTTGTTGCGCCGCTCGCGGCAGACGCGCAGCAAGCGGGGAAGAGTGCGCGCATCGGCTACGTCCATGTGAACCCGGTGACTTCGTCTCCTTCCCCACTCCGCGTAGCGTTCATTCAAGGTCTCCGAGACTTCGGTTGGGTCGAGGGATCGAACCTTGCGATCGAAATTCGCTCCGCGAATGGCAAGCCAGAGCGCCTACCCGCGCTTATCGCCGATTTGCTGCGGCTCAAGGTGGATGTCATCCTCGCCGCTGAGCCTGTCTCGGCCGCGGCAGCGAAGCGTGCAACCGCCGCAGTTCCGATCGTGTTCATGATTGGTGGCGATCCCGTCGCTGGCGGGCTCGTCGCCAGCCTTGCCCGCCCGGGCGGGAATCTGACCGGGTGCGCCGGGATGGAACCCGAGCTCGCCGGGAAGCGCCTGGAGCTTCTCAAGGAGATCGTCCCTCGGCTTACCCGAGTGGCGTTTGTGACTAATCCTTCGAGTCCGATGAATCCACCTCACGTGAGAGAAGCACAGAAAGCCGCCACTGCGCTCGGTATCCGACTGCAGGTCGTCGAGGTCCGGGACCCGGACGAGTTCGAGAGGGCGCTCGTGGTGATCGCCAAGGATCGCCCTGATGCGCTCTACGTCGTCGGCAATCCCAACCTCTTCTCGCAGCGCCCGCGGGTCCTGGGGCTCGTCGAGCGGAACAGGCTTCCCGCCATCTGGTCCGAGAGCACATGGGTCACCGAAGGCGGCCTGATAGGCTACGCGTCGAACCAACCCGAAATGTTCCGGCGCGGCGCCTGGTATGTCGATCGCATTCTCCGCGGCGCTCAGCCCGCCGATCTGCCCGTCGAGCAGCCGACGAAGTTCGAGCTACGCATCAACCTCAAGACCGCCAAGGCGCTCGGTCTCACGATCCCGCAGTCGATCCTGGGGCGGGCGGATCAGGCGATCGAATAGCCCATGCTCAACCCAGGCGGCCAGCTCCCCCTCCGGACGTTGAAAGCGGTCGGCGTCAGGTCGTGCGGGTTCGCCCTCTTCCTGGGCGCGTGCGCCATCACGAACACGCCTCAGCAAGACCTGGCCTATGCGCGGTGGGCGAAGTGCAATGCGCCGTACATTTCGCTTGAGTGGGTCGATCTCGACGGCCGGATCACGTTCAGGTTCTCCACTGAGGGGGGCCGGCAAGCGGTCCTGCAATGCCTCGCCGAAGCTGGCCGCACGGGGCCGCCGCTTCCCGAACCCGTGGGCGTCCGCCCGCCGTCTGGCCCGTGATCGACCAACGCGGTCGACTCCTCGTGGCGGCTCTTGGCTTCGCCGGGCTTCCTCGACCCTCGTATGACCGCGCGCTCTGGGCGCTGAGGTTCTGGCTGGACTCCTGGCGCGGTATCGGCGACGTCGAGCGCGGTATGGAGCACCAGGGGTTCGATCTCCGGCTCACGCGGTACGACGCGCGCGGCTGGCGGGCGACCTTCTACACGACCGGGATGGAGCACTCGATCACGAGGGCGACCGCCTCAGCGTGGGAACGGACGCCGTGGCATGCCGTCCAGGGCGCGGCGCGAGAGGCGCTGCGGAAGGCAGGCGACGACTGAATGGCACTCAGGGTCTACGCGGACAACGACGTCATATCGACGCTGCGTCGACAAGATCCGACCCGACCCGAGTACGCCGCGATCCTAGAACTCAAGGATCGATCGGACAGGGGCGAGGTCACGCTGTTCGTCTCGGAGGTCCATGAACGCGAGGCGGTGCCGCTCCGAGAGGACCGTAAGCAAGCGCAGAAGGAACTACTCGCGTTCTTGCCGAAGGTAGTGTTCGTGGAGGACCAACGACTCGTCTCGATGGATTCAATACTTTCGAATCGCGGTGGCCCGCGGGTTGTCTGGCTACGACACGAGGAAGAGCCGATTGCTCGGCGACTACAGAAGATCGGCCTGAAGCGTCTCGACGCTCACCACGTTATGGTCGCGATCAAAAACGAGTGTGCCGTGTTCGTAACGTGCGACTTCAAGACGATCTTGAAGTACCGGAAAGCAGTGGAAGCCGAGTTCCCGATTCTTCTCATGCGGCCGTCCGAGTTTACTCAGCACTATCCCCGCGTCCCGGTAACGTGAGCGACACCGACGCCGGCCTCTGGCATCCCTGGCTCCGCATCAACCGCCTCCTGCGCGCGATGCTGCACGAGCGCTGATACTCGTGGCCAGGCTTGACTTGCCGCGCCCGACGGCCCCGGCGTCCACGCGCAGGTCGACGCCCGTGATCATCTCGGCGTCGTCGGAGGCCAGGAACACCGCGGCCCGCGCGTAGTGGCGTGGGCTCGGCAGATGGTCCATCGGCAACATCTTCGCGAAGTCGAGCACGCGGCCGCGGCGCTCCGGCCGCGGGCGGCCCCAGTCCACCGCGCGGGCATCGCCTTCCTCCACGTCGGTCGCCGTCGGCGTGAGGCTGTTGACACGGATGCCGTGGCGCACGAGGTCCATGGCCGCCGCGCGCGTGAAGTTGAGCAGCCCGCTCTTGCTCGTGCAATAGCCGATGTTGCCGGCCTGGCCCTGGTGGCCGGCCGTGGACACGACCACGATGATGCTGCCGCGCGTAGAGTGTTCGATCATGAGGCGGGCGACGTGCTTGGTGCAGAGGAAGGTACCGGTGAGATTCACGGCGAGCTGGCGGTTCCAGCGCTCGAGCTCCATCTCGAGCACGCTCTGGCCGCCGAGGATGCCGGCGTTGTTGACGAGGACGTCGACGCCGAGGGACCGACTATAATCGTCGCCACCTATCCGGTCAATCGACGCCCCCGAAGGAGGTGGACTGCCGATGCACTGGCGAACGCTCGCCGCCGTCGTGTCGATCCTGCTCGGCGCGCACGCCTGCGCGCGACCGGCCACGGCCCCATCGTCGCCGCCGCCGGCGCTGGCCGAGCTGGTCCGCGGCTACGACCGCGACATCACGCCCTACCACCCGTTCACGGCCAGCGAGGCCGGCCTGCGACAGTACGATCGCGTGCTGGCCAACGACATCGGGGAGGAATACCGGAACGGGATGCAGGCCATCTGCACCCGCTACCGCGAGAACCTGCAGCGCGTCGAGCCTGCGGCGCTGAGCGACCCCGAGCACGTGACGTACGACATCTTCGCGTTCCGGCTCGACACCTGCGTCGCCGGCTTTCGCTTCCCCTGGCATCTCATCCCGGTCAACCACGTGGGCCAGAGCTGGCCCAGCCGCTTTCCCATCGTGGGCGCCGGCCGGGGCAACCATCCGTTCAAGACCGCGCAAAACTACGAGGACTTCCTCGGCCGCGTTGACGGCTTCGTGACCTGGATGGACACGGCGATCGCCAACATGCGGGCGGGCGCGGCCCAGTCCATCACCCAGCCGCACGTGCTCATGCTGCGGCTGCTGCCTCAGCTCGAGACGCACATCGTGGACGCCCCGGAGGCGAGCCTGTTCTACGAGCCGATCCGGAGCTTCCCGGCCTCGTTCGACGAGGACACGCGCCGGCGCCTGACTGCGAAGTACGTCGAGGCGATCCGGGACAAGATCGTGCCGGCCTACCGCCGCCTGCGCGACTTCGTCCGGGACGAGTACCTGCCGCGCTGCCGCACGACGGATGGCTGGAACGCGTTGCCCGACGGCCGCGCGTGGTACGCGCACGCGGTGCGCGTGTCCACCACGACCACGCTGACGCCCGACGAGATCCACGCGCTGGGCCTGGCCGAGGTCGTGCGCATCCGGACCGCCATGACGGCGCTACGGTCTGAGATCGCCGCCGCCGGCGAGCCGCCGCCGCCGCGCTATCGCGAGCTGACGGATCTGTTGACCGGGTACGCCACGCTGCGGGCCGCGGTGGACGAGGCGCTGCCGCGGCTGTTCGGCCGCTTTCCGCGCGCCGGCTTCGAGATCCGTCCGATCGAGGCCTTCCGCGAGCGCTCCATGCCCTCGAGCTACGAGGCGGCCGCGCCCGACGGCTCGCGGCCGGGCGTCTTCTACCTGAACAGCAGCGATCTCCGCAGCGCGGGCGGCGCCGGGGTCTATCGCAACCTCTATCTGCACGAGGCCATCCCCGGGCATCACTTCCAGATGACCCTTCAGCGGGAGAACACGGGCCTGCCGGGATTCCGGCGCTTCGGCTGGTACACCGCGTTCGGCGAGGGCTGGGCGCTCTACGCCGAGAGCCTCGGCCCCGAACTGGGCGTCTATCCGAGCCGCTGGGATCGCCTCGGCATGCTGGGCGCCGAGCTGTTCCGCGCCTCGCGGCTGGTCGTGGACACCGGGCTGCACGCCAAGGGCTGGACGCGCCAGCAGGCGATCGACTACCTCGGCGGCTCCACGCCGGACAACGAGCGCGAGGTCGAGCGGTACATGGCGTGGCCGGGGCAGGCGCTCGGCTACAAGATCGGCCAGCTCAAGATCCTGGCCCTGCGGCGGAAAGCGGAGGCGGCGCTGGGCGCGTCGTTCGACGTGCGGGCCTTCCACGACGAGCTGCTGCGCGACGGCGCCATGCCGCTCAGCGCATTGGAGGCCAAGATGGACCGCTGGCTCGCGGCGGTCCGACGCTAGCGCGCGCGGCGCTCTCGCCTGCTCCTGCAGGTAGCGCACCGACACCCGCTCGATCGGCACCGCGTCCGGCGCCAGGTCATCGGGGTTGCGGTACTCGAACGGCGCCTCGCGGCCGCCGTAGTGCTTGGTGACGACGAGCTTCCGCCACTGGATGACCTCGGCGTCCGTCCCCGACAGCTTCTCGGGCGTGTCGTAGCGCTGGTTGACCATCACCGCCTCGTCCTGGCGGGAGAAGTTGTACTCGATGATCCAGCGACGCAGCGTGGCGTACATCAGCCGGTCCCACAGCCGCCGCCCCGCGTTCTTCGGCCGCGTGCAGTGGTAGTACCAGACGCGCGTCAGGTGCTCCTCGACCGGCACGCACATGCGCGTGTAGAGGTCCCAGCCGAACTCGGCGCGGAACATGCCGGGCAGGTGGTGGCCGCCGCACCACTTCGCCGACTGCGGCGGCGGGATGTTGCGCCGCGCGCGCTCGGCCAGGGGCTTGGTGATCCATGTGAAGAAGCGGCGGTAGTTGGTCTTCGGCCACTTCCAGCCGTTGGGATAGAGATCCGGCCGCGGGCTGCGCCGCATGTAGTTGGACTCGGCCACGTCGCCGCCGAAGCCGTTGCCGACGAAGATCGGATGCTCGCCCTGGGCCGCTCACGCCGCGGCCGTGGATCAACCTCGTGCTCTACCACGGCGTGCTCGCGCCGCATGCCGGCTGGCATTCGTGCGTAGTCGCCTACCGCGCCCCGCCGGTTGAGGCGCCGGCGGTCGCCAGCGCGTCCGCCAATGCGAACGGCGAGCCGGCGGCAGCGCCGACCTCGCGTCACTGGGCATGGGCCGATCTGATGCGGCGCGCGTTCGATATCGACGTGCTGGCTTGCCCGCGATGCGGCGGGCGCATGCGCTTAATCGGCATCGTTGAGGATCCGGATGCTATTCGCGCGATCCTTGCTGCCCTCGCCGTGTCGCGAGAGCGGGCGGATCGGGCGCCGCCGTTGCCGCGTCGCTGGACACCGGCTACGCTGCTGTGATCGACGCCTGAGCGCTATCCGGGCGCCTCGGACGCCGAGGTCTGCTCACCCGAACCTACAGCGGTCCCTTGGTCCCTTGACAGGCCCGTTGTCCGCGCTGTACGTAGGGGGGCGGTGGGGACGGAGCGGCAAGAGCCACCGGTTGCCGCGTCCCGGTAACGCCCCGGAGGGGCGGGGACTTCCGAGATGGCGTTTATGTCGCTTACGCTCGCCAGGCGCCACTGGCGATGCCGCTACTCAGTAAATCACGGCGGCTCAGATCGGGGCCGGTACGTGGCGTGCTATTTCGCCTCTGCATAGGGGCCTGCCGTTCCGCGTTGATACCGCACCCGGTTGACAAGGCGCCGGCGCAACGCCTCTACGGATTCCATCCGTTACACACCAAATCCCCGGCGTTTTGATGCGTTGCTGCTTCCAGCGGCTCTCTGCTTCAGCGCCGCGAACACTGACCCTACGCCCCGGTAGCCACGATAAGCAACCACCGGTTCCGAGACGATCGGGGGCTCAGAGCCCTCGATGACCGGCCAGAATTTCCGAAAGAGCGCTCCGAATTTCCGGAACTCGCAATCAGGGGATTTACCCGCTTCAGTAGCAGCGTTTGCCTGATTCCGTCTCCGCCCACAACAGCTAGACTTCAGACCATCTCGGAGGGAACGGCGATTGTGAAGGCTCACGGCAGAGTGATCGGCGATTCGGCAACGACGTCCGGGCGCAGTTCGCCGTGCCCGCGGCCGAGATGGAGAAGGAGCAATACCCGCCGGGGCTGCCACGCGTTTGCCCGCGCGTACTGTACTGGTCGGACACCATCCCGCTCTACGTCCTTCACGCCGAGGTGCGCTGTACGAAGGGAGACGGCGATGGCCATCCAAGTCTCTGCCGAGATCGCGACCGTGTATCGGCTACTCGACGGCAGCCTTCACCACGCGCGGTGTGGCCGGCGACTCATGGTGCAAGGCTGCAGCACGGAGGAACTGCACTGCTACTGCCTCACGTGCGCCGAGTCGGTGTGGCTTCCGCTCTGCGTGCTCGTGCGCCCGGCGGGCGCCGACAGCACGATCGGGCCTCCCTGGGGCTGAGGCGCCGATGAGTAGCGAGCTCGTCGACACCCCCAACCTCGCCTGGTCGTACTGTCCTGGCTGCGACCCTGAGCGTGATCCCCTTTGGGGGATTCTGACAGTCTGCTGGTGTGACGAACACCGGCCCACGTGCGAGGGCACCGAGGACGCGAAGGCGAGCGTCGACCGGACCGCTTTGAGCGTGGCTGGTGGTGAAGCCAATGCCGAGACGAACCGCCCCTGGTGCGCATGGGTGCATCGCAGAGTCCAGAGGGAATAGTCATGAAGTGGCGATGCGCCACGTTCAACGCAGACCTCGATGGGAACGACTCCCCGGCCCTCGAGGACAAGCTTCGCAAGGCGAACCGCCAGCTCGTGCAGGCGTTCAATCAGAACGAGAAGCTCGTGAACGCGCTCTACGAGGCTCGCGAGCAGATCACGGCGCTCAAGGAAGAGGTGGACAAGCTCTGCGCGCCGCCCTCGACGTACGGCGTCTACCTGGCCGCCA
>WNFT01006667.1_pt1 | contig 10179 bp, 9 predicted proteins | sample 5400191 | NCBI WGS metagenome assembly WNFT01 (sample SAMN13153359, study PRJNA577476) | soil metagenome | isolation source: 80 cm saprolite under Madrone tree | place: USA:California | collected 2016-06-14 | reverse complement strand
AAGAGCAGCGGTCTCAAGATGGTTCGTCTTGGAGCGTAGCGCTCTCCACCATGGTCATCATACTCGGACCTCCAGCTCGGGCTGCTCGGTGGGATGCGGTCGCGACGACGCGGGCCGCCGGTCAGCGCGGCCGGCTGACAGCAACGACTCCCGGATCGCGAGGATCTGGCGCGCTGCCGTCGACGAGAGACCGGATCCACACCGCGTCCTGGGGATTCCTGCGCCGGTAAGCGAGCTGATCCGCGCGCACCCGCGCGAACGCTGGTTCGATGGTGGCGGGGGTCAGTCGGACTCCGAAGTCCGGTGGGACTGCTCGCCGCGGGTGGCTCAGGCCGAAGAGCCGATCGAGCACGAGGTCCCCCACGACGTCCTTGAAGTGGGACGAGTCCCAGTAGAATCCCATCTCGGCGCGACTTCCCGGCTCGGGAAGGGCCTCGGTCGTGACGGACGAATACCCGCTGAAGTCCCACAAGGGGATCGGACGCGCATCGGGATGCTGTGCCGAGTCTTCGGCCAGCACCTGGACCACCGCGCGCTTGGCATTCTCGAGAGTCGCCCATTCCCCGATGGCGGCGGTGATCTCCAGCTGGTGCGCGTGCTCGGGGGCGATGAAGATGCGCAGGTCGATGCCCTCCGCACGGCAGAAGGCGACGATGCGTCCGATGTAGGCCAGCGATGTCTCGCTGGGGGACGCGGGTTGCCGGGCAGTGCGCGCCCGCTCCGGAGCATTCGCTGCGAGTTGCCCCTGCCGCTTGAACCCGACCTCGAGTCGATCGATCTCTTCGAAATATCCGCGCGGGCCGATCTGCCCGAAGTGCTCGCCCGGCCGCCGGAAGAACACGTCGCCGAGGCGTTGCCCGTCCGGTGCGAACCACTCCGCCTCCCGGTCGCCCTGCGACTGGACCGTCTCCAAGCTCGCGCGCAGCGTGTCGAGGCTGGTGAGGACTTTCAGGTCCGCCCGTATGAGCGATGGCAGGGCCAGGGCTGCGGGCGAGTCGAGCAAGTGCGCATCGAAGTCGGGCCGCGTAGTGGCCGGAGCCATGGTGGCGTGGTACGTATCGAGGCCGAGGACGACCTGCCGGAGCGGTCGCACAGCGTGGGCATGACGAAGATAGTGGTACATCTCCTTCGTGGTGGCCCCGTCGAAGGCGAGGTTGTACACCGGCCTGGAGGCTGGGTCCCACCCGTCATGTGAGGGTCGCAGCCCCACGTGGCTCCTGGATGTACCGAGAATGATCCCGCGCGGCCGGAGACGCCGCACCTCGTAGGCCTTGATCAGCCGGACCCGAGTTGGGATGGCCGGCTTGTAGGCGTTGACACTCTCGAGCACGACGAGCCGATACATGCCGAAGGGATCCACGACAAGGTTCACGGCGACGACCGCGGCCAGCAGCAGGGCCGCGGTCGTCGCCGCGATCCAGCCGTACTGGGTAGCCGCGGGTCGCGTGAGTGAAGCCATGGGTCCCCTCTCAGAATTGAAAATAGATGAACTCCGAAACCTTCGACATCAGCATCAGCGCGATGCCGAACAAGCACCCGATGGCCACCGCCCAGCCTGCCGACGGCTGCCACCTGACTGGTGGCGGCCGATACGCGTCCTTCGCCGCGTAGGCGCCTTCCGGGCCCACGTAGCCGGTCAGCGCCTGCGTGTTCGGCGCGAACCAGGCGATTGCCAGGAGCGCGGCCGAAACGAGCAGCGCGGCAGCGGCGTCGACCGGGCCGCGTGCCACGGGGAGGCCAGGCCAGTGATCCGCGAACGACGCCGGAAGCTCCAGACCGTTGTTGCCGACCATCGCCAGCAGCATCCGGACGGCCGTGCCAACGTCCTCCGAGCGGAAGAACACCCAGGCGACTACCACCGCGACGAATGTGACCGCCTGGCCCAGGCGACGCTCGAGTTCTGTCGAGGTCTCGGGGCCACCGCCGAAGTGCCGGCGAAGCCCACGCCACAGGTGGTTGACCACCAGGTAGAAGCCGTGCAGCGCGCCCCAGACGACGAACGTCCAGCCCGCGCCATGCCACAGGCCCCCCAGCAGCATGGTGATCAAGAGATTCACGTAGCGTCGCGAGGGGCCCTGCCGGTTGCCTCCGAGAGGGATGTAGAGGTATTCGCGCAGGAAACGCGACAGCGTGATGTGCCAGCGGTGCCAGAACTCGATGATGCTCACGGCCTTGTACGGCGACGCGAAGTTGAGCGGGAGGCGGATGCCGAACAGAAGACCGCCGCCGATGGCCATGTCGGAGTAGCCCGAGAAGTCGAAATAGAGCTGCGCCGTGTAGGCCAGTGCCGAGCCCCACGCGGCCAGCACGTCGGGGCGGGCGCCGGCGGCGACGGCATCGAAGAGAGGGGAGGCGTAGAGGGCAGCCGTGTCGGCCAACAGGACCTTCTTCGCCAGGCCGATCGTGAAGATCGTCACGCCGAGCGCAACGGTCTGCATCGACACCGGCGTCTGATCGCGGAACTGTCGCATCACCTCGCTGTGGTGCACGATGGGGCCAGCGATGAGCTGCGGGAAGAAGGTTACGAACAGCACGTAATCGATGAAGTCCAGCCGGTCGACCCTGTCCCGGTACGCGTCGACGAGGAACGCGATCTTCTGAAAGGTGAAAAACGAGATGCCGATCGGCAGCACCACCGTGCCGAGGACGAGGTCGAGGCCGGCGACCGCGTTGAGGTTGTCCACGAAGAAGTTGGCGTACTTGAAGTAGCCGAGCGTGGCGAGGTTGAGCACGATGCCGAGCACCAGCAGCGGCCTGGCCGCGTGCGGCCGCCGACCGTCTCGCGGCACGATGCGAGCAGCGAGGGCGAAGTTCACCAGCATCAAGGGCACGATCAGCAGGAGGTAAATCGGATTCCACCAGCCGTAGAAGACCAGCGACAGCAGCGCGAGGAGACCGATTGAACTCCGCGCGAACCCGGCGCCACGCAGTCCGTGGAACAGCAGCAGCGTCAGGGGCATGAAGCCCAGGATGAAGGCGTACGAGTTAAACAGCATGCCGTCCCACGCGCGGGCAGCTGGGCGACCGGCCCATGCGGCGTCGGCATGCCGGGAGACCAGCATCCGTCAGGCAGGCCGCGTTGCGGGCTGGTTCCTCGCGGTGTCGCACCAAGGTATGGCACCCGCAGCAAGAGTTGCACCAGGCGCCACGGCGAGCCAGGACACTCTGCAAATCACCGCGCATTCTGGAATGAAGGCTTCGGGCGCTGCCACCCACCGACGACCGGGTGACACGCCGAAAACCTTCCGGACGGCCGCGCTGACACCGTAGGCGCGACACGACCGAATCGCGGACGACTCGGACAGGAGTGGTAGGCGGTCAAAGACTCGAACCTTGGACCCGCTGATCAAGAGGCCATCGTGCTGGAATGCGCGTTCTCGTGGGGAAGATGACAGTCGCGGATCCACGGGCTCGCTCTCGAGAGCGAGGATCCCGAAGACGCACTCGTGAACGCGATAGAGCGGCTCACCCCGCGCGAAGCGCTCGAGCGCTTCGATGCCTTAGGGCGAACTCGCGGAGCGCCAGCGAGCGCTTGACCGAGAGACCTCGGGTGCGCAACCGCTCGAGGTTGTCCGGCCGCGTGGATCGGGTACTATCGGCGGTGCGAAGTCAGAGGAGGCCTCCATGATGAACGACGCGAGCACGCCGATCGGACAGCCGGCAGCCGTGAACCCCCCGGGCAAGCTGGCGTACGCGACGCCGACCACCGCCCCCCTGGTAGCGGGCCGGCGCTCCTTCTTTAAGTACCGCGACCTCGGCGTCACAGCCGCGAGCAGCGGGAAGATCCGCGCCCAGGTAACGATTGGAGCCGAGGGGATGACGCAGCCGACGGGGTGGCACTACCACGTTTGCGAGGGCCAGTTCGTATACATGCTTAGTGGATGGGTTGACCTGGAGTTCGAGGACGGCCAGAAACTGCGTATCCAGTCGGGCGAGTCACTCTACATCCCGGGCGGCCTGCGGCACAACGAGACGGCGGCATCAAGAGACCTGGAGCTCCTGGAGCTCTCCGTTCCCGCGGACATGGGCACCGTGGCCTGCGATCCGCCCGAGGGATGGTCCAAGAGCGCGTGACGCAGCGCTGACGGCGATCCCGCTCAAGGCAAGGCGTCCGAGACCGGCGTCTTGTGCCCGCTGATGGCCATGGCGACCCCTTGGGAACCCGGCCGGGCCAACGACCAACGATGAGCGGATCGGAGACGAGCCCGACCAGGTGACCGTCACGCACCCCCGGTCCTCGGGTGGGGGTGGCGTGTGACGGTGGGCGCGGGTCGAAGAGGATACGATGCGGCTTACCGTTGCTGACGCGATCTCTCCTTCCTACTTCGTGGCCATCGCTGCCGTGCAGCTCGGGTTCTTCCAACAGGAAGGCGTCGACATGGAGTTCGTCTTCGCGCCGCCGAATCCATCGCAGGCCCTGAAGGACGGGGCTATCGACTTCTTCGGCGGGTCTCCCTACACCGGCCTGCGAACCTTCCCGGGCTGGCGGGGTGGCGTCCTCCTGTGCGCTCTTTCCCAATACAACTACTGGTTCCTGGCCGTCCGCTCCGACATCAAATGCGAACGGGGCGACGTCAGTGCGGTGAAAGGGTTGCGCCTGAGCGCGTCGGCCGACCCCGGCCTCACGATGAAACGGTTGCTGGAGGAAGCGGGCATCGACCTCCAGAGAGATAACGTCCGGATCGTTCCCAGTCCCCGGCGTACCAGCCCCAACTGGGCATGGGATGGAGTCGATGCCATCGAGCAGTGCGTCTCAGACGGCTACTGGGGCAACGGACTGCGGGCGGACCTGGGGGTGAAGCGAGGCATCGCCAAGATCCTGCTCGACGTGCGGCGAGGCGACGGGCCGCCCCCGGCCCGCCACTGGACCTTCCCGGCGCTCGCGACCACGGAGCGGCTGGTCAAGGAGCATCCGGACATCGCCGCAGGGGCCGTGCGGGCCATCGTGAAAACCCAGCGGGCGCTCCGGGCCGACCCGCAGCTGGCCGCGAAGGCCGCGCAACGCCTGTTTCCAGCCGAGGAGGCGAGTCTCATCGCCTACGAGGTGGCGCGGGATGCTCCCTTCTACAACCCGACCATCAGCGAGGAGATGGTCGCGCATATCAGCCGATTCGCTCGTGAGATCGGCGCGCTGGAAGGGGAGGTCCGGTACGGCGAACTGGTCGCGACCCAGTTTGCCGGTCTCTGGCATGGGTAAGGTCGTCAACGAGCTCTACCTCGACGATTTCAAGGACACGAAGCGCGGTCCTGCGCGCGGCTGGGCGGTGTTGATGGTACCCGGCACCCGGCACGCGTAGCGATCACACCTGCACCCGCTGGCGAAACAACCGGCCTACTTCTAGCGCGCCGCCGCCTGTTCGCGGATCCGTTGTTCCTGCTCGCGGAGCTCCGGCGTGAACTCCGCACCGAAGTCCTCGGCCTCGAACACGGGGCGGATTTCGACCTCCGTCTCCTCGTTGTGCGGGTCCGGGCACCGCGGCGAGGCGTTATCCGCGCTGATCCGGCCGGTCCACTTGCCGATTGACGGAGGCGGTGTGCCCGCATAGCATGCCGCTCAGCCGGGCTGGCTCTCTCGACCCCGAGCCAGCGTCCGAGTCTGGCAGCTTATGTCGCGGTAACTGGGCCCACGGGCGGGGCGGCCGCGCCACCGGAGGGTGGTTACGACGCCTTCGGTCCCGCCCGCATGTTCTGGGACACCGACATCACGCGCATGCCCTGCCCGTGGCGCCAGTGCGTGACGCTGTTCAGCGAAGAGCTGCCGTGGCTCCGCGGGCGTGATCTCGAGCTCGTCATGGGCCGCGCCGTCTGTGACTGGCTCGGCTGGAAGCGGTGAAGGAGAGGACATGCTGATCGTCGACGCGCAGATCCACCTCTGGAATGCGGGGAACCCCACCAGCGCCACTCACCGGCAGGTGCCCGCCTACCTGAAGGACGACGCGCTCAAGGAAATGGACGCGGGCGGGGTCGATGCCGCCCTGCTCACCCCGCACACGCCGTGGGATCCGAACGCAAACGAGCTGGCCATCGAGGCCGCGCGCCAGCACCCCGATCGGTTCGCGATCCTCGGCAACTTCCCGCTCGACAAGCCCGAGAGTCGTGCCCTGGTGGATACGTGGAGGCAACGCCCGGGGATGCTCGGCTGCCGCTTCACGTTCCTGCCCCCACACCAGAGTAAGTGGCCGACGGACGGGACCATTGACTGGCTCTGGCCGGCGGCGGAGCGCGCCGGCCTGCCCATCGCGCTGATGGCGGCGAACTTCCTTCCGAAGGTCGGCGAGGTCGCGCAGCGGCATCCGAACCTCAAGCTGATCCTCGATCATCTCGGCCGACCCTCCGGCGTGACGAGCCCGAATGAGCGCTGGGCAAATCTCCAGGAAGTTCTTGCGCTCGCGAAGTACCCCAACGTCGCGATGAAGGCCACGGGCGCGCCGAGCTACTCCGACCAGCCGTACCCGTACCGCGACATCCACGACAAGCTGCGCCAGCTTTATGACGCCTTTGGCCCCGCGCGCTGGTTCTGGGGCACCGACATCACGCGCATGCCCTGCCCGTGGCGCCAGTGCGTGACGCTGTTCACCGAAGAGCTGCCGTGGCTCCGCGGGCGTGATCTCGAGCTCGTCATGGGCCGCGCCGTATGTGACTGGCTCGGCTGGAGGCGGTGAAGACGTCCTCATCGATCGGTACGGCCCGACGTCGGCACGCCGGGAGCCGGCGAAGTGGTCTTCGACGTGCTCGCATTCCCGATAACCCGGCCAACATCTCGTTCTGTCGGGGTACGTACCGTCTGAAGCCCGCGTTGCCGGCCACGTCGGGCGCCGAGTGCATCGGTCGCCGCGTCACCGCGGTCGCGCGCCTACAATTGGTTGCGGGGCTAGATTTGCACCAGCGACCTTTGGGTTATGAGCCCTTTTTGATTTGACACCACAGCAAAGCGCCACAAACAACGCCTCGTAAATTAGGCTTCTGACGTAAGTGGCTTTGGGTCTCTTTGGCTTTCGTTGGGAGCAACTTCCTGGGTAATTCCTGGGTGAAGTCCGGGTAAACGAAAGGGGTTAGCGGCTGCTGCGTCCGCTAACCCCTAGTCGTTGCTGGTTGCGGGGGCTGGATTTGAACCAGCGACCTTTGGGTCATGAGCACTTCCCGATTCGACACCACAGAAGGTGCGACGCGACGAATGCGGTTGCGCAGAGTCACCGGCGAGCGCAAAATCCCTGCCACGCTCCAGGCATCATCACGGGAGGCACCCATGAATCGATTTGTTGCATCAGGAATCGCGATCGCGATCGTCATGACGCTCTGCTCGATGACGGCGCACGCAGATGTCGTCACCGACTGGAATCAGACCACGCTCGAGGTCCTGAAAGCCGGCAATATGGTCGGCAATCCCTCGTCGCGAGCTATGGCGATGGTAAACGTCGCGATGTCCGACGCGATCAATTCGGTGCAAGGACGGTACACGCGGTACGTGTTCGCCGCGCCCGCCGCGCCCAACGCCTCGGCCGAAGCCGCGGCCGTGTCGGCGGCGCGGCAGATTTTGCTCCAGCTCGTGCCGGCGCAGAGAACCAAGATCGATGAAGCCTACGCAGACTCCTTGAGCCGCATTCCCGACGGATCCGCGAAGAACGACGGCATTACGCTTGGCGAACAAGTCGCCGCGGTCGTTCAATCCGATCGAGCCACCGATGCGACGAATGCGCCGGATACGTATCGCCCGATCACCTCCCCCGGAGTCTGGGTGCCGACACAGCCGCCGCTCTTCCCGCAATATGCGCAGGCCAAACCGTGGGGGATGAAGAGCGCCGACCAGTTCCGTCCTGGCCCCCCGCCGTCATTGACTACCGCGGTCTACGCTCGTGACTACAATGAAACCAAGGAGCTCGGGGGCACCAAGAGTTCAAAGCGGACGCAGCAGCAGACCGACGCCGTGCGCTTCTGGACCCAGACCAACTTCGGTTTCTCCTGGAACGATGCTGCGCGCCAACTCTCGGCGGCGAAGAAGCTGAGCCTGGCCGAAAACGGACGACTGTTCGCGCTCCTGACGATGGGCATTGCGAATTCCTTTATCACCGACTGGGACGCGAAGTTTCATTACAACTTTTGGCGGCCGGTCACCGCGATCCGCAATGGCGACAGGGACGGCAACGACGCCACCGAACGCGATGCCGGCTGGACACCATTGAATGCGACGCCGATGCATCCCGAGTACCCCTCGCAGGCAGCAATCCAATGCGGCGCGGCGTTGGCCGTCCTCGAATCGGTGTTCGGCACCGGATCGGTCGCGGTCGTCACCGCGACCGATACCGTCGACGCGCGCCTGCAACGGCAGTTCACGACCGTCGCGCAAATGGGCGAAGAGCAGACTTTGGTGCGCATCTGGGGCGGCATCCATTTTCGGAACACCCTGGAAGTCAGCGGACAGATGGGCCGAAAGCTCAGCGAACACTTGATCCGCAACTACCTGACCCCAGCTCGCTGAGGGATCATGAGAGCTTCGCTGGCCAATGTCGCCGCGGTGCTCATGGTTCTCGCCGTCTCTGGCGCGGGCACTGCGCAAACCGTGCCCCGCGCAGAAGACGTACGACGCGTCGAGCGACTCGTGGCGACGCTCGCCCAGGAAGCGGCCACGCTATGTCCGCTGTCGGATCCCGGCGATCAAGCCGCTCTGGACCGATGCCGCTTGGCGCTCTTCAACGACTCGTACTTCAAGCGCAGTCTCGCCCGGATCGTGCTGTGGGGACGGCCGAGTCCGGTTCCCCGAGCGCGATTGAAGGACACGACCCTCACCCAGTTCGGTGGGGAGGTGCTGTCCGGTCTCTACTTGCCTCTGTTCATGTTCAACGGCCGCTACCGCGTGGAATACGACGCGACCGAGGCGCGATATCGGGTGCGGCTGGAAGGGGCGTTTCGCAACAACCTGATGCCCGGACAGTACCCGTATCCATTCTGGCACGACGCGAAGAAGTGGAATGACTACCAGCGCGCCAACGGGCTGACGCTGTGGATCGATCCCTACACGTCGAAGGTCGTCGTCGGGCAATTCTCACGGCAAGAGGGTGCCGACCCGCGCTTGAACACCGCTTCGCGCATCCCGCCCGCGTTCGACGGCAACTGGATGTGGGTCGACGGCAACGGCGAGGCGCAGCCGAAGCCCGCCCTGTTCATAGGCTTGTTCCGCGCAGAAAACCCGTATCTGGAACAGCTTCAGACGACTTACAAGGATCTGGCGCTGGCGATGCGCAAGGGCACGTGCAACGCCTGCCACGTGCCCGACAATCCGGAGAAGATGAAGCGACTCGTCCTGTTTCAAACGCCGGCGCACGCAGCGGCTGAGATCAAGCGCGTGATGGCCGCAGTGCGCGACAACCGGATGCCACTCGATGACATCGGTATCGAGAAGGAACTGGACGCCGAGACCAAGGCGCTATTGCTCAGATTCGGCGCGGCGTTCGAATCGACAGTCGTTGCAGCGTACGCATGGGAAAGGGGAGACTGAGCGGACTCACGCACCTGCTCTAAGCGCTTCCACCGAGGAAATTCGATGAGCCCGCTCACGCCGAAAACCGATTCCTGGGTGAAGTCTGGGTGGTCGCGGGGACGGCCCCCTTCCAACCGCCCGAAGCGTTTGGTCGCGGGAGCTTCGTGGATGGCACACTTCCGCGGACGGCACATTGACGAGTCCCTGACGTCCCCGACCCCGAGCTACTGTCGCGCTGGCGCTACGGTGGAGCCGAAGACGTGAGGGTGAAGTTTTCCCCAGAATCCCCCGACTCGTCGCGCCGGTCTCGCTGAAGCACTCGCCGTCCGACACGGCTGGCGAGACGGCTCTGCACGTGATACCGTTCCGCTGCCTGCACCTCGGCCTCTCGGGTTGGCCGTCCGCTGAGCGCTAAGGCTCGGGTGGATCTGCTTGAACGCCTGGTCGTCACTGACGGGGTGGTGCTGTGGAAAAGACGCCCTCCGTCTCCCTCGTGGTGGACCACACTCGCTGACGGCGGCTTGCCGCACAACCATCACAAACCACGGCTTGCGGGCTACGAACTAGGAGGTTCGCAATGAAGATCGTCGTTATCGGCGGCACCGGCCTGATCGGCTCGAAGACCGTCCCCATTCTGCGCCAGGGCGGCCACGAGGTCGTCGCCGCCTCGCCCAATACCGGCGTCAACAGCATCACCGGCGAGG
>WNFT01032206.1_pt1 | contig 10180 bp, 9 predicted proteins | sample 5400191 | NCBI WGS metagenome assembly WNFT01 (sample SAMN13153359, study PRJNA577476) | soil metagenome | isolation source: 80 cm saprolite under Madrone tree | place: USA:California | collected 2016-06-14 | reverse complement strand
AGACATCCTGTTCAAAAGTGTCCTCTGCGGATATGGATTGTGTAGGCCTGTCAGGGACTACCTCGCTGTTGTCGATTCCCCGAGCCAACTCGTAGAGACGCACGCCATAGCGGCCGAAGCGGCCTTCGAGTGTCGGCAAATCCATTCGCCGCAGGTCGGCGATCGTTTGTACCTCAAGGTGCTTCAGTTTTTCTTCCGTGACTTTGCCTACTCCGGGTAGGCGGTCAACGGGCAGCGGCAATAGAAACGAATCGATTTCTTCCGGTTGTATGACAAAGAGCCCGTCCGGTTTTTTCCAGTCCGAGGCAATCTTCGCGAGGAACTTGTTCGGCGCTACGCCTGCCGATGCCGTCAAGCTCAGTTCTGAGCGGATCTGTTCGCGAATCGTGCGCGCAACTTGTGTCGCCGTATGTAAGCCTGTTTTGTTCTCTGAGACGTCGAGATAAGCTTCGTCAAGGGACAACGGCTCAATCAGGTCGGTGTGGCGCTTGAAGATTTCGCGCACCTGGCGAGAGACCGCCCGATAGCGGGGGAAGTCCGGGGGCAGAAAGATGGCGTTAGGGCACAGACGTTCGGCCCGAACAGCAGGCAGGGCGGAACGCACGCCGAACTTTCGCGCTTCATACGAGGCAGCGCACACTACGGAGCGATTCCCTCGCCAGGCGACCACTACGGGCTTGCCGCGCAGTTGCGGATCGTCCCGCTGCTCTACAGACGCGTAGAATGCGTCCATATCGATATGAATGATCTTGCGACCGGGCATCTTGCAAACCATCTTATTCCGGAGTCCCAAACGAGTGCGAGAGTTTGCTTATTTGTTCGGCGTTTGTTGTTCTAGAGAGCGCGATGCAAAGAGAAATGCGAGCGCGCTTGGAGTCCTTGCCCACAACAGAAGCGTCATTCATCGAGCCAATGGAGTGTCTATCGGTATCGAAACTGCCTGAAGGCGCATTCTGTGGCGATGAACGTTATGTGGCGCTGACTTTGATAGGCGATCTAGCCAAGCCAAATTTTGCAGAAAAGCACCACATAATCTGAAACGTGGCCTCCAGTCTGATCCTTGTATTGGCATTGGTCTTCATTGCATTTGCGGCCCGGTAAGTTATCTTTTCGCGGATGCAACTTTACTGGTTACCGCATCCAAGTGCCCTGACAGTTTGCACCCACACTTCCTGGGACCGCGTTCGTGGATCGAGACGGGCCCATGTTTAGGTAAACCGGTTACACTTTCAGATGGACTCGAAGTGGCATCTGTCCGGCCGTCAGACAGCCTTGTCCCACAACCGGACAGGGTCAGGCGGTGAGACTGAATTTTAGTACCTTGCTTTCAACAACTTACGATGGTAAGCGGCTTGCATTCTTCGAAGCAGCCATGAATACATTACTGCGCGACCTTCGTTACGGCTGGCGGACGCTGATGCGAAATCCCGCTTTTACCGCCGTAGCCATCCTTACGATTGGGATTGGCATCGGGGCCAGCACCACCATCTTCAGTTGGATGCGCCCAATGCTTCTGAATCCGTTGCCCGGCGCCACGCAGTCGGATCGCATCGTGGCCATCGAGAACATGGCGCCTGACGGCGAGCCGATCACAACGTCTTACCTGGACTTCCGCGATTTCCGCGACAATCTGAAGCTCGTGAATTTGGTGACGGCGCGGGTGGGAAATGTGTTTTCCGTGGGCGATGCCCCGCACACCACCCAAGTTTGGGGTGAAATGGTGTCGGGGAATTTTTTCGACGTGCTTGGCATACAGCCGGAAGCCGGGCGTTTCTTCTCCGACGCGGAACGCGATGACGCGCAAAACGCTCACGCAGTTGTCGTTATCAGCTACAGCCACTGGAAGAACCAGTACCACTCGGACCGTTCCGCCGTTGGGTCGAGCCTGCGCATCAACCGCACGCCGTTCACCATTATCGGTGTGGCCCCCCAAGGTTTCCACGGCACACGCTCAGGACTGGATTACGAGATGTGGATGCCACTGACGATGTATGGCCAATTGACCCACACAGGGACTTGGATGTTGCGCGACCGAAATACGCGCAACTTCATGATGTTCGCGCGGCTCGCGCCCGGCGTAACCACCGAGCAGGCGCGTGCGGAAGTGCAGGCGCTGGCAAATCGTATGGCAGTGGCCGACGCAGACTCGAACCAAGGAATTGACGCGACGGTGTTGCCGGTTTGGCAGTCGCACTTCGGGACACAGTCGATACTCCTGACGCCGATTACGATCCTGATGGGGGCCAGCGGTGTAGTGCTGCTGATTGTTTGCGCTAACCTGGCAAACCTGCTGTTGGCACGCGCGACTGGGCGGCTGAAAGAGTTTAGCGTGCGGCTGGCGATGGGCGCGCGGCCGATGCGATTGATCCAGCAGCTTCTCACCGAAACACTGCTGATGGCGGTGGCCGGCTCGGTGTGCGGCTTGATACTGGCAAACTTGCTGGGCGGCGCGCTGCGCTGGCTGCTTCCCGCAGTCGCGAGGCCGGCAATGTTGCAACCGCCGCTCGACGGGCAGGTCCTGGCATTCACCATGGCGCTGGCATTTGGCGTCGCGATTCTTGCGGGACTGGCTCCGGCAGTGCACGCTTCGCGGGCCAACGTCAACGAGATGTTGAAGGAGGGCGCCCGCAGCGGGAGTTCCGGCGCGCATTCGCACCGGTTACGCGGGCTGCTGGTGACCTCCGAGGTGGCTCTGGCGGTGATCGCCTTGGTGGGTGCGGGATTATTTCTGAAGAGTTTTCAAACCGCGCGGGCCATCGATCCGGGCTTCCAGCCGGAGGGCGTGGCGTTGGCGCGTTTCGATTTTTCCTCGGCCGGCTATGATGCGCGGCAGACCGACAGTTATTGCCGGCGTCTCCGCGAGCAGTTGGAGCGGCAGCCCGGAGTGACCGCGGTGAGCTACGACGACTCACCGCCTTTGGGATTTAGCGGCGGAAACTGGGAGCCGCTTGAGGTGGAAGGCTATGTTCCCGGCCCAAACGAGAATATGAAGATCTACCGGGACATGGTATCGCCTGGCTACTTCGAGACGATGAAGATACCGCTGGTGGAAGGGCGCGATTTCGACCTGCGCGACGACGCCACGTCCCGAAAGGTAATGATCGTCAACCAGGAGTTTGTGCGGCGCTGGCTCGCCAATCGCAGCGTGATCGGGCGCAAGGTGCATGGATGGGGCCAATGGTTCACCATCGTAGGGGTGGCTAAAGACAGCAAGTATCACCGGGTTTCGGAGAGTCCGCAGCCGTACTTTTACATTCCCATCCGGCAGATTTTCCGGCCGGAGTATGGTTTGACGTTCAATGTGCGAACCTTCGGACCGGTGAATGAAGCGATTGCGGCGCTGCGTCGCGAGGCAACGGCGATTGATCCGGCGCTGACCATTTTCGATGCTGAGCCGATGACCGAGTACGTGGCTGCGTCGCTCTTCGGCGCGAAGATTGCGGCGAGTCTCTTGAGCGTGCTGAGCGGGCTGGGGTTGCTGCTGGCAGCAATCGGCCTGTACAGTGTGATGGCCTATGCAGTGGCGCAGCGGACCGGCGAGATCGGGATTCGTGTGACGCTAGGCGCGCAGCCAAGGGACATCATGCGGCTGGTCATCCGCCAAGGGATAGCATCCGCGGCGGCAGGCCTGATTGTGGGCTCGCTGGCGGCTGCGGCGCTGGCGCGCGTTGTGGCGGCGATGCTGGTGGGGGTGGGTCCGGCTGATCCGCAGGTGTATGCCGTGGCGGCTGCATTTACGGCGTTAGTCACGCTGGCCTCGGCGGCGATCCCCGCCTGGCGCGCGTTGCGCGTGGACCCGGCCGTGGCGCTCCGCTGCCAATAGAGTTAAGTTGCGCGTTCCAACGAAATCGGACCATTTCCGTGCCCACCCCGCGCCCGGCCATAATCCGCAACGCAAGCCCCTGGAGCTCCTTTTTCTAGCCTTTGCCCCAATCCTCCCAGACAAGACTCTTCACTCTCGCAAACTCCTTCGTATTCGCCGTGATCAGCGTCAGTTTGCGGCTTAGCGCCTGTCCCGCTATCAACAAGTCATACGTTCCGATGGGCCTGCCTATCCGCTCTAAACCGTTTCGGATTTCACCCGCGCATCGCGCATCCTCCTCCTCAAACTCCAGCACTCGCACCGGGCCTCCGAGGAACATCTTCAAACGCAAGGTATTTGCTTCCTTCTGGACGCTCTTTGCCACGCCGTACCAAAGTTCGTACAGGGAAACAGATGCTACCCACAGTTGCTCGCCCGATTCCACTGCCTTCGAGAAACGCTTGCGAACCGGCTCCGATGTGCGGTTGATCAGCGCGATACACGCATTCGTGTCCAGCAAATACCCCATCGCTGATGTCTCAGTCAAAAATCTTCCGGCGCTGGGCGGGCGGCTGTTTCCGGCCCTTCTTCAGCAGCGGGTCCCCGCCGATCTCGTCCATCGCGGCAAACCACTTTGCCGTGTCGGAAATCATTGGCTCCAGCAGAAGGCCCTCAGGCACTCGCCGCACTCGCACCGCATCACCCTCAAAGCGGAACTCCTTCGGCAGCCGCACCGCCTGGCTGCGCCCGTTGCGAAACAATTTCGCCACCCCGCTCTTGGCCATCGGCGCTCTCCTCTCCATGGTATATACCATGAATGTCATCTCGCCCCAGCCCTTGCCAAGCACCGGGAGCAGCCGGGCGGAAAGCGGCTTGTGCCATTTAAACGCTAGACTGGCCATATCGCCAATGATGAGCGAAAGCTGTTCGCCCGTGATGTCGCCGGGCAGGGGAACAGTGTCAAGGCCCGTGCCGCAAACCGCCGAATAACTGAGCAGCGCATCGATAGAAATGTGCCCTTCGCTCCAACGCTGCGCGAGCCGCGAATCTTCCAGGATGGGAAGCATCAAGCCGGTATATCCGGTTTGCTTCACTTTGACGTCTTTGACCGCCGCGGTAATCGTCGCTGCCGCCGTCAGCGTTCCACTCATGCCCACGGGCTGCGTCGTCAGATTCTCGATGGCCGCGCCAATGGAAACATTTCCTGACGGCGCTGGCGAAAGATCGATCCCCATATACGTCCAGCCGGTGTCCTGATCGACGCGCCCCGCGTGCCGCTCGATGTCAAACGCGCTAGCCGCGAGCGAATCCGTCAGCCGCTGTTTCGCCGCCGCCAGGTCCGGCGCGTCTTTGAACGCCGCGGCCACAACGTTTGCCGATTCCAACGCGATCGCGAATTGATGCCCGAATCCGTTGTGATACGCCGCCGGAAAAAACGGCGTCAGCGGCGGCACCATCGCGATCGCCGCAAAATGAAAATTGCCCTGGCTGTGCTCCGTCTCCTCGAGTTTCTTCATCACCCGAGCCGCCGCGCCCACCGCTTTCCAGTTCACGCCGTCTTCGCTCGCGACCACCAGGCTGGCATTCAGCGTCTTCGTGTTGCTCAGGATTTCTGCTAGCAGGTTCCAAACTTTTCCGTTGCTGCCAGCGCGTCGTACTGCTTGAAAAACGCCACTGTCTGCTCGGTCGTCAATCCCTTCGTGTATTCCGGAAACGGCTGCGTCGCAATGCGGATCGTTTGGACTTGGTATCCGCGCGATTCAAAAACCGTTTGCGCGCGTCTGAGCATTTTCAACGCATCCGCCACCTGCTGTTGGTATTGCGTGCGATCCAGGTTGATGAACGCCGTAATCGCGCGAATCTTCGGCTTCTCTTGCGCCGGTGCAGTTTTCTGCTGAGCCTGAACGATTCCGCAGTTGCCGGCGAGTGTTATGAGCAGTGCTGCAATCGAGTGGCGGAGGGATCGAATCAATGTGGTGGCAGGTGGACGCATAGGACAGTGCTCCTCGTAGGGGCGCAGCACCCGTCCCGACCTTGTCGGGATGCTGCGCCCCACAGCATACAAGATTCGGCCCGCTTGGAGATGGCTTGGATGGAAAGTGTAGGGGCGGACTTCAGTCCGCCCTTTCGGTATCTACACGAACGCTGAGATGCCCGTAATCCGCTCGCCGATCACCAGCTTATGAATGTCGTTCGTCCCCTCGTAGGTAGACACGCTCTCGAGATTGTTCATGTGCCGCATGATGCAATAATCGTCCACGATGCCGTTAGCGCCGAGAATGTCACGCGCCTTGCGTGCCGTTTCGAGCGCAATCGCCACATTGTTCATCTTTAACATGGAGATGTGCGAGGGATCGACCTTGCCGTTGTCCTTTAACCGGCCGACGTGCAGCGCCAGCAATTGTCCCTTCACGATCTCCGTGATCATCCACGCCAGTTTCTCCTGCACCAGTTGATGGGAAGCAATAGGCTTATTCGCGAATTGCTTGCGCGTCTTGGCGTATTGCAGCGCCGTGTCATAACACGCCATCGCCGCACCCAGCGCGCCCCAGCCGATTCCATAGCGCGCCTGGTTCAGGCAACTCAGCGGCCCCTTCAAGCCGGAAACGCCGGGCAGCAGATTTTCTTCCGGAATTTCGCAGTCGGTGAATGCCAATCCGGACGTTACCGAAGCGCGCAGCGACCATTTCCCGTGTACCTCCCAGGTCTTGAATCCAGGCGCGCTTTTTTCCACCAGGAATCCGCGGATTTTGTCGTCCTCGGTCTTGGCCCACACCACCGCCACGTCCGCGATCGACCCGCTCGTAATCCACATCTTTTCGCCGTTCAATATGTACTTATTGCCCTTCTTCACCGCGCGGGTCAGCATTCCGCCCGGATTCGATCCGAATTGCGGTTCGGTCAGGCCGAAGCAGCCGATGGCTTTGCCCTGCTGCAAGAGCGGCAGCCATTTATTTTTCTGCGCGTCGTTGCCATACGAATAAATCGGATACATCACCAGCGCGCCCTGCACGGAAACAAAACTGCGCAACCCGGAATCTCCGCGCTCCAGCTCCTGCGTCATCAATCCATACGCGACGTTGGACATTCCCGCGCATCCGTACCCGTGCAGGTTCGCGCCAAAAAATCCCAGCTCGCCGAGCTGCGGCACGAGATGCTTCGGGAAAACGCCCTCACGGTTCTGTTTTTCAATGATCGGGATGATTTCGTTTTCGACGAATTGCCGCGCCGTCTGCCGCACCAGTTTTTCTTCATCGTTCAGTTGCGAATCAAAATCGATAAAGTCTACGCCGCCGTATCCAGCCATGCTTCTCTCCTCGTTTCTAGCGGCCCCGACGTGGCCGGGGCCGGCGCGCGCAGAGGTGGATCGCGCGTTTTCCGTCCGGCCACTCGTGATAGGTTCGCAGGGAAATGGTCTGCCGCGGGCGCCGTTCCCAAAACGCGTCCCGTTCTGCCCAACTCTAACACGGCAATTGTAGCAAGCCCCGGAAAGAGGCAACAAGAAACTGTGCTTGCGAATCCGGATCTTATCTGGTGAGGGAGTAAAGTTCTGGAAGCTGTTGGACTTGAGAATTTTCGTCTTACGGATTGAACAATCTGCGCATTCCGATTCCCGAGAAGTCCCGTGACGGCGTATGTTCCTGCAGGCGTCCCATGACGTAAAGCTGGATGGCGTTGAGATCTTCCGGCGCGAGACCTATGAATGCCATGCCTATGCGCTCCGTTCCCTCTTTACGTGCGATCCGGGCAAGCACGTTCAGCGAAGTACGAACTTCCGCGATCTTGAACTCCAATGTTACTTCCTGGCCCACCTCTGCATCCACCGAGGGTTGCAGCAGCATTCCGCTTTCGCTGATATTCATGCTGCGCAAGGGAATCTGCCGGCCACCCCAGTTACAGACGACTTCGGTAAAGAGGGGCAGACGGGCCGCGTGCCTTTTGCCTTTCCACCCGGACGAGTCCATAGCGGCCAGCATCGGGCGGAGGCGAGCCGCCGTCAAGGGCTTGCTGAGAACGAAGTCGGCGCCCTCGCCGAAAGCCTTCCGTACGTTGCCAATGTCGTCCGTGGGGCTGAGCATCACGATGGTGGTCTCGCGGTTGGGCTGTGAGTTGCGGATTCGGCGGGCCAGCTCAAGTCCGTCCAGTTGAGGCATGCGCATGCCCACGAAGGTCACATCGAACCGCTGTTTCTCCGCCCGTTCCCCGGCCTCCTGGCTGTCTTCAAACGTTAAGACCGTATGACCGGAGGGGGCAGCAAGAGACCTGATGAGTTGCAGGCTCAGCGGTTCGTCGTCGACAACCATGATTTTCAGCGACATAAGGTTTGCCTCGGCGCCTGGTTTTTTCCTGGATGTGGTCCAGGGACGATCCGTTACGTAAGAATACGCCAGAGGAGTCGCGAGTTGTGACTCACACACCGCGAGATGTTCAAAGAGTGAAGGCCCATGCGCAAGGCAAAGGAGCGATCCTCGTTGACCCACAGGGCAACTATTTACCAAGGCGATTCGCATTGCCCCCGCGAAGCAGAAACGGGACTGGCAGACGAAGCAATAACAGAACTAAATGCTGTTCGCGCCCTCGAAGGGGACTTCCGGCTCATTTGCGACCCGGCATTCCGACCGGCAACCAGTTTTAAGTCCGGTCTGGATGCTTCCAAACGCGCCGTCGCTCCAGAAGAACCTAATGTTCTGCTTCGGTGGGACCACGGGGAACACCCTGCCCGTACGACCAGTTTTGTTACGTTTCTACCCACGGCGTTTTTCTCCGAAACGGAATCTGGATTCCGGAATTCTATAAGTTGCTGTATCAAAAGGGTTTATCTAGCGTTCAGGAGGTGGCGTTCAAAGTGCTATTTTCATAGTGGCGGAAGTTGGGGTATGCCCTGTGAGAGCCCCGGCAGTAGGCGCCCAAAAGCGAGTTGGAGACCAAGAATGAGAATTGATCTCAAGAGAAACTACCGGCGGCGCGACCGCACTGGCGGATTCAGCCTCATCGAACTCTTGATCGTTGTGTTCGTGGTGATGGTTGTGGCAGCGATCGCCGTTCCGAACATCCTGTTAGCCGTTTCCAACATACGGCTGCGTGCTTCGGCGGGCGATCTGGCCGGGCTAATGCAGCAGGCGAGAATCATGGCCGCGAAGAACAATCCCACGACACCCATTGCCGTTTACCCCGTCCGGTACGGCGTCCGTAACGGTGCGCAAATTGCGTATATCGACCTCGACGGCAATGGCGCATGGAGCCCTAGTGTCACGGTGAATGGAGTTACTTTGAGCGAGCCGCTCATCGAGTTTTCCGGAACGGTGGTGCCAGCCGCGGGCGCTCCCAGCGGAACCGGGGGACAACCCAGTCAGTACGTCCTCGCGGGAGATACCGTAATCGGAGGCGCCTCGTTCGACAACACCAAGACCATTGCTTTCACGCCCAGAGGTTTTCCTTGTGATTACAGCCTCCCTCCGACTTGCAGCACTCCGGCGGCAACGTATTTCGTTCACTACCTCACGGACACCCGGATCGGTGGAGCGGGTTGGGCAGCGGTAGTTGTGACCAAGGCCGGAAGGACCAAAGTTGTGAACTGGAATGGTGCGCTATGGAATTAACGAAGCGGAAGAGGCACATGATGCGAGCGTCGCAAACGAGCCAGCGCGGGATGTCCCTGATCGAGATGATGATCGCCTGCGTTGTGCTGCTGGTCGGGGTGCTGGCAATGGCGGCTTTAATTCCCCTGGCGATTGGAACGAACTCGAAGAACCGCCAGCAGAGCAACTCGACGGTCATCGCGCAGATGCTCATGGAAAAAATATTGAGCGTGCCCCCAGGAGCGCCGACGCCGACGCTCTCCGACTGCACGGGTGCGTCCACGACGATCGCCGCCTCGGGAACGCCGACGGGGTCGGGCGGCACGCTGCTATCCAGCGGTGACATCGACTTCGCCCAAACCGCGGGCAGCTCCGGCGATCCGGCGGGCTATTACATGCTTTATACCGCTTGCGGCACCAATGGCCGGCAATCCACTTATGACGTCCGGTGGAATATCAAGACGCCGTCGGCGTATGCCGAGTTGGTGACTGTTTCGGCGAAGTTGAAAGGCTCGGGCAGTAACCCCGTGCTGTACTCTCCTACGGTAACGATTCGCTCGATGATCGGGCAGGGGGATTGACATGAAGACCCGGAATCTGGCTCGCCGTCTACAACACGGGTTTTCACTCATCGAAATGATGCTCGTGGTGGCGATCATGGGAATCATCTCCGCGGGCATCCTCTCGCAGATGAACGAGGCGCAGCAGCGCGGGTATAGCGAGCAAGTGAAGCTCGACAATTTCCAGGAGGCTCGGGACTTTGTCGACCAGTTCTTTCGCGACATCAACCAGATCGGGT
>WNFT01014308.1_pt1 | contig 10181 bp, 10 predicted proteins | sample 5400191 | NCBI WGS metagenome assembly WNFT01 (sample SAMN13153359, study PRJNA577476) | soil metagenome | isolation source: 80 cm saprolite under Madrone tree | place: USA:California | collected 2016-06-14 | reverse complement strand
ATCACATAATAGTGACTTCGGGAATAATTGCGAATGACGCAACGGCTGAATAAAGTTCCATCATGCAGAATCAAGACACCACTGACTCCCCGGTGGCCCGCACGATCAGCGTCATCGGATCGAGTTGGACCTGCCTTATCCTGCGCGACTTTTTCCTGCACGGGCCAAGGCGCTTTCAGCAGTTGCAGGACTCGTTGAAAGGCATTGCCCCGACGACGTTATCGGAGCGTCTGCGGACGCTTGAGGAGAATGGCGTCGTCGAGCGACGCTTCTATTCGATGAGTCCCCCGCGGGCCGAGTACGTCCTCACCGCAAAGGGTCGCGACCTCGGCCCAATCGTCCGTGCCATGCGCGAGTGGGGGCGCAAGTACGCGCGTTGACTCGCCGATGAGGTGATCGAATAGCGCCCTTTCGCTGCGGTGCACTTTGTCTCTTATTGGCACGTCGCGACATCTCACTGCGACGCATCAATTCGGTCGCTATCGGATATACAGCGGACATTTGCGCGCTGACGGAAAGAGCCGCGCGCTTTCCTGTCCCGTTCTGCGAATGAGCTCTCCGACACTTGGCTGGCCAAGTCGGCGGCGCACACCACTCGCCTCCTAGGCGGTCCAGAGGTGGCGAAACTCCATGGCAACGACCCGATCGTAGGGCGCCGTTTTCTGCACCAAGCCGCTTGCCCGAGCAAAGCGGTTGAGGCCGGCGACCGCCGCTTCCGAGATGGTCGGATCGTAGTAGGGCAAATCGCGCGCGACCACGTCCGCGATCAGCACGGCCTCGGTTGGCGGAAACAACGCCTGTCCGACCTTTGTGGCAAGGCCGACATTGCCTTTCAAAGCGCGCTGGACGTTCACCACCGCGCGCACGCCGGCCGCGGCCATGTTCGGGTCGCGCTTGATCACGTGATCGCTCGTTGCCAGGACCGGCATCGTATAGTGGAAAGCAGCCGATGGGCCCAATCCGCGACGGACGTCAAGGATCACTTTGCCGACGCCGCGGCGGACGGCGTTCTCAGCCCCCATGGCGTTGGCCCAAAATCCGTCAAGCTTGCCATCCTCAAGCGCTCTCGCCGCGGCTACTCCGAAAGATACGCCAGGCTCGCTCGCCCCAGGAACGCCGGTGATGCGCACGCCGTCGCGGTCGAGATCGAATCCTGCGTCGATCAAGAGGCGCTTGAGTCCCTGGTCCACCAGCGGCGCCGCTCCGATCGTGCGGCCCTTGACGGCGTTGACGTCACCTGGCGTTGCCGCAAGGTCCGCTCGCATGACCAGGAGCCAGTACATTCCCTGCGCCAGCGCAGCGAGCAGCTTGGCTCCCTCCCATTCCGGGAAGGCGCGAAAGGCGGCGTGCGCCGGACCGGCGACGAAATCGATCTTGCCGTCGCGCAGCGCCTCATAGGCCTTGTAGTTCGGAAATATCAGCTCATGGGCAACGTCAAGCCCTTCCCGTGCGAAGAAGCCAAGCTCGATCGCAGCGATCGCCGGAAAGTACGAGTTTGAGACGAGATCTGGCACCGCTATTCGTGCAACACTCACAAGGCCTCCTGCTACCGTCGATACGGACGCAGCAATCGACATCACTTCGATACGAATCCGGGCGCATAGACGTCGTTCACCGCCACCGGCGTCTTGAGCTTGAAGACGCTGTTGACGACGTTAATAGTCTCTTCGATGCGGGCAGGATCGATGAGGCCGAGTTCTCGGCCGTTGACTTGCGCCAGTTCAGCCACTGCTTTGGTTTCTCCCTCGGCAACTGCGACATCGATCGTTGGATGATATTTGTTCATGATCCGACCCGCCTCGTCCGGCCTCGCGAAGGCATCCTTCATGCCGCGAATCGTGGCGGCGACAAGCCGTCGCACAATGTCGGCCTTGGTCGCGATGGTGCTGTCGGTCGCAATGAGACCATTGCCATAAAAGCTCACACCCGCATCGGCAAAGGCAAAACGGACGAGCTTGGTGGGCGCGGCTTGCATGCGCAGAAGTGGCTCACCGACCGTGAACTGACCAACACACGGCACCCGATTGCCGGCGAGCAATCCCGGCAGCAAGTCGCTGCCCGCGACGATCCACTTTACCTTGCTCGCGTCTAAGCCGGCGGCCTTGGCGTAGACCGGGAACATGTCGACGGTTGCTCCACCTGCAGGATTGGCAATCGAGGCTCCTTCCAAATCCTTGGGCTGCTTGATACCGGAATCCTCGCGGCAGAACACCGCCTGCGGCGGCTTGGCATACACGATTGAAACCAGCTTGACCGGAATTTGATCGTTGCCGCGCGCTAGGACGAGCGAACCGGCGTCGGCAAAACCCACGATTGCATTATTAGCGCCGACCTGCCGGATGGCATCGACCGATCCCTGGCCGCGGACAACCTTCACATCCAGATCAGCATCCCTGTAATAGCCCTTTTCAATCGCGACGAAGAAATAGGCGTGGCGACCGTTGTAGCCGAAGTCGGTGATCAGCGTGACGTTGTCCAACGCCCACGTACGCTCAGACAATAGCAGGAGAGCAACAACCGCGATTGCCCGCCAGACAATCGTGCCTTTGTCGAGCGTATGCATGTGAAACCTCTCTGCCCAGCGACGGCATCAGTATACAAGCGCGCGTCTGTTTTGGTAGGCGCACTGCATAGGGTAGCGAGTGGCACTCCGCGTCGATTCACTGCGGTACGAAAATTTTGATGCGATCGGAGCGAAGCGGACATGCCGGCAGCGTCCGGAGCGCGTCGATCTGACGAAAATGACCCAACCCGGACATTTGGGCTTCTGGCGAATTTAGCAATTTGCTACTGTGTCCATCCGGAGCTTACGCGGGGAATTCCGGTGAAAATCATTCATGGCCCGCGCCCGCCGAGAGACTGGAAATGCCAAAAGGTTATTGGATCGCGCGTGTCGACGTGACGAACGACGAAGGCTACAAACCCTACGTGGCTGCCAATCCGGCAATCTTCAAGAAATTTGGCGGACGTTTTTTGATTCGCGGGGGCAAGTTCGAAGCCCCCGAAGGCACCAGCCGCTCGCGCAACATCGTGATTGAATTTCCCGATTATGCCACAGCGGTCGCCTGCTATCGCTCGCCCGAATATCAGGCGAATATCAAGGTACGACAACCGAACGCCGTCGCCGATATCGTCATTGTTGAAGGCTACGACGGTCCGCAGCCATAAACGTTTTCTCAACATACCGAGGCTGCTGCGGACGTAACGGTCAGGACCGTAGACGGCCATGAACCTGCCCTTTTGACCCAACTCCGACATTGGGCGTCGATTTTTGCTGCGCCGCGCGCCATCGACCCGCTCAGACCTGCTATAGTTAGCCTGCGATCCTTGGCCTTGGGGTAAGTCCCATGAGGCGGCGCGACTTCATCACGCTTCTTGGCGGCGCGCGCGCAGAAGGCGGCCATGCCAGTATCAACGGCGCCCTATCCGATGCTACGGAGTGGATGCGCCGCGTGAGCTAAGGCTCCGCCTCATTTAGCCTTGTCTGTTGGCTTCGGTCGCGCCATTTCTGGCAATTGCTGCGGAAACTGCGCTCCGCATCGCCTATTGCCTCTGCTCGGCATGAATCAATTTCTGTAGGATTTGCTTGTATCGCACCGGCCCCACGTCGATCGCGAGAATGACCGGATCGATCTCAGTCGGCGCGGCATCGATCATCTCTTGTTGCGCCTCGATCACCGGCGCGTCTTGCTCTTCGAATGCGAACCGGCGGGTCGTCGATATCTTGTCTTGGATCTGCGCGTTCAACCGGTCATCCGCCGTCAAGACGTTGAATCGCACGGCGGTGAAAAAATAGTGGGTGGTCTTGTCGCTCTCGGGGGTGAGCATATGGATTGCATGATAACCGGTGCCGCTCTCGGGCACCGTCCCGGGCATGCAAATCCCCGTCACGAGGCGCAAAGTGCTGGGCGCCATCCAACGCATGCGGGTGAACTTGTCGACCCGCTCCGGCGTCGACGGCATCAGAATGGCGAATAGTCCCGGCGCGGTCGCATTGTGGGCGTGGCGGCCGACCACGATGTCATCGCCGTCCTGCTCGACGGTGATTTCGGATTCGACCGTATCCGCATTGCCGAGAATTCCGTCGTGCAGATAGGAGGTATGGCTCAAGTCGAGCAGATTATCGATGATCAGCTCGTAATTGGCGCGAATGGTAATTCGGTCTCGTTTCGTCGCGTGCATCTCAGGAACATTATCGAGCACGCTGAAGTCCGGCACTTTTGCAAGCTCGGGTGAGCGTTCGCCCATCCAGATCCAGATCGCCTTGTGCTTCTCCGTCGCCGGATAGCTGCGCACGCGCGCGCGGGGCGGAATGTTTTTCGTTCCATGCGGGTTCAAGACGCAGGCGCCGGACGAATTGAACTCCAATCCGTGGTAGGGGCACTGGACGCGATCGCCATCGATGATCTTTCCCATGTGCAGGGGCGCGAATCTATGCGGGCAGCGGTCTTGCAACGCGGCAACGTTTCCGTCCGATTTTCGGTAGAGAACGATCGGCTCTTTCAAAATGGTGCGGCTGAGCAATTGACCGTCGGCGAGATCATCGGACCAGGCGGCGACATACCACGCGTTGCGGAGATAGGTTCCGCTGATCATCTTCTTTTTGCTCTCGCGAAGCTCGAGGTCCGTTGCGAGCGTCATCGCCCGTCCTCCATTTCTACAACCAATCGAGCAGAGGTGCTTCGACGATCTCGCGATAGCGGGCCTGCGCGCTCGCGAGAGTGCGCCGGATTATCTTTCGGGCCATCCCCGAGGGTCAAGCCGCGCGCTTTGCTGCCGCCAGCGGCGCTGGGCTGCCACGGCGCCCGCTGACGGTGCAATTTACAAACGATCGGCTCCAATCGGCGGGAACCAAACCGCTCGCCGGACGATAATCTTGTGGCGTTCCCGGAAGGCCCCACTGCCCCCCAAGAGCCCACGGGAGCGCTAGGGCCCCGACGAAAACCTCGCCGGGGCCTTCCGACAAACCCTACCGTTTCACCCGATCCATCACGTAGCAGGTCGCGACGATCGATTTGGTCGGGCTGGTCCCGTTGTGGGTGTAGCATTTCTCCATGCGGTCGGGCGAGATGAGGGTGATGCGAAAATAGCCGTCCATGTCCGCTCCGACGATCGTCTTGTTGTCGCTCGCAATCGCCCACGCGAACGGCTCTTTGGTATCGGCGACCGCGGATGAAGAACGGCCCCAAGCAAGCCGGCCCTCTTGGCCCCCCTCCGTTGTACCACGCTTCGAGGTGGCCGTTCTTAATCGGAAATTGGTTGCCGCAGAATCTGCAGCGATCGCGAGCAATCACAATCACGTGTGCTATTAACGTGGGTGCGTGGTCGCTGCTTTGGAATAAAAGCCCACTCCACACGGTCTACAAAAGGCGAAGGACAGCAACTGCAAGGCACGGGCCGTCGGCCTGCCGCTATTGCAGGAACCACGGACAGTCCGTCCGTCAACTCTGGAGAGGTATGATGAAAGCGCTTTTTGCTGCTCTCGCGTTGGTCACGCTGCTTGCCAGCCCGACCTTCGCTCAGACCGCCAACAGTCCGACCTGTGGCGGCTACGGCTGGGGACCAAGCTCTCCCTGCTATGGTGCGAATCCATAACGCGGGTGGTGCGCGGGTGGGTTTCGCGCAACACACACGGTTCCGTCGGAATCGTGCGCACGAAGTAGCCGGGAAGTTCCCGCCGGCCCTGGTGCTGCGCGCCTATAAGGTGATCGAATAGCGATCCTTTTTGCTGCTATGCGTTAGGTCGCTATTGGCACATCGCGTCGATTCAGTGCGCCGCCGAAATTCGAACGCTGTTGGAGGTAAAGCGGACATTCGGCGAAGCCGTCGGTTGCGCTGGTCTGACGCGAATGACCCCAAGCGGTCAAGCGGGGATTGAAATTCCGCAGCGCAGCAGTCTCCTGCGGTGCTGAGGTGTGCTATCCTTTCGCTCGGAGGCGCTGACCGCGCCCACCTCGATTCAGGAACCTCGTGGCAGGCTGCGAGGTGATCCGATGAAACGACGCGATTTCATCACTCTACTCGGCGGCGCCGTAGCTGCATCTTTGCCACGCACAATGAGTGCGCAAAACGCAGCGCGAACGGCGCGGATCGGATACCTGACTCTGCACCCGCCTGGAGACGGGGAGGCTGCGTTGACCGACGGCTTAAATAATCTCGGGTGGACGGAGGGGCAGAACATTACGATCGACCGAAGAATTTGTTCGGGTGATATGCACTGTCTGGAAAAGTCTGCTGTCGAATTAGCCAAACTAAAACTCGATGTGATCGTGGCGGTGTCTACGTCGGGCGTACAAGCGGCCAGGAACGCCACGACCTCGATTCCAATCGTGATGGCAGCGACAGGCGATCCAGTCGGCCAGGGCTTCGTTGCCAGCTTGGCAAGGCCGGGTGGCCGCATCACGGGTACCTCGTTCGATGCCGGCCCGGAGATAACCACCAAGCAGCTTCAACTGATCCTCGACGTCGTCCCCAAGGCCTCGCGCGTCGCAGTGCTGTGGAATTCCGCGGCGCCGTTCATTCGTACCTACTGGAGATATGCGCAAGAGGCGGCGCCGGCCTTGCACGTGAGCCTTCAGTCCGAGGAGGTGGTCGATAGCAAAGATTTCGAACGTGCATTTGACGCGATGGTTCGCGAGCAGGCCGACGCACTCTTCGTGCTTTCGGACTCTCTCATGAGCTCAAATCGAGTAACCCTCGCGCAACTCGCCGCTGACCGTAAAATCCCGGCATTATATGGCCACAACCTCTACACGGAGGCTGGCGGCCTGATGAGTTATGGACCCTCGGTATACTATTTGATCAGGGGCGCGGCCTCCTACGTCGATAAGATACTCAAGGGCGCAAAACCACCGGACCTGCCGGTCCAGCAACCCGTCAAATTTGAACTCATCATCAATCTCAAGACGGCAAAAGCGCTCGGTATCACATTCCCACCCGGCGTGCTCGCCATTGCTGACGAGGTGATCGAGTAACGACCTTCTTTGCTGCACTGCATATGTGCCAAAGTTCGGACGCTATCGGAGGTGAAGCGGACATTGCGGGCGCGTCGGCAGCGTGTCGATCTGACGAGAATGACCCACTGCGGTCATAGGCCGGATCGAAATCCCGCAGTGCAGTAGGTCTCCCGCACCCGCGAGGTGTGATATCTTTCGGTTGGAAGCACGGGAGACATTGCCATTGAAAAGGCGCGAGTTCGTCACGCTACTTGGCGGCGCGGCGGCGGCATGGCCGCTCGCGGCGCGCGCGCAGCAGGGCGAGCGCGTGCGGCGCATCGGCGTGCTCGCGACGTTCACGGAGAGCGACCCCGAAGCTCAGTCCTGGATTACCGCGTTAGTGCAACGGGTCCAGGAACTGGGCTGGACGGACGGCCGGAACCTCCGCATCGATTACCGCTGGGAGGCCGCTGAGCGCAGTCGGGCGCAGACGCTCGCGCAAGAACTGGTTAAATTGCAACCCGACATTATCGTTGCTTGTGGCGGTCCCGCCGCCATCGCGGTCGCCCAGGCGACGCGTTCCGTTCCGATCGTGTTCGTGCAGGTTGCCGATCCTGTCGCACTTGGCATTGTCCCGAACTTGGCGCGTCCGGGCGGCAACGTCACCGGGTTTACTCATTTCGAGCTAACGATAGTTGGAAAATGGCTGCAGGCGCTCAAGGACATCGCGCCCGGCGTTGTCCGAGGGTCCGTTATTTTTGATCCGGATAATCCCGCATCGACCGCGTGGTTGCGGGCCATCGAGACCGTCGCCCCGTCGTTCGGGGTGCGATTGACCCAGACGGGCGTGCGCGATGCGGCTGAAATCGAGCGCGCGATCGACATGTTCGCACGCGAACCGAACGGCGCGTTAATCGTGCTGCCGAATCCCGTCACCCAGCTTCACCGCGAACCGACCATCGCTCTCGCGGCGCGCCACCGCATTCCCGCGGTCTATCCATATCGGTTCTACCCGAAAAGCGGTGGCTTGATGTCCTACGGGTTCGACGTACTCGACATGTACCGTCGATCCGCAACCTACGTCGATCGCATCCTGAGGGGCGAGGGTCCGGGCGAGCTGCCCGTGCAGGCGCCGACCAAGTTCGAGCTAGTGATTAATCTCAAGACCGCCAAGGCGCTCGGCCTCACGGTGCCGCTGATCATGCAAATGACCGCCGACGAGGTGATCGAGTGAAACGTCGCGAGTTCATCACGCTGGTCGGCGGCGCGGCGGGATGGCCGCTCGCGGCGCGAGCGCAGCAGCCGGCAACGCCTGTGATCGGGTTTCTCAACCTCGAGTCACCTGACGTGTACGTCGAGCGCCTTCGAGCATTCCGCCAAGGATTAAAGGAGGCCGGCTTTGTTGAGGGCCAGAATGTGGCGATCGAATATCGCTGGGCCGAGGGTCGCAACGACAACCTGCCCGTCCTGGCGGCCGAATTAGTTCGCCGACAGGTCGCCGTGATTGCTGCGGCCGCAGGTCCCGCTGCTGCGTTCGCTGCCAAGGCCGCGACAACGACAATCCCCATCGTCTTCAGCATCGCCGAAGACCCGGTCCGGCTCGGTCTCGTCACTAGCATCGCTCGGCCAGGCGGCAATCTGACGGGTTTCAATATTCTCACTTCCGAGCTGGCGGCAAAACGGATGGAACTCCTGCGTGAGCTGGTGCCCGCAACCAGTCGCGTGGCTGTGCTTGTCAATCCAGTCGATGCTGTCAGTGCCGAAAGCCAGTTGAGAGATATAGAAGCCACTGCACGCGCCATGGGACTGCAAATCCAGGTTCTCAATGCCGGCACCAGCAGCGAGATCAATGCGGCCTTCGCAAGCTTTGTGCGAGAACGGCCCGACGCGCTTTTCGTTGCCAGCCAATCCGTTTTTACCAGTCGGCGTGTCCAATTGGCCCTTTTGACAGCGCACCATTCCATCCCAGCGATCTATGGGGTGCGTGAAATTGTCGAAGTCGGCGGATTGATGAGCTACGGAGCCAACCTTGTGGACAGTTGGCGTCAGATCGGCAGCTATGTCGGTCGCATTTTGAAGGGCGCGAAGCCGACAGACTTACCGGTCGTGCAGACTTCGAAATTCCAACTGGTCATCAATGCGGAGACCGCTCGCATGCTCCGCCTCACCGTGCCGCCCATGCTCCTCGCCCGCGCCGACGAGGTGATCGAGTGAAACGCCGCGAGTTCATCACGCTGCTCGGCGGCGCGGCGGCATGGCCGCTCGCGGCACGCGCGCAACAGGCGGCGATGCCGGTTATTGGCTTCCTCCAGACCGGTGCGCCAGGTGCGACGGCGCATATGGGGGCAGCCTTTCACCGTGGGCTAAAAGAAGCCGGCTATGTCGAAGGCCAAAACGTCGAGGTCGTATATCGTTATGCGGATGGTCAATACGACCGACTGCCCACGCTGGTCGCCGACCTGGTCCGTCGCCAAGTAGCTTTAATCGGCGCCTTTGGGCCGCCTGCCGCACAGGCGGCTAAGGCAGCAACCACGACGATACCGATCGTCTTTACGAGTACCGACCCGGTCAAGTCCGGTTTGGTGGCTAGCCTCAATCGACCTGGTGGCAATGCCACCGGTGCGCATGTTCTGACAACCGACCTGGAGGGCAAGCGGCTCGAATTACTGGGCGAATTGGTGTCCGCATCCGCTCCGATCGCGGTTCTAATCAACCCAAAAGGCGAGTACGCCGAACAACAGGCCAAGGACCTGCAAGCGGGGGCTCCCCGTATCGGCCGACAAATTTTGATCCTGAATGCGAGCAGCGAGCGCGACATTGACATTGCGTTTAGGACATTGATCGCACGGCAGGCCGCAGGGCTGTTAGTCGCGGGTGACCCATTCTTTAATAACCGACGTGAGCAGTTGGTCGCGCTCGCTGCGTATCATGGCATCCCTGCAATCTATGAATGGCGCGAGTATGCTCTTGCGGGTGGGCTCATGACCTATGGCACTAGCCTCACAGATTCATACCGGCAGGCGGGTGTCTATGTCGGTCGAATCCTCAAGGGCGAAAAGCCAATTGATCTGCCGGTGATGCAGCCGACCAAATTCGAGCTAGTCATCAACCTGAAGACAGCCAAGGCGCTCGGCCTCACAATTCCGGACAAGTTGTTGGCGCTCGCCGACGAGGTGATCGAGTGAACCGCCGCGAGTTCATCACGCTGCTCGGCGGTGCAGCGGCGGGCTGGCCGCTAATAGCGCG
>WNFT01010710.1_pt1 | contig 10181 bp, 9 predicted proteins | sample 5400191 | NCBI WGS metagenome assembly WNFT01 (sample SAMN13153359, study PRJNA577476) | soil metagenome | isolation source: 80 cm saprolite under Madrone tree | place: USA:California | collected 2016-06-14 | reverse complement strand
TAGACACTCCGTCTGGCGGTCACGCTCCATGCCCAAATCCCTGTATGGGCCAACCGCTGTGCTTCCGCTAAGTAACCCTCGCTTCGCCGCAGCTCCTCTTGCGCACGCTTACGGTCACTCACGTCCATTACCGCTCCGACAAACTCGATGCGGGCCGGTTTATCGCTTAAGGCGTGAGCCACAACATCGACGTGCTTGACCGCGCCATCGGGCATCACCAAGCGATACTCATGCTCAAAATCCCTTCCATCCTGCGAGGCGCGCTCGATGGTATCTCTCACCAAGGGCGCGTCGTCGGGATGAACGCGTTGGAGGATAAGGTCGACGGTCGGTGTCGTCGTTCGGTCGTATTGGAAGATTCGAAACGTTTCGGCGGACCAGATGATCTCGCCGCTGGACGGCCTCCAGCCGAAGCTCCCTGTATGACTGAGCCGTTGCGCTTCCGCCAAATACGCCTCGCTGCGCTCGAGCTTCCGTTCCGCGAATCGCCGATCCACCCACGACGTCAGCAGTGCCAACCCCAGGACGAGAAAGGTGACGACCGCAATTCCCGTGGTCCCAACCAGCGAGATACTGACCGCGTGCGACAGGTCCGCCCGCACGCTGGACGGCGTGAAGCTCGCGGCGGCCATGCCGGTATAATGCATGACCGGAATCGCCGACCCCATGACGACCGCCCCGGCTAACTTTTCCCAGCCGATCCCCGTCTTCTCATTGCGGAACCGAAAGGCAATCGAAAGCGCGCCGAGTGAAATAAGCATCGCGAGCACGACGGACAGGACGACGAGAACGGAATTGAACTGGGAGACAGCCGGTAGACGTATGGCGGCCATGCCGATGTAATGCATGCCGGCAATCCCGGCACCCATCAGCACACTTCCGGCGACCACTCGGGAGACACTCATGTGCTGCCGGCTCACGACGTGCAAAGCAATGACCGAGGCGAGGATCGCCGCAAGCAGCGACAGCAGAACGGTCGGCCAGTGATACGCGACGGGGATCGGCAGGACGAACGCCAGCATGCCGAGGTAGTGCATCGACCAGATGCCGGTTCCCATGGCACCGGCCCCACCCAGCAGCCACACCGCGCGGGTCGAGCCGGCCGCGGCCGTTACGCGAGCCGCCAGATCCAGGGCGGCGTACGACGCAACCATGGCGATCAGCACGGAGAGCGCCACGAGCGCGTAGTTGTACGAGCCAATCAAGTTCACGGATCCCGCCCAGCTTGAAATGAGCGGTTGGTGCGTCGCCGCGCTAGGTCCGGCTCGACTCTCTCCCGAGCTTTCGCAGGGCCATGTTGGCGGACTCCTCGACCGGTCCGCTCAATCGGCCCGTTCCTCGTCGTGCGGCATCATCATTTCCCTGGCGTCGCCGTGAGCAGCAGCGTTGGTGTCTTGGCAGTGGCGCTCACTTGGAAGCGGATCCACATCCCGGCGGCGCCATGCCCGGGAACGCCGCAGAAGATCAGATAGTCCCCCGCGGGTTGCGCCGTGAACCGCATCGTGTCCGTCGCCTCCGACACCAACCCCTGGTCCAGGTTGAGCGTGAACGCCCGCGGAATCGCGGGTGCCACGGACTGGACCGGCAGCGGCGTGCTGGGCTTGATGATTTCCGCGCTGTGCGGCAGCATCCCGTCGTGGTTGCGGAAGTCGATCTCGATTTGCCATCCCAGGGGCACCACGAACGTGAGTCCACCGTCCGAGTACCCATTGAAGTTGAGCGCTCCGTTCAGGCCGGTGAGCCCGGCGATGAGCTGGAATCGCGCCGTCCGCGCCGCAGCGTCGAAGCCGAGCCACTTCGGGTCGATCGCCTGCCCCTGAGCGCGAGCGGACGCGGCGCCCAGAAGTGCGCGGAACCCGACAGGCTGATAGAATGCCCCTCGAGACGGCTGCGCAATTCCTGTTGGTGAGCTCCGGCTGTGGGGGAAACAGCGGTATGCACGGGCCTAGGCTCCTCTGGCGTCGCAACAAGCCGGCGTTTCGCGTAGTGTCGACCGCCGTGGCCCTGGGCATCGCGCGGTGGCTGGATGTCCACTTCGAGAGCGCTCCCGTGTCGTTGTTCCTGTGCGCCGTCATGCTCAGTGCATGGCTGGGAGGCGTGGGGCCGGGCTTGCTCGCGGCGGCGCTCTCCGCGGCGGCGTTCTCCTACTACTTCGTGAGTCCGATCTTTGCGCTGGCCGTGGACGGTAAGGAGATCCCCCGTTTCGTCATGTTCGTGCTGGCGTCCGCCTTGGTCGGCTCACTGAGCGCCGCTCAACGCCGCAGCATGCAATCGCTCCGGAAGACGGCGGAAGCGCTGCGCGAGACACAGGCAGCGCTCGCTCACGTCACCCGGGTCATGACGATGGGGGAGCTGGCCGCCTCCATCGCCCATGAAGTCAACCAGCCGCTCGCCGGCGTCGTGATCAACGGCAATGCCTGCCTCCGTTGGCTGGCGGGAGAGTCGCCGAATCTCCCAGAGGCCCGCGAAGCCGCGCAGCGCATCATTCGCGACGGAACCCGGGCCAGTGAGATCATCTCGCGGATTCGCGCCCTCGCGAAGAAAGCGAACACGCTGACCGAACGTGTGGACCTGAACGAGGCGATCGGGGAGGTGCTCACGCTGTGCCAGGGCGAAGCCCGGAAACACGACGTGGAGCTACGCGCGCAGTTGCCCGGCGATCTCCCGCCGGTGCGGGGCGACCGCGTGCTGATCCAGCAGGTAGTGTTGAATCTGGTCGTGAACGGAATCGAGGCGATGAGTGGCGCGCAGGACCGCGCGCGGGAGCTGATAATCCAGGCGCAGGGCGAGGCCGATGAAGTGCGTGTGACGGTGCGCGATTCGGGCATCGGGCTCGACACGCAAACGGTGGCGCGGATCTTCGATGCGCTCTACACCACCAAACCCGGGGGCCTGGGCATGGGGCTGTCGATCAGTCGCACCATCGTCGAGAATCACGGGGGGCGGCTGTCGGTCGTGGCGCAGGAGGGTCCTGGCGCGAGCTTTGAGTTCACCCTTCCGGTGTACCGCTAAGATCGTTCATGCCGACGCCTAGAGCCGCCGTGTTCGTCGTGGACGACGACGCATCGGTGCGGGAGGCCTTGGGGAGCCTGCTGCGGTCGGCGGGGTTCGCCGTCGAGACGTTTGCGTCGGCTCGGGAGTTCCTGGCTCGCCCGCCGGCGGATTTGCCGGGGTGCTTGGTCCTGGACGTAGGGCTGCCGGACCTGAGCGGGCTCGATCTGCAGCAGCGGATGGCCGAAATGAACAGGGAGATCCCCATCGTGTTCATTACCGGCCACGGCGACGTGCCGACGTCGGTGCGGGCGATGAAGGCTGGGGCGGTCGAGTTCCTCACGAAGCCGTTCGGTGAGCGGGATCTGTTGGACGCGATCCGGCAGGCGATCGACCGCGATAAGATCGCCCGCCAGCAGCACGCCGAGCTGTCCGAGCTCCGCCGGCGGTACGCCTCCCTGACGCCGCGCGAGCGCGAAGTGCTGGAATGGGTGGTGTCCGGACTGCTGAACAAGCAGATCGCGGCCGAGCTGGGGACGAGGGAAATCACCGTCAAGGTTCATCGGGGCCAGGTGATGCGGAAAATGCAGGCCGCATCGTTGGCGGACCTGGTGAGAATGGCCGAACGGCTGCGCATCCGCTACGCCAAGCCATGAGGGTGGCCTATACCAAGATCTAGTACCCTGCGTGCCCGCCCCATGAGATGTTGCGTCGTGGCTCACTATCCGCTGATCGCCGTCGTCGATGACGATGATTCCGTCCGCGAATCCTTGCGCGGCCTGTTCAGGTCGGTTGGGTACGCGGCCCGGGGATTCGCTTCGGGCGCCGATTTCCTGCAATCCGATGATTTGCCCAGGACCGACTGTGTGGTACTCGATGCGCGCATGCCCGGGATGACGGGCCTCGACGTACAGCGCCGGTTGATATCCAGCCATCCGGACCTGCCGGTCATCTTTATGACGGCACATGACGACGCCCAGACGCGCTCCCAGGCCTTGAGCGATGGAGCCGTGGGCTACCTCATCAAACCCTTCAGTGAGGAAGCGCTCCTGGACGCGGTCCAGGCGGCGCTCGGCTCGACATGATCGCGAAAGGTGGGGACACGCGTCGTCCCGTGTGCGTCGTGGATGACGATGCATCCGTGCGCGAAGCCGTGGGAGGCCTGCTGCGGTCCGTGGGAATGACGGTGGAGACCTTTGGGTCGGCGCGGGAGTTCCTGGCCAGCGCGCGGCGCGATGCGCCGAGCTGCCTGGTCCTCGACGTAGAGCTGCCCGGGCTCAGCGGCCTCGATCTGCAGCAGGAGCTCGTGAAGGGAAACGTGAGGGTTCCGATCATTTTTCTCACCGGCCACGGCGACATTCCGATGTCGGTGCGGGCAATCCAAGCGGGAGCTCTGGATTTTCTGACCAAGCCCGTGGACGTGGACCAGCTGCTCGGTGCGATCGAAAGAGGCATAACGCAGGATCACGGTGCCGTGCGCAGCGGCGGGGTCATCGGGACGTCGCCATCCTGGCGCGGGGTGTTGGCGCAGGCGGCGAAGGTGGCGCCGGCGGAGACGACGGTGCTCCTCACCGGGGAGTCGGGGACGGGTAAGGAGGTCGTAGCGCACATGATCCACCGCGGGTCACGCCGGGCCGAGGGCCCGTTCGTCGCGCTCAACTGCGCGGCGCTCCCCGAGGCGCTGCTCGAGTCGGAGCTGTTCGGTTACGAGAAGGGGGCCTTCACCGGGGCGGTGTCGGCCCGGGCGGGGCGGCTGGAGCAGGCGGCCGGGGGCACGCTGCTTCTGGACGAGGTGGGGGAGATGAGTCCGGCGGTGCAGGCAAAGGTGCTGCGGGTGCTGCAGGAGCGGGAGTTTCAGCGGCTCGGCGGCACGCGGACACTCAAGGCCGACGTACGCGTCATCGCCGCGACCAACCGCGACCTGCAGGTAGCGATGACCAAGGGTGCATTTCGCGAGGACCTGTACTATCGGCTGCACGTATTCGCAATCCACCTGTCGCCGCTGCGGGAGCGCCCGGAGGACATCCTGCCGCTGCTCGAGCACTTCGTCGACGAGCTGGGGCCGGTGGTGCTGGGGCGGCCGGCGGCGGGGATTTCGCGGGAGGCGCGGGCGCATTTCCTGGCCCACGCCTGGCCGGGGAACGTGCGCGAGCTGCGCAACGCGGTGGAGCGGGCCCTGATTCTCTGTGAGGGGGGCTTGATCAATCCCGAGCACCTGCCTTGGCGCGTGGAGGCTTCGAACGCCGCGCCTCTGATCCCCCACCCCCTGCCCGCTCCTGCGGCCGCCGCTCCCCCCGCAGGCGGAGAGTTCCCGGCGCAGGGTGTGGATCTCGAGGCCATCGAGCGCGAGCTCATCGAGGGCGCGCTAAAACAGACCGGCCGCAACAAGTCCCGGGCTGCCAGGCTGCTCGGCCTGAGCCGCAGCAAGCTCTACTCCCGCATGGAGCGTTTTGGCCTTGCGTAGCTCGGGCTCATTCCGACAGCGATGGGCCGATCCGGCGCTTACCGTGCTCGCTATCGAGTTGGCGGTGGCGATCTTCATCGTGGCGCCGGTGGGCGTACTCGCACCCAGGAGCGGTCTGGTGCCCCCGCTCCTCTTGACCGCCCTCGTCGTCACGCCGGTGCTCCTCGCCGCGGTGCTCGTCGCCTCCACGAGCGGGGCCGCGAGGGCAGCGGTCTTCGTGGCCATCGCCCTTATCGTGACGGGGATTGTGCTGGGGTTTCAGGGGCCGTCGGTGGCCGGTACCTACCTGCACCTGATCGGCTCGCTGCTCCTGGGCGGCGCGCTGATATGGGTGGTCGCCCGCGCCGTGTTCGCACCCGGTCGGGTGACCTACCATCGGCTCGTGGGCACGCTCGTGTTGTATCTGATGATCGGCAGCACGTTCGCGGGGCTCTACGCCACCCTCGGCCTGCTGGTGCCTCACGCCTTCGGGGGCATGCCTCCCCGGGAGGACGGGCCTGCCGTCATCGCCCACGCGCTGTACTTCAGCTTCGTGACGCTCACCACTGCCGGCTTCGGCGACGTCGTCCCGACGCATCCGCTCACCCGCGGCCTCACCAATCTCGAGACGGTCGTCGGTCAGCTCTTTCCAGCGACGTTGATCGCCCGCATGGTCACGCTCGAGCTTACGTCGCGGCACGGCGCCGCAGGCGTCGACCCCGCGCGCTGAGCGCTGCGGCGCCCGTTCTCCAGCAAGACGACGGCGACGTGCCGACATTTGCCCAGCTCATTGCCCGCTCCGCCCGACAACCCCGTTGGGCACAGGACCTCAAGCGCCGCGGCCCCGTCAAGGCGTCACCTCGATCGTCGCCATCATGCCCTTGTCTTCGTGGGACAAGAGATGGCAGTGGTACACGAACCTCCCGACAATGACCGGATCGGTGAACGGGATGATGACCTTCACCGACCCGCGCACTGGAACGTTCACGATGTCCTGGTACCCGACGAACGGTTGCGGCACGCCGTTCACCTCGGTCACCTGGAAGTGCGTCTGATGGATGTGAAAATCATGCAGCTCGCCGGACTCGTTCCGGACGGTCCACTCCTCCACCGCCCCGAGCTTGACGCGCGTATCGGTGCGGCCGGGGTCGAACGTCCGGCCGTCGATGAAGAGCGTGTCCCCGTCCTCGGTCTCGGAAAACACGATGGTGCGGCGGCCCGTGACTGCGCCCCGCAGATCGGCGACCGGGAGCAGCTTCTCGGGGAGTGCGATTTGCGTGACCGCGGCCCCCGCGACGCGCAGGGTCGCGAGCACCGCGCCCGGGTAGTGGTTGCCTTGGGGCCCGGTGCTGAAGGGAGCGGTCCGGAGCGCATAGGTTCCGGGGCCGGCCGCCTGCACGAGCACTTCCTCTCGCGCCCCGGGCTCGACGAGGAGCTGCTGCTTCGGCACGGGGCGGGCGAGGCGATAGCCGTCGCGCGCCACCTCGTAGAAACGGTGTCCATCGAGCGTGAGCGCGTAGTACAGGTCCGCTCCGACATTCCCGATACGCCACAGCTGAGTCTCGCCCGGGCGGAGCGTAATCGTCGGATTGAGCATCCCGTTCACGGTACGGATGACGTCGTCGCCGATGCCGCGGTGCACTATCTGCCCGTGCCCGATTTGCGCGTCCTTGAGCAGCAGCACGTGCTCGGGCAAGGCGCGCAGCTCCGGAAACGGATCGAGCAGGCCCTCCACGATCAACGCCCCGGACATGCCGTTGCGCACCTGGTCGTCGGAATGGCCGTGTGGATGCGGGTGGTACCAGTACAGGCCGGGCGCATGCGTCGACGGGATGAGGATCTCGTAATCCTGCGCGCGTCCGGGCGCCACGCGCAGGAACACATTGTCCGACCTGCTGAGCGACGAGACGGACAGGCCGTGAGTGTGCAGGTTGGTCTCCTCGTCCAAGCGGTTGACGAGGCGTAGCCGGAGCGTATCACCCGGACGCACGCGCAACGTGGGGGGCACGTAGCTCCCGTTGTACGTCGCGGCGATGACTGGCCGGCCCGCGACGCTCACCGCCGCTCGCGCCGCGGTGAGCGTCAGCTCGAGCACACCCTCACGGCTCGCCACGACGACCGGGTCGCGAAAGGTGTCGGGCCGGACCGGGGCGGCATCGTGCGCGTCGAGGACGGCGACGAACAGCGCCAGCGGGACGACCGCTCGCAGCTTCAAGGGGTTCCGCACAGTGCGGCAATCAGCATGACCGTCCCGGCATGCATGCGGCCGGTCATTCGCCCTCCTTAGCCAGCGTCCCGGTATGCACGCGATTCCCGGGCTGGTGGTCCAGCGTTACCGGCGCCGGCCCGGCCGCGAGCCGGAGCTGCCGTTGGGCGCGATCGCGGCTGATCCAGACGATGGAGTCGCCGCACATGATCGCGTCCACGGGGTACGGCTGCCGCGCGAAAGACTCCGCGTCGGAGCTGGCGACCACGGTGCCCGGGAAGTAATAGAAGCAACGTTCGCCCCCCGGGTGGCTGTGAATCACCCCCACTGTCCCTACCCATCCTGCCTCCTCGCACGTCTGCCGCGGCAGCACGTGAGTCCGAGTCGCGTGAACGGGATCCACGTCGGCGGGAGCGATGCGCTGCACGAAAACCATGGGACCGCGGACCTGGCCGATCATGCAGCCCATGAACTCGGTGGCGTGTGAGCCGTATGCCAGTGTGAGATAGCGGCGCGCCTGATCGGACACGACCAGGGCGCGCGCCATCATGGACGCGGCGCCTGAATCGCTCGCAGCCCCGAGATGCAGCACGAGCAAGGCCATCAACCCTGCCGTCGCACTCGCAGCCTGGAGCGGCGAAGCTCTCACGAGCGCCCCCCGTACGGCGTCAGCACCTGCGGTTGCAGCGTGCTCGAGCCGAGGCACCACCACGCCCCGAGGACGCGCAGGCAGCGCAGGTACGTGGGTTCAGGCACGCTCAACGTGATCGTGGTGTTCATGGAGTTGTGCGTCTCGCACGCAGCGTGCCAGCGGCCAGGCGATGTCGGCCCTTGCGGCAAGTTGTGGCGGTGCCGTGCGTTCGATCACTGGAAGGCCGTCGCTCCTCGAGATGCGACCGGCTCGGAAATGCCGAAGGTCGAGCAGAACTGCCCGGAAGCCGACAGAGGTATTACGCGAGGCGACCCTTGATTCTATAGCCGCCGGAATCACGTACTAACGTTCAAGGCTCAAGGCTGGCGCTCCAATGTCGCGCGGTCCCACTTCCCGAGGTCGGCTGCCGCATCGTAGGTACTCTGGAGGAACGCCAACAGCGCATCCCCAGGCGAGCTGGCGGTCCGGACGGCGGTGTAGGGCAGGATGAAGATGCCCATTTCCTTCTGGTAGGACACGGCGCTTGGCAGCGGCACGAGGTCTCGCAAGCCCGCGGGCTCGGGTGCCGCATAGGCGTAGAACGCCGCCTCCTGGACGGCGCCGCTACCGGGCCAGAACCCGGCGCTGATCACCTCATGAGAATACCCCTCCTGAGTCACCCGGTCCGCCCCCGGGCGCTCGGGGGCCCGCCGCCCCGAGAACCGCGTCACCGCGAGATCGAAGCTGCCCCAGAAAAAATGCACCGGACTGCATTTGCCGAGAAACGGCGCGCGAAACCGCTTGAACACGTCATCGATCTGGACGAGGATGCGCCAGTGCCGATTGGCATAGTCGGGATCGTACGCAGCATGCTGCTCATCGTCCGGGAAGCGAATCTTGTGCTCCGCCTCGACCGGCACGGGCCAGATCTTGACGCGCATGCCCAACGCGTCGAGTGCGGCGAGGTAGGTCCGGTAGAACGCCGCCACGGATCGGGGACGGAGCGCGATCTTCTGCACCGCTCCCTCCCCCGCCCGGAGAACCAGCTCGTGCTCGACAAAGTCGAACTCCGCGTCGAGCGTGCGGCTGCCGTACGGCATCGGGCCAGTCGCGAGTCCCCGCGCCGTGACGCGCAGCGCAACCTGCCACCAATGGTTCTGCCGAGGAGCGAGCGCGAGACAGGTCTTCCCCACCATCTGCGTCCACATGTGGAGCGTGGCGTACGTGTCCCGCCACTCCTCGAGCGGCAGGGCCGGCCAGAGATCGGTTGTCGTGAGGTCCGGGGTCATGGCGCGTTCGAGACTGTACGGCCCGGATTACACCGCGTCAACCAGGGACAATCGCGAGGATGACTAGTAGGCATCCAGCGGCACGGCCCGTTCCACGTCGCCGCGCTCGTCCCGTGCACTCCACCGGAACCACACCACGCTCGTCGCGGCCCACAGGTAAATCGTCCCCACCACCCACATCAACAGACCGCCCAGCTGCTGGTCCGCGAGCGGCGCGAGGCCCCACACCCGCGGCGCCGTCGTGTAGAAGGGATACAGCACGCCCTCCGCGAGGGTGATCATCGCGCCGGCGAGCGACATCGGAAAGCCCAGCAAGAAGAGATATACCAGCTGGGTAGGGTAGCTCGCTCTCGGCAGCTCCGGCACGGGCGACAGCACGGGCCACCACATGATCACCGCCGTGGCGATGAACACGAGGTGCTGGACGATGTGCAGCGGATGGTGCTCGAGCGCCGCCTCGTAGAATTGCGGGAAGTGCCACAGGGTGATCGGCACGGAAAAGAGCAGGCCCGCCACGAGCGGGCGTGTCGCCCGGCGGGCGAACCACGAGACCCAGCGAGGCCGGAGCAGCGGCCGTACCACCCACGCGGGAGTCCCATACAACAGGAGCGGCGGAAACGC
>WNFT01007701.1_pt1 | contig 10181 bp, 9 predicted proteins | sample 5400191 | NCBI WGS metagenome assembly WNFT01 (sample SAMN13153359, study PRJNA577476) | soil metagenome | isolation source: 80 cm saprolite under Madrone tree | place: USA:California | collected 2016-06-14 | reverse complement strand
CCAGCATTCTGGCGGAACTGGTGCAGGTACGCCGTCGCGGTGCGCTCAACGAAGAAGATGATGCCCGATCCGCTCTTGAAGAGCAAGCTAAGAGCGGTGAAGTTGTGATGGCAGCATCTGCTGAGACAGCTACCGACCCCGTTTGTGGTATGATAGTAGAGATAGCCAGTTCCCGGCATCACAGCACCTACGAAGGAATGGACTTCTATTTCTGCTGTCCGGCCTGCAAACGGCTGTTTGAACGCAATCCGCAAGAGTATCTCGTGCAAAACGAAAGGTAAGCGAACATATGGAATTTTCTGGTACACAAACTATTACAACTCCTATTGAAACGGTATGGGCTTTTCTCATGGATGTGAATAAGGTGGCTTCATGTGCGCCTGGTTTTCAAAGCCTGGAGGTTTTAGAGGACGAACACTGGAAGGCCGTGGTTGCTGTTGGCGTCGGCGCGGTAAAAGCCAGGTTCACCTTAGATGTCACACGACCGGAGAAGGAAGAACCGACGCACATGATTGTGAAAGCACGAGGTAAAGCACCAGGAAGCGCTGTGGATATGATCGGCGATATGCATCTCACTTCTCTTGACAGTGATCAGACGCGTATGGATTGGACAGCTAATGTTGAGTGGTACCATTGCAAGCGTTGGGGCGCGTCTCCTGCAGGGAACCGCCGAGCGACTGACCGGCCAATTTTTCGATTGCCTCAGGACCACACTGCAAACGCCCGATACGGCAAATACCGGCAGCTAGTGGCTATGGAAACCGCGGTTGAACGTTGGAATGCTATACTGAATGCACGTGCCCAACAGATGGACACGGCCTATGCGCGTTTAGGGCGTACCAGTGCCGATTTTTGGGATCGCCGTGCGCGAGGCTATCATCGTTCGACGAAAGATAGCGTTGTTCTCGATCCATTTTATCTGCGGCTGCGCCAGGTAATGACGCTGGAGACGACGGTGCTGGATGTTGGCGCGGGCACCGGGCGTTTCACAGTAGCGCTTGCTCCTTACGTGCAGCATATCACAGCCGTTGAGCCGAGTGCTGCTATGCTGGATTACTTGCGTAAAGATGCTGGTGAACAGGGACTAACCAACATTTCATTTGTACAGACGACATGGCAAGATGCTCCCAATGGTCTGCAAGCGGATATAGTAATTTGTAGCCATGTGCTCTATCCAATTATGGATATTGTGCCTTTCCTGGCAAAGCTTCAAGCTGCGACGCGAAATACCTGCTACGTTTATATGCGTGCCACCCACATCGATGCTTTGACGTCCGATATCTGGCGGCATTTTCATGGTGAGGAACGATGCCTGCCGCCTGGTTATATTCATGCTGTGGATGTCCTGTACGAGATGGGCATCTATGCGAACGTTGAGGTCGTCAAAATACCCTCGAGCATTCGCTTTCCCTCGCTTGATGTTGCTGTAGAGGAATTGGTGGAGCAGCTTATTCTGCCCAACGATGAGAAGACACGTGATGAGCTGCGTAATGTACTGGGGGACTGGTTGGTTGAGCGTGATGGTATGTTGGTGCCGCCGGTTAGAGAGATGGCGTGCGCTATCATCTGGTGGAAACCTGAAGTGTAGGGGCGCAATTTGTTGCGCCCCATGTTCTTCTTAAACGATAGTCTTATCCAGCTTATCGAAAAATGACTTGAGGGAATTCTTTGTAATGCCTTGACCCAGGGGATTGTTGGCGATAGCAATTGGACCCTCGAGATCGGCTACTGCATCATAAGTCAGCAACGCACCATCGGGACCATCGGCAATTTGAATCTGGCTCGTGGCATTGATTGAGCCACCCGTGCCTTTACGGTGAACTTGCAGCACCAGTACGTTTGGGTCTTGACGCTGCGCGATTTGTATGACCGCACCGTAGGGTCCTTTCAAACCTGGCAGGGGTGTTGTGATAAGCGCCTTAAGGCGGTTGGCGTCGAGGTACTCGACAGATTGACAGCCAGGAATGCACGATTGTAGCACCGAGGGATTGAGAATGGCATTGAAGACTTGCCAACTGTTGGCTTTAAATTTGTGTGTACCGTTAAGCTTCATAGAACCCTTCCTAGAAGTAGAAAAATAAATATACTGACATGATCGTAAATATGGCTTGCCGAGATGCCAGTGATATGTGACCTCTAACAGGACTCTATTGTAGCGGTTGTTCAATAGACTTTCAAGAAAATGATGCCTTGATACCAATTATTCCTATCCCGCCCTGTTCAATAGGGCTGTTGCAAGGTTCTTTTTTCCCCAACCCAAATGTGCTAGTGTTTTCTAACGCAGCAATGTAGTATGTTATACTGCTCCTATGCGTTTCATTGTATGTCGTAAATTCAATTGAAACGGATCAATATTTAAGGGGGTGTACAATGGCATGGTCACAGGAAACCGATAAGCCGGGGAAGCAGCAGTGGCTTGTGCGTTTTGCCAAAGAAAGGCTGAATCTATCGGCCTCGGTGGAAGAGGCACTTGCGGACACTTCTGCACAAGAAGACCTGTTGTCAGATGAGCCGGATAGTACGCCGGATACTACCGGTGAGCCGATCTCGGAGTCTCACAGTACGGTCATCATTCCTCCTAAGTTAAGTCTGCAATCGAGACCAATGCCTGCTGTGCATATAGAATCTCCAGGGCCTGTCAATGGTGCAAAAGCTGACGCGGCCCCGGCCCCCTCTACACTGCCTGCGGAGACTCCAGCACGGAGCCAGAAGAAGCAACGATTGGCCGGACGAACAACAAAAGTACGACTGCAGGCCGTCCCGAAGGCAGAAAAGAAAGCAAGCGAGAGAGCACGGCCTGAGAAGATCAATCTTGATCATGAACAAAGGCCTGTGGTAGAACATCAAACGGCAGTGATAAGTGATGCGCGGCTGGAGTTCGATGGTGTGGACAAGGCTATAGCGGAGAAACAGGTTGGAGCCAGTACCAGTACGCGTGGGAAGTTATCAGGTTCCAGTACTTTTGAGACGGGCCAGGAAGAGGCCTCGATAACTAATCCACTTATTTCCTCGTCGAGCGTGGTGATTGTAACCCTCATAGGCGACCCTGGCCCTGTGGTGGTTCACTATGTCACGCTGCAGCCTGGGACCGGATTCACGGTTCATTTGAGCGCTCCTGCAGTGAAGAAGACCGTATTTAACTATGTGATTCTGATGACAGAACTGTTTTAAAGTTCTCCTTCAGCCTCTTTTTTCAGGCGCGTAAAGAACTCCTGCATGAAGGCAAAGCGCTCGCGTGCAATTTCTTTTCCGGTTCTGGTCATCATACGTTCGGGTAAGTTGCCGAAAAGCAACTGGAATTCGATACTGGGAGAGTAATCGGGTCGATGCCGCAGTTGCCGTACCAGCAGCGGATCAACCGGCTCAACAATGCCTTCTGGAACAGGAGAATAGACCTTCTGATTGTACCTGCCTGTAATCATATAAAGCCGGCCTATACCTATTGCTCCAAGACCGTCTATTTTATCTGCATCGTAGAGAATGCGGCCCTCCAACGTTTGTGGTGCCACTCCACCCGTCATACGATGTTCGCGGATGGCCTGTTGTACGCCTGGGATGGCCTGCTGAGGAAAAAGTGTATTTGTAAGAAGTTCCGCTGCCATTTCGGCACCGATGAAAGCATGATCGCCGCTGTGATGTCGCTCGCGTTCCTGCCCTATATCATGAAAAGCTACTGCCGCCCAGATAGTTGGAGGATCACCACCTTCGCGGGCCGAAATCGTATCTGCAATCGCCATCACACGGAGCAGGTGATCGTAGTCGTGCGCGGCATCTTCGCTTCCCTCGCGGGCCATCGTTTCCCTGGCGAGCTCAAGAAGCCAGTTCTGAAGCTGATTCACGGTGAACTATCTCTCTAGCATAGGCAATGTGAAAATAAAGCGGCTGCCTTCGCCTAAGTTGCCATTGCTTTCTACAGCGATCGTACCCCCATGCATGCGTAGTAATTGAGCAACGATGTAGAGGCCAAGTCCAATACCCCTGGTCTTGTCTCCGTGAATATTGGGGGCGCGGTAGAAACGCTCAAAGAGGCGAGTCTGCGCATCTTTAGGAATGCCAATTCCCTTGTCTTCGACACGAACTTCGATGACGGCTTTGTTACTGCCGTTGATGATTTGGCACAGTGAGACCGTAACAGGCCCTCCTAGTGGGCTATATTTTATCGCATTCTGTACCAGGTTGGCAATAATTTGTTGCAGGCGTGCACTATCACCCATCACGATATAGGGACGCTCCGCTTGTTCAATGGAGCAAGTGATAGTATGAGCGGTTGAAGTTGCGCTATGGTCTGCGATCACCTGCTGCGCCAGGTTAGCCACATCAACCTCTTCCAATTTAAGCGTGAGTTGCCCACGATTGATTTGTGTGACTTCCAGGAAAGAATTGACGATGTTAGTCAATTGATGTGTCTGTTCCTCGATAGTGGAGAGGTTTTCGTTTAAGTGAGAAGAGAATTCTACCGTACTCTGTTCCTGGCCTGCTACCTTACGCAAGGCACGTAAGGCTATCTGGCAATGGGCAAGGATTACAGTAAGTGGAGTACGGAATTCGTGAGCAGTAATGGCCAGGAATTCGTCTTTGAGCGTGTTAGCTTCACGCATCGCAGCCTCGCTGGTACGAGCATCCAGCGCTTCTTGTTGCCAGCGAGCCTGTTCAACGGCTAATCCCGCAAGTTGCGCAATTCCTTCAATAATTGCCATATCCCAGACGCTGAATTCATGGCGATGAGAATCATGCCTGGACGCAGGTTGTACTATGCCATTAGCGGGAGATTGCGAACGATCCAGCAAGATGAGTCCATGCAGGTGATTGCTATGAGTGATTGGAGCAGCGAGAATCATGAGATTACCGAACTCACCGGGCTGATCTTGTTGAGCCTGGAACTGGTCGGCGCTCACTAGAGTTGCATGCCCCTCCATCAATTGTGTTTGAAATCCATGATAATGGTCGGATGTGGGATTGAGCCAGGCATCCTGATCTATCAGCCACTGCCTCTCGACCTCCGGCGAAAAGCCAAGCGATAGGAGCGGAGTAAATACATGCTTCTCCTGGTCGTATAGTTGCACCATTCCACGGTCACAATTGAGTGTAGTCATGGTCATCGAAAGAACGCTGCGCAGGATTTCTTTAATATCGGTGATGCCAGAGACTGCTTCCGCTACGTGCAACATTGTTTCAAGTGCATGCCGTATGCGTTGCTCAACTCGCATTTGCTGAGTGATGTCGCGAAAAGCGCTGACAAGGCCGATCTGCTCTTTTGTGCTATCGAGTAAGGGCGTGACATTGACCTCTATTACTCGCTGGGAACCGTCGCTGCGAGTGGTCGCGAAGCGCTCACCGCGAATGCGTTCTCCACGTAGGGCGCGAGAAATGGGGAAATCCTCCTCAGTAACTGGTTGCCCATGCAGCGTGTAGACGGGAAAGCGCTGCAACCATGTCGTGAGAAGTTCTTTCGTGTGCAAGGAAACACCTAGAAATTTGGAAGCAGTGTTATTGCTTACCAGCACCTGGCCCTCGCGATCAATAACGGTGATGCCCTCGTTCATGGCTTGAAAGACTGCATCGAGAGTATTTACGCGTTCAGTAGCCAGTTCTGCGGCCTGGCGAGCATCGGCCAGCAGGCGTGCCTTCTCAATGGCTAAAGCGCACTGCGCGGCAATGTCTTGCGCGAAAGCCAATTGTCCTCTCGAGGGATAAAAATTGCAATCGTGGTAAGTGACGAAAGCCAGGCCAACGCAGTGAGCATCAGCTATGGCGGGAGTAGAACTCGTCTCCTGTCTGCTCTTTGTACCTACCATAAGCGGTACAATCAGAGTGTTTTCCAGGCCCAGTTGGCGGAACCAGCGTAATTCGTCTGCCTCAACCTGTTCTGTTTTGACAAAAAGCGGTACCCCCGTTGTAGCAACAAGGCTACAATTGGAGAGATTGGGGAGTGCAGCAGTCGTTTGCAAATTTCCGGTGTCTTGCTGTAAATTGATCTCGCTCGCCAGTTGCAGGTTGTTGTCATTTAAAAGCACGATGGCGCCACCATCGGCGTAGAGACCGGTTATCAGATAACGAGTAGCTACCGCGAGGGCAGTAGAGAGATCTTCACCTGAATTCACGGTCAATGCTACTTGAGAAATAGCTCGTGCGCGGTCGATTAAATGCTCTGCGCGACGTCTTTCATCCTCCGCACGCTGGTACAGGCGTGCATTATCGATAGCAATAGCGGCCTGTTGACTAATGGCGCGAACCAATTGTTGTTGTTCAGCAGAAAATGTATATGACTGATCAAGGTTATCCAGTGACATCATTCCGACTGGCCGTCCTTCGCGCACCAGGGCGATGAGGAACACTGAACGCACCAGAAATGTCTCTGCTACCGCACGCAGACTGGGTACGGTATGTAAATCCGCAATGTAAAGTATGCCCTTCTCTTTAAAAAAGCGCTGAACGACCGGATCTTGAAATGATAAGGAACTGCGATACCAGATGGAATCGGCAGCTTGTATCGCTGCGCTACTGACGTGTTGCGAGGACAGATAGTAGGTAGCAGGTCGAAGGATACCGGACCTCTCTTCTAATAACCAGACGGTGCAGCGCTCAACTTCACATACCTCGGCAGTACGCTTCACGAGTACCTGCAAAATATGTTCAAGATTCAGGGAGGAAGCCAGTAGTTCTCCCAATTCACGCAGAATCTCGCTTTCTCGCAGGGCCGCGAGCAAGCGCAGGTGTTCCTGGTCTGATTGTTGGTTTGAATATGAGAGATTTTCGCCTGGCATGCTTTAGACCTCTTGAAGAGAATATGAGCCATTATGCTCTAGCTTGATAGAGACTTTTATTCTTTTTAACGTCATGAGTGGTGTAAAAACCTGTATTTCCAGGTAGGAGGATGGAACACTACTACTTTACTAAGGTTCTTAATAGAGGATACCATTGACGGGAATGTGCCTTGCCCAACCCTCTTCACTGAAGTGTAACAGATGAGTATCAATGCGTCAAGCACGATGTGACATTTGGATAGCCTGTTCCATGTTGAAAGATGCCTTTATTGAGCGCTTTGCCGATAGCTACCAGGTTTACCTCTTCCCATATAGCCAGCCAGGTTATGAAGGTTTCGAAGCTGCTTCAGGTGCGGCGGCAATAGCCGAGGGGCTGTATGGACAAAATGCCCGCGCGGAGATAGTAGAGCGGTTACAAATTCGCGAGGCTCCCTCCTCATTTCCCCCCGCGCAGGTGGAAAAACTCGATGATGAAAGCCAGTGCCGTCCCTGCGAGAACCTCTATGATTGTAAACCTACTTGAAGTGGCCGGAGTGCCTGCTTTTCCTTTTTTAGCCTTGTTATCCTCTGCTTCTGAGGGAGCTTGCAGCTGATCCTGAGTATCTGCTGCCCTGCCGTTAGACTTTGTTGCCTTCTGTGCCTGCTGTTTCAAATTCCTTGCTTCGTCCTTAGGAAGAATATCCTTTGGCTGCTCATCTTTATGAGTGATGGATGCCTGTTCCTGAACAGCCTCTTCACTTGTCGCCAGGTGGCTGGTCATCATGTGTATCATGGTGGGGATGTCAGCCGGCGTGGCACGTATTTTCTCGGCAAAGAAAGCGTTGACTTCGGCGCCCAGCAGCAGAATCACAGCAAAGTAGTAGAAAAAGAACAGGAGAATAACAGCAAAGCCCGCTGTCCCTGTATATGTATTCATGAAGTGGCATACATAGAACGGAAAGAGAATGAGGTAAATTTCTATTCCTACTGCCGCTACGACGGCCCCAAGCCAGCTATTGCGGAAACTAATGTGCTGATTGGGAACGACAATATAGATAGACTCGAACAAGACCCACGCGAAAAACACGCCGAACCCAATGCCGATCAATGTGAAGAGAAGCCCGCTGCCGGGTACCAGATTGAGAGGAGTCGCTTTTAGAATCGAGACTACCAGGGCCGGTAAGGCAGCTCCGAATATCATAATTGGTACCAGGACGATAAACAGTAGGAGCATCGAGAAAGCCATCATATTTTGCTTAATAGAATTACGCGGGCGCGTATGAAAGATGATATCAAAGTATCCTTCCATGGTTATGAAGAGACGAGAACCTCCAAAGAGGGCTGTAAGGATAGCAATGATAATCAGAGGACCGGCACTCTTATTGAGCGAATTAAAGACGGGTTGTAGTAAATGGCCTGCTTGTATTTGTTGTGGAAAAACGCTCTGGATGCCATTGATAAGCTGCTGCTCCGAACCCGGAGCCAGTCCACCAACGACAAATCCGAAAATGGCGAGGAGCGCGATAAGGATGGGAAAGATAGCCGTCAATAAATTGAATGCCAATCCTGAAGCGAAGTTCATGACCCAGTCATTATTGAACTTGGCAATGAACTGCTTGATTGGCTGGGCTTCTTGCTCAGCTTTCTCTACGGCTTTAGAAGAGGTAATTTTTTTTACAACCTCTTGCGGTTTTGACTCTTTGGTCTGGGTTGCCATAATCACACCTCACAATCACCATAAAGGCTTCTTATATCCTGCTATTGTTTGCACGGTCTAGTTCGGTCAGACGTTTCATTGCAGGTGATATGATATCGAGGTACAATAGGTAATGCTCAAATAGGGAAGTAATGCCACCAGGTTGAAAGACAGGTATGAGTTCGCGACCGCCACCAAAGCACCAGAGTCTCGCCTCTCTTTTATGGGACGTAATCCGTATAAGTGCGCGTGCATTATGGTCGAATGCCGGTAATCCAGTCCGTGGCATGTTAGCTCGCCAGCAGGCGCTCAATGTGCTGGGGCTGCCTTCCAATGCGACCCGCCAGCAAATCAAGCGCCGCTACCGCGCGCTTGCCAAACAGTACCATCCTGACAGGGGTGGAGATCAGCAACAGATGCAGCGCATCATTGCTGCCTATGAATTACTGATGAAAGATACGACGCAACCAGGTCAATCCCAGTCCGAGTGAAGTACCACGTGCCTAGAAGGCAGGGGCTTCGACAGACTCCCCAGGTGGGTTCATCTGTGGGACACTTCCTGCCCCAAGCTGTTTTCGTCCTTCCTCCAGGATGACTTTCGCAGAAGCGGTATCTCGGTCAAGTTCGCAGCCGCATTCACACGAATGCCACCGCTCTTGCAGCGTTTTGCTGCGCACATTTCCACATCCTGGACAGATTTGCGAGGTATATTTGGGGTCCACACCAATGATTGTACGCCCGGCCCATCCTGCCTTGACGTGTAGCATATCTGTGAACATGCCCCAACCCGCGTCTGAGATGCTTTTATTTAATCCGCCTTTGGCAGCGGCTCCATTGGGCAAGTACTGCCCCGTTGCTTCGTCTTGTTTGGGTTTTGGTCGCTTGATCAGATTCTTGGTCTGGAGGTCTTCCAGAACGAGCACTTGATAGCGCTTGACCAACTTGCTCGAGGCTTTGTGTGCAAAGTCGCGGCGCTGGTTCCTGACTTTACGATGCGCTTTGGCTAGTGCTCGCACTGCTCTCTTGCGCCGATGAGAGCCACGCTTCTTTCGCGATAAGGCTTCCTGCAATTTCCTCAGCTTTTTCTCTGCTTTCCGATAGTGGCGGGGTGATTCAATGAATTCTCCATTGGAGAGCGCCGCGAAGTGCGTAATGCCCAGATCGATTCCCACGTCTTCATAGCTGATTGGAAGCGGCTCTGATCCCTTGACCTCACAGCAAAGGATGACATACCACTGTCCCGCTTCGTGCTTAACCGTACAGGTCTTGATGGTTCCCTCGACCTTGCGATGGACCTTGACTCGAAGCGTGCCGATTTTGGAGAGGGTGATGTGCTTCTCTTCCAGAGAAAAGCCTGATTGGGGGTAGGTAAAGCTATTATACCGATTGCGTCCCTGAAACCTGGGATAACCGGGCTTCTCTCCATTCTTCACTCGCTCAAAGAATCGATCAAAAGCCCGCTTGAGGCGAAGCAGCACATCCTGAAGCACCTGACTATGAATATCGTTGTACTCTGGCCTGATCTCTTTGATCTCTGGTAAATCGCGCTTTTGCTCATAGTAAGTGATCGATTTGCCTGCCATGCGATAGGCGTCTTTGCGTTCGGAAAGCGCGGCGTTGTATAGCTCTTGGCAGCGATTCAACGTCCAGAAGAGTTTTGCTTCTTGCTGTTTATTGGGAGAGAGTCTGAATTTATAGGCTTTCCTCATCGGTTTTGCTGTCCTTCAACGGAGCGTTTCAGC
>WNFT01009372.1_pt1 | contig 10183 bp, 9 predicted proteins | sample 5400191 | NCBI WGS metagenome assembly WNFT01 (sample SAMN13153359, study PRJNA577476) | soil metagenome | isolation source: 80 cm saprolite under Madrone tree | place: USA:California | collected 2016-06-14 | reverse complement strand
GGTACAAAGTAACCGGAATTCCCACCCTGCTGGTCTTCAAGAACGGACAAGTCGTTGAACAACTTGTCGGCTACCGTTCGAAGGAAGACATCCAGAAGGCCCTCGACAAGCACGTTGGCGCACCGGTTGGCACCCGCACAGTTTAATAATTCGTAAAAGACGAAGCGCCCGGACGCTCGGTCCAGGCGCTTTGTTGTCTGCACGACCAAATCACTGCTCAATACTTCCTCAGAACCCCAATCACTCTGCCTTGAACTTCCAATGCCGCTGCCGAAACGATAATCGGCTTCATCGCCGCATTCGACGGCTGTAGCCGGACATTATCTCCCTCGCGATAAAACCTCTTCAGCGTTGCATCGGTGCCCTCGATCAATGCCACTACGATATCCCCGTTATGCGCAGTCTTCGATTTCTCAACCAGCACATAGTCGCCGTCGAGAATCGCTTCATCCTGCATCGAGTCCCCGCGCACTTCGAGGACGAACACTTCCTTCGAACGCACGAAATCCGCCAGCGAGATTGTCTCGTTGTTCGCGACCGCTTCAATCGGACGCCCAGCCGCAATCCTGCCCAGCAGAGGCAGCACCATCGCCGTATTGACCGCCATCGACTGCTTCAACTTTCCCTTGGGAGGTAGCAGATCAATCGAGCGGCTGCGATTGTAGTCGCGCGTCAGCAGTTGTTTCTTCTCCAGGTTGGTGACGTGCTTGTGGACCGTGGCCAGCGAACTCAGACCCATGCCGACCTTAATCTCTTCGTACGAAGGGGAGTAGCCATTCTCCGCCACAAAGCGCGACAGGAAGTCGTAGAGCTCTCGTTGACGCTTGGTGATCGCCATGCCGGGAGTATGGGCGAAGGATAGGCGAATGTCAAGAGCAGCCGGTTGGCACTTAGCAGTTAGCACCTAGCTTTGGTCTATCAGGAGTTGACTGCGGCGAGTCTCTGCGACCAGACCAGCCGGTTTTCAACCCCCGGCTAAACCACGCTTGAATGCCTAAGCTCAAGCAGCGCGTGGAAAATCTGAAGCAGCTAAATACCAAGTGCCAAGTGCCAAATGCTGCTCTACTCCGTCACGCCCTTCAGGAACAGATAGTAAAAATCCACGCCTCGATAGAACCCTTCCACCGACTCCCGTTCATCCTTTCCGTGTGCGCGGATGTCATTTCGGTCATAGGCCACGCCCGACACAGCATAGGTCGGCATCCCCGCAGCATTGGTGTAGACGCCGTCCGAAGCGCCGGTGCTCATGCTGGGCAGGACGGGGATTCCTGGCCACATGGCGGCGGCAACTTTCTCAAGCGGATCGAATACTTCTTTCCGCGGCGCCGGCGGCACGTAGCTGTGGCGATCGGAACCATGATCCATCAGCTGATTATTATTTTCGCGGAATTGCACTTTGATCTTCGGATCGGCGACCGCTTTTTCCAGCGCCAGCCGGGTCTCCTCCAGCGAATGCCCCGGCAGGATGCGGCAATTCACGTTCGCCTGCGCGCTCTGCGGCAGGGCGTTGTTGGCGTGGCCTCCATTCAGGCGCGTGGCCACGCAGGTGGTATGCATGAGCGAATTGTCCATCGCATCCTTCGACAGTCGCGCCACCGCCTCCATGTCCGGCGGATTCTTCAGGATCGCCTTGATGTCCGCCGCGCGCTGTCCCGTTGCCACCATACGCTCGTAATACGCGCGCGTGATGCTGTTCAACTCGAACGGAAACTGATACTGCGCAATTTTCATGAGTGCCGACGACAATTGGTAGATCGCATTCTCCGGTTTGGGCAAAGAACTATGTCCGCCCGGATTCGTCGCCGTCAGCACGAAATCGCCATACAGTTTTTCGGTCGCGTTCACGTCCATGAAAATGGGCTTGCCATGTTCCATCAGCACGCCCCCGCCATCGTGATTGAGCACGAACTCGGCATCAATCAATTCGCGATGATTCTTGAGCAGCCAGTCGACGCCGTTCGAAGTTCCGCCTTCTTCATCCGCCGTCATGGCAAGAATGATGTCGCGGCTCGGCGTGTAACCTTCTTTCTTCATTCGAATCAGAGTGGCCGACATGATGGCGTCGCCGTCCTTCATGTCGCTGGTGCCACGTCCGTAGAAGTAGCCCTCTTGCTCGACAAACTTGAACGGATCGGTCGTCCAGTCTTCACGCCGGGCTTCGACCACGTCGAGATGCCCGATCAGCAGCACGGGTTTGTGCTTACCCGATCCATGCAGACGCACGACAACATTTTTCTTGCGGTCGTTCGGACCGAGTACCTGGATATCGCTATCCGGGAATCCAGCGTCGCGGAATCGTTGCGCCATCGCCTCCGATGCCGCCGTAACGCTGCCGACCGAGTCAGTAGTGTTGATCTCGATGAGCTGCTTGAAGATGTCGTGCGCCAATTTGCGGGTGGCGGCGTCGTCCATTTGCGCGGATGCGGAAATCGCAAGACAGAAAAGGAATGCGAGGAACGAAAACAATCTGGGCCTATTCAACGGGAGTCTCCTTGGTACGGGGAAGTCGCAGAAAACACTACCAGATGACGGGCGGCAAGCACAAAGCGACGCTGCCGGAGCCGATTTGTTCGGGTCGTGAGGACATAAGTAACAGAGCCGCGGAGCGGCGGCATATGTTAGCCCAGCGCGTAAGCGCTGGGTAAGCGGAAGGAGAATTCGAGTCCCGCAAGGGACGGCACCCCTGCGGGCAGCGACTTAGGCCGTCACTCGTTCAGCGGACGAACAGCTTCTGGCCGCCGCCGGCAAGGTGACCGCACAAATTTGGAACACTGTACTGCTCATAGTATACGTACACTTATGTACGACTTAACCAGCAAATGAAACAATGGAAGCGAGTTACGGGAGGCGGAAGATTGGCCGACTCGGGTCGGGAATGGTCAGGGGGGAGTGCGACGGGTGCGCTGGTCTGGAAAAGGCCCAGGGACAACAGACTAATCAGAACCAAGAGGGTGCCCCATCCTAACGTCGCGTTTTTTGCGACATTAGGATGGGGACGTTGAACGAATCCAGTCGATGGGGAAATCCAACCACGAATCCAAAGCTGTCTGTAGGCCGCCGACGGCACCCTCGAAATGGACCGAGATGCGCTAGGCTGGGCCACCCGCCTTCAAGGGGTGCGAAAACGACGGGATGGAATATGAACTTGTCGAGGTGGTAAACCGACCTAACCAGATTTTCACAAGCCTGTCTATCTGTACGATTCCGGCATCGACTCGGCCTATGGCAACTGCAATTCAAGCGAATACAACTCACGGCTGCCCACGTCGCGCATGATTAGTGGAAAGTTATCCGGGGTGATGCCATTCCACGGCTGCTGTGAGCCCATTAAGACTCGAGGAATACCCTGCAGAGCAACCACCGGTTCCTTCGTCCCTCCCGCCACGCTCACGCGGTCGATCTCGGGTCCGTTGTTTCCCCAATCTTCGAAATATAAATAATCGCTGCCGCGCGTCCAGTTCGGGTATTGCAGGGATTTTCCCGCTGCCAGCTCCGACCACTTGCCCGTGCCCACCTCCAGCAGCATCAGTTTCCGTTTGTCCGTGGATAAGGTTGAGATGTATCGACCGTCCGGGGACCAGCGTGGCGCAAACATCCCTTCGCTCCCGCCAACCATGGATATCTTCCCGCTATGCAGTTCACACTGTTCCACCGAGAAATCGTCCGCTCTTCCGCTGGCGACGCCCGGCGGATAATGAGCAAAGAGCAGCACCTTGCCGTCCGGCGACCACCCCGGATCATCCTCCCAAGACTGCTCATTTGGCAGGAATTTTTCCACCGTACCGGTTTCCGCTGAGGCGAGAAAGATTTTCTGGGGCCTGCCAGGAACCACATCCACGAATGCGATCCGCTTCCCATCAGGAGACCAGCGCGGCATGGCCGGAGCCATAGGTGGATAGGTCAGCTGAAGCTTATCTCTGCCATCGATCCGGCTCCGCCATAGCACATTCTCGGGATAACTAACATATGTAACCCATTGTCCATCACGTGAAAAATCAATCTCTCCTGCTGACATTCCATTTAGAAATGGAACGAACTGGCCCGATTTCGAGTCCAGGCGCTGCAACTCCGAGCGCTGCTGTTCTCCGATGACAAAGAGGCGATTGCCCTTCAGAGCGGGAGCAGGACTGTAGTAGGACAGCGGGCCTGTGGTAATTGGCATCGGGTCAGCGCTACTCTTTCGGAAAATTCCGTTCTTTTCCCGAAGCGCCCAGATGTCTGAGCGGCCATTGCGATACGCGGTAAAGAAGTAGTAGCGGCCATCCGCGCTCCATTTGCCGCAGCACTCGCCAGGACCTTGATGGAAGCCCGCCGGTAGTAGTGGGTGCAAGTCCTTGCCTTCAATTCCGACCTCGCGAAGCGTAAATGGAAAAAATCCCTCCGAATGCGTGGCGAACCTCAGGCGGGTGCCATCCGGAGAGAACTGCACAAAGCTGGCTTGCCCGGGCACCGTCATCAGCTTATGCGACTGACTCCCGTCCCATTTCGCCAGGTGGATGTCGCCACCCCGCGTGTAGGCCAACTGTTCGCCGTCCCGCGACCAGGACGCGCTTCGGACGCCGTGAGTGTCGCGGACGCGGCGCGGCGGACCGGTTGGGGTCGGAACAATCCACAGCGGAGCTTGGCTGCTTGATGCCACGCCCCCTTCCCAGTTGAATGAGTCCACTAAGAGCTCGGAACGAATGGGAGAAACATCATGCAGCCAGGCATTCACAAAAGGTGTGGCAACTGGGCTAATCTCGCCCCCGCTCGCCGAAACCTGGTACAGAACCGCTCGTTCATTGATCGTTTCGACGAAGTAGACCCGTGGTCCATCCGTTACCACCGACTGCTTGGGTCGGTTGTCATTCGTGAGTTGCGTGGCTGAGAGCACACGCGGCGGCAGAGGAGCCATCAGCCTGAAAAACGCGACCACGAGAATCGGTGCAGCCACAAGCAGAATGCCCGCAGCCCAATACCTTTGGCGGATGCTTACTTTAGGCTGGAAGGAGATGGCCTGCTCTTCCTCGGATGCGGGAGTATCTCTATCTCCGCTGTACTCCACCGATCCGATGAAACGATAGCCGCGGCGCGGCAGGGTCTCGACAAAGCGGGGGCTTTCGGCAGAATCGCCCAGTGCCTCCCGAATCTTGTTAATGGCTGTATTGAGATTGTGCTCAACGTCCACGAAGGTGTCTGGCCACAGGTGCTTCTGCAATTCCTCCCGTGTCACTACTTCGCCGGGGCACTTCAGAAGGATGGTGAGAACTTCAAACGGCTGGCCATTGAGTCTTAACTTCGTCCCGGACTTGCGCAACTCTCGCGCTCGAAGGTCCACTTCGAATGTTCCGAACCGAACTAAGCGAGCAGTACAGAGCGCCTCGTCCACAGGGTTTATCTCAGTGCGGCACAGTTTAGCACTGAATTGCCCCTTAGCAAGTCCGCTCCAAGCCCAGCGGGAACAAATAGACACTCGCCTACAACATTCCTGTATTCAGGAAGATACTGATGGACTTTCTTTCGACTCTTAATCGAGTTGCCAAATGCCAGACGCAAGCACCAGTATCATGCTGGCCGCGCGACCCTCGTAGGATTGGCACCGACCCCTTCCCAGTGGAAAGCACTGTTTCCACGCGGTAACAAACGGCACTAAAGGAAAACTCATGAAAACCATTCGTACTTCCATCGGGCATCGACGCCCGACGAAAACCAAGAGCTTGATTCTCGCGACCTTGCTCATCGGGGCGATGGTCACTCTGCTTTCAGCCCCCCTGCTCGCCGCTGGGCCTTCACCGCTGGATCGAGGCCAGCAAGTCGCCGACACCTTCTCTATCCTGCTGCAAGGCCGTTACAAATCTGTCGTGCATGGCCCTGACCTGGGACTTGTCACCGTGGACCTCAGCGATGGTTCGTACAGCAAAACAAAGATCTACCACGTCCACGGCAAAACGCAGAAAGCAATCGGAACCTTTTACGTGCAGTTCGATGGCACCTCGGTTGCCTACGACCTCCCCGGAGGAGCGATAGCCATGGTTTTCACCGCTATCGACCTTAAACCAGTTCCCGACGGGCAAGGGGGCACGTACTTCATAGGAACCGCCGACCTGGACATAACGGAGGCGACCGGGGCCTATCAGTCTTTCGTTGGTGGTCATAACAAGATGGTGGACATACTGCATCAGTTACCCGACGGAACCTTTGTGGAACACTGCATCTGCATTATCAGCCGCAAAGTCTAGGGTTGGTATTGTTAAGGTCCCTTCGGTACTGAGAAGCGCCGTGGCCTCGTGAGAGGTCGCAGTTGCTCTGTGAAAACTGGCCTCACTCCCCTGCGTCGGCCCGGTGATGCGAACACCGCAGGGGCGCAGATGCATCGTTCAAAGCAAGCTATTACAACCGTCCACTAAAAAGGAGAAGTATGAAAACAATTCGTATTGAGACCCTCTTCGCCCGCGTGCTAGTTGCGGGCTTTGTAGTCCTGACACTCTCGCTACCGGTATCGGCCGCCTCCGCACGAAGCGGAGACCTCCATGTGATAAAGGATTGCTCGGGGAAAACGGGCGACCCCGGTTCTTTCTGCGTAGTCACCTCCTCGAACCTCCCGGAGATTGTCGTCGGATCCAAAGTGTTCTATTTCCAGTCTCCTATTCCTTCGACGGGTTTGCAGGACAGTAATATCGTTCTCGACGCCGGGGATGGCAATAGGGCAGTCGGCCGTTGCACGCTCGACCTCGTGACCAGGGCCGCCCTGTGCACGTTTTCGGAGGGAACCGGTACTTTCATCGGCTTCCATGCCCGTATCGATGGCTCGAAGGGTACGGACGCAACAAATTACCACTGGGACGGGACCTACCACTTTCGGCGGTAAGTAATTGCCATTTGGGGCCCTTCCCACGCAAGGAGGGCCTTCAACTCACGCAGGCGGCTTTGGCCCGCTCGTTTGTTTCCCGATTCAACAAGGGACAGTTGAGAAAAACCTTGGAGAGTGAGGTTGGATTGCGGAGGTTAGTCGTGGAGAACAACGTTCAGAAGTGAGCTGTGGACCTGCAGCCCGCCGTTGTAGTGAATAAAGCCCAATTTCCTGAACCGGTTCATGAAGAAGCTCACCCGCGAGCGGGTGGTGCCGATCATTTCCGCTAGCACCTCTTGGCTGATCTTGGGAACTACACTCTCGGGTTTGCCTTCCTTGCCAAAATGGGCGAGCAGTAGAAGGATCCGGGCCAGCCTCTTTTCGCTCGAATTGAATAGCTGATCAACCAGATCTTCTTCGTAACGGATGTTCCGCGCCAACAAATAGGCCACAAAAAGGTCGGACAATTCGTGTTCCCGATGAAGCGCTTCCATCATGGCTGTCTTTTCGATACGCAGAACAGCGCAATCCGTCATTGCGGTTGCAGAACACATTCGGAGAGCTTGGCCCGCAAGTGAACCCTCGCCGAAAAAGTATCCCTCGCCTAATATGCCGATCGTTGCTTCCTTGCCCTCATGGGACACAACCGTGAGTTTTACCTTGCCCGTCTGGACATAAAACACCGCATCGGCATTATCCCCTTGCGCAAAGATTCCGTGTTTCCTCGGGAAAAGCACAAACTTCCTGCCCGCGCCGATAGTCGCGAGGAATGCATGGGGATCGAAATCGCGCCTCTTGATGGTGGCCGCTCGGCGAGCCATGGTTTCCGCCGTTGCACTGATATCACCCCGTCAATTTGATGGTCGGTTGGCCATCCCACATAAGTTGACGGTTTATGTTCGTCCACACGCCCGCTTTCGGGGCTCCCTTGAAGTAGGATAGTTTCCGGTTCCAATGGTGGCGCGTAAGGACCCCCAAATCGTGCAGTCCGGCGAGCGGACGAATGCCGCGGGAAAGCCAGTCAGTAACATAATTCTGCTATCGATCTCCGATGGCGACTACGACTCACTTCGTCCTCATCTCGAATACGTCAGCTTGCCAAACCATCTAGTCCTTCACGAGGCGGGTGGAAGGCTGGAATTTGCGCATTTCCCGAATCGAGGTCTGATTTCTCTCGTAGTCGTAATGAAAGACGGAAGAACGGCCGAAGCCGGCATAGTTGGAAATGAGGGTTTTACGGGAACACTAGCGGCTGTCGGCCTGCGCAGCAGCCCGCTGCAAGCGGTGGTACAAATCTCGGGGGATGGGTTTCGGATACAGGTCGGAGCTTTGCAAGACGCTTTGAAATCCGCTCCACACCTTCAAATGATGTTAGGTCGCTATGCCGCCATCCGGAGTATGCAGGTAGCACAAACAGCCGCGTGTAATCGGCTGCACGATATTGAGCAGCGCCTGGCGCGGTGGTTGCTAATGACTCAGGATAGGTTGGATTCAGGGTCGTTGCCCATCACTCATGACTTTCTCGCAACGATGCTAGGGACAGACAGATCCACCGTGAGCTTGTCAGCTGGTGCCTTGCAGCGGAATGGCCTCATCGAGTACACCCGTGGCGCAGTGAAGATCGTCAACCGCAAGAAACTGGAGGACTCCGCCTGCGAGTGCTACGAGGTTATTCAACACTACGATGGCGATGGTTCGATGATGCATTGCGCAGCTATGCACTCAAAAGTGTCGTCACGGAAGTAGAACAACGGGAAGGCGTATCGCTGGAATCAGTGGCGGCGCTTGTGGGGAAACAGTATTAAAGTTGCGGAGGGGCACTAGGGTCGCTTTACTTCTTCGCTTTCAACCTCGCCTGCAATTCCATCTCATCCATGAGGCTGAAGGGCGTGAACCCATTGACGAGGGAGTCTTGTATGATCTGTTCAAATTTCGCGACGGCGGCATCGAGGCCGTCGAAATCTTCGTCGAATATTAGTTGCGGTTCGTTTTCGGGACCCGCGAACTTTCCATCTTGTATGCCTTTGCCGGTCCCTTCAAGTGCATAGACCTGAAATTTTCCCTGAGTCGAAGTGAACTGATTGGAAGTAATGACGATGTTGCGATATTGAGAATCATGCTCCGCTGGACCGCCTTTCCATAGAGCTTGCTGTCCGCGGATAATGTAGTAGCGCGCGTAAAATTTGCGGTCTTTTTCCATAGAACCTCATATTACTCTTCCGGTGGTTGAGACTGTGCTACACTCCCGCGCCACAACCGACGGCAATTCTCAGTTGGTGTAATCTGATTACAACAACAATCGTGATTCCATAGAATTTCCATTGGAAAAAGGCGAAGGTACGGCGCGCCCACTCTGATTCCGAGGTAGAATCTGGCAGCGAAAGGCAGGCCATTCGCCGATGCTTGACATTCCTTCCGTGCGGTTTCCACCCGCGAAGTTGGTTCTAAGTGCAGCTCAGGAATTTAATACTATTTCTTGGCTCGCTCTAGCTGCACTTTATGTGGCTCTGGGCTGTTGCCTCCTTACGGGATGCGGAGTCAGGATCCCGGCAAAAGCCAAACCGGTTGTCGAGGGGGTTGGTGGTAAGGACACCAGAGCTGATCTTTCCACTATTCATCTCGGCACAACGACTCGCGAGGAAATTCTGCGGGACTGGGGCTGGAGCGACACTCACGTGAACTGCGACCGGCTTTTTGTCGGCCAGGTGAACGCTTCCACCTCGAAATCGAGCGAAGTGATGCTAGCCCCGATCCCGATCCCTTACGCAGGTACTTACCGAGATTGGAGCATCCACTTCCTTTTCGTTGAATTTAATGAGAAGGGTACGGTTTCAAATTTCTCTGTGGTCCCCAACTTCGCAGCTGAAATGGTTGCGTGGGTTAAACGCACGCCGCAGCCTGCCCTGGACATGTCGCAACCCATCGAACTTAAATCGAGCTTCGGCTTAAGCGAGCCTGTGCGTGCTTTCCATAGCCTCCATAGTCTGTCGTTCAACGGAAGTATCGTCCTTGAGTCTACTGGGATCGAACTTCTTTCGGAGGACCCAAAAAGTCTCAGCGTCCATCTTACGTTCGACCAAATGCACAACTTTCACGGCTGCGTTCCTGAGTGCCGATTCGATCTTTCTGGCATGCCCCGCGCCCGATCTCGCCTTTCTGTTTCGCTGAGCGATCCCGATTTGCTCACTTTTTTCCGCTATTTGGAGCAGGTTGCTCCCGCGACAATCGCATCCAAAAAGTAAGCTCGGATCCAACCGGTGTTATGGCGGTTATGACGCCTTAGGCCCCTTCCTTGCTACCGAAATGGCGGGCGAGAACAGAGAGGTTTGTTGTCAATTGGCGTAACATCCCTAT
>WNFT01006661.1_pt1 | contig 10183 bp, 9 predicted proteins | sample 5400191 | NCBI WGS metagenome assembly WNFT01 (sample SAMN13153359, study PRJNA577476) | soil metagenome | isolation source: 80 cm saprolite under Madrone tree | place: USA:California | collected 2016-06-14 | reverse complement strand
GGTCGCGAAGGTTCTTCGAGAGAGCGGTGATTACGCGGGAGCTAGACGCGTACTTATCGAGATGGAAAACTCGAGACGGAAATTCGGAAGCCTCAACTGGCGCGCGTGGCTCTGGCGCTGGATCCTGTGGCTTACAATTCGCTACGGTTACAAGCCCTGGCAGGCAATGTACTGCGGCCTCATAATAGTTGGGCTTGGATGGTTTCTTTTCAGTCACGGCTACGCAGTGGGGGCCATTACGCCAACTGACAAGGAAGCATTTAGGATCTTTGAGACTTACCACCCGAAACAGCATCACGGTGAACCGCCCAGATATTATCCGAGGTTCTCAGCCGCCGTTTATTCGCTCGATGCTTTCCTTCCCATCATTAATTTCGGCCAGAAAGATCACTGGATGCCGAACCCAAACGAGGGGGCTTGCGGCAAGTTACTGAGACGTTATCTCTGGTTTCATGTTGCTCTGGGTTGGTTGCTTACGACCCTGTTTGTCGCCGGCTTAACACCTCTAGTTCGAAGCGGCTAGCCGATTTCTGGTTTTGTACAACGGAGCGACCCGGCTCGGCGCGAAGATCGGGCTCCATCGTTGGAAACCCGCAAAGTCTGCGCTATACTCCGACCGTTTCATGATCGGGGCTAGAAGTTATTCTCATATCGTGATAGTCCCTATGTTAGCGTTATTAATGCCGGTTTCACGCGAGAAGCCGGCTCGGAGATTGCCGTGGAAACCTCTTCGCACGATATTCTCTTGATCGGTGGCGGCGGCGCCGGACTCCGCGCCGCTATCGCTATTGCCGAAACCAATCCCAAGCTCGATATCGCCATGGTCTCGAAGGTCTACCCGATGCGCAGCCATACGGTCTCGGCCGAAGGCGGCGCCGCCGGCGTAATCGGTGACGACGACACCATTGAGGAGCACATCTACGACACCATCTCGGGCAGCGATTGGCTCGGCGACCAGGACGTGATCGAGGCCTTCGTCAACGAAGTGCCCAACGAACTGTTGCGGCTCGAGCATTGGGGATGTCCCTGGAGCCGCCTGCCCGACGGCCGTATCGCCGTTCGTCCGTTCGGCGGAATGCAAAAGATGCGCACGTGGTTCGCTGCCGACAAGACCGGCTTCCACATGCTGCATACGCTCTTCCAGACCTCGCTCAAGTACGGCACGCTCACCCGCTACGACGAAGTTTTCGCGACGCAGATCCTCGTCGACGACGGGCGCGCGTGCGGCGTGGTCGGAATCGAGCTTCGCACCGGCAAGATCCGCGCAATCATGGCGAAGGCCGTCATCGTATGCACGGGAGGATGCGGCCGCGTTTTTCCGTTCACCACCAACGCGAATATATGCACGGGCGACGGGATGGCGCTTTGCTATCGCGCGGGTGCGCCGCTCAAAGATATGGAGATGGTGCAGTACCATCCGACGGGTCTGCCGTTCACCGGGATTCTCATCACTGAGGCGGCGCGCTCCGAGGGCGGATGGCTGCTCAACAAGGACGGCTACCGTTTTCTGCAGGACTACGACCTCGGCAAGCCAACGCCGACGCCAGTCTTCCGTAGTATGGAGCTTGGTCCGCGCGACCGTGTCTCACAGGCCATCTTCGGCGAGTTCGAAAAAGACCGTGCGTTCCACGGCCCGTACGGCGACTACGTCCATCTCGACCTGCGCCATCTCGGCGAGCACAAGATCGAGTCGCGGCTCCCGATGGTGCGCGAGCTGTGCCTCAAGTACGAAAATATTGACCCGGTCAGGGAACCGATCCCTGTGCGCCCGGTCATGCATTACATGATGGGCGGCATCCACACCAACATTCACGGCGCGACGCCGCTTGCAGGGCTGTACGCGGCGGGCGAGGCCGCGTGCGTCAGCATCAACGGCTCGAACCGGCTCGGCTCCAACTCGCTCAGCGAGTTGCTGGTCTTCGGCGCGCGGGCCGGCAAGTCGGCGGCCGAGTACGTCACCAACGGATACAAGCCCGCCAATGAGAACCATCTGCTCGCGCAGGCGACCGACGAGGAACGCCGCGTCGAGGGACAGTTCCTGCGCAAGAACGGCGGTAGCGAGCGCATCACCAAAATCCGCGAGGAGATGCAGAAGACGATGGAGAGCGGATGCGGAATTTATCGCGAGCGCGCCTCGCTAGTCGATTCCGCCAACAAGCTTCGCGAATTGAAGGAACGCTACGGCAATATCACGATGGAAGACCATAGCCGCACCTTCAACACGCAGCTCACGCAGGCGCTCGAGCTCGGCTTCATGCTCGACGTCGCCGAGACGATCGTGCATGGTGCGCTCAATCGCGAGGAGTCGCGCGGGGCGCATCAGCGCCGCGACTTTCCCAAGCGCGACGACAACAAGTATCTCTGCCACTCGGTGGTTCATCGCAGCGCCGAAGGACCGCCGCGAATCGAGTACCTGCCGGTCGTGATCACCAAATGGCCGCCCGGCGAGCGAATCTACGGAAGGGATCATTAGATGGCCGATACGATCATCATTGAAGTGTCGCGCTTCCATCCCGAGCACGACGCCGAACCCACCTACCAGAGCTTCGAGGTCCCGTTGCGCGGCGACTGGATGATTCTCGACGCCCTGAACTACATCAAGGACAACCTCGACGGCACGCTCGCGTTTCGATGGTCGTGCCGGATGGGCATTTGCGGAAGCTGCGGCATGATGGTCAACGGGGTGCCGAAGCTGACCTGCGAAACGCTGCTCACGAATTTTGCGCCCGGCCCGATTCGCGTCGCTCCGCTCGACCATTTTCCGGTCGTCAAGGATCTTGTCATCGAATTGGATGATTTCCTCGGCAAGCTGCAGAAAGTGCGGCCATGGATCATTCGCAAAGACGAGCGTCCGCCCGCGCGCGAGTTTATCCAGACGCCGGAGCAACTCGAAGCCTTCAAGCAATACACGCTCTGCATCAACTGCATGCTGTGTTACGCGGCGTGCCCGGTTTATGGACTCGACCCGAGCTTCACGGGACCCGCGGCGCTCGCGCTGGCCGAGCGATACAACCTCGATTCGCGCGACCAGGGCGCGGCAGAGCGCACCGACGTGCTCTCGCAGCATGATGGCATCTGGGATTGCACCGTGGTCGGCGAATGTTCGGTCGTATGTCCAAAGGGCGTCGATCCGTCGCTCGCGATTCAGCAGTACAAATTGAGCGCTACCAAGGAATGGTTCAGAACCTGGCTCCTGCCCTGGGGAAACAAGTAACCGCGATGCCGCAGTACAACCAATTCCAGCCCAAGCCCTACCGCCCGCGGATGTCCGCGTACTGGTATTTCGACCGGTGGCCGTACCTGAGATTTATCCTGCGCGAGGCGAGCAGTTTCTTCGTCGCATATTTCGCGGTCCTGATGCTGGTGCAAATCGCCGCGTTGAACGCGGGTCCGACCGCTTACGCAAATTTCGAGGCCTGTCTCAGGACGCCGCTGATGTTGATCCTCAACGGGGTCACGTTGCTCTTCCTGCTGCTCCACGCAGCGACGTGGTTCAACCTCGTGCCGCGCGTGATGTTGCGCGAGATGCGCGGCAAGATGACGCCGGAAATAGCGGCGGCGGCGCCCGGTTACATAGCGTGGATCGGCGCTTCGATTATCGTTGCGCTGTTCGCCCTGAGGATTATCTAGATGGCGCATAGATCGAACCGACCGCTTGGCTGGCTGCTCTTCGGCACAGGCGGCTTCCTCGTCGCGTTTTTCCTGCCGGTGCACGTGCTGCTCTACGGTCTAGTGATGCCGCTCGGGTTTGTGCCCGACCCTGGCTACGATTCAACGCTCGAATTGCTGCGCGCGCCGCTCACGCGCATATATCTTTTCTTTCTACTGACGCTGGCGTTTTTTCACGCGGGCTATCGAATCCGGGATACGCTCTGCGACATGCTTGGCGTCCGGCAGCTCGACGTGGTGCTCGCGGCGCTATGTTATGGCGGCGCGATCGCCGGCACTATCGCGACGTTCGTTCTGCTCGTGACGGTGCCCTGATATTTCGATCTTTGCGCCGCTGCTGACGGTTCGCCGTAAGAGCGCATGCTTATCGCTGTTGAGCAGCGGCGGGCATTGGTCTAGGCTCGAATTGCGAACGTGGTGCGGCGATGAAGATCGATATCGACCTCAAGGCCGGCTTTCTACAGAATCTCAAGCGTGAAGTGCTCGCGACGCTCACGTCCGAGGAGCGTGCGATTATCGAGGTCTCGACCGGCGAGATGGGCAATAAGCCCGACGCGGTCAAGCTTGGATGGCTCAAGATGCGCACCAAGGAGACCTGGACCAAGCAGCGCTACCTCAAGGCGCTCGACCGTACGATGAAAAAATTGCGCGATGAAGTCGCCGCGCAATCATCCAAAAAAGAGTAGCAAATCAAAAGGGGTTCGGCTGAGGCCGCCGGGGGCAACTACTGGTCGCAGCCGTGTATCCGGCTAATGCCAGTAAAGATTTGTTCCAGCGAGACTGGTCGTGGCTGCTGCCCTCACCCGCGCGGCGCGGCGGTTGCAAAAAAGACCGCAACCGCCGCGCCGCGTGCCCTCTCCCTGGACAGGACAGGGAGAGGGATCTTGGAAGGAAAAGGGAGCGAATCGAAAAAGGAGAAGAAGTGAATAAGGGAGTTACGGTTTTGCCTCGGCGGGGGAACCGCTTTTGCCTTCGGGCTTCTTCAGTCCGAACTTGTCGAGGCGGTACTGAAGCGTCCGATAGCTCATACCGAGCATCTTGGCCGCCTTCGCAATAATCCAGTCCGACTTCTCCATCGCCTGCAGGATAAGGTCGCGTTCGAAGTGCTCGAAGTTGAGTCCCTCGGACGGAATCTCGAAGCGATCGCCGCGTGAACGGTCCATACGGCCGGGCGTTTTGCGCGACAGCACTTCCTGCGGCAGGTCGCGGGGCATGATCTTGTCGCCCTCGCACAGCAGGATCGCGCGCTCGATCGCGGACTCGAGCTGGCGGACGTTACCCGGCCATGAATAGTCGAGCAGCACCTCCATCGCCTCGCGGCTGATTTCCTTGACGCGGCCGCCGGAGAGATGGCTGAAGCGCGCGAGTGTGTGGTTGGCGAGGAGCGGAATGTCGGGGCGGCGATCGCGCAGCGGCGGCAGCGTAATCGTCACGACGTTCACGCGGTAGTAGAGGTCTTCACGAAAGCGTCCCTCGCCGACTTCCTCGGCGAGATTGCGATTGGTAGCGGCGATGAGGCGCACGTCGACGTGGAACGACTCGTTGCCGCCGACGCGCCGCACCTCGCGCTCCTGAAGCACGCGCAGAATTTTCGCCTGCAGGCTGAAGCCGAGGTCGGCGATTTCGTCGAGGAACAGCGTCGATTTGTCGGCGCTCTCGATAAGGCCGATCTTGCGCTCAGTCGCGCCGGTGAAGGCGCCCCGCTCATGACCGAACAGCTCGTTTTCGATGAGATTGTCGGGAATCGCCGAACAATTGATGGCGACGAAGGGACGCGCGGAGCGCGGCGAGAGTTTGTGGATCCCGCGCGCAATGACTTCCTTGCCGGTACCGCTATCGCCTTGGATGAGTACGGTCGAGTTGGAGGGCGCGACCTTGCGCACGATCCGGATCACGTCCTGAATCGTCGGATCCTGGCCGATGATGCCTTCGACCTGGAGCTTGCCCTCCATCTGGGTGCGCAGGAGCTGGTTCTCCTGCTGCAAATTAGCGAGTTCGGCCGCCTTGCCGACGGTCATCACGAGCGCTTCGCGGTCGGTCGGCTTGGTGAGGTAGTAGAAAGCGCCGTTCTTGATTGCCTTGACGGCGCTGTCGATGGTGCCGTGAGCGGTGAGCACGACGACCTGGGTTGCGGCGTATCGGGCCTTGACGTTGGTGAGCAGCTCCTCGCCGGACATCCCGGGCATCATAAGGTCGGTCAGAACCACGTCGAAGCTGCTGAGCGCCAGCAGCTCCATCGCGCGCTTACCGACGGCCGCCTCCTCGACGGCGAAACCTTCGTCGCGCAGCGTGTCGGCGGTGATCTGACGCTCGAGATCGTTGTCTTCGACGACCAGTACCGAAGCCTGTGTCATGACTATTTATTTACCGTGCCGACGGGGAAGGCGAAAGTAACCCTGGTGCCGGGCGGCGGGTCGTTAGGCCCGATTGCGATGGCGCCACCATGTTTTTCGACGATTGCCTTGGAGAAAAAGAGACCCAGGCCGATGCCCTCGCGCTTGGTGGTGAAGAAGGGTTCGAAGACATGTTCGACCACCTGCGGGTCGATGCCCTTGCCGGTGTCGGAAAAACTCACGAGGAATTTGCCGTCGTCGCGGACGAAGCCGACACTGAGGCGGCCGCCGTCGGGCATCGCCTGAGTCGCATTGGCGACGACGTTAACGAAGCACAAGCGCAGCTTTTCGGCGTCGACGTTGAGCATCGCCGGTACGTTGCCGCCCTGCTCGACGACCTCGATGCCCTGGCTTTTGAGCTTCGATTCGGAGAGCGCGAGTACGCTGTCTACGACCTGGCGGAGGTCGGTCGGCGCGGGGCGGATCTCGATTGGCTGTCCGTAATGCAGGAACGATTGGACCATCTCGGAGAGGCGGCGAATCTCGTCCTTCATGATGGCGAGCTGGCGCAGAAACTCGTCGCGTTCGCGCGGGAGTTGAGGTCCGTAGCGCGTGCGGAGCTGGTCGAGGGCCAGGCTGATGAAGTTGAGCGGATTCTTGACTTCATGCGCGAGCGCGCCGGCGAGTTGTCCGAGAGCGGTAAAGCGTTCGAGCCGGTTGAGCTCGAGCTCACGCTCGCGCGCTCGGCGAAGCTGCGTCAGCATGTCATTGAAGCTGCGGGTCAGAAGGCCGATCTCATCGTGCCGTCTGGCCTCAGGTATTGGTTCGAGACCGCGCGCGGCGATGTTCTGTGCCGCATCGGCGACCGCGAGAATCGGATTCACGTAGCGCTCGGCCAGGACATAGGCGAAGGTTGCGCCGATCGCGAAGATCATGAGACCGAGGGTGAGCAGGCGCATCCGGTAGTCGCGCAGCGGCTGGTCGAAGTCGCTAAAATTGGCAATCACCTGTACGTAGCCGAGCACATGATCCTCGACCTCGACCGGTATGAAGTAGACGATACTTTCCTCGTCGGGCAGTCCCAGCTTCGAGGCAGGCACGACCACGGGGCCGCTCGGGTTGTTATGAAATTGCGTCGTGAGCGCGCGCACGACGTCGCGATTGAGCGCGGCGCCGATGAGCTTGGGGTCGGAGCTGTTGATGATGAGGTCCTGGCTCGAGGCGATCGAGACTTCGAGTCCCTTGGTATTCAGTTTGCCGACGTAATGTTGGAGCTGGTCGCGGTCGGTCGGAGCAATCGAGGTCAATTCCTGCACGCTTATCTGGATGGCGCTCGCGAGATCTTTGACGTTTTTCTGGGTCGTGCTGACGATCGCTTCCTGTGCGCCCAGGCTCACGACCACTTCGGCACCCAAGGTCAACCCCAGCAGCACAACCATCAGGGCGATCAACTTCGTTTTGAGACTGAGGGACGGTAATTTGATATCCATGGCTTGTTTCGGCCGCCGGTTCGGGGTCAGCTTCTAATCCCCCGGGCGAGGCCCGGCTGTAATCGAGGATGCGAATCTTAGGACGGACGAGCGCGCATCCTGCGCCATCAGCACGAGCAGCGGGCCGAGATAGGGAAAGTGTTGGATATAGCTCGTAACGAGCGCGGTCAACGCTCAGCCTCCCTGCATGTGTGCGTGTCCGTAACGCTGGTACAGGATCTTATGGATCTGATCGACGGGCGTGCCGCTCTCGGCAAGTTGTCCGGCCATAACCGCCTCGCCCGAGCAGATCGCGCATCCGGCGCCGTGGTTGGTGCGGAAGCAATCGAGCAGGTTCTTATGCCCCTCGTGCTGCTCGCATCCGCAATAGCAATCGAGTTGCGCGAGCAGGTCGGGATGCTGTTGCGCAACGAGGTAGGCCTGGTGAACTTCACCCGTGAAGCGGTTGGGGTCGAGCGTAATACTCGCGCCATTGCCGAAGCTGCTGGCACTGCTCATACGGTAAACGCCTGCCACCACTGCCAGCAGGATAACGAGTATCGTCGCGACAACTATCGGACCCGTGAACGACGCGGGGCGCCCGGACCTCTTCGGCATGGGACCACCTCAGCCCATGACTATAGCATTTCGATGACTTTCAAGCTGCGCAGGGAAAACGTATAGAGGGCGGCCGGGCGATGGGGGCCGCGGAGCTGGCGCGGAAGCTTGCGCAGCAGTTTCATCGCCATTATGCGGCGGCGGAAATTGCGGCGGTCAAGCTCGCGATGAAGCACGGTCGCGTAGAGCGTCTCGAGCTGGGCGAAGGTGAATGTCCGGGGCAGCAGATTGCAGGCGATATTAGTGTACTCGAGCTTGGCGCGCAGCCGCCCGAGCGCATACTCGGCCATCAGCGAATGGTCATAGGCGAGCGGAGGCAGATGGGAAACCTCGAACCACAGCCCGTGGGCGTACTTGGCCGAGCATGCGGCGACCTCGGCGGGATCGTGAGTGAGCGCCATGTAGGCGACCGAGACGACGTGGGCCCTGGGGTCGCGCGAGGGATCGCCGAAGGTAAAGAGTTGCTCGAGGTAGGCGTTGCGCAATCCGGTAGTCGCGTAAAGCTCGCGGCGCGCCGCGTCGTCGAGCATCTCGCCAACCTTGACGAGGCCGCCAGGGAAGGCCCATTTTCCGGCGGCGGTGCCGCGCCGCAGCTCGACCAGATAACACTTGAGGCGTCCGCCCTCGATCGCGAAGATCACCGTGTCGACGGCAACTTTGGGCCGTGCCAGGCGGTTTCGCTCTGCGCGCCCCGAGCGCGAGATTAGGGGCGAGATTTGCGGTGCGGCTACCGCGCTCATGCGGCGATCATAGCAGGGTGCGCTGCATTTCCATCGCCGCGATGCGCTCGCCTCGTTGGAGAAGCAGCACCCTCACCCGGCGCACGATTTACTCCGTAAATCGCGCGGCCGGCCTCTCCCGGTTTGTGACCGCGGACAAGCCGCGGTCACGGGCGAGGCAATTTGAGCGGGTGCGGCGGCATGGCGAGTTCACTTTGTGATATCGCGCCAGCCGCGGTCACGGGCGAGGCGATTTGAGCGGGTGCAACAGCATGCCCAGTTCTTTAGCCGGAGAGAAGAGCCGTGGAGCATCGGAGAGGCAAGGATGCCGGCGGGGCGATGCGACGGTCCCGCTACGCCCCAAGTTCGAGCATCTGCTCGAGCGCATGTTTCGCCCCCTCGCGCACTTCGTCCGAGAGCGTGATCTCGTAGCGCAGGTTGCGGAGCGAATCGAGCGCGCCGTCGAGCGTGATCATCTTCATAAAGCGGCAGAGCTTGCACGCCTTGTAGAAGTGCTTGTCCGGAATCTCCATCAGGAGCCGGTCTGACAGGCCGCATTCGGTGACGACGAGGAATTTATCGGCGCTGCTCTCGCGCGCGTAGCGCATCATGGCGCTGGTCGAGAGCACCGCGTCGGCGAGCGCGAGCACATCCTTGCGGCATTCGGGATGGGCGATCACGACCAGGCCCGGGATCCCGCGTTTGACCTTTTCGATTTCGGCCGGCGTTATCTGATGATGGACGTAACAGTTCCCGTCCCATGAAATGATCTGCTTATGGGTCTGCGTCTGGACGTAGTTGGCGAGGTTCTGATCGGGGACGAAGAGTATGTGTTCGGAGTCGATCGCGTTGACGACCTTGGCCGCGTTGGCGGATGTGCAGCACGCATCGGAGAGGGCCTTAACGTCGGCGGTGCAATTGACGTACGAGATCACCTTCAGGTCGGGGTAAAGCTGGAGGAGTTCCTCCTTGCGTTCGGCGAGCGCGTCGGCGGTGATGCTATCGGCGAGCGAGCATCCGGCGCGCATATCGGGCAGCAGCACCATCCGCTCGGGATTGAAGACCTTGGCGGTCTCGGCCATGAAGTGCACGCCGCAGAAGACGATTATTTCGGCGTCGCGAACCTCGCGGGCCTTGCGCGCGAGTTCGAACGAATCGCCGATAAAGTCGGCGACCTCGAAAATTTCGGGGCGCTGATAGTTGTGCGCCAGGATAACGGCGCGGCGTTCGCGCTTGAGGCGGGTGACTTCGGCGATGGTCTCGGCGAGATGCTCGCAGGTTTCAGACGTGTAGCGTTCTTCATCAAGTACGGTCAGCTTCCGATGGAGTTCCGTTCCGCTGATTGAGGGTTGAAAGTTCAGGTTCATAGGGGGAT
>WNFT01013134.1_pt1 | contig 10187 bp, 14 predicted proteins | sample 5400191 | NCBI WGS metagenome assembly WNFT01 (sample SAMN13153359, study PRJNA577476) | soil metagenome | isolation source: 80 cm saprolite under Madrone tree | place: USA:California | collected 2016-06-14 | reverse complement strand
CTTGCTCTTCCTCCTTGGTCCACGGAGTAAAAGCCTGGGCATTTTTTTGCCGCGCCTGAACAACGATAGCCTCGCGGTCATCTTCACGTGCCTCGGTTCGCCGAGGTTTGACCGCAGACGCTCTGTTCCCACATCGGCTCAAGATTGTGGCCAAGAGCTTCGACGATCTGGCGCAAACCTTTGAAGAATGCGTGCAGCTCTTCTGGATTTGCTAATCTGATCGCGCACACATCCTTACCTTTCTTCCCGTCGGCCTCGACGCGAATAAACAACCGACCATCATCGGAGTCGGCGACAAATGAAATCGTCTGATTGGTGCCACGTACTCGAACTTCATGTCTTTCTGTTAGATCCGACATATGAAGACTCCTCCTGAGACAGGTTTCAACAGCAGTCGATTGGAGGTTTGTACTACTTGTGTGAAGTGCACGATAGGCACCGAAAGACCCATTTAAGAATGTGATGCTGGTTCAAGTGGATCTGCCTTGCAGTGACCGCCGCCGATTCTGACGAAGGCCACTTCGGCTGCCTGTCACAGCCGGTGCAAACACCCCCATGTCATTTTAGAGTCGGCACGAAAGTTCCAAGGGCTCGCTTCGCGCGACGATTTCCTACTCGACCGTCGGTCCTGCACCGACATTCACGCAGCAATTCTTTTGATGGGTCTGCATTCAGCGCCGTCTGGAATGGATCGTGCCACGAATTATTGGAGTCTCAATTTTTTGAAATCGGAGGACCCATGAAATCTGTCCTGATTTTGGCCATAGCTCTGTTGGTTGCGGTTCCTGCTTGCAAACGTTCAGATTCCGACCGGGCCCGCGCGTCGTCAGAAGAGCGCACCTCGGATAAGCAAGGTCTGAAACAGCAGCGAGACGACTATGTGAAGGCCATGGAGGCGAAACTCGATGAGTTTGACAAGAAAGTCAGCGGACTCGAACAACGAGCTTCCGCTATGAAAGGCGCAGCCAAGGACGACTTTGAAAAGTCTATTGACCGTCTGAGAGAGCAGCGAAAGGCGGTCGCAAGGAAGCTTGATGACATAAAGAGAGTGAATGTGGAATCGTGGACGACAATGAAAAACGACGGTGACAAGGCCATGGCGGACCTGGAGCAATCCTATGAACAGGTTTCCGCCCGATATGAGCCAGCTGCAACGGGTGCTCCCAGAACTCAACCCGAACGCAGGTGATCATAGCCGTCAATCTGACATGAAAACACGGGGCAAGTCGGCAAGATGTCGGCTTTCCCCGTTTTCAGTATGCACAGTCGATCGTCAGTGACGGCAAGCATTCAAAATGCAATACTTAAACGCTTCCGCCTGGGTGGCGGAACTGGCGGACGCACCGGACTTAAAAACACCCTTCAGCGCGTTTTCAACAACATCATTCAAGACTGAAGTGGAAGAGCGTCGTTTTTGGGAAGAGCATGACTCCACTCAGTATGTGGATTGGTCTGGAGCGGAGCCTGTTCGTTTCCCGAATCTAAAGCCGTCTACGCAATCAATTTCTCTTCGACTACCGGCCTCGCTTCTCGACAACATCAAAATTGAAGCAAACAGGCGGGATGTTCCATACCAATCTCTAATAAAGGTGTGGCTTGCGGAAAAGACTGCTGCGCTATCCACAATGCCTGCTCGTTCTAAATCTAGAAAGTGATCGTGAGTATGGAATTCCCTATATGACGCATCGCTTTCGCGTCGACGAGTTCATAAACATAACTCGGTTTCGGCAGCCCGGCGAGTCTTGCGCCGCCAATCTCTGCCCTCTGGCAGAAACAGATTAATCACCAAACCTTCCTCAGATTCTCCAATCCCTTGAGATAGTCTTCCTTCTCCAGGCTGCTCTTCGCGCCATATTCCTCGAGCGTGTTTATCATTTCGCCGAGAGTCAGGCTAGGGCCGATCCGGCCATCTCAGGGGTCAACAGTTCCCCCATCTGCTTCAGGTATGCTTCCTCGGTCTGGCCGCCGCGGGCCGCGTACGCCCGAACTCCGCGCCTGCCTACGTCTCCGAACGGAGTCATCCTGGGCATCACCGCCGTGACGGTACCGCCGCCACGACGACTACGAAAAGGGTGAGCGAAGTCGCGGTTGGCGTGGCGCAACTGCCGGACTGGCGATCTCACGCTCGTCCCGGATCGCCACGACTGGAGACAATAGAGCCGCCCACGATCTTCATCGTGGTGGTCGCATCATCGCCCAAAAGTTCGGCCCGCCTCCCGGACTTCGTCCCGCGCCTTCGATCCGAAAGCCGCGCTTTTGTAGAACGGCAGGTTTCTTGCTTGGAAAGTTTCAAGATAAATCGCGAGCGGCGAAAGAACGAGACCCACACCTCGACCACCGACGCCGATGTCCAAATCGCCGTTTCGGTTCGGTGAGTTCAGACGCCGAAATTCGCCAGACCGGCATGGCCAGTCTCACCGACACGGCCATAGAAAACGCGGGCCTATCCGTGAACAGAGCGTAACAAAAGGAGCGACGAAATGAGTAATCCAATGAAGGCTATGCGAGTAGTACGAGGAATATCTCTATCCGTCTGCATCGTATTATTGCTGTTGATCTACGGCGCGCTCTCAGCGCAGAACGAAGCACATCGCGTTCGGAATATTGTTCTGGTTCACGGTGCGTGGGCAGATGGTTCTGGCTGGAGAGGCGTTTACGACATTCTTGTCAAGGATGGCTACAATGTGAGCATTGTCCAAGAGCCGGAGACGTCCTTTAAAGAAGATGTGGCGGCCACGAGGCGCGTCCTTACTCTACAAGACGGGCCGTGCATTCTTGTCGCTCATAGCTATGGGGGAGCCGTGATTACTGAAGCGGGGACGGATCCATCGGTTGCCGGCTTGGTGTACATCGCGGCCCACATGCCAGATGCTGGAGAGAATGAAGCTGACGACGGAAAGCGCTTCCCAAGTGACCTCAGCAAGTCTGGTGCGATAAAGAAGACGGCAGACGGTTTCACTTACATCGACCCCGTGCGGTTTCATGAGTACTTCGCAGCGGACCTGTCTGCTGAGCAGGCTGCCTTCATGGCGCGATCGCAGGTACTCACCGCAGCTGACGATTTCAAAGCAGTCATCACGACGCCTGCGTGGAGAAGCAAACCGAGTTGGATGTTGGTAGCGGCAAAAGACCGAACTATCAACCCTGACCTCGAACGGTGGTATGCCACAAGAGCCAACAGTCACAAGTTCGAAGTCTCAGGCGCCAGCCACTCGGTCTACGTCTCCAGGCCGAAGGAGGTTGCAGCTCTGATCGAAGAAGCTGCATCGCACGCTCAATAGAGGAACTTGTAACCTCGGATCACCCTTCGTCGCCGTCTCGGTTCGCCGAGTTGAGATTCAATCTTAAGGATTAGCGATAATGCAGAAGCGAGCCAATTCGGAGTCACCTTCTCTGCCGCAACCTTCGGCGATATCGGCAACGGATCGGATGAGGGAAACATGGCGATACTCCGAGATCGAGAAACATGTCACCGGAACAGATCCGAAATAGCTGAACTGGCGAAGGAAGACCGGGAGTGGAAGTCTTCCTTGACCGCCGCACGATATCTTCAGGAAAAGGTCAGAATGACAACGATCACGACGAGAGACGGTACGCCGATCTCGTCGCCTCACCGACTTCCTCGAACTGCGCCTTCCGTTAGAAATCCGCCGCCAACTTTTGTGCCTCCTCCTGACCACGCGCGATGCTCTCTTGGCCCCTCTCTTTCCCGCCCCACGTCGTGCCTTCCACCACCAGCGTGTGGACCTCCTTGACCCCGATAAACTTCAGCCAGAAGTCAATGTATCCTTTCTGATGGTCGAACCGGGAAGCGGGCGTCGGTGAGTCTTCCGCGTAGGTCCCGCCGCGCGCATAGACCACGAAGGCGCGGGGAGTTTTCAGCAAAGGGCCGTACTCCGTGCCGTCATAGGTAAAGAGCATGTTCCGCTGACAGACCAGATCAATCAATTGCTTGAGCTTGTAAGGGTAGGCGAAGTTCCACATGGGCACGCTGAGCACGATGCGGTCCGCTTGCTGGAAGCGTGCCGCCAGTTCCTGAATTTTGTCCCAGACGGCGGTCTCGGCCTGGTCCATCGGTTCTTTGTTCACGCCTTTGTACTTCGCTCCGATGGCCTCCTGGTCGAAGTCCGGCAGCTTTTCCTCCCAGACGTTCAAGGTGTCGACCATGAGCCCGGGACAAGCCTGACGGTATGCTTCGAGGAAGGCGTTGGCGACGCCGATAGACGCTGACTTGGATCCGCGCGGAGAGGATTCGATGTTGAGTAGACGCATGATCTTAAACCTTGGTTGGAAACCCGGCGGTATCAATTAGAAATTCGACCAACAGTCTTTGCCCCAGTCCTTGTAGTAGCGCGCGGAATGGGCGCCCACTGCGCTGGTGCGCCGCCTCCGAATCGTGCGGGCGAATCGATACGATTTAAAGCCAGCCCGCGAGGGATTCGTGAAGAACCTTGCCGCCGCGGCGATCACGCAATGCGTAGAGGCTGCGCGTGCCAGCCCACAGGGTGGTCGCGCCCAGGCGACGGTTCGGGTAGCGCTGGAGCATAGCGTTGAAGAAGTCGCGTGCGCTGCTGTTCTTCGGCAGCAGGTCGTCGACATCGTCGAGGTACTGGCCGGTTTCGGCGATGACGCGGGCGGCGTCGTCAAGGGCTTTGTTCTTGTGCCCGGCGACGAAGACGTCGTAACTGAGGGTGTCGTTGGCGGACACGGTGTGCTCCTTTTTTTTGAGTGAGCGGTGAATTGTTTTTATCCTCCGAGCACAATCAATCATGACGGGATGCAAAAAAAGATGCGATCCAGAAATGTGCGGATTTCTACCCGTGTAGTTACGGATTCGCTTTCGTAAATCCTCGGGCTAACTAAAACTATGAAGTTAATTTCGGTCAATGTTGGACTTCCGCGAAGCGTCAATTGGCAGGGCAAAGTGGTGCAGACGTCCATTTGGAAAGATCCCGCGTATGCGGTTCCGTGCGGGTTACTGAGGTTTCGCATGCGCGACTCCCTCCGTTCCTCCATGTGAGGAAGCACAGTGCATGCCAAACTAGTTATGGAACAAGCCACCCCCTGAAGGCCCTCATAGGATAAAAATACAGTCTCAGACCCGTAATTCTACGGCTTCTTTTTCATGCAGCGGTGCGAGTAGCGTTAGAAAAATATATGGGAGGATACTCATATGAGCATCCTAGCTAGCGAAACTCTCGCTCGTCATTGGCGGACTGGTGTTCTGCATGATCGTCTTCATCGTTTGCCTGGCGTTCATCGACTACCTCGAATCCGCCCTTGAAAAAGCCGTTACACACGGACAGCGACGGCGTTCCATGACTTGATTTTAATTCAAAGATTCAGCAAGACAGTGGGACAGGGTTCCTTAATTCCCCGAACGTGTTAGGTGCTGTTTTTTCGTGAGACAACCCTATGATTGGCGGGCGCCTGAGGAGGGACGGAGATGAGCAGTGAAGGCGACATCCGGGAGCACCCCGAGGAAAGCGCGATCGAGACCGTCACCACCTGTGTTCGCGTAAACGGCAAAGTGCACACCCTCGCCATCGATCCGCGCACCTCACTACTCGATCTGGTGCGTGAGCACCTCGGTCTGACCGGGTCGAAGAAGGGCTGCGACCATGGACAGTGCGGAGCGTGCACCGTGCACCTCGACGGGCGCCGGGTCGTCTCCTGCATGACGCCGGCCGTCCAGGCGGATGGTTGTGAGGTCCTGACCATCGAAGGCCTCTGCCCTGCCGATGGTGAGCTGCACCCGATGCAGCAAGCCTTTATCGACCACGACGCTCTTCAGTGCGGGTACTGCACGCCGGGACAGATCATGGCCGCCGTCGCCTGCGTTCGAGAGGGACATGCCAGCTCGGTCGAGCAGATTCGCGAATACATGAGCGGCAACATCTGTCGCTGCGGCGCGTACGTCGGCATCGTCGACGCGATCCAGGACGCCGCCAGCAAAATGAAGGAGGCCTAAGATGCACTCCTTCACCTATACGAGGGCGCAGACTGCCGAAGAGGCCGTTCGGGCCGTGGCCGCGGGCGGGGCCGGGACCCGATTTTTGGCTGGAGGCACGACCCTCTACGATCTGATGAAGCTCGAGGTCGAGACGCCGACCCGGCTCGTCGATGTGACGGGTCTCGAGGACCTGAGCAGGATCGATACGGCGGGAAGCGCCGAGCTGGCCTTCGGCGCGATGGCTCGCATGAGCGACGTCGCGGCGGACCCACGCCTCGTACGCGACTACCCGGCACTCTCCGAATCGCTGTGGAGAGCGGCTTCTGAGCAGTTGCGCAACATGGCGCGGGTCGGCGCCAACCTCCTCCAACGAACCCGCTGCGCTTATTTCCGAGGAGGCGAACCATTCCCCTGTAACAAGCGCAAGCCTGGCATCGGCTGCGCCGCTCTGGAAGGGATCAACCGCGGTCATGCGCTGCTAGGCGGCAGTGACGCTTGCATCGCGGTCTATCCCGGAGACTGGGCGGTGGCCCTCGTTGCGTTCGATGCCCAGGTGGACGTGCTCGGGACGAAGGGGCCGAGGACTATTCCGCTGGAGCAACTGCACCGCGAGCCAGGCACGACGCCGCATCTGGAGACGGTGCTGACGCCCGACGAGCTCATTCTGCGCATCCGCGTCCCGGTCACACCGCTCGGACGCGCCTCGACCTATCACAAAATTCGGGACCGGGAGTCCTATGCGTTCGCGCTTGCTTCCGCGGCGGTGGCTCTGCAGATGGAGGGAGAGAAGGTCTGTGAGGCGCGCGTGGCTATCGGCGGTCTCGCCACCCGGCCCTGGCGGGCCCGCGAAGCCGAGCGCGTCTTGGTTGGCCGGCCGTTAACGCCACAGGCCGCACGCGCTGCCGGTGATGCAGCGCTGCAGGGTGCGAAGGCAACCCGAGAGAACCGCTTCCGGATCGAGCTCGGCGCTCGAACGGTGGCCGATGCATTGATGATCGCCAAGCAGAGGGCTGAGCCATGAACGACACACCTTTTCCCAACACTCCTCGCGTCGATGCTTATGAGAAGGTGCGGGGCGCGGCGATCTTCGCCGCCGACGATGCTCGGCCGGGCATGCTTCATGCCGCGCTCGCCGTTGCGAAAATCGGCAAAGGCAGAATCGTCAGCCTCGACACTCGCGCGGCCGGCGCTGTCCCCGACGTTCGGCTAATCCTTACCCACGAGGACCTCGCCGATCTGAAGTCGCCGGGGTACATCTTTGCGGGCGGATACGCCGTCCAGAGCTTCCAGCCGATGCTCTCGCCGGCCATCCTGTACCGAGGACAGCCCATCGCGCTGGTCGCGGCCGATACGCTCGAGGCGGCAATCGAGGCCGCGAATCGTATTGACGCGACCTACGCGGCGGAGCCTTTCAATGTGACGTTCGATGTGCCACCGGACGACATCATCGCCCAAGCGGACTCCCCGTTGCCCAAGCCGGCGTTCGCGGACCTGGTGGCCGAAAGTCGACGCCGTCTTCACCACTCCGCCGCAGCACCACAATCCGATGGAGCTGCTCGCGACCGTCGCCGAGTGGCGCGAAGGAACGCTGATCATCCACGAGGGGACCCAGAACGCCGCCAGCATCCGTCACGGGCTGGCGCACGAGCTGGGGCTGGATCCCGATCGGGTGCAGGTAATTTCGCCGTACGCCGGTGGCGGATTCGGCCAGAAGAACTCGTTGCAGATGCAAACGCTGCTGGCCGCGGTCGCCGCGCGTCGGCTGGGCAAGCCGGTCAAGCTCGTCGTCCCTCGGGCGCAGATTTTTCACGACGCCAGCTTCCGGCCGCGAAGCCGGCACCGGATCCGCCTCGGCGCCGATCGGACGGGGCGGCTGGTGGCGGCGATCCACGAGTCCGATTCCCAGACTTCCCGCCACGATCTCTTCCCGACGCAGCACGCCGCCACGAGCGGGCGTTTGTATGGGATCCCAAACTTCCGAGGCCGCGAGCGGCTGCTGCGTACCGACGTGCAAACCCCCGGATTCATGCGCGGTCCCTGGGAGTACGTAGCCTCTTTCGCGTTTGAGTCTGCCGTGGACGAGATCGCCTATACGCTGGACCAGGATCCGGTCGCGTTGCGGCTCGCGAATGACACGAGCACCGACACGTTCACACAGCTACCGCTCTCCTCCCGTCACGTGGCGGAGTGCCTGCGACGCGGAGCCGAGCGCTTCGGCTGGCGCCGGCGCAGCATGGCGCCCGGGTCGATGCGAGCAAATGACGGCTCGCTCATCGGCTGGGGCGTCGCCATCGGCGCCTACCCGGCTTCGGTTGTGGCGGAGATCGTTCGTCTGACTGTCTTGGCCGACGGGGACGTCGTGATCAACGTTGGCGCTCACGAGATGGGTCAGGGTATTCGAAGCGCGATCGCGGCGATCGTCGCCCGGAAGCTGGGCGTTCCTGCCGATCGGGTCCGAGCCGAGATCGGGGACACGCGCGGCGTGCCTCAGCACCCGACCGCTGGCTCGTGGGGCACCGCCAGCGTTGTTCCGGCAGCGAGCGCGGCGGCCGACGCGATGCTCAAAGCGTTGAACGATCTGAGCCCGAGCGGTGCCGCGGGGCAGACACCCGCTCAGATCCTGAAAGCTGCCGGACGCTCCACGCTCGAGGTGGAGAGCCGCCACAAAGGACCCGGGCAACCCGACGACATCTACGACCAATTGAAGGCGGGGCAGCTCGCGATTGACGGACCGATCTATCCGGGGTTCGTCACCTTCAGCTACATCGCCCACTTCGTGGAGGTGAGGGTCGAGCCGGGGACACGCCGCATTCGCGTACCGCGGGTGGTCAGCGTCGTCGACTGTGGCCGCGTCGTCAGCCCGCGCACGGCGGAGAGCCAGGTTCGAGGCGGCGTGGTGTGGGGCATCGGTGGAGCGATGCGAGAAGCCAGCGAAGTGGATCCGAGGTACGGCGGCTTCATCAACAATGACCTCGCCGAGTACGTGGTCCCGGTAAATGCGGACATCGGCGCGATCGAGGTCGAATTCATCGACAAGCCGGATCCCCGGTTGAACAGCACTGGCGTGAAAGGCGTCGGTGAAGTGGTAATCACCGGCGTCGCGGCCGCGATCGCCAACGCCATCTATCACGCCACCGGTCGCAGGCTTCGGGACCTACCGATCCGAATCGAGCACCTTCTTTAGAGGAAGCGAATCGTCCCGCAGTCACTGCGATCAGGAGCAGGTTGAACGCCGTGGTTACTCGTACAAACGCCCTTGGAGAGCCGCACCGACGGACTAAAGACTTCCATGGCGACACACAATATATGGAGGAAAGAGTGACTACTACTGACGGTCCGTACGCTGATACTCGCGACATGTACGTGGCACACACCATGTTTCGGCGTGAGTTTGGTCTGATGCCGGCACTGGTTCGCGGTGTCACTGCCGGCGACAAAGAACGCACGCAGATCGTGGGCGAACACATGGAGCTTCTGAATATGGTCCTGGACCATCACCACGCTGCTGAAGACAAGCACCTCTGGCCAAGGCTGCTGGACCGCGGCTCCGAGTCAGTCGCTCCTGTCGTGCATCTAATGGAGGGCCAGCACGAAAACATCGGAAAGACAATTGCCTGCGTTTCTTTCCCGTCCGGTTCTTCATGTTTCGAATCTGCCGCTTCTGCAAGCCCTCCAACATAGATTGCACCGTCCGATTGCCGGAGGACATCTATGCTATTATCGAATGATAGATCCTAATTAAATTCGGACACCACCGACGAGGACCTTCTCAATTCCTCGTTTTGGTAATCCTCAGTTCCCGAAATGTTACAAATCCGAGAACAGGCCAGCCACCCTAAGCAGGTCGCAGACACGCCTCATATCTTAATCGTCGACTCCGACTCTCAGATGCGTCAGTCCTTGACGCGGCTTCTGAGCGCGCATTATGAGATCGATGCCGTGGCTGACGCTCCGACAGCATTCACCTTGGCCCGCGAGCAGGTTCCGGACCTGGTACTCGCGAGTGTCATGACGCGTGTGTTAGATGGCTTCGACCTGCTGCGCGAGTTTCGCCGAGATGCACGTGTAGGGGAAGTCCCAATCATTCTTTACTCGTCCACTGCCGGTGAGGAGTTGTGTTTGGAAGGCATGGAAGCCGGAGCCAACGACTACGTGATCACGCCTCTTTCAGAGCTCCAGTTGCTGACGCGTGTCCGAGCGCAGTTGCGAGTCGCTCAGACATGTCGCCAATCCA
>WNFT01023466.1_pt1 | contig 10188 bp, 10 predicted proteins | sample 5400191 | NCBI WGS metagenome assembly WNFT01 (sample SAMN13153359, study PRJNA577476) | soil metagenome | isolation source: 80 cm saprolite under Madrone tree | place: USA:California | collected 2016-06-14 | reverse complement strand
CATTAAAGAGGATATGCACCTCGGCAGATGAGGCGGTTGGTTTATCATTGTCTGCTGCCATGGTTCGTTTCCTTCTATTTTTCAATTCAGGTTGACACTTGGGACTTTGGGACAGTGGGACCGTTGGGACAGGACCTGTTTTCAGTACTCTGCTTTGTCAGAGTGGATGGCGGGACGTGGTTGATAGATGGTACGAGGGAGCCAGGAGAGCTTGCCTCACTGAGAGTATACCATATAGGTTGTTAGCAAGCAAGAGGTGAAGTTGGTTGATGGCTGATCCCTCATTGAAAAAAATATATCAAATATGATATAATCTCAAGAGAGGTATGTGATGAGTGAACAATCAGGACATGAAAGACAGTGGCGTGACTATCGAACTGCAAGCGGAGCACGACCCATCAAGGATTTCCTTCTCGCGTTGCCAGATGAAGACCGAGCTGCAATCCTTGAGGAAATGGAGTATGTCCGCAAACATGGGAGATCAGTAGCACGCCATCTGCGTAGAGATATCTACGAGGTACGTGTTACCTATAACACGAAAGCCTATCGCATCCTTTTTGCTTGCGAAGGACATTTTCATCACATACTCCTCTCTTTAGAAGGGTTTCAGAAAAAGACCCAGCATACACCCGAAACGAGCATTCAAGTAGCAGAGCAACGATTAGCCGACTGGCGGCAACGCGGGAAAGCCAAGCAAGCAAATCAGAAGAATGAAAGGAGAAAGTAATGGAAAAGGATTTTCTTGACGAGATGATCGAAGAGTCAACCAAGAAAAACCCCGGATTTCCTTCTTTAATGGAGGAAGCGCGCCAACGACGGGCACTGCTGAATGATCTCGTTGCTATCCGAAGTCGCTCTCGAATTTCACAAAAAACGGTAGCAAAGCGGATAAAAACTTCCCAGTCTGCTATCGCACGACTAGAGGCAGGGAGCATCGATCCTCGTCTTTCGACGCTACAACGCTATGCAGCCAGCGTAGGAAAGCGCGTAGAGTGGACACTTGTTGATGCCTGATCAGTGACATGCAACAAAAAAAGACTCCTCAATAATGAACCTCCTGCCCGGGGGCACCCAACGCTACTCGTACACAGCTGGCCAGAGGCTCGTAATCGGAATTTCCAGGCCGGGAAAGAGTTCAGCAATGGTAAGGGTATCTCCATCTCGTAGGGTTACTGCCTGAGGGAGGGGCTCTCCGTTGCCGGCGTCTTTACTCAGCTCACCAGAGCGGTAGACGCAGACGGTATGTGTATCAGGATCAATGAGAATGCCTACATGTACACCTTGACTTAAAAATAGGGCTATTTTCTCTTCAAGCTCACGAATACGGTCTCGGCTAGATTTGATCTCGACTATTAACTGAGGAACTACAGATAGATAGGTGCGGGGATTTTGCTTGAGCCGCTCTCGTGAAACGAAAGAGACATCTGGAGAGAGCAGATCGCCATTGGGCATACGGAAACCAGTACTCGAATCCAGGATTCGCCCTAAGTTATGGTTATAAACCCAGGTGCCTAGCAGCGTACTGAAGCGGGCCCCGATTTCGCCAGAGACGCTGTCTGAGGGACTCATAATAATAATTTTCCCTTCTCTCAATTCGATTTGGTAGTCAGGGTAGAGAATCTGAAGTTTTTCGATATCGTCTAAGCTAATAGACATGGTAGGCACTCCTTCGCTAACGTCGTCCTGCCTTAAGGATTCGACCTTGCGGACATTTTGTCATCTTTTCACCCCTTTGATAAAGCATAGCATATGGTTGACAAAACTTCTATCATAAGATGGAAGGGCGAAAGGAAAAAGAGACAATGAAGATCGTAGCAGTTCTTCGAAGTCTTGCGGTTAGAGCAGGCAAGTACCGCTCATCGACTGCTCGCCGGTGGCAGCATCCGTGGCAAAATTGTTCTGGTTCCCTAAATGGCCTCTCAGTGCGAGAGTGGGAGTAGGGATCACACCTCAAGCAAATCGTGGCTATTGTGTTTACCCGCACTATCCACGGAACCTGGAGTAGCACCAGCGCGAGAACGCACATAGCGTTTGATGGCAGATGTAACCAGCAAGTAGAGCGCGACCAGTAAAACCAACGTGCAGACGGTTGGGAACGTATAGAACCTTATCAAGTGGAGGGCCAACCACCAGCGATGGCCAAGAGCGAAGCCGACGTTGAGCACCACGGCACACCAGATGGTCGAGCCCAGCAAAGCAGCCAGGAAAAAGCGACCAAAGGGCATAGCTGAGACACCAGCAGGGAAGCAGGCAAAGGGGCGCACATATGGAATCATACGTGAGAAAAAGACCATCCACGTACCCGCCTTTTGAAACCAGCGTTCCGTCATGTTGATCTTTGTTGCATCAATGTGGAATAAAGACGCCAGATGCAAGAATAGCTGTCGACCTCCTCGCAGGCCGATGCCATAGGCCAGGCAAGCTCCCGAGAGGCTTCCCAGAATGGCGACAGCCAGCAGCAACCAGAGGTTGACTCGCCCTAGCGAGGCCAATGCTCCAGCAGCAAGCAAGACTGTTGTATTGATGACAGGGACGCCTGAACTCTCTAGCATGAGCAAGACTGCCACTAGCAGGTAAACGAGCAGTGGGCTGGCATGGAAAATCAGTTGTGTTACGCCGTGTATCAAATCGTCATTCCCCCCCAACTTCATGACGCCTGTGAGTGTTCATTAGCGTTCAAACTCAATAATATTGATCGAAATCTCCTATTACTAGACGAACGAGCTAGCAGGTAAGTTGCAGAAGATGCTGCTATGAGCGGGTAGCAAGTTCTGCCTATCCCACAACTTTCCTCCCCCTTGTAACGTAGTGTTTGTGGGCATGGTGTACAATGGACTGAACTAAGGGGTTGGAGGTGGTGAGTGCGGGCTATGGCGCCGCAGGCGCCATAGCCCGCACTCACCACCAGAATGGGCGAGCCGCTGCAAGCGGCGAGAAGGCCTGAACAGTTACCAATTTGGAAAGATATTATGAAAGGTATATATACTATGGCTACTGTCACTCCAGTGCCGACTAAAGGCAAAGCGCCAACCAGACCTAGCAAAAGTCAGGCACGCTTTGCCTTCACTATCCTGCTCATCATCAACATACTCAACTATGCAGACCGCTACGTACTGCCTGCCATCCTCTCAAAAATCCACCTGGCACCAAAGTTTGGCGGACTGGGGCTGACAACGGGCCAATTAGGCTTAATCGGTTCATCATTTCTGCTTGTCTATGCCTTTGCTACGTTACCCCTGGGCATATGGGCGGACAGAAGTAGCCGGAAAAATATTGTTGCACTCTGCGTCGGCATCTGGAGTATCGCGACGGTGCTGGCAGGGATCACGCGCAATTTTGTACAGTTGTTCAGCGTGCGTGCCATCCTGGGCATTGGAGAGGCAGGATACGCCCCTGCAACGCTCTCGCTATTGGGCGACTACTTCCCTAAAGAACGACGAGGGCGCACCTTTTCTTACTGGTCAGCAGGCCAATTGATCGGGGTAGCCATCGGCTTTACCATCGGGGGCCTGGTAGCTGAGTATCTGGGTTGGCGTTGGGCTTTTTACGTCGTGGGCATCCCGGGGCTTCTCGCCGCATTCCTGGCCTGGCGCATGGTCGAACCCCAACGCGGGGCATTCGAGCACGATGACGAGGAAGTCGAAGCTGTTGATGCAGAGGGTATGAATGGACACGGAAGCATCGGGAAAGACTTCTGGGCATCGGCCAAAAGACTGCTGCACATTCCCACCTATTGGACATTGCTGGGAGCCTTCACTTTTAGCTTCTTCACCATCGGTGGTGTCTCATTCTGGTTGCCATTCTACTTCAGTGAGACCTTCCACCTCACAGCAGCCAAAGCAGGTATCATCTCTGGTGCTGTCCTGGTTGGCGGCGGGTTACTTGGGACACTGATCGGTGGCCGACTGGCCGATTATATCCAGCGCCGGCGTCCCGAAGGTCGTTTGATGACAGCGATGGTCGGCTTCCTGGTGGGTGCGCCATTAGCCCTGCTCGGACTCACACTCCACAATCTGGCCCTGTTTATCGCTGTGATCGTGGTGGCTATCACCTTTCTCAGCTTCTGTACCGGTCCCTTGAACGCTGTGATTCAGGATGTGGTCATACCCGACGTGCGAGCCACGGCTATGGGCCTGGCGCTCTTGCTGGCTCACCTGTTGGGTGACGCAGCCGCACCCGGGATCATTGGCTTTATTGCTGAGAGGTATACGTTGGCTGTTGCACTTGTCACGGCGGCACCGACCTGTCTTTTTCTCGCCGGGCTGGTCTGTCTCCTGGGACTGAGGACGGTTGCCCGCGATATGCGGCGGATGAAGGAACAGATGCGAGGCTAGGAGAGCGAATTGCCAGGCCCGGGACAAAGAAAGACAAAGAAAATGGCATCCATTATGGATGCCAGATTTTCTAGAGCGGGCTACGGGGGTCGAACCCGTGATCTCAACTTTGGGAAAGTTGCATGTTGCCACTACACCAAGCCCGCTTGTATTCTCTTGACAAGGTGGAGTATAGTCTATGGGCAAACAAAAGTCAAGGGGTTTTGAGGCCTTTTTGAATCTAGGCCACCGCTGCGTTATATGATATGATGAAGCAAGACAATTGTGAGGAAGTGCTTCGTTTATCCCATGGTATCATAAGCAACCGTACTAACAGGAGGAACATCGCTATGGGCTTCTGGTCACGTCTCGCCACTTTTTTTCGTATCCGTGCTAACGCGGCACTGGATAAAGCCGAAGACCCCGGCCAGGTCATGGATTACTCGTACACCAAACAGATAGAGCAAATGCAACAACTGCGTCGTGCCATTGCCGACGTTGTGACGAACGAAAAGCGGCTGGATTTACAGCAATCACAGCTCCAGCAGCAGGTCAACAAGCTCGACCAGCAAGCAGTGCAGGCGCTCCAGGCTAATCGCGAAGATCTCGCACGCATGGCACTGCAAAGGAAAGAAGGGCTGTTGGCACAATTGGCCAGCTATGAGCAACAAATCGCCCAGTTACATGCGCAAGCAGAGAACCTGATTGCAATGGAGCGGAAAGTCTCTGCCCGCGTCGAGGCCTTCCGCACGCAAAAAGAGATGGTGAAGGCGCAGTACAGTGCAGCGCAAGCCCAGGTCAAGATTAACGAAGCAGTGACAGGCATCTCGCAAGAAATGACGGAGATGAACCTGGCCATGCAGCGAGCGCAGGACAAAGTGCTGACGATGCAGTCTCGCGCCAACGCCATGGAAGCACTGATTGAGCAGGGCACGCTGGGCGAACAGGGGCTGTTAGGTTCCGGCTCCGGTGATACGCTCGATCGCGAATTGCAGAAGATCTCCGCGCAACAGAATGTGGAGGCACAGTTGCAAGCCATGAAGCAACAAATGCAACTCGGCGGCCCCAATGCACAACAACGGCAAATCGAAGGACCCTAATCCTTCTTCTTCTCTTTGGCTTTTTGTGTATCGCTGGCTTCGCGCATGCGCAACATGTGGCGCAATACTTGTATCTGGGTAATGTTGGTCTTATCGTATTTAGCAGGTTCGGCCTTCTTTAACAGGTTATCGACCAGCTCTATGCTATCGTCGTGTGCGCCGATACCTTCAAGGCGCTCACGCACAACTTGCAGTTGCTCATATAAATTCATAACTTGCTCCCCTCATAATGGCATGCTCTTCAATGAGCTATACGCTACATGAATTATAGCATACCAGCGAATATGACCGGTTTTGTTGCGTCATATAGTACCAGCGATGCAGGGCTATTTAAAAATCGTCCTTCTGCTCATGTCGGTCCGCAAGCGGACCGACATTGAGAGGAATTGTTGAGGTGGTGGCGGGCTGAAAGCCCGCCACCACCTCAACAATTCCTCTCGACGAGCGCCGAAGGCGCGAGGAAAGACAACGGAACGCGGCTTTTAAATAGCCCTGGCCAGCGATGCGGCTGCACTTGTTATTTCGCTGTCGAGTGGATACAATGTTTCTATACGCTAGTTACTTTTTGGAGGAATTTCGCTGTCGAGTGGATACAATGTTTCTATACGCTAGTTACTTTTTGGAGGAACACATGCAAATAGGTATTGGCCTACCAGGGACTATCCCTGGAGTGCAAGGAAAGCTTATCCTGGACTGGGCTAAACGGGCAGACGCTGGCCCCTTTTCTAGCCTGGGGAGCCTTGATCGCCTTGTATACCCCAACTACGAAGCTCTGATTACGCTGGCAGCCGCTGCTGGCGTAACGCAGCGTATTCGCTTGATCACCACTGTTCTGCTTGCCCCGCTGCATAATGCTGGAGTGCTAGCTAAGCAGACAGCAAGCCTCGATGCACTTTCAGGTGGCCGTCTCACGTTGGGCCTGGGAGTTGGCGGACGCGAAGACGATTTTCGTGCCGCGCCAGCTCCGTTCCACCAACGTGGCAAGCTTTTTGAAGAGCAGCTCACGATCATGCAGCGTGCGTGGTCGGGCCAACCGCTTGGGGCCGACATTGGTCCGATGGGACCTCCTCCCGTACAACAGGGCGGGCCGGAGATACTGATCGGCGGCATTACACCTGCTGCTATTCGGCGAGTAGGCCGCTGGGGCAATGGCTTCATCGTCGGAGGCGGCGGCCCAGATATGGCTCGTCAAGGATTCCAGCTTGCCCAGGAGGCCTGGAAGGCCGCGGGCCGAGCTGGTAAGCCACGCTTCGTTGGGGGCATGTACTTCGGTCTGGGCCCAAATGCAGCCGAGCGAGCAGGAAGCTACATTCGTCACTATTATGCCTTCCTCGGCCCAATGGCGGATCAAATGGCCAGTTCGGTGCCATCTACCCCCGAAGCAGTGAAGGGAGCTATTCAGGCTTTTGCCGATATTGGCATGGATGAGCTGGTGATCTGGCCTTGCATTCCAGAACTGGACCAGGTCGATCGCCTGGCAGATCTGGTCGGCTAGTCTACACCCATGATCATTTCTAGCCTCAGCAACCCACGTATCAAGCAGATTCGCAGCCTTCGTCGCAGCCAGGAACGCGAGCAGACGGGCCTATTCTTCATCGAAGGCATCCGCTTGGTGACGGAGGCTGTGCAGTTGGGAGCCGACGTAGAGACACTCGTGGTCGCTCCCGACCTGCTGAAAAGTCCGTTTGCGCAAGAGGTCATACGGGCACAGCAAGAGCGGGGCACCCCTTGCATCGAGGTGACTGCGGATGTTTTCAAAAGTATCTCGGCCAAAGAGGGACCCCAGGGCCTGGGAGCCGTCGTGCGTCAGCGCTGGGAGGCACTGGACCACGTTCGGCTGTCGCACAAGCATTACTGGATTGCCCTCGATGCTGCACAGGACCCCGGTAACATCGGAACGATCATACGTACAGGTGACACTTTCGGCAGTGCCGGGCTGATGCTACTGGGGAATTGTGCCGATCCGCACGACCCAACCGCCTTACGCGCCAGCATGGGCGCAATTTTCTCGCAGCGCCTGGTGAAGGCCAGCTTCGCAGACTTCGCCCATTGGAAACAGCGACACAACTATGTCGTCATCGGCACTTCCAAGGCTGCACCCAACGACTATCGTAAGGCTTCGTATCGCCTTCCCATGGTTCTGCTGATGGGCAGTGAACGCTCAGGGTTATCAAGCGAGCAGCAAGACATCTGTGATCTGATGGTGAGCATCCCGATGGTTGGCCGCAGCGACTCGCTCAATCTGGCCGTTGCGACGGGTATCGTGCTTTACGAGATATTCTACCAGACTCGCTAATCATCTGCCTCTACGCTAACCATGTTGGTATAAAAGGTACTGCCGCCGTTGAAGTCGGCCAGTCTATCAGAGGTTGTCCAGTTGACGTTGCGCTGGTCGGGGCTGAACTTCGGCCACCAGACCGTCGTCGTCGCCAGCACTCCAGGGCGCACCTCTTCTGTCACGTCGGCCACCAGGCGGCACCAACCACGTTCGTTGCCCACGCGCACCAATTGTCCGCTGCGAATACCGCGTGGTCCGGCATCGCTTGGATGGATGCGTAGTGTGGGAGCGCCTTCTTTCGTCCTCAAGCGATCTTGATTGCCGAACGTCGAACTGACGAAGTGATGGGCAGCAGGACACAAGAGCGGAAGACGTGAGTCCGCAGGTGCGACCTCTGTTCTTGCTTCGATTTCAGGTTCCCAGCCGGGGACAGGATCATAGCCCTTTGCAGCAGCCTGCGCAGAATAGAATTCCACTTTGCCGGAAGGTGTGCGGAAAACGCCATCGGCAAAGGGCACCTGCTGGTCGGTGGGAATAGCCAGAGGAATCGACCCTTCGGCTTGCAAGCGTTCCAACGTGATGCCGGTGAGCAGCGGAGTCTTACGTGCTGTAGCCTCCAGCACCTCACGAATAACCTCGTTCGCGTCATCTTGTAACCAGGATTCCGTGAAGCCCATAGCAGCAGCCAATGCACGCATAACATCCCAGTTACTGCGTGCCTCACCCTGTGGCGCGATGGCGGGCATATTGTATTGCAGGGAGAGATGGCCATAGGGTTTGTGCAGGTCGATATGCTCAAGCTGGCTGGTGGCAGGCAGGAGGATATCGGCATAACGGGCAGTATCGGTCTCGAAGAGTTCGTGCACGACCGTAAACAAATCGTCGCGCATCAAGCCTTCCACGATCTTCCCCGCGTTGGGCGTGGAGGCGACAGGATTGGCGTTATAGACATAGAGCGAGTAGATAGATGGATCAGCCTCGCCTGTGAGAAGAGCGCCCAGCCGGTTCATATTGAGCATACGTGGCTCAGGCGGGCAGCCAGACTCGTGCACGTGCGTTACCGCCAACCCGGCCCATTTCAGCCAATCGCTGGTGCTGTACATCAACCCACCGCCAGACAAACCATACTGCCCAGTAATAGCCGGGAGGCAGGCCAGAGTACGGACAGTCTGACCGCCGTTGGTATGGCGGTTGATGCCATCGGTCACACGCAAGAGTGCTGGCGTTGTGGTGGCATAGCTGCGGGCAAGATCGACGATGGTCTCAATGGTGAGGCCTGTGATGTGTGCTGCAAGCTCCGGCGGAAACTGCATGATGCGTTCCAGCAGATGCTCCCAACCGATAGTATGTTCTGCAATCCAATCGGGTCGATGTAGTTGCTCGGTGACCATCACATGCATCATGGCAAGTGCGAGGGCTGCATCCGTCCCAGGGAATGGCTGTATATGCTGGTCGGCAGAACGCGCGGTCAAGGTGCGAATCGGGTCGATGACGATGATGCGCGTGCCATTGCGCTGGGCTTCGCGCAAAAAGGGCATGACATGCGGCGCGGTACTGGCAGGATTGCTGCCCCAGATGAGAACCAGTTTGCTGTGGATGAGCATCTCCGGGGAAGGTGCCAGGCGACCACCGATGGTCAGCATCACAGCCTCTTCGGCGGCATGGCCGCAAATAGCCCGTTCCAATCGACAGGCTCCCAGGCGATTCCAGAAGCGGCTGTCGGTGACCGCACCGTTCACCAGCCCCAGTGTTCCTGCATAGCTGTAAGGCAGGATACACTGTGCTCCATGCAGGGCGATAATGTCACGCCAGCGTCCGGTGATTTCGGCAATCGCTTCATCCCACGAAATGCGCTCGAAGGCACCACTCCCTTTGGGGCCAACACGCCGCAAGGGATAGAGCAGTCGCTCAGGATGGTAGACACGATCCAGGTAGCGGTTGACCTTGGCACACAGCCAGCCTCGTGTCACCGGGTGGTCGCAGCGACCACGCAGACTCACAGCGCGTCCCTGCTCGTCTACCTGTGTCTCCAGCGCACAGCAGTCGGGGCAGTCGTGGGGGCAAGCGCCATAGACGGTGCGAAGGGTGTGGTTCTTTTGGGTGTGTTCAGGCGTTTTTAGAACCATGTTACATCCTTTTTGGGATTGGAAACCATCGATCATATTCTTACATACTATACAACAGAAATGGCTTGTATCTGAGAGCTCCCCCGTCTAAAGAACGGAGGGTCCTGAGTGGTCCTTCCACGCTTCCAACCTGCCCTGCGTGAGCGGGAAGGCTAGCTCTTGTGTGGGTTCGCCCAGACTTTGAGGCCGACGGGCTCCGGCACGGGGCATACCCATGCTTCGAGGCAAAGACTGCCCCTCATTCGCCCGTTGGAGAACCCGTTCATGCGCGGCCTGCAAGCGCGCCTCCGCACTTTCCCAGAGGATCACACTCTGGGCACATGACGGGATCAATTGGTCTACTGAGAGCGTGGAGGCCAGAAAGGCCGAAT
>WNFT01006655.1_pt1 | contig 10188 bp, 14 predicted proteins | sample 5400191 | NCBI WGS metagenome assembly WNFT01 (sample SAMN13153359, study PRJNA577476) | soil metagenome | isolation source: 80 cm saprolite under Madrone tree | place: USA:California | collected 2016-06-14 | reverse complement strand
ACATACATACGTCCGACGACCTTAGTCTTATATTCGCCCGTCCTCGCGATCGCTTTTAGGACAGTGTAACTAGGAGCCCAGGTTGGAAAATAAAGCCCATGTGGCATCTTTAGTGGCGTGCCAAGGCAGAGACGTTTTTTTTTTTGCAAAAACATGAAAGTGCATCAGCAACTGGAGATCAAAAGGAGTGGGATACAGAGGCTTATGCCAGAAAAGGGAGCGCCGTGATGGGAGCATCGCGGCCATGACGGAAAACGGCTTAGTACAAGAGATTGCGCTTGGAAGGCAAAGACGAGTTCACTGTAGAGTACCCCTGCATCATGATCCACCGATCACATGCTCACCCACAACCCTGACAACTGAGAGTTTTACGATACGAGGTTACTCGTTCGGAAATGGGGTGTGATTTGGAGCCTCGTAACAGTGTGGTATGACGTGGATGTGGGAAGATGTTCAGTGGCCAGAAAGGGAGCTCCTTATGCGAGCGTCGATCAATGATTCATACCGGAAAACAAACGGTTTTCGAAAAGTATGCACGTTACCATCCAAGTCAAACGTCTGCATGAGATCATGGAAATGTGTGGAATATACGCATCTGACCGTGGCTGTGAACACAGCCTGTGTTTTGCTTGGACGTGTAAAATAAAGTACAGAAAACGAACACAGATAGAGCAGAGATGCTATAGCACGGGCACCCCCAAAAAGGATAACGGGCTCCACGGCCCATCTCATCTCATCTCCCCACTCAACATCTCCCGCAAGCCGACGACATTGGGACTTTTTATATAAATTCGCGACCCTGCCATGCCACGAAAGGACAGCACCAACACCCCTGCGTCCGCACAAGCACAACAGGAAGCCGTCTCAGAGGGCATCGAAAACTTTGAGCTTCCCCGAGCTCTCGTGACGCGTATAGCGAAATCTGGTGTACGTGTGTTCTTTCCCGTGGCGGTGTAGTCTGTACGCACCGTGGCACTAGGAAGGCTCAAAAGAACTTCAATCTGTAGGTCCCCGACAATGTGAAGCTGCAGAAGGACACGGTGCTCTCCCTAGTCAAGGGCGCCACGGTGTTTATTAACTACCTTGGTGGGTGCATCTTCTATCAACTGCCTATTCACGCCCACATCGACATACTTTTGCTGATACGAGTGCTTGCAGCTGCCACGTATGTTTGCTTTACAATGTTCAGACGCGCCGTGTAGGTTTTTTGACGCCAGAACACTAGGGCACATGAAGTCTCGACATCCAAACAACACAAAAGCATTTCTGCGTCGGATGTGTTCAAGGCTCTGGAACTCATTGAGTTTGCCGACTTGATCCCACCACTTCAGGCTGAACTACAAGGTACGCTTAGGGCTCTACCTTGATCACTGCCGTCCGTGTTTCTCACACCTTACGCTGTCCCCTTATCACCCATCCAAACTGACTAATTCATGTTTCAGTCTACCGTGAGCTAGCCAAGAGCAAAAAAGTCTCGTCCGCAGCGGGGGCGTCTTCTAGCGCGCCTCCAGCGCGGAACAAGAGCGGCTCCACGACCGTGCAGCGCGGGAAAGGAAAAGAGCGCGTGACGGACGCTGGCGAGTCTAGCGTGTCTGCACCTCTGCCGAATGCACCTGGCGCGCCTCCCGTCGAACCGCTACCGCATGTACAAGGAGACGATGCTCATGAGGACGACCCAACTACTGACGTGGAGACATATGCTTTGATCGACCAGGATGATAACGAGGGCGAGGACGAGGATGAAGATCGGACAGAACTCGATCAGCCCGAACTTGAGCCTGAACACGATGAAGAGGTTGAGGCTGAGGACATGGATGATGTGGATGAGGATGTAGATATGAACATGGATGCTGATACCGGGGGAGTTCGGGACGGCATGGACGACGAGGACGACGAGGGTGAAATGGAATGACGTACAGACTCCAGGGGTTCGACTTTGGAGGATCTGGGGCCGCTACTCGAAAGCAGGATGGGGTAAATTCTATTTCCCAATCCCCCTCTGCTATGCTATTCGGCACCGTTTGTACACCGCCATCACGAAATTTTTTGGAAACGAAGTGCTCCACTCTCTGTTAGCGCCCATGGCAGCACCTTCCCTCAGCCATGGCTTGTCAAAGAACAATGGAAGGTGTTCACGTTATTGACGACGAATGGCGTGTGTTGACGCGGGGATCCCAGTGACTCGGTCGGCAGGGAGAGCGTTCCCACGTGAATCAGAGTAGATGTCTCGTAATCCGGCGTCTGTCTGAGTCAGTTCTTAACCTCGTGGCAATAAGAAGCAAGACATCCAGTGCAGCAAGTTTAAATACCCTCTGCGCGCGGTTCAGTCCTACAAACTGCCCACCCGTCCCTTTAATGGACCAGGTCGTCCTACCACCCGGCGACACGTTCGTTCGTAGCAAGGGCACATCGTAAGTGCTATGATTGATATATATAGCGCTTATCAACTCCGAAGAGTTGTTGAATTTCTAACCGTTTGCACAGTGTGTGGACACACCCTCTCCTCATACCATCTTATGCCGTTCTCGCTTCCATCCTCGTCCTCCTTCTCCAGATTATCTTCTCGTCGGGACCAATAAAAGCTCTCCGGGCGCGTATTTCTGCCTCCACCGAGGACACAGGCACCGCCGGCGAGTACAGTGTCAGCAGCACCCGGACGGGTCTGATATCGGCTGTAAAGGAGCACGTGGAGAGGTCAGGAGGATCCGTCATCTTCGTTTTCCACCTCTCGCGTCTCGTCACCGTCCTCGCTCTCCTCGCCCTCTCGATATTCGGTTTCCTCCAGGAAGAAGGACTGCATTCCGCAGATTCTCACCTGGGCACACTGAACAAGCATTGGGGCAAATGGCGTAAGCATCGTCATGGCGGTAGCGGCGGCGGATCATTCTCGAAACGCGAGTGGCTGGATCTCGCGGCGTGTCTGAACTACGTATGTCTACTTTAATTTGCTGCTGTCAGTGTCCCCATCTCAACTCTTCTCAACTTGGAAAAGCTATTTGCGTCCTTCTTGGCTCTCATTTCCGTCGCCGCTCGGAGAGCCCACGCCTCGGTGGCCTCATTCCACCTCACGTCAATATTGTTAATCACATTCTCGGTCTATGCATATCGCGATATATGGCCACTGCTTACTTTCACACTATTACCAGCTGACGCGCGGGAAGGTTCTATACTCTGGGCGAAAGTTAGTCTCCTTGCTGTCGCGGGTATCGTCATTCCCCTGGTCGTTCCGCGTCAGTATGTCCCACTCGACCCCAAGGCCAGATTTTCTTCCTTTCTCCTTCATCGCCCATGTCCTAATTCCCTCTGTAGGACCCTCAGACGGCTATTAGTTCCGAGCAGACCGCATCCCTTTTATCGATGATGACCTATACGTTCCTCGATCCTGTCGTCTCTACTGCAAATCGTGTCCCACACTTGTCACACGACATGCTACCTCCGCTCCCGGATTATGACTATACAAAAAATCTTGTGCGAAGAAGTTTCAAGGCAGGTACATATAACTCCTCGGCGCAACAATTATCAACCTATTCCTCTAGCATCTGGATACCTTTTCCGGCGGTTCCAGGAGGCATATCTTCTGGGGTTTCTTAAGTATTTTTCGTATGTCTCTTGACTAGACTCAACCTTTTCGCGATTTACACATTCTCAGGCACGGAATACATCCAACTGGCAATTCTTATCGTTATTAGAGTCGTAACGACGCTTATGGCGCCAGTTGGGATGAACCAGCTTTTGCAGTGCGCCCCATGATCTATAGTCTTCATGATTGTGAACATGTTCTTTAGGTACCTTGAAACTCGCGGGGAGGGTGCCGTTGTCCGCCCATGGGTTTGGATCACCTACCTTTTCTTTGGTCCGGCACTGGGTACCATCGCTTTCCAGTGGTATATTTTTATTACGGTCAGTAACTGATGACATATTGAAGTTTTACTTATCGCCCCTTTCCTTATCCTCTAGACCGGTTCTATGGTGCGCGCCTCGGCTATCATCACGGAGCTCATCTTTGAGCACGCTCTGCGCATTCGCATAAAAGCAGAGGCTTCCTCTTCACGAAGGTCGACACCCGCGGTCACACCCGCGGCTCGCAGCGAAGCGACAACGCCGGACAATGTCTCAGTGGCCGATGACAATGCACTTGAGACTACGGGCGGGAGCAGCGAGGATAATGGGCGGTCCACTACATCATCGAGTATCAAAGGCAAGCAGAAAGAGGAGTTCCCCGCAAATCTGGCTAGCGAAGATGACAGTGATGACCCGGGCAAAGCGAGCAATTTGGTTGGAAAAATGAACAATCTGGTTTCTACGGATCTGGAGAACATCATTGAGGGGCGGGATTTCCTTCTCCTTGGTCCGTCATTCATCCACATCTCTCTCAAATAACTCAAGTAACCCTTCTGGCTGCGCGCAGTTTTATATATTCCTCTTCAAATTGCCGTATGCGTTTGGTTCTTATATAGCATCCTTGGCTGGAGTGCGTTTGTCGGGTTTGTAGCGATGGTCACCCTCTTTCCTGTCCCTGGCCTCCTCGCAAGTAGAATCCAGAAGGTCCAAAAAGAGACAATGAAACGGGTATGTTTGCCGAATTGACGTTTCAGGCGTCAGAAGTTGACCCCGAGACAGACAGATGCACGTGTCCAGACTGCTACAGAAAGTAAAGAGGCTCCTACGAGCAAGTGCAGCACATACTTACTGTGCTTTGCTGTAGCGATGAATATTCTACGCATGGTCAAGTTGTTTGGGTGGGAGCCAAAGCTCTCGGAAAGACTTTCCGAAAAAAGAGAACTTGAGCTGCAATGCATCAAGATGCGCCAAATTTTGAGCTTGATTAATACGAACATTAAGTGGGTGTGATTCCCAATCCCAGTTGTTTTCTTTCTCTAAACTCATTATCTAGCTTTGTCATACCTGCTGTTACCGTGCGCTCACTTTTTTCTTGCCTGACGACTCTGCTCTAAACAAACAAACCTCTTTGAAGATGATTGTTACCTACTTTACCTACGTGTGTAGACTCGACTTTTTCATACCAGTTTCAGACTAATCTCTTCCACAGACCATCATCATGAAGCAATCACTCACCCGTACGTTTTCTGGTCGACAGTGAGTAGCTATACTGACTTCCAATGTAGCATCGGTCGTATTCTCCTCAATAGCTGGTGGGTTTTAGGTCGTTCCCCGTCGGAATATCCAGTAATGGAACGCTTTTCTTTCAGTGTTTGATCTTATGAAGGAACAGCTCCACACAATCTTCTGGATGATGCCCGTCTTCATCCAAGCCAAGGTGTCCCTTGACCGTGCGGATGATTTCTTACGTAATGTGAGAGACTGTTACCCTCCTGGGCGTTTATTTGACGTTTGCTTTGTCTTCCAGACAGAACTGTTGGATGAGTATGCAGATGTAGAGAAGGGTTCTGAGCGCATCATGCTAACCGATGCCTCACACTTTGATCGGGACGTAATTGGGTTTCAAAATGCTAGCTTCACCTGGTCAAATGATGATGTCAACGATGGTGTCTTTACCCCGTCTAGGCGCAGGTTTACCTTGCGCGTGGATGGCGAATTGCTCTTCAAGCGGGGTTCCTTCAATCTTATTATTGGACCCACGGGCTCTGGGAAGACGTCCTTGTTGATGGCACTCTTAGGCGAAATGCACTTTATTCCAACGACTCCAGATGCTTGGTATCACCTACCAAGATCGGGTGGTGTGAGCTATGCTGCTCAGGAGTCATGGGTTCAGAATGAAACTATCAAGGTGAGTCTAACCTACACCCTGACACGCATCGTCTGATAAAAGTAGGATAACATCCTATTCGGCGCTCCGTACGACGAGGAGCGCTACAAAAAAGGTACTCTTCTCTCCGCAACTTGGCTTTCCTTTTTATTTAAATTCTCTGTTAGTCATCTACCAGTGTGGTTTGGAACGCGACCTCATCTTATTCGAAGCTGGAGATGAGACAGAGGTTGGAGAAAAGGGTCTGACATTGAGGTAATGTGAAGTGCTCAACAAGGGGAAAGCAGTTGTTGATTCGTTCTCTCTGATAGTGGTGGTCAGAAGGCCCGCGTCACCCTCGCTCGTGCTGTCTATTCTTCGGCTGGAATTCTTATTTTGGATGACGTAAGCCGCTTTCTTCGGATTTGCACCACACCTGACACCGTACGCATAAGGTCCTGGCTGCTTTGGACGTTCACACCGCACGATGGATTGTAGAGAAGTGCTTCAAAGGTGACCTTATTAGTGGAAGAACCGTCTTGCTCGTCGTAAGTGAATAGTCTTATCCCGAGTTGGGCAACTTTTGACATTCCACCTTAGACTCATAATGTCGCGATGGCTAGCCCACTGGCGGACTACGTCGTGTCGCTTGGCATGGACGGACGGGTGTCTATCCACGGCTCTGCGTTGGATACAATCGCAGAATCCATAACAGTTTCGCCGGAACTGGTCCAAAAGGTTCCAGGCGAGGAGAAAAGGGCCGACAAAGAGGGGCCCGATGCGACGGCGAAGCAGGCGGATGGCAAATTAATCGTGGCTGAGGAAATCGCCGAGGGACAAGTCAGCTGGGACGCATGTAATTGCCATTTTATTTTATCTTACGGCTGTATCCCTGAGGCTCACCCGATTTGTAAAGTTAAGCTATTTTTCAGCGGTTTGAGTGGATCCCACGTTTTCCTCTTTTGGATAGTGTTCTTCGGCGGCTTGTTTGGCTGCGAGGCGTTTATAGCTGTACAGACGTGGTTCATGGGATATTGGGCACAGCAATATGTCCTCTACCCACCAGAATCGGTCAACGTCGCTTTGTATGTGGACATATTGATATTCCTGCTATTGACAACTCAGCTCGTTTCTTCATAGCTATCTCACGGGTTATGGACTTTTCTTGCTTGCTGGTGTAATCGCTTACGTCATTGGTTCCACTGTATACATTTTTGGTACAGTGAGAGCCTCAAGAACAATTCACGGTAAACTTATTGAGGCTGTCCTCGGTACAACGTTGAGGTATGTTCCGAGGTGTGCGTACTAGGTTTGATGAAATATGTCTTCCTTTCAGATGGTTAGACACGACACCTACGGCTCGAGTGATTACTCGTGTTACTCAGGATATTCGCGCCTGTATGTTTTGCCTTTTTTTCCTGCTAGTGCGTGGCCTGAATGCCAAAATACTACTTTTCAGTGGATGGCCCAATATCTCTTGCCTTCTTGTGGTTCAACGTTATCAATGCCTCGATGCTGGTCAAGGCCATTGCCGTGGTGTACCTTACACCCGTGTTTATCTTCCCATGCATTAACATCGCTGTTGTGGGAGCTCGGCTCGGCCAGGTGTACATGAAAGCACAGATTGCGATCAAGCGTGAGATGAGCAACGCTAAGGCCCCAGTCTTGGGTCACTTTGGAGCCTCAGTCGCCGGACTCAGTGAGTTCTCTTTTTGATGCCATGTTTTTGGTGGTAGATTCTGAATCTGACACGTTGCTTAGCGTCTATTCGCGCTTATGGAGCACAAATAGCTTTCCGTGCAGAGTCGTACAGGCGACTTGATAGGTACACAAAGGCTGGCCGATCCTTCTATAACATGAACAGGCGAGTGGTCTGACGCACTGTGAAGAACCCACTACCTAACCCCCTGCTTTTTTCGCAGATGGATTAGCTTGCGCGTCGATTTCCTTGGTGGATTGTTTGCTGCGGGCCTTGCCGCTTACTTGGTCTACATCCCCAACGAACGCCTTCTTCCCTCAGATACAGGCTTCTCGCTAACCATGGCCAGTGCGCGTCTTGTCCCTGATTACTTTCGCTGGCTCGATTGCTGATTCCGGCTCGAAGTTGGATTTAGCGGTATGATCCTCTGGTGGGTGCGCATCTACAACGACTTTGAGGTGAACTGTAAGGAAGCTTGTAACCCACTCACCACACGCTTTTTCTGATTATTTCATTTCTCTCAGGCAACAGGTGAAAATAAGTGTTACTTTGGAAGACACGAAAGAGCTTATATAGCGGTGCTACAGTTTGGAACGCATCTATGCGTATATCAACATCGAGCAAGAGCCAAAGCCAACCAAGGAAGGCATTCCCCCTGCCTACTGGCCGGCAAGTGGAGACCTCAGGGTAGAGAAGCTGACTTCGCGTTATTCTCTCGTACGGAAATCTTCTCGCTCTCCCTTTCAGATTTTCATTCATGGGAATCTAGGATGGACCGAAGGTCCTTCACGACTTATCTTTCCATATCAAGTCTGGTGAACGCGTCGGAATCGGTGAGTGCTCATGATTTATAGCAAATTGCCTGTGTTGACCCTCAGCCAGTCGGTCGTACGGGAAGCGGCAAGGTAACTGGTTTCTTGTCATTATCGTTTTCAAGGAGCCGGCCTAGCCTTACTCTCTCTCTGCAGAGCTCTCTAACATTATCGTTGTTACGCTGCATCTTCACCGAAGGCAATGTATACTATGATGGCAAACTCACGAGCTCGATCAATCTTGACGTTCTCCGCTCAAGTATCACCATCATTCCTCAAACGGTAAGAGTCTAGATATTTTTCCTCTCCTCAGCCCCAACTGAAACGGAATTATTTTACTAGCCCGAGCTGCTCAGTGGCACGCTGAGAGAGAATCTTGATCCTTTCTCACAACATGATGACGCAACGCTCAATGGGGCTTTGCGCGCTTCCGGGCTATTCTCCCTGCAAAGTGACGACGACGAGGGTCGTCTGACATTAGACAGCCAGATTGCGAGCAGCGGCAGTAACCTTTCTGTGGGCCAGCGACAAATCCTGGCGTTGGCCCGCGCGATCGTCCGTGGAAGCAAGCTGCTCATCCTCGACGAAGGTGACTGTCCTTCCCTTATGATTTCCAACGCTAAATAAACACATTTCTAATTTTTTAGCCACATCTGCTATCGGTAATGCCTCACTCCTCTCTCGCCTTTGAGAGCAGTATAACTGATTGGCGAGTTGCAGATTACAAGACAGATACGACCATTCAGACGTCCCTTCGCAATGAACTCAAGGGCGACGTGACGCTGATCACGGTCGCACATCGCTTACAAACGATCATCGATGCTGATAAAGTGGTACGTGGTCCTTCCCTTCCCTTCACTATTAAGCGTGCCCGGTTATAAACTAATGGAGCAACACAAAAATCAAAAGATGGTTTTGGACGCAGGTCGCATCGTAAGCAGCAGTGCCCCCTATCGCCATTCCTGTATATACTAACGCTCCTCGACCCACGATGATTGCCCTCAGGTCGAATTTGATAAACCCAGCGAACTGCTCAAAAAAGAGAATGGCAGGTTCCGCTCGTTGGTCGATAAAAGCGGCGACAAAGACCTGCTCTATCAGCTCGCTAACGAGGCGGCGGAGATACAGTGAGGCACCGTCGTGAATGGTGAATGGCGGGGCAATCTTGGTTGAGTGTGGTGATTGCTTTCCTTGTTTTATCTATGCAATATCTTTGTATATGTAGTAGAGCATTGGTCCATGTCTATAGCCTTTATATATTTAAAAAAAGGTAAACCTTGCCAGTGGTCCTTTCTTACATACAACACACTTATGATCTCAGTGACATCCCGTGTCTGTAAGAGTTAGTGTCAAGGAACGTAAGAGAAAGTTTGGGTGTGTTTTTTGAAAGTTTATTGCCAAAGAGGTTCGCTGATAGCTGGTTCGCAATGACATGCCCCAATAATGGCTAGGTAACGTGGTGTAGGATGTGGGTATGGTACACGAAATGGAGGAGAGGGGTAACTAGGAGAGAGACAGAGATGAATGTGCGTGTTTTGAAGTACGGGAAGAAAGGGAGAAAAAAAAGGACTTCGTAAGGTATTAATCGTGATCTTTGTCAGATGCGAAAATGGGAGGTATCGACCGGGTAAAACGTACGTGGGTGGGATGATGATGATGACAGTAGTGTGCGCACATAATAGTAGTTGTTAGAGTAGATAGCTAGGTTGCTAGGTAATGAGGCTTCAGAGTTAAGAAGAGTGGTAAGAACGCATGCATATGTACAACAGAAACAGGCAGGTCAAAGAGTCCAAGTCCAAACCCAAGATGGAGGCAACAGGCACGCACGCAGGAGAGTAAACAAAACAGGGAGGAGGGAGGGGAGGAGGAATAGCACATACAAACAACAGGGAAGGAAGGGATAAGATAAAACCGGTACTCGAACAACTTTTTGCTTTGCATTCGTCTTCTCATTTCGAACAATCCATCGG
>WNFT01006653.1_pt1 | contig 10190 bp, 10 predicted proteins | sample 5400191 | NCBI WGS metagenome assembly WNFT01 (sample SAMN13153359, study PRJNA577476) | soil metagenome | isolation source: 80 cm saprolite under Madrone tree | place: USA:California | collected 2016-06-14 | reverse complement strand
CACGCGGCGCGCGTCGGACGTTCACCTGCTCACCGAAAAGGACCGGTTCCACTATACCTATCGCTTGGAGGGAGACCTGGTTGAGCGAAGAGACCTTGATCTGAAGCTGGTCGGGAGGACGGATAATCTGCTCACCCAATTGATGGGATTCGAGGCGATGGATAAAAACAGGGGTTTGCCGCTCAGTGGGCGGTTTACGGCCCGAATCGGCGACCGTCGCATTGCGATCCGTGCGGAACGTCTGCCCTCGTACCGTGGATTCCATTATACGTTGCGAATTCTCGATAAATCGCATGTCAGCGCCAAGCTTGGTCAAGGATCGCTGGCCTTGCATCCGGCAACGATGAAATACATCAAGCAGGCGCTCAATCTTCCGGACGGCATGATTCTCATGAGCGGTCCGACCGGCTCCGGCAAAAGCACGACGCTGGTGGCAATGATCAAGGAGCTGTTCCGTACCAGGTACAACATCATTTCCATGGAAAACCCGGTGGAAGAAGAGGTGCCAATGGTCACCCACGTGAACATGGAAGATGTGAAGCACGGCCCCTTATATATTCGATCCGGAATGCGCTCCGATCCGGATATCCTATTGGTTGGTGAGATTCGCGATCGTGAAACGGCCGAACTGGGCATCGAAGCGGCGTTGACCGGACACCAGGTGCTCTCGACCATTCACACCACCTGGCCGGCGCAGATCATTATCCGGCTTGTGCAACTGGGCGTCCCGAAATTTTATGTGGCGGAAACGCTGAAAGCGGCCTGCGGCCAACGACTAGCAAAGAAACTCTGTAAATATTGCAAAGAGCCGATGCTTCTGACCGGGCAGATGGTGGATGAACTCGGATTGCCCGATGTCTTCTCCGATCACACCATTTATAAAGCCGGTTCCGGGTGCGTCCACTGCAACCAGTTGGGATACGCCGGGCGCCAAGCAATGATTGAGGTTCTTCCGATCACCGACGAGGTCACTGAATTGATTATGCAGCGGGACCTCACCTCAATCGAAATCGCGAATTTCGTCTACGATCATTACCAGGTGCCCTCACTGCGGGATCTCGCTTTCGAGCTGTTGCACCAGGGGGCGATCGATCTGCCCAGCGCGTCTGATTCCGTAAGACTCGGCTTGATTTCAGCGAGAGACAAGAAATGGCAACCTACGTCGTAACACTTAAGCCGGGGCTGGAGCCAAGCGGCAAAAGCCGGGCGGACAAGCGTACTGTTTCGGTAGTGGCACCGGACGGCCGGACAGCGATGCAGATCGCTGAAGGGAAAGGCTGGTCCGCCGTCAAGGCTGTTCCTGAAGTCGAAAAGCAAAAAAAGCGAATCCAGCCCTTTCCGCGGAAACCGCTCATCGTCATGTGCAACAGCCTGGCAGCAATGCTTGATGCACAGATTCCGTTGCCGCGAGCGCTGGAGTTTTACAATGCGCGTTTGAGTAAAGAAGATCTGCGACTAACCCTCAAATCAATTGCTACGGCGGTCGATCGCGGAGACGACAACTACAAGGCGTTCGCTGCAACCGGGCGATTCGATTCCACCTTCGTCGGCCTGGTGAGAGCTGGCACCATGGCCAGCAATTTGTCCGCGGCGCTCCGAGCTTTAGCGCGCCGGATGAAGATTAATGCCGAATTCCAGGGGAAGCTGAGAAAGGCCTTGTTGACCCCCTGCGGCGTAATCGCATTTCTCTGGTGCCTGCTCATCTATTCCATGACCGGGCTGGTGCCGAACGTTGAAAAGATGTTGAAGGATATGCGGACCCAACCGGACGCCTTTAGCGCTGCAGTGTTTGCCTTCAGTCATTTTTTCCAGGCGGTCTACATTCCTACCACAATCGGCGTCATCGTGTTCCTGCTCATCTGCTGGCGCAGTCGTTCGTTTCGAACCCTGATGGCCAAGCTGCTCATGAGCCGTTGGAAACTGCTTCGTGAAATCATCCGAGGTTTCCGCCAACTCACATTCATCGGCACCTTTGAGATGTTGATCGGAAACAACATCCCGATTGCGGACGCGTTGGATACTTCCGCCCGCACGCTGAAAAATACGCCGCACGAAAAAGAACTCCAAGAGGTCAAGTCAAAGCTCGCGCTAGGGATGAACCTCGGCGAAGCGGTACGCAAGTACACAACCTTCGATTCGCAGCTGTCCCACATGGTTGAGATCGGAGAGAAGGCATCGAATTTGAGTGAACAACTTCGTCTGTTACGCGATTTGTACGAAGAGGAGACGGCTCAGCGCATTGAATTTTTCACCGGGTTAGTCGGGCTCGTGAGTAAAGTGGTTACTGTATCGATTATCGCCGGCATCTATCTCGGTACTTACCTGCCGATCATCATGGCCGGTGTGAAAATGATGAGCTCAAGCGGTATGTGAGCAAGAACAGCGCCGCCAGCGCCGGCCTGTCCGACGAAGCCTGCCGGAGTTCCAAACGACGGCGCGAAGTCGGAGATCGCTGACAACGCCGGGAATTGAAATCGGAATGATTGGTGATCGCATTCTTCGGTAGCGGCGACTGTCCAGTGAAGCCCTTTTGTTGCGAGACGGACTCAATATGGCCAACGAAGGAACTGGTTGTCCCGGCCTCGGACCGCAGTCGCCATCGTTTCCCATAAGCCAAACGGATTCGCTGGAGAACCGCATCTATGGCGACTGAGTCTTCGGCTACTTCATATCAGTCGCTTCGGTGGAATCAATCGGTCGTTCACACCTGTGCGTCCCGACGGGATCCGACGCCGTCCCGATGGGGCAAGGCGATCACGTCGGTCATCAGATTATGTCGGACAGGCTAGTCGCCGCTACCGAAGACGCGAATTCGCGCAATGCAGGCTCAACTTGGGCCCGTTTTGGTCGTTAGGTGAATTTACAAGAATCTTCATAAGGACCATAGAGTGAAGCGAATAGCTTTAACATTTGCCTTTTTCTTCGGATTTGGCTCGTTCGGCGTTCGATGGGCTGCTGCCCAGGAGCAGGCGTCCGCCAATCCTGGTGAACGAGTTATACTAGAGCGCGCAAAGCCTGGTTACACGGTTCCTCAAGCGTTGGTTCCTGCCCAGCCGCCGGCCCTCGCTCAGCCGCCGGGCTATATCTCCCGGGCATCACCTTCGGCCACTCCAAATCCGCGACCGCAAGCTGGCGCTAAAACAGCCGCTGTGAACCCGCCGGCGCGTCAGACTGTTCCTGGAACGAAGGGAACTGCAAAGGAACCCGAGCAGATGAAAATCGTCCGAGTATACCATGGAGAGGGTTACTTTGACGTGGCCCTCGCTGAAAAGCTTCAACCGCTATTGGCAAAAGCTTACGGCACTACGCCGGCAAGCGGCTCGAAGCCTGGAGATAACCGCTCGACGCAGCCCGATTTGTTGCGGTCGATCTTTGGGCAAGACCAGGGTTCAGCGAAAACTGCAGATCAAACCACGGTCGCTAAGGCCGGCCAGCCATGAAATTCTCGCTCCAGTCGCGTTCGACCCGCGGCACGACCTTGGTCGAGCTCTCGGTAACCATCGGTGTGATTGTCCTTCTCGCAGGAATTGTTTCGATCAGCGTGCAACCGTTCATAGCTTACCGGGACGGGAGAGCGGCCGGAGAAGCGCTTCGTTCGGTGAAAGCGGCGCAGTTGATGTATCTGGCCGATCACCCGGCGACACCTGTCAACTCGCTGACGCAAGCCTTGCTTTTACCGTATATGCCGAATGGCGCTTGGCCAACCCTACCGAAGGTTGGCACGCAAACACCGACAATCAACTGCACGGTATTTCCTCCTGTAGCAGTCCTCGGTGGCGGAACCTATGATCCATCCGGATCACCAACCGATGGCTTATGGGACGTTGGGAAATATTAACGGGTAGCGCGGACCCTCCAGGCTCCGCTAAAGCTTTGGCGGACAAGCCAGGCTCCGCCTCCAAAAGCGTCGTCAACCTCAAAGATTGCCAGAATCGCCGTGGGTCTACCGCGCGCTCGGTTCCGGAGCGCGGACGATCCGGCTACGTTTTGCGCGGCCGCCAAGCCGGAGTCTCGCTGGTTGAAATGAGCGTCGCGCTTTTTTTGCTGACGGCGGTGGCGGTGTTCGGCTTCCAGACCATGATTTCGGGGTGGATGCTGCAGAACTCGTCCATTATGCAAAGTATGACCGATGCGTATGCTGGAATCGAAACAGCCTACGCGCAGCGCTGGACATTCGCTAACATTCCGACGAGCGGTCGTTGGCCCGTTTACCCGGCATCCACTTCAGCCGTTGTCACTATCGGAAAAACGCCGAAGGGACCGGTAAATGCCACTGTGGTTAGAACGAGCCATCAGTACACCGATCCCCTGACTTTGGCGCAGTCCTATATGCTCGAGTCCTATGTCGTGTATAAGGATGAGCTGCGCCAATACTGCAAGGTCAGCAAAGTTTACCGGACTGAATGAGGAAGAAACGACGACAAGGCGGCTTTTCTCTGATCGAGCTGACTCTGGTGGTGGGTCTTTCGGTGATGCTTGCATCTGCAGTTGTGGGAATGTTCAACACGAACCTGCAAATGACGAACCAGGCAGTTAAGTATCAATTCCTGGCCAAAGATGCGCCGTTCATTGGCCTGCTCCTGACGAAGACGATCGGTAATGCCGAAGACTACCGGATTTTTGCGAACCGCAATAACGCCGTGGCCAGTACTGCGGCGGTATTGACCGGGCCGGCAGTTCGGCTCTGGATGGCACAACCCAGCGGCACATTCCGTCAAGCAATCCTCTCGTTTGAGACGATCGGCGGTCACCGGGGCATTTGTTTCTTTCTGGCCAACGACACCACCGGAGCGTTTCCCTCGATTCCTTCCTGGGAATTGGCCGGCGGCCAACTGACGAATGCGACCTTCGATGCATCTACCGGACTTCTCCTGGCAACCCTCACCGGATCTTATGGCGACCAGTACACATTTGCAGCTGAGAAGAAGTGAACGGGGAGAAGCCCTGATCCTGACCATTTCGATCATCGGGTTCGCCATCATTGTGACGGTTGCGGCGTTCCTGTTATCGGCCTCCTTGGCTCAAGACACAGAGCGTGTCGCATCGGCTAAAGTGGACATCGCGACGCGTGAGGACGCTCTGATGCGAGCGATTCTGCAACAAACGGCGACGGGAATATTCCCCGCTAACATAGCCACTGGCGCAGGCCTGAACTGGACCCCTATCATGACCACTGCGGTGAACCGGGTGGCGGCGACGACCTACGTTGATCCGACCGAGGCATCGACCCTGCTGAGCCCGGGAGTGATTCCAGCGAACATGGGGGATCCAGACGACGGTTCCGCTGCGCTCTCGATCTTCCAGGGCTATAACAACAGTGAACTTCCTTTAGGAGGTACGACCGGTGTGGCCAACCTGGTGGGCTTGTCGAATTCCAGCGCTTACAACCAGACGGTAGAACCGCCAGAGCTCGTCTGGGTAGCCAATTCGAATATTTCGGCGGCGACCGCTGCTACCAATCCTTTGCAGTTTTTGCTCGGTTCTCAAGTGAGTGCCACCGGAACACCGAATACCTCGCCGAGCGGCCGGTGGGGAACAGTTCCGTTTCCAAACATACGTTTCGGTCTGATGCGGCCAGGCGATACCATGGTCGCGCGCCGTGTCTGGTGGCGTATCCCGGTCTTATATCAAACCGCTTTGCAGACAATAGAAGCACAAACTGCGGGCACGACCGTCGCGCGCTATCCCGGGATGCTTGCCAATTACATCCTATCGGTCTACGAAATTCCCAGCCAGTTGCCCATTACTGGCAACGCGAATATTCAGCTCGGACTAAATCCCGATGGGTCGAGTTGGGGCAACACCTCTTCAGCTGGAAGCCAGGTAAATATCACTGGTTCGATCTACGGTGATGCCGTGCAGTTGAACGGGGGCACTTACGGCGGTGGAATCAGTTCGAGAAACCAGGTTAACGTCCTAACCTCATCATCGGTAGCTGGGGAAAATTTTACCGATAATACCTATAACAATTTAGGGGTACGAGAACAAAAGGACCTGACTCGCGCGATCGGGGCAGCACCGGTATCGGTCGCCGGAGACAACGGCAAAGTGATGCTGGTGCCATTGGCGACGGGCAATGCGTTTTATCTTCCTTCGCCCAATGCTACACCAACAGCGTGGGATCTCTATTCTTTGCCTTACTATCATTGCCGGATACGGATCACGATTAGCGGAACAAATAACCTTTTGAATTACCAGACCGCGGCGGTTCAGGGAAACGCCGGTGCCATAACCGTACAAATCCGCTACCTCCCTGATACGGCACAGCTGCCTGACGCGGTGTTTGGGGTTGCCGACAGCGATCCCGGATGGAAAACGGTTACGTATGTCCAGGTTACCAACGCTACCATTCTCGCCAGCAACAACACTCCTTCGTCCGGCTACTTGACGAATCAGGCGGACGGAACAATAATCGCTAATTTTCTTCTTTACACTAGCACGGCGACCGGCGCCCAGGACTGCAATGTTCTCGAAATTGATCTGCTGCAGATGTATGCCACGCTGGGATTAAACCCTGCGCAGTGCTATTCAATCTATATCGGGTGCAATCCTTCTCAGGCGCCAAACGCAGGCAACCCAAATTTCCCGAACATTGTGCTTAAGGATGCAGATGATCTGACTGGATCAACTGCACTGTTAGGGCTCTTGACACCGGGCCCATTCACCAACGGCCTATCGATTGTCACCACACAACGGATTTACCTAGTCGGTGGTGGCATCTTGCAGGGCTTGCTCACGGCGTCGGGGTTCAATACCGTGCCATGGCCTAATCCCCCGGATCCGAGCAATCCATATCCGGCTACCAGTATTTATGCTCCGGACGTCCGCTACGGAATGTCCAACGTGACACCAACAATTGCTTTGAAGGGACAAATTTCGGTGAGTCAGGCCACAGCCGGGAGCACAACAGCCGTCAATCCACTTAGTTTTTCGACCGGTGCGAACAACACGATTAGCGGGGCCGGAAACAGCTATTCGCTGAATGCCATCTCCAATCCGCGCAGCGTGCCACCGATCAGCCGGCTGAATCTGCTGTTTACGGTTGAGAAGGAACGGACGAACTAGCTAGCCTGAATTGCTCGCAAATCCTGAAAGATTTGCGAGCAATTCAGGCTGGAGCGGTGGTTGCCTTTTGACATAAACGGACTACCTTTCGATTATGACTGAGACGCTCTCGATCAAGGTCTCAAAAGAGCTGAAGGCACGGCTGCGCGCTGCGGCCAAGAGCAGACAGACGAAGCCGTCGATCCTGTTACGCGAGGCGCTAGAGCTGATAATTTCCGATGCCGCACCGAAGAGCAAGCCATCGCTATACGATCTAAGTAGAGACTTGTTCGAGAACCTCGGGCGTAAAGGTCCGCGGGACTTATCGACCAATCGCAGGCATCTGGACGACCTCGGACAATGAGCCGCTTTGTCCTGGCGGACACGGGCCCTCTCGTCGCGCTCTTTCATGAAGATGACGCGACGCACGATTGGGCGCTGGCACGGCTTCAAGAGTTTACGGAGCCGTTGTTGACCTGTGAGGCTGTACTCACCGAAGCAATGCACCTTCTGCGCAAGGTGCCGCCAGGGCATGCGAGTCTGCTATCTCTCTGGGAGCGAGATCTGCTTCAGGTCCGATTTTCCGCGGAAAATGAAAAGGGGGCTATCCGGAGATTAATGCGTCGCTTTGCCGATGTACCGATCTCGTTCGCAGACGCCTGCCTCGTCCGAATGTCTGAGATTCACACGGATTGTATAGTCTGGACGTTGGATAGCGACTTCCGCGTCTACCGGCGGAGCGGACGACAGTCGATCCCGCTGGTGATACCGGGCGAGTAGAGCGCCGCGCTTTTTGTCTAACTCAGGGTACGGGACGCTCCTTTCGCGGCGAATGACAAATGACAGATGACAAATAGCCGGTGGCCGGGCCGAACCTGGCAAACTTGAGCGCCTCTCACTCTCCCGGAATAGGGCTGCCGGAAAAAGGTCGAGCCATGAGCGGTAGCGGCGACTAGCCTGTCCGACATAGTCTTGATGTCTAGCGGTTGCATTGCTTCATGTGGACGACGTCGGATCCCCCGGAAAGCCAGAGGCGCGAGCCGTCGAGAAATTCTCAACGAGAGAAATGAAGCGATCCTGGTCAGTAAGTGCAGTCGCCATCGTGTGGTCCGCGGATGTCGTAATGCACGGTCGGATTGAGGAATGCTAACCGTTAAACGTAGCGACCCGATGGCGACTGCAGTTTGCGGCCGCACCACGCGAGCAGCTTCGGATCGATTTTAGCTTACATCAGACCAGGGGTGTTTTAGGGACAGTCGCCGCTACCGCTTGCGCCAAACGCCAAGCACCAAACGGGAACATTTGGTCATTCCTGTACCCTCCAACTACCCCGCTGTTTAATTCACTAATTTACTAATCACCGATCACTCTCGTTGTGGATCAAAACGTCATCAGCGACCCAATGCACACGCCGGCTAAGAGCAGCGCGTCATTCAATCCGGTAAGACGTTTCGTCCAATTATCGAGCCGACTAGTGAGCAAGAAAACAGCTGCTAAGATCAAGGAGATTAGCCCGCCGCAGCCTAGCGTGGCACAAATTACTACCAATTTTTGTTTCCAATCTGTTCCGCCAAAATTCGTCCAACGCGAACTGATCAACAGTCCGGCGGCGACGGACGTCAGGATCGTGGCTGGGGTGGTCATTACAGTGATCTGACGCTGCAGCAACGCCAGAGAAACCGCACAAACCAGCCACATTAAAAGGAGTGTCCCCGGCTGATATTTGGAATGCCTGGTGCGCAAGGCGACGCATAAGAGCGAGAAGAGCAATAGAAAACTTCCCGCCTCGGCTAATCCACCCTTGGCGAAAGCAAACGCTGCTCCCAGGCCGCAGAGCAGCTCCACCAGGAAATACCAGATCGAGATGGGCGACTTGCAGAACCGGCATCGGCCCCTTAGCCAGAGCCAGCTTAGCACCGGAATATTGTCGTGCGCGGCTACCTGATGCCGGCAATGGGGACAAAAGGAGCGGCGCGGCTCGGTCACGGTCAATCCGACCGGTATCCGGTAGACGCAGACGTTAAGGAAAGAGCCGATGCTCGCCCCGACCGATCCGGTCCCAAGGAGGAATATCAGATTGCAGGCAGAATCAGGGTCAAACATGGCGTTCGAAGTTGGAGGTGAGCAGTACGCGGTAAACTAGTGAGCACTGATGGGGAGCGCCGCCAACTCCTCACCGCTTACCGTTTACGGCTTACTTTTCACCTCCATCCCCATACGGCAGGTTCAGCTCAGAATTTACGATTATTATAGATATTACTAAATTCGAGGGGGGCGCTGCCGATGACTTTGGGAGCGAAATCAGCGCGTTTGCATGATTCTCAAAATAGAAAAAGGGCTAACCGTTGGGTATAGAAAGCGGGCCGTGGCGACGCTTACCGAGGAGTTAGTGTTCCAGGCGGGAGAGGTAACCCTATTGCTAGGCCTCAATGGTCAGGGGAAAACAACGTTAATGAAGACTATGGCTGGTTTGTTGCCGCCGGTCGCCGGACAAGTCACCAAAACCCGAGTGCTTTACTTGTCTGACGATGTCGATTTTCCAACCAACTTAACTCCGCTCGAGATAGTCAAGTCTCTCGCTCCAACAACGAAAATTCGGACACTGGGCCTGGAAATGCTGGAAAGTCTGGAGGTCGAAAACAAAAAATACGGCCTTCTTTCCAAAGGTAATCGCCAGAAAGCTCGCATTGCTTTTGCAGAGGTCGTCTCTAGAGCCCGAAACGTAAACTTCCTTGGCTTGGATGAGCCCTTCTCTGGGTTGGATTTTCAGGCCAGAGAATATCTCGTTAGTCGTTGGCTGGAAAATCCGGATCAAAGTCGGCACCTCCTGGTAAGCATGCATCCTTCGGAAATTGCTGTTCAACCCTCACAAATTCTCCTGGTTTCGCACGGCGAGATTTGGACCGTTCGACCTTCGACACCCTGGCCGGAAATTCGGGCATTATTGCAGAAAACCGAAATTACGCCTGAACCGTTGGTAGGGCGAGGGTCCGCCCGAGCCGCCCTTTCTGTATGAAATCGATATTCTCTCTTCACCTGAAGCAGGTCGTTCGCGAAAACGACTGGATTCTCCCGGTGTTGCTCCTTCTAGGTTGCGCAGTTTTCGGACAGTACTTTGCGCCGATAAAGGATGATCCAACGCTCAT
>WNFT01006652.1_pt1 | contig 10190 bp, 10 predicted proteins | sample 5400191 | NCBI WGS metagenome assembly WNFT01 (sample SAMN13153359, study PRJNA577476) | soil metagenome | isolation source: 80 cm saprolite under Madrone tree | place: USA:California | collected 2016-06-14 | reverse complement strand
AAGGGCTACGGAAGGATACCTAACCAATGGTGTTGGTCTCTGACAAACCAATTAACATAATAGTACTTGCCGGCCTTCTTGTCATGGCCATGCACTTCCTTCAAGCTGGTCGAAAGTGTGCAACCCTGCCAGGAGCGGATGAGTCTATGACCACCACCATCGAGTTTATCACGGCCTTATTCTGTCAGGTTGATGACCATCTGGCAGGCCTCCCCAAACATCCCGAGGCGCACCTCTGGCCCAGTGAGGTGGTCACCTTGGGGCTCCTGCATGCCCTCACAGGCGTGGGCAACCGGCCCTTCTATCGCTGGTTGACGCGCGACTATCGGGCGTTGTTTCCCCGCCTCCCCGAGCGCACCCGGCTCTTTCGGCTCTTCACGACGCATCACGACTGGACGCAGATCTTCCTGGCTGCTCCGACCGTGCTCGGCGTCATTGACACCTATGGGATCGAGCTCATCCACCCGATGCGGGAAGGCCGCAGTCCCCAGCAGATCGGCCGTAAGGGTCTCTCGAATCATCGCTGGATTGTCGGCGGCAAACTCTGTCTGCTGCTGAACCAGTGGGGGTTGGTCGTGGGGTGGGACTGTGCGACGGCCAATGTCGCCGACAATACCTTTCAGTGGCTGATTCGGCAGGTCGAAGAGCGCATGATTGTCTTGAGTGATACTGCCTTCCATGCCGCCGAGGGCGATCCGACCAACCTCACACTGTGTCCGCGTGGCGAGTGGGAAGACCGGATGCTCGTGGAGACGGTCCTCGCGATGCTGACGCTTGTCTGCCACTTCAAGCACGTCATGCACCGCGTGTGGGCGTATTTTCAGGCGCGGCTCGCGTTCACCATGGCCGCCTTCAATGTGCTGGTCCAGTGGCATGGCTTACGACCCAATGCGTCTGGCTTCGTGCCCCTTTCCATAGCTGAATTGAGTTTGTAAAATACTAACATAGCTATCTAGTATGTAAGAAACTAACACCATCGGTTACTACCATGCTTGACCAGTTGTCCCTGCAAGAACGGGCGCCCATAATATCGACAACGTCGGTTCGGACAGTAGAGCGACTCCCAGTCCATTTCGCACTCCTCGAGAAAGGAGCGTTACTTCATCGAGAATGCAACAACTGACAGGAATCAGCCAAGCTCATCACGGCAGTTGAGGGACACTACCCGATTTTTCAGGTTGATGAATAATTCGGGTTAGGAAGGTGTCCACATCGACCACAGAATTTGCTCCTTATCTTGGCGAAGATAGAGCAATTCTACAGGCGAGAGGCACCTTCCGTCCTACCGATAATTGTTAATTCACACCAAGCGTTTTAGTATTGCGCTCTGACATGCAAGATGGCATTCTAACCGAAGAGACTTTGAGAGAGAAAGGCGGTTTTCACCGGGAGGAGACAGCCGCGAGAGGGCTCTGAAGGTGCCGGGAGATGCCAGCGTGTTGTGGTCACAGTCCCCGCAAGGAGGCGTCCCCTGAGGACTGGCTTCAAAGTCGTGGACAGTGATATGCACAGCATCGAGCCGCCGGACGTCTGGAGGAAAGCCGCCCGTCGATTCTGGCGCTGTAGGGCAACGACGGCAAGGTGAGTCATCAGGATGCCATGGACTGCATCCGGCTCATGGGCCAGGAGGTCATGCCGGCGTTGCGGGAGATGGGTGACGCGCTGGGTCTCAAGCGCCCTGGCGAGCGCCACACCCCGGTGCGCCTGGCGCAGACGCCTGCGGCAGCGCGCCATCCCGTTGAGGCGTGAGCCTGCACTGGTCGTCAATAGAGAAGGGGAGAGGTGATGGCGAAAAATGGCTTTCAGGTCATGGATTCAGACATGCACATCATTGAGCCCGCCGATCTGTGGGAGCGATACATGGCGCCGGAGTTCCGAGGCCGGGTCACCGGCTTGACCCGCTATGAGCGGGATCTGGGGGTCGCGCTCGATGGGGAGAACCTCTCGGCCCCACCGACCACGCATCCCTTGAGCATGGCGGGGAATGCCCGCGAACGTGCGGCGCAGAACGCGAAGTATCAGGACGGGGATGCCCACGGGTGGGACGCGCATTCCCAAATCCGGGCCATGGACACAGAGGGCATTGACGTCGCTGTGCTCTATCCCAGCCGCGCCCTGTTCACCCTGGCCTATGACGGCATGGACCCGAAGCTGGCTGCAGCGATCGGTCGGGCCTATAACGATTGGATGGTCGAGTTCTGCCAGGCGTATCCGGAGCGACTCTTCGGGGCGGGGCACATCGCGCCGCACGATGTCGATGCGGCCGTGGCAGAAACCCGCCGCTGTGTGGAGGAGCTCGGATTTAAGGCGGTCTTCCTGCGGCCGAACATTGTGAACGGCATCCCGTGGCACGACCCGTACTACGATCCGCTGTGGGGCGCCTGCGAACGTCTGGGGATTCCGGTCGGCTTTCACGAAGGCGGCCGCCCCCCGCACATCGCCCAGGTGGGCGACCGTGAGTTTGCCACCAGTATGCTCCACCACACCTGCTCCCATGCGATGGGCATGATGCTCGCCACCGTGAGCTTCTGCGGTGGCGGCATTTTGGAGCGTTTCCCCACGCTGCGGGTGGCCTTCCTAGAGGGGAATTGCTCCTGGGCCCCCTGGCTGTTGTGGCGGCTGGATGAGCATCAAGAGTGGAAGGGGTTTGAACACCCCGAGCTGACTCTGAAGCCCAGTGACTACTTCAAGCGCCAGTGTTTTGTGTCGGTCGAGTGTGACGAATGGCCGTCGAAATACGTGGAGGATGCGGGGTTGGGCCATACGGTCGTCTTCTCGACCGACTATCCGCACCCGGACTCCAAATATCCCTACGCCGTCGACAGCTTCCTCTCGCTCGAGCTCACGGCGGAGACCAAGCGGAAGTATCTCTGGGAGAATTGTGCCCGTCTTTACAACATTGCCGGCTAACGGGGTACGCGTCCTCGGCGAGTGGTCACCTACTGCACCGTGCCCCTGCAGAGGCAGCAGTCATCTTCGCTGCGCAACCCACGCGGGCCTTCCCAGGGGACGCCAGGATTGCGGTGGCAGTGCAGCACACGGGGCGACGCCGGGTCGCAGCCGTCCATCAGGCATGCGGTGCAGCAGCGGCGGCGGGACCGGAGAGCGGGCGCGACAACCCGCGCCCCGCACAGGAGGAGCACATGGCCAAGCACGGTATGAAACTCATGGATTCCGACATGCACATCATCGAGCCACCGGATTTGTGGGAGCGCTATATTGATCCGGCCTTCAAGGCGCGGGCGCCCAAGGGCTGGCCAGGCCATGAAAACCCGTCGGTCCTGGAAGTAGACGGCACGGTCTATCCGAAATCGGCCCGCACGCCAGCGGCGCACTACCAGACCATGTACGACAAAGTCAGCGGACGCTACACGCACGCCATCGCCCGGGGCTATGATGCGGTGTCACAGCTTGAGGGCATGGACGTCGAGGGCATCGACGTGGCGGTGCTGTTTCCCACGCGCGGTCTGTATGCCCTGGCCAAGGACGACCTTGATCCCGCCTTGGCCGCGGCGATCTCCCGCGGCTACAATGACTGGCTGGCCGATTTTTGTCGGGAGCATCCGCAGCGCCTGCGTGGCGCCGCCATGGTACCGCCGCACCACATCGCGGCGGCAGTGGCGGAAACCCGGCGGATGGTGCACGAGCACGGCTTCAAAGCGATCTTCATGCGCCCCAATCCCGTGGGGGGGCGCAACTGGAGCGATCCGTATTACGATCCCCTCTGGGCCGAGGCCGAAAAGCTGGGCATTGCCGTGGGCTTTCACGAGGGCGGGGAGGTGGATCTGCCGCAGACCGGCACGCATTTCCCCAATACCATGATGCGGCATACCTGCACACACCCGATGGCCATGATGCTGGCGGTGGTCGACATGATTGGCGGCGGCGTGCTCGAACGCTTCCCCACCCTGCGCGTGGCGTTTTTGGAAGGCAATTGCTCGTGGGCGCCCTTTTTGCTCTGGCGCCTCGACGAACACTGGGAATGGCGGCAGCAGTGGGAAGGCAAAGCCCTGACGATGAAACCCAGCGACTACTTCAAACGCCAGTGCTTTCTGTCGATCGAGTGTGACGAGGAACCGGCCAGTCTCGCTATCCAAGGGCTGGGAGAAGACTACTTTGTCTTTTCCACCGATTATCCGCATGCCGACTCGAAATATCCCGAAGCCGCCGAACGCTTCCTGAAGTTGCCCTTATCGGCATCGGCCCAGCGCCGCATTCTGTGGGACAACTGTGCCCGGTTGTACAACATTGACTAATCACGGTCTGACGGACGACGACCGGCACGTGCGCTGCCCCCTGGCGGGGGGCGGCGCACGGCGCTTGTCGTCGACACCTGGTGCATGACATGCCTTGCTGTGGCACAGCAAGGGGGGCACTGGTTGGGTGGGACCTGGGGTTCAGGAGGGCAGGCTATGGCAGAAACGGTGGGCTTTATCGGGCTGGGGAACATTGGTAATCCCATGGCGCGACGGGTGCTCGGGGCGGGCTTTCCCCTGGTGGGATATGATGTGCGGCCAGAGGCGCTCGAGCGCCTGGTGCAGGCGGGGGCGGCCAAAGCGACGTCCCCAGCGGAGGTCGCCCGCCGGGCGCAAAAAATCTGTCTCTCCCTGCCCATTTCACCGATTGTGGAACAGGTGTGTCTGGGCGCCGCGGGCATTGTCGAAGGGGCCGCAGCGGGGACGGTGGTGATCGACCTGACCAGTGGGAATCCCCCGCACACCGTGCAGATTGCCACCCGCTTGGCGCAACGCGGCATTCACTTCATTGATGCGGGGGTCAGCGGCGGGATTCCGGGCGCCGAGGCGGGCACGCTCGGCATCATGGTGGGGGGCGAGGCGTCCGTCTATGAAGCGTGTCTGCCCCTCTTACAAGCGCTTGGCACAAACATTTACCACATGGGGCAGAGCGGCGCCGGGCACATGACCAAGGCGCTCAACAACTTTTGTGCTGCAGCCAATTACATGGCCGCCTGCGAAGCGATCACCGTGGCGACCAAAGCCGGGCTTGCTCCGGCCAAAGTGGTCGCGGCCATGAATGCGAGCTCCGGCATGAGCTTTGCCACGCAGCAGCGGTTTCCTCGGTTTGTGCTGCAGGGCGATTTCACCCACGCGGGCGGCATGGCCACCGAGTTGATGACGAAAGACATTACCACGGCCCTCGGCGTGGGGAAAGCCGTGGGGGTCCCGATGCCCATTGCCGGCCTCCTGCAGCAACTGTATCACATCGCGGAAATCATGCTGGGCGCCAAGGCGCCGAATCAAAGTACGGTCCAAGTCTACGAGCAGTGGGCAGGCGTGGAAAACCGGGCGACAGAACCGGAGGCAATTGCCGACGGTGGACCTCGCACGAGGCCTGGCTGAGGTCCAGGGCCGCCTCCCATGCGTATGGAAGGCGAAGAGTCGCTGTACCATAGGCTGACGCCGGCCCTGGACCACGCTCATGCAGCACTTCAGCATCGGGGGTGCGCCCCCCCTCATGGCGCCAGCGCGAGCAGGGGTCGCCACGGGAGTGATATCCAAGGAATGCTCGCCAGCCATGGCGCCTGCGCAACCCGTTGCATATCAACAACGCTCATCTGAGGTTTGCGAGAACAAGCATGACATGGAGTGCACTACTGGCGAAGCAGCGGTGCCAGGGGGCATCGCCAAGAGCTCAGGCGCAGGGTTGCCTCACAGGAAAAGGAGGAGAGAGTATGCCAGCTTTAGGGATGTCTCATGTCGCCTTCTGCGTCAGGGATATGGAGAAGTCGCTCGCCTTCTATCAGGAGGCACTGGGCTTCCGGGTGCTCCAGGACCGGAGGCAGGATACGACCACCGGTGGCCTCCCCCACGTCTACAAACATCGGCGTGCTACGAGGCGGCAGGTGACCTTGGCATACGGCGAGGGCGACGCACGGCCCCAACTCGTGATGACCGAGCACCCGGGCGAACCGCCCGATGGCGAACCCATTAAGCTGGATCAGATCGGTATCAGCCATGTATCCTTCACTGTGCCCAGTGTCGCCCAGCTCACCCAGCAGTTGCTGGCCAAGGGCTATCACACCGCTGGCCCTCCCGACGCCTTTCAGGACCAGGCGGGCCGTGTCCGCACCGTGTTTTTCTTCGACCCCGATGGCATTCTGGTGCAGTTCGACGAGGGTAGTGGAGGGTAAGATCGAGTGTGAACAGGCGATCGAGTCTGCCAGAGAAGGAGGGATGTTGATGGCCATGCCAATTCCCACCGAAGAGGACGTGCTGGGCTGGATGACGACCCTGAGCAACTGGGGCCGATGGGGGTCAGAGGACGAGCTGGGTACCCTCAACTTGATTACCCCGGAGAAACGGGTCCAGGCGGGGCGTTTGGTCCGAGAGGGGATCAGTGTCACCTGCTCCCGGCTCATTGTCCCGGAGATTGCTGCAGACGTGACCTCCATTCCGCCGCTGCACTACATGATGAACACGGGCGAAGCGGCGCCGCGTCGCGGTCCGGGGGGCGCCTCGGATTTCATGGGGCTGGCCTTTCATGGGTTGACCATCACCCATCTCGATAGCCTTTGTCACCAGTTCTGGGACGGACAGATGTACAATGGCAAGCCAGCGTCGCTCGTCACGGTACAGCAGAAGGCCACCGCGGGGGACATCGACCAGGCCCAGCATGGGGTGGTGACCCGCGGGGTGCTCCTCGATATCACGCACGTCCGAGGCAAAGAGTGGTTAGAGGCCGGCGAGGGGGTCTTCCCGGAGGATCTGGAGGCCGCGGAGGCCGCCCAGGGCGTCCAGGTTGAGGCCGGTGATGCCCTCGTGCTGCGCTTGGGCTGGAGTAAACGGCGGCAGCAGCTCGGGCCGCCCCCGCCACCAGGCCGGCCGGGCTTACACGCGGCCACCCTGCCGTGGCTCCATCATCGGGGCGTCTCCATCATTGTGGCCGATGCCTCTCACGACGTCGATCCCAGCGGTTATCCCACTCTCGGGCTGCCCATTCACAAAGTCGGGATCGTCGCGATGGGGCTGTGGCTCCTCGACGCCGCGGATTGCGAAGCCCTCGTGGCCGTGTGCCGCCGGTTGCGCCGCTGGGAGTTCATGTTTGTCGTGGCCCCCTTGCGGTTCCACCACGCCACGGGCTCGCCGGTGAACCCGCTGGCGATTTTCTAGGTGGCGGTTCGGCCTCGGTCGAGCACGCGCTCCGACGCATTGACTTCATCAGAAGCCCCTCCCCTTGTGGGGCACTGCGGTCACTGGGAGGGACCCGACGTTACATCCAGGCTGGCCGACTACGAACGGTTCGCCTGGTAGAGGGGACCTCTGAGGGTCTGACCCGGGAAAGCGCCAGTGTGCTCGCCGTGGTCCAGCAGCACCTCGCCATTGACAATCACATAAAGGCCCTACAGCACTGTAGCTGTGACAGGACCTCATCTGGGGGCGAGCGAGCGCCTCGTATTTCCCTTTCGCTCAATTTCTAGCAGTTTGTAGAAGATTGAAGATGGGGGCCATGGGCACGAGAAGGCCTGGAAGAGGCTCGCATCTTTGCAGGCGATGCACCCTGCCCCGGCAAGGAGAGATGCTGCGCCTCCGCCAGATTGTATGCGCTACAAAGTATGAGAAATTGCGCGAGGGGAGGAAGAGTCCTGCGGCTATCATGGCATGGTTGACAGCGTTGCACCCCGCGCTACAATGAGGCCATCGCATGCGGCGAGTATCAGAGGCGCACAGGCTCTTGCAAGCAGGAGGTCGTCATGGGCAGGCTGGATGGGAAAGTGGCCCTGATTAGTGGCGGGGCCAGGGGCCAAGGAGCCGCAGAGGCGCAGCTCTTTTGTCGCGAGGGCGCCCAAGTGGTCTTCGGCGATGTGCTCGACGACGACGGGCGCACGGTCGCAGCGGAGATTCAGGCGGCGGGCGGCGCAGCCACGTACGTGCATCTCAATGTCACCAGGGAGGCGGGCTGGCAGGCCGCCGTCGACACGGCGGTGCGGCGCTATGGCAAGCTCGATATCCTGGTGAACAATGCCGGGATTCTCATCCGCAAAGGGATCGAGGAGACGACTGAGGACGACTGGGACCGCATTATGGCGGTCAACGTCAAGGGCGTCTTCCTCGGGACGAAATACGCCATCCCCGCGATGCGGCAGGCTGGGGGTGGCTCCATCATCAACATCTCCTCGACGGCCGGGCTGGTCGGGAGTCCCTATGGGTCCGCGGCGTACACCGCCACGAAAGGCGCGGTGCGCCTTTTGACCAAGGCGACCGCCGTCCAGCACGCCAAGGACAAGATCCGCTGCAACTCGGTGCATCCTGGTCCGATTGACACGGAGATGATGCGTGATGTTTTGGGCGATGCTGCTTTACGGGAAGAACGGCTACGGCGGATCCCCCTTGGCAGAGCCGGCACGACCGCAGATGTCGCCTATGGCGTGTTGTATCTTGCCTCCGAAGAATCGGCGTTTGTCACCGGTAGTGAACTCGTTATTGATGGCGGTGCAACGGCCCAATAGCGCGGGCAGGGGGGAAGGGAGACAGGGCGGACTGGACGGCACCGGCGCCCTGATCACAGGCGCGGGCGGGATAAAGGGGGGCGGCAGCGCCGTGCGCGGCCGTGTACCTGCATGCTGCGGATAAATATCCCAGGCTCACCCACCGGCCTTCACAAGGACAAAAAGGCATACACGAGAGGGCTCGCATGGCATCCCAGCGGCCCTCTCACCCCTGTGGACACCTTCGAAGCCAGCCGTGCGGACGCACGTCGCCTGCTCAGGCCCCCTCCCCGTGCCGCTTCCCACCACCACTGCTTACTCACACCCCCGCGGGCTGCGGCCACGGCGGTACCCGAAACAGCAGCACCTCCCGCAGCGTCCAGACGTGGTCGGTCAGCCCCGCCGCCATGGCGGGCGTCCGCGGCTGCCAGCGCTTGGCCGAGCCCGTGCCGTGCGTCGGTTCAGGCGGGAGCAGAGGGTGGCGTACGCTGGCGTGAGGTAAACAGAAGTTGTAGTACATATGATAGAAGGCCAGCTGCTGGTGTAAGCCATCCGCCCCCTTACACAGCGTGCTGACCCGTCGGCCGACCGCCGCCACATGCTGGCGCATCGACAGGTTGACGCGCTCCATGAAGGCGGTGTTGATCTGCCAGCCGCACGCCGCTCACACGTGTTGGACGGCCTCCAGGGTGCCGAACACGACGCGGTGCCTCACCCGCACCAAGCGCCGCCGGCGCACGGTCTGCACCACCTGCGCATAGAGCAGCTGCGGCACAGGCATCCACCGGGGCTTGGGTGCGGGGCCTGTGACTTGGGAGCGTGGGAGGTGGACCCACTGGCCGCAATGGGTGAGCAAGGCGGTGGTATACTCCTTGAACCCATCGGTGAGAAACAAGGGGACACAGCCAGGGGCTAACACCTGTACCACCTGATGGACCACCCGTTGGGCCATCGCGAGGGTGCGGTCACCGACATCGATGGTCAGCAGCAGCTTGGTCACGGGGTCGATCGCCCCCCACACCCAGCGGGGTGACCGCGACAGGCGGTGGATCGCCTCGGTCTCGCTAACCTCCCCCGCCTGGACCGCACTGAGCAGGGCAAAGAGTTCATCCAGTTGCACCTGCGTGACGCGCACGTCGTGGAGGAAATACTGCGAGAAGGCCGCCGCATGCTCGGCCACCTCGACCAACCAGGCGAGGACCGTGTTGGGATCGACCTCAAACACGCGGGCCACGGCACGGATGCCCAAGCCCTCCGCCAGCGCGCCCACCGCCCACACCAGCTTTTCGGGCGCCACGCGCTTGCCATGTAACGGGGTGCCGTGGGTCTCTTGGACATAGCCCCCGCAGCTGATGCCATGCAGCTGGCGCCATGGTCCACCGTTGGGATGCCCATGGGCACTGATATTGCCCAGCCCCACCCAGCCCCGATAGGCACAGGGGGGCTGCGGGCAGAAATGCGACGACGTGTCCACCTGGCGCGGGCGGCCACGCGTGGAGACGATGCGGGGTGGTGGGGCGCAGGGCGCCTGTGGGCGCGGCACAGCTGCCTGCGCACAGGCCTCGCAGTGGGGCGTGCGGGTAAGGCCAGGAAAGGGCTTCGGGACCCGAGGGCGCTTGCGGGATGGTGGTATACTCCTTGAACCCATCGGTGAGAAACAAGGGGACACAGCCAGGGGCTAACACCTGTACCACCTGATGGACCACCCGTTGGGCCATCGCGAGGGTGCGGTCACCGACATCGA
>WNFT01009855.1_pt1 | contig 10191 bp, 11 predicted proteins | sample 5400191 | NCBI WGS metagenome assembly WNFT01 (sample SAMN13153359, study PRJNA577476) | soil metagenome | isolation source: 80 cm saprolite under Madrone tree | place: USA:California | collected 2016-06-14 | reverse complement strand
GAAAATGCGGACTTTGATGTCTGAGGCGATGAACGATTGATACTTCGCGGAGGGTGATTCGACCGCCTCGATCCACTGAGCTCGATCGACCGGCTGACCGTGAGAGAGTGCACCGGCGAATTCATCGCTGTACACGCGCCGGAAGAAAGCACCGGCGTTCGACTGAATAGCCCGCGCGGCTTCTCTTTCGAGGCTGATGATCTCCTGCCGTTGCAATTCGGGGTCTACGGCGGATGCCGTGTAACAGCGGTCAACGCACGCCAGCCGCCATCTTTCTTGCGCTTGCCACGAGGGGCCAAGGACCAATGCGATTGCCAACGCCACCGCATACCTAATTTTGAACATCTTGGAGCGCCTCCCTCAAGGAGTGACGGAATCCCGCCGGACTAATTCAGGAAAGGGTTACTGCTGACATCCCATGGTACGGAAAGAAGAGTGCTCTTTTCCACTGCGCACGCGCCATGCGTGTTGTGAATGACAAGCTTCCGTCTGTGGAGCTTACGCGGGAACAGCTTGAGGAGGTGGCTGCGTCTCCACGGGGCCGAATTGCTGCTTGTGTTTTGGATTGAGCTTTCGGCGAGCCGGTTCCTCAATGAACCGATACACCAGCGCAGCGATCGTCACGGCAAGAAGCACGAAGACGAGCACGCCGGTTAGGCTCTGATGGCGCAACTGACCGGTTGTGCTATGGAAATACATGCCGATGATCATCGAGTGCAGGAGGTAAAGGCTATAGCTGGCATCGCCGCAGATAACTAGCAGACGGCTCTCCAGAAGTGCGCCCCATTTCGGACGCAGAGCAAAGCCGTAGACAATGGACGCAAATGCCGGTGCGAGCAAAGCCGTGTGCAGAATCGGATATGGAATTAGAGCACTGAAGCAAACGACAGCGACGAGCGCGGCAATCCCGGAAAGGACAAGCGGTAAAGCGAGCTTACTTTCCCGGCGGGACCGGAGAAAGAGAAATCCGCCGGCCATTCCCAATAGGAATTCAGGTAACCGGGCGAGCGGATTGAACTTCAAAGCGTTCAGCCAGAAAGCTCCGAGAACATCAGCGTTCACGACAGTCAAATAATCGGGGTTCAGGACAACATATAAGCCGGAAAAAGCGAGAGAGGCCAGCCAAGATGCAACAGCAATAAGTAGAAGCTGCGGTTGCGAGCGGCGCACGAAAAGCAGCATCAGAAACGGAAACAGCAGGTAGAAGAAGGCTTCAACAGACAGGCTCCAGGCAACCGCGTTCCATGTAAGGGCCGCCTGTGGCACCCAAGCTTGGAGAAGACTCAATACCAGGGCGGACGCGAGCTTCAAATGCGCCTTCGCCCAAGCGAAGAAGGGAATATTCATGGTCAGGACGCCAAAGAAAAAGAAGGGAGCGGTCACGAGGAGAGAGAAAGCGTACGCGGGGTAGATCCTGGCAAAACGAGCGCGCCAGAAGTTCTTTAGAATCATGGGCTGGCCCGCATAGGTGTAAACCAAAATGAAACCGGAAAGCACAAAGAAGAAACTGACACCAGCGTAGCCGATGGAGGAGAGCTTTTGGAACCAGGCAGGGCCGATAAAGATCTGCATGGCCTGAAAATGAAAAATGACCACGTGGAAGGCGGCAAAAAAGCGCAAAGAAGTGAGGGCGGGCAGGCGCGGCCTGGCGTCAGAGAGGTCCATATCATTCCATACGGGCTCTTTTTATATCTGCTAGAATAACCTACCCTAAACCAAAGTCATTCACTCGAAGTTTTGATTCTACGGGAGGATGTATGATCGACGATTCGAATCGGGGCCGCGAAGTGGTCAATTCTGGACTATTTTCACGCCGCAGCTTTCTAGCGAAGTCATCGTATTTAGGAGCGATGTATGGAGTCGCCAAGCTTCTCCCGATGCCCGCGCTGGCGGCGGAGTTGGCAGAAGACTCGCGCATATCTCAAACGCCGATTGTGGATAAGGGCTTCGCCTCGGTCAGAAAGATCGGTGACGGGCTCTACGCCACCATTTCCGATCCCTCGAAAGGCTTCCAGACGGTTTGCAACGGGGGATTTCTGGCTGGCAAGGATGGCGCGCTGTTGATCGAGGGATTTATTAGCGTGGCCGGAGCTGCCTTCCAGATGGATGCTCTCCGGATGGTCAGCCAGGTTCCCGTCAAGGGCGCGCTGGACACGCACTATCACTTCGATCATTCCATGGGGAACGCCTTCTTCGGCGCCAACGGGATTCCTTTGTGGGCGCATGCCAACACGGCGAAGCGCATCGTGGAGAGTTATGGGGTGATGCAGGGCGCCGACAAGACCGCATTACTGGGCCCCCTCGAGAAAGCGATCAAGGATGCCAAGACGGAAACGGCTCGGAAACACCGCGAAGACTATCTGGCCCATGTAACGACTGTGTTCAGCGTTTCAAACTCCACCGTTCTGGCCCTTCCGAATCGTCCGATTGATCCATCCAAGCTGCCGATGAAGGTGGATTTGGGTGGAGTAACGGCTGTGATTGAAAGCTATCCCGGGCATTCCGGGACGGACGTAATCGTGCGAGTCCCGGAGCAGAACGTGGTCTATGCGGGCGATCTGCTGTTTTCCAACATGTACCCGGTCTGCTTCGACACACAAGCCACCGTGTCCGGTTGGCGGCAAACGTTGAAGACATTCGCCTCCTGGGATAAGGACACACTGTTTGTTCCCGGACATGGACCCGTTTGTGGCCAGGAAGGGATTGCACTCCTGCGGGCGCTCTTTGACGACATCGAAGAGCAGGCGCAAAAGATGCACAAAGCAGGCGTGCCGGCGGCGGAGGCCGCGGATCTTTACGTTGTTCCGGAAAAATACAAGAACGTCGCCATTTTTGCTTGGGACTTCTCCATCGGACCTACGATTACAAAGTTGTACGCGGAGTGGGGAGCCAAGTAGCAGCGCCGGCGCTGCCGTTACGGGACGGCGCTCCCGAAGCCTGGGACGCTAATCCGGAAGAACGTTCTCGAAGCTGCGAATGACACCCCCAGTTGGCGACGATGTGCAGCCATCTCGGTCGCAAAGCAGCGCTTGCATTCCCGCAGACCGCGCCGCTTGGATTTCTTTCACCGCATCGGAAATAAACAAAAAGTGATGCGGTGCGTGCGACATCGAAGCGGCGATTTTTTCATAGCTCTGCGGTTCGGTTTTCGCTCCCAGACTGGTGTCGAAGAAAGCGGAGATGTAAGAGGTCAGGTCGCCTGAGGCCGTGGTGCGAAACAGGTTTTGTTGCGCGAGGACGCTTCCGGACGAGTAGATGCAGATGATTTTTTCCTGCCGCTGCCAGCGTTCGAATGCCGGAGGCACGTCGGGATACGCCTCGCCACGCAGTTCTCCATTCGTGAATCCCTGCTGCCAGATTTTTCCTTGAAGAGACTTGAGTGCCGTGTACTTGCTGTCCCGGGCAATCAGCCATTGGCCGTACGCAATGCTCGAATGCAGCCGCCCTGCTTCAGGATGGTCCGTCCATCCAGGCGGTTCCAGGCCATTGCGCTCATCCGCATCGTGTTGTGCGCGCAGATCCTGAATCAAAGATTGAATTTCGGCGTGCTGAGCGCGTTCTCGAAGAAAGGGTTCCAGCTTGCGGCTCGCATAGGGGAACAGCGTTTGGTAAACGAATTCAACGGGTGTGGTCGTGCCTTCGATGTCCAAAAGAATGACGCGGATTTGCGAAGCGTCGAGCGGAATCACGCCAGCTACTTCGCCGCCGTCTGCGGTGGAATGTATCGCGGTCCCCAGCAAACAGGTTCATAATTCCGGTCCACACCGCTGCTAGTGTAGTGGGGCGTCCAGCCAGATTTGTCATGGAATAGCCGAATCGCTCGAATGCGCCGGTCTCCGCAAAGATCGAACCAGTGCAGCGTGCCGCGCGGAACGCGAATCAAATCTCCGGCTTCCACTTCTATCGCCACAACGGGCCCTTGCTGCGGGTGGATGTGGAATAGCCCACGCCCGGCGATGATGTAGCGCACCTCGTCTTCATCGTGCGTATGCTCGATGTTGAATTTTGCGAGCATCGCGTCCAGCCCGGGAGTGTCCGCATTCACATCGATCACGTCCGCGGTGACATAGCCGCCCTGCCTCTTGAGCTTTTCGACTTGCTCGCTGTACGCGCTCAGGACTTGTTCCGCGGAAGCATCCGCAGGCAGTTCGGCCGGAGGCTCCCAGCGTTCGTAGTCGATGCCAATCCCAGCGAGATACTTGCGCACCTCGTCCTGTTCGCAGAGGGAACGGTTCTCATCCGGGATTCGAAGGACAGCCATGGCATTAAACTCCCAAGTTCTTCTAGTGCGGAAATCGCCCACTCTGTGCGGCGCCGGAACGAACCAGCACTTCCATGAGGAACTCCAGGATTTCAACATGGCGCTTGGCATCCTGCAAGGCCGCACCCCAAGTATAAAGCCCATGCTCCCTCAGAAGAAAACCATGGATGCCGGGGCTGTCTCGCAGGGCTTTCGAAATGCGCTCCCCTAATTCAATCATGTCTTGCGAATTTTCCAGAATCGGCAGCCACTCGCGGCGCTTGTGAGTGCTAACCCCTTCCAGCCCCTTCAGCATCTCGTAACCTTCGAGCGCGATACCGCCCTGCGATGCATGCGAGCCCGAAAGCACCGTACTCCAAACCGAATGCGTGTGCAAAACCGCGCCGGCATCCACTCCGCGAACGATTGCGAGATGAAGTAAAGCTTCTGCGGAGGGACGGCCTTCGCCGCGGATGACGTTAGCGGCATTGTCCATCTCCAGGAATTGCGCAGGCGTCAGGCTGCCCTTATCCAAGCCCGTTGAAGTAATGGCCAGCCGCAGTGGCTCCCGCGAAATCACCGCGCTGAAGTTTCCACTAGTTCCCAGAACCCATCCGCGCGCGTGAAAATCTTTTCCGATACAGGCTAGGTCGGCAGCAACCTTGGAAAAATTTGCGGTTTCCGCTTTTGCTGAACGCATGCTTACCCGGCGGCGAGATAATCTGGATCCTGCTTCAGGACTCTTCATTGCAATTCCCATGGTAAACCCAATGTGCGGTCTCCTGGCAGACCCTTCTCCTCGGAGATTTCATGATTCGCGCAGCTGTTTGGCGCGACGAGAATTATCGAGCGCCATAGCGCGCATCTCTTCGTGGATCAAGCCATTAGTGCCAAGAATGACCGGGCCGCCGAGTAAATATGGATTTCCGGCGAAATCGCTCACTTTGCCGCCGGCTTCTTCGATCAGCAGAACGCCCGCGGCAGTGTCCCATTTCGCGAGGCCGAATTCCCAGAAGCCATCGAAGCGGCCAGTCGCGACAGAGGCGAGATCGAGCGCGGCGGACCCATCACGGCGCACACCGTGAGAGCTCTGGGTAAAGTCGCCGTAGTATCGAAGATTGGGGCTGGCCTTGCGATTGCGCACCGGAAACCCGGTGCACAGCAGGCTGGTCGAGAGTGTGGCATTTTTGGAAACGTGGATTTTCTTGCCGTTGAGCGTGGCGCCTTCGCCGCGCGCGGCGGTGAAAAGTTCGTTGTAAAATGGATTGAAGACCGCGGCGGCGAGCAGCGCATCCCGCTGGGCAAGAGCGATCGAGACACAAAAGCAGGGATATCCATGAGCGAAGTTCGTGGTGCCGTCAAGCGGATCAACGTGCCAGCGAAATTCCGAAGCCGAAGCGCTCTCATGCCCCGTGCCCTCTTCGGCAGCAATAGCGTGGTCGGGAAAGTACTTAGTGAGGCGCTCGACGATGAGGCGCTCCGAACGCTTGTCCGCTTGAGTGACGAGATCGACTTCGTCGCCTTTGTAGCGAATGTCAAGCGGGAGCGATAATTCTTCCATGAGGATTTTCCCGGCTTCCTGCGCAACTTCGACAGCAGCTTCGAGATAGTTCTTGGTCATGGAGGAAATTGAGAGCTCTCCGCAAAATTGGCCCGCGCAGCAAAGGCTCTCACCACTTTACCACTGCGAATGAAACTATTGCGGGCCAGTCAGGTAGGACCGGCGGTGGCGGACGTGATAGCTGGCAGGATTAACCGTGACGACGATAGAGCGGTAGGTGTTGGCGGGGCCGCGGGGATTGGGGTAGTAAGCGAGGAGATACTGGGTGCGGAGTTCGCGGTCGATGCGGTCGAAGATGGCGCCGAGTTCCTGGGGCGTGTCGGGATAGAACACGGCGCCGCCGGTCGAGTCGGTCATGGTTTCGAGGGCATGCTCACCGGCGGTGTTGCGGCCACTTTCGTTCTTCACCGGACGGATGACGATAGTGTAAAGAAGAGCGCTGGAGAGTACCGCTTCTTTGCGCGCCGCGTCGAAGTCTGCGCGGCTGGTGGTTTCGCCCGCGTCGGTGACCAGGATGATGACGCGGCGGCGGTCATCGCCGCGGCGCTCGAGCGCGCGCGAACCCAGAAGCACGGCATCATAAATCGAAGTGCCAGCGCCGGCGGGCATCTTGCGAACCGCCGATTGCAACTCGGCGACGTTATCCGAAAAGGTTGCGAGCTGCGTCACATTTTCATCGAACGCGAAAACGGCGAGGCGATCGCCCGGCCTCAGCACCTGGCGGATAAAGTGGGCGGCGGCTTTCTGCTCGAAGCTAATCTCCTTATGGGCGCTCAGGCTGGCGTCGATCATGATCGCCAGGTCCAGCGGCTGCAAAGTTTCCGGCTCGAACTTGTCGATCTTCTGCTCGACACCTTCTTCAAACAATTGGAAAGCCTCTCGGGGAAGGTCAGGCGCGGGGCGGTTCTTGTCGTCAAGGACGCTGACAAGAACGTTAACGAGATTGACGTTGACGCGGATGCGGCCGCGCTGTGCGGCAGGATCTTGCGGATCATTCGGGAGGGCGGGCGGCGTGGGCTCGACGATTTTTCCAGGCTCGCCGTCTGGAGAGGAGGCGGGAGCCGTGGTCGAGGCGGAAGTCGTACTCGGCTTGGAAGTTGAGTTGACAGTGGCAGTGGACTTCCGCTTCCGCGCCCAGGGAGGACGATCGAGCTGGTCTTGCCCGGAAGCCATCACGGCGACGAAAAGAGCTGCGACAGCCAGGAGCAAAAGGGAGTGTGGGCGAAGGGGTGCCATCAACATTACAGCTTAGGATGCAGGTTTCGCGCAAGGAGTCGCCCCAGGTGCGGGCGGTAGTTCTCCGTCGGCCCAAACGGCGCCGTCTTCGAAATACTCCTTCTTCCAAATAGGCACGGTGCGCTTGAGGGTGTCAATGGCAAAGCGGCAGGCGTCAAAAGCGGCGGCTCGGTGCGGCGCGCTGACGGCGATGAAGACGCTGGTTTCGCCGATTTCGAGACGCCCGAGGCGGTGGGCCATGGCGACGCGATGAATACGGTATTTATCGTGGAGCTGGGCGCCGATTTCGCGCATTTTGGCCAGCGCCATGGATTCGTAGGCTTCGTAGTCGAGGTAAAGTGTCGGGCGACCGTGAGATTGGTTGCGGACGAAACCGTCGAAGGTGACGACGGCGCCGTCTTGGGGAGCTCGGATGTGGCGGGACAGCGCAGCCATGTCGATAGACTCGCGGACCAATTGATAGACGTCATCGTGGGGGTGGGTCGCCATGGGGATGCGTCACCCGCCGCTCACAGGCGGGAGAAAGGCGACTTCGTCGCCGGTGCGCAGAGGCGTATCCCACGCCGCGAATTCCCGGTTGCGCGAAGCAACAACTGATGAGCGGTATTTTGCCAGCTCTGGATAGCGCGCGGCGTAAAGAGCAAAAAGCTGCTCGATCGTTGTGGCGTCGGCCGACTCGATGGAATCCTCGGCATGGCCTGCGAGCTCTTTGAGACGGCCGAAAAACAGGACCGTCACACGAATCGTTTGGGAGACAGGTGGCACAGGGGAATTGTAACCCGCGGTGAGCGAGGGGGCCAGTGGTACAGGCTTGAGCGGTACTATCCGCGAACCTTGCACGAGCAATTCGCTTCGTACGTCGGAGGATTCGGCATCTTCGACCGGGAGCTATGATTTGACAGCTTCGATTGCTTGACCGCTGAGCGCTGGTTGCGTAGCGTGAAAGTTAGTGTTTTGTTCTCGCCGAAACAAAGAGTACGAACAGGAGAGCGATGAAGATTCTGCTGGCGGGTTCGTCCGGACTGGTAGGAACGGCGCTCGGTAGCGCGCTGGCTAAAGCGGGGCATACCGTATGCCGATTGATTCGGCCGCAAAGCGCGGCGGTCGAAGGAGCGAAGGAGGGGTTCACGGTGGCGTGGAATCCGGCGACTGGAGAATTAGGGGGCGCAGGAGTTGGCGCGGACGCGGTTGTGAACCTGGCAGGCGCATCCATTGCAGACGGGCGTTGGTCAACGCAAAGGAAAGAATTGCTGCGTTCAAGCCGGATCGATACGACACGCGCGCTGGTGAACGCGCTGGCGAAAATGAATGCGCGGCCGAGCGTGCTGGTGTCAGCATCCGCGATCGGGATTTACGGCGATCGGGGCAACGAGACACTGACGGAGGAGAGCAATCCAGGGACGAATTTTTTGGCGGGCTTGGCGCAAGAGTGGGAAGCGGAAGCGCTCAAAGCCGAGGCACTGGGAATTCGCGTGGTCGTGGCGCGTTTCGGAATTATTTTGGCGCGCGAGGGCGGTGCGTTGGCAAAGATGATGCTGCCATTTAAATTTGGCGCCGGGGGAAAACTGGGTTCCGGGCGGCAATGGATGTCCTGGGTGATGCTCGAAGATGTGGTGGGGGCTTTGAAGTTGACGATTGAAAACAGCGCAGCAAGAGGCGCGATCAATTTTGTAGCACCACAACCATTGCAAAATTTTGAGTTTACGAAAATTCTGGCAAAGGCGCTTCGCCGCCCGGCGCTCTTCCCTGCCCCCGCGTTTGCGCTGAGGTTGGCGCTTGGCGAAATGGCCGACGCGCTGCTGTTATCCAGCCAGCGCGTCGCACCGCAAGCGTTGGAAAAAAGTGGTTACAGGTTCTTGCACGCGGATTTATCTACCGCTTTGAAAAACCTGCTATAGACGCTGCACGAATCACTTCACAATCGTGAAGCTGACGTCGACCTTGAGTACTTTTCCGCTAAGGGGATCCGTGGCCATGGTACTCTCGACAGATTGTCCTTCACGCAATTTCAGGTCGAACTCTGATACAAACTGGCGGACAATCGGCTCCTGAAAATGACCGCTTGATGTTTCCGATGCGGAGCCATCTGATCTCGCCACTGGGACGGAAACGCCGCCCTCCACCCACGACCGCTCAATCTTCGTTTGTAGCAACAACCGTCCATCACCAGAGTAGGCGGCGCGACCGTCGATGTTGGTACCCACGTCCAGGTAGGTCATGCTTCCCGTATTGCCGCCTGTATACACCGGCACGCGACTTCCAACTCGTAGCTTGACGAAGCTACTAGATTTCCACTCGGGCGCGTCGGGAGCGTTAATATAAAGGACATACGGAAGACTCTTGAGCTTTTTTTCGCCTTCGAATTCTGTGAAGACGATCTGCACTTTGACGGGAGTCGTCCGCACCTCTGCCTTCTGACTATCCTCGGCTTTCGGCTTGTCCTGGGCCAAGCAGAACGGCGAGAGCATCCCGAACAGCAGCACTGCCAACGAAATCACCGCTTTCTTCATTTCTCCTCCATACTCATTCGAGATTGATTCGACCATCCGCTACTGTTTTTGTTCCGCCCCATCGGATTGCTCCGATTCCGTTCCTGCAAGCAGTTTGATCTCCAGCCCATTGATTTGGAGCGGTTCGAGGCCGGCCGGCTCATCTTTCGTCTGCGGGGCTGGCTTCGCGAGAGCAAGGGCCACTTCCCTGCGCTCACCCAAAACGGCAACGAAGCGGGCAAACGCTTCGCGCTCGTCCGGCGGAACGAGGACTTCTAGTTGGCTAGACGCCACTGGGCGCAATAAAGTTGAGTGAACTCGCGTTTGGGATTTGTTCGCGGTGGACGAAACGATTTGCGTAGCTGGACCAGAAACCTGAGGGCGACCGTTTTTCACTAGCGTCTCGCTACCCAGGATTTGCGGAGTCTGTTTGGCTTGGTTATCAGGTCTTGAAGGATGTGGCCGTGCAAACAGAAAGATCGCAAACGTGAGAGCGACGCTGGCAGCGGCAAGAATCACAGGCTGCAACCAGCGACGCTGTGTTGCAACCGCTTCGTCAAGGCGGGCGCGGACGCGCGGCAAAAGAGAGGCCGGCGCCTCAGCATTTGCCGCGACGTGAAGCCCAGCATCGATGGAGGCGAAAAGGGATTGTTCCTGTGCGAATG
>WNFT01006649.1_pt1 | contig 10191 bp, 6 predicted proteins | sample 5400191 | NCBI WGS metagenome assembly WNFT01 (sample SAMN13153359, study PRJNA577476) | soil metagenome | isolation source: 80 cm saprolite under Madrone tree | place: USA:California | collected 2016-06-14 | reverse complement strand
CGAAGGCTCGACCATCTTCAATCCGGCCGTGTTCAGAAAGAATGATTCCGCGTTCAGCGAATGAAACGGACCCGCGCGCACACCCGAGCCGCATGGCCCGCGAAACACTGCCGGAATGTTTGCGCCCCAGCGATAACGACACTTCGCCGCATAATTGGTCAACAGATCGAAGCCACACGAAATGAAATCAATGAACTGAAACTCGGCAACCGGTTTCATTCCCATCAACGCCGCGCCGCACGCCGCGCCGACGATCGCCGCTTCCGAGATCGGTGTATCGATCACTCGCTCCTTGCCGAAGCGATCAATCAATCCTTCCGTGACTTTGAACGCGCCACCGTATGCGCCTACGTCTTCGCCGATCAAGAACACTGTCGGATCGCGCTCCATCTCTTCCCAGATCCCGGCGCGGATGGCTTCGACCATCGTGGCGGCGCCGCCACGTGGCGGATGTTCCAGCTTGCGTAGTTTCTTAACTGCGGTTGCCATGCTAATTTTGCTCGCGTTAGCCTTACTTCAAAATTTTGGTGGCAATGTAAGGGCTCTCGGGATTTACGATCAGACGCTGTCGTTTCGGATCGATTACCACGTCCAGATCCTCCATCGGAATTGATCCGAGCAGGACTTCCGTCACGCCCTTTATGACGACCGCGTCGGCGGTAGCGCGCCGGTTCTCAAATCGAATTTCTACCGGTCCGAACACCTGGCCGCGAACCTCACTCTCGTCAACCATCCGGAATACCTGTTCTTCGATGAAAGGCAGATCCAGTTGCTGCTGCACATGCTCAGTAATAATCAGCATGTATGAGCCACTATCGACAAAGGCGTCGATGTTCATTCGTTTAACTTTGTCTTCAGGCAGGAGCCCTCGACGATGCATAAAAAGATCGCCGGCGTTCGCGAGTTCAAGCTCTGCGTAGACCGTTCCCATTTGTTTGCCTCCGAGGGGTGAAACAACTCCCGATCGAAAAACCCTTTTCGAAGTAGCAGTGCTGCGTGCCGGTAAAAGCATTGCTCATTTCTCCAGTACGCTTGGCCTGAACGCCGGCGGCACGATCGAGTTGTCAAAGACTCCGTAAGCCGCGCCTTCCGGTTCAGGCACCGGTGAACTTTCCGCCCACTCGGAATCTTCGTCGATCTCGCGCTGCACATCGGCGGTGATTTCGTTCAGTTTTTCTTTCGTCGCAACTTTCTGATCCAATAGGAATCTTTCAAACCGATCGATCGGATCGTTATGCTTCTCCCAGTATTCGATCTCGCCGTCGGGAACATAGCGTTGATCGTCATGTTCGGCGTGGCCCTTGCGACGATAAGTCTTGGCTTCGATCAAAACTGCGCCGCGGCCGGTGCGCGCGTAATCGACGGCTTGCCTGGTGACTTCGTGGCAGGCAATCACATCATTACCATCGACGATGTAACCGGGAATCCCGAACGCGGCCGCTTTTTCCGCGAGATTGCGCACGGCCGTTTGCAAATTCGTCGGGGTGGAATAGGCATATTGATTATGTTCGGCGATCACAATCAGCGGCAGACGCTGCACCGCCGCGAAGTTCAGCCCTTCATAAAATGCGCCGGTACTGGCGCCGCCGTCGCCGATGTACGCCAATCCAACGATGCCCTTCTTCTGCATGCGGGCCCCAAGCAGAATTCCGGTCATCACTGGAATCATGTCGCCGAGATGCGAAATTGGGCCGATGAATCCTCTGTCCAGGTAGCCGAAGTGAACATTGAGATCTTTGCCACCAGAAGGACCCCAGGCTTTGGCCATGTATTGCGCCAGGATTTCGCGTGGACGAATGCCTTTCACGAAGCAAGCGCCCAAATCGCGAATAATCGGGGTGATGAAATCATCAGCTCGCAGAGCGTAAGCAGAACCAACCGCCGTTGCTTCCTGTCCCAGCGATCGATAGACGCCGCCAACGACCTTCGTTTGTCGATAGAGATTGACGATGCGCTCTTCGACGAGTCGCGTCAGTTTCAGATAACGATAAAGCTCGAGCATCTGCTCGTGCGTGAGTGAGGTGTCCTTGATGCAGGAACGCGCCTGGCCGTCCGCGGGCTTGCGCGGTGCATACTTCGTGCTGATGCGCATCTGAAAGCCGGGCCGGCGGCGATATCCGCCCTTCCTTGTTTCACTCTTTGACTTTTGGTTCTCTGCCATTGGCGTTCAGGGTCCTACCACACTTCTCGTCCAACCGGCTGACCGCTGGTGATTTCGTCGTGGAGATTCTCGACCGAAACTTCTGAAAGCAACTCTTCCAGAGTAAATGCTTCTCCGTCGCCGGATTCAGGGGTATCAAATTCGTTTTCTGGCTCAGCCACAGCTACCCCGATCTAAATATGAATCGTCATATCGTGAACACCTTCCGCAGCCTCCATCACCGCTTCCGAAACTGTCGGGTGCGCGTGCATCGTGCGGCCCAATTCTTCGGCGGTTGACTCAAGTTGCATCGCGACGCAGGCTTCAGCGATCAATTCGGTCGCGTGCGGTCCGATGATATGCACGCCGAGAATCTCGTCGTACTTCTTCTCGCTGACGACCTTAACGAAGCCCTCTTCTTCGCCAATGATGCGCGCTTTGCCAGAGGCGCTAAAGGGAAACTTGCCGACTTTGACATCGTAACCCGCATCGCGGGCTTTCGCTTCACTCAAACCAACAGAACCAATTTCCGGATCGCAGTACGTACAATTCGGAACCAAACGCAAATTAATCGGTCGCGGATTCTTTCCGGCAATGTGCTCGACCGCGACGATGCCTTCTTTCGAGGCGAGGTGTGCGAGCAAAGGCGTCGGCACCACGTCACCGATCGCATAAACGCCTTTCTCGCCAGTCTGCTGATATTCGTCAGTCTTGATGAATCCCTTTTCGACTTTGATCTTAGTTCCTTCCAGACCAAGTCCTTCCGTGTAAGGCATGCGGCCGACGGCGACCAAAAGCATCTCTGCTTCCAGCTTCACCTCGTCGCCCTTTGAAGTCTTGCCTATGACGACAACACCCTTGTCTGTCTTTTCCAACTTGTCCAGCTTTGTATCCACTTGCGATTTGATGCCGCGCTTGCGAAACGATCTTTCCAGTTCTTTCGAGACTTCTTCGTCTTCCAACGGAACCAGTCGTGGCAGCAATTCAACAATCGTCGTCTCCGCGCCGAAGCGTGAATAGACCGATGCGAACTCAACTCCAACGGCGCCGCAGCCCATCACGATCAGGGACTTCGGCACATCGGTTAATTCGAGAATATGATCGCTGTTGACGACCTGTTTGCCGTCAGTTTCAAATCCGGGAATCGGACGCACGACCGAGCCCGTCGCGATGATGATGTTCTTCGTCTCAACACTTTCTTTCTTTCCGTCTTCAGCCGTGACTTCGATTTTCCCGGGCAACGCCAGCCGCGCCGTGCCTTTGAATACCGTCACCTTGTTTTTCTTCATCAGGTATTCAACGCCCTTGGCGTTCTTCATTACGACCTTATCTTTGCGCTTCTGCACGTCCGCAAATGCGAGTTGAATTCCCGAAGCCTGCACGCCAAAGTCAGCGGCGTGCTGCATCTGTTCGTAGATATGCGCCGACATCAGAAGCTGCTTGGTCGGAATGCATCCGCGCAATCCACAAGTCCCACCTAAACGTTTGTCTTTTTCTACCAGCGCCACTTTCAGCCCGAGCTGCGCCGCGCGAATCGCCGCCACATAACCACCGGGGCCGGCGCCAATGATCGTTACGTCAAATTGTTCGTTAGCCAATCTTTCTTGCTTCCTTTCATGCGCAGAGAGATGCCGTAGCTTAAGAGGCTGCCAGCACCCGTCAAGTCGGTGGATTTACTTAAAGCCGAATTATACGGCGTGAATGACCTCCCGCCAAAGTCGCTTACTACAGCACACGATCCGCGAAATGACACGAAAGGCAGCGAAATTACTCGTGCTTGTTTCGTGTCGTTTAGTGGATCGTGCGCCCGCGCTCGTTTTTCAGTAGTCTGCGACTTGACGGTTACATCTTGAAGAGACTTTGATAATCGCGTGTCAACTTATCAAGCTTGCCTTTGAAGGCCGCGTCGCGCATCGAAGTGCCGATGTATTTAACTTGCAGGTTCGCGATCTTCTTCGCGTCTTCGACCAGACTCGATTCCATCATCTTCTTCGTTTCGTCGCCGACCTGATAGCCGCGGATGCTTTTCAGTGTGTCCATCTTCGCGCTCATCGCGGTTTTCTTCGAATCAAAATATTTTTGCGCGTCGTCGACGCCGGCAGACGGGTCCGAGGCTGTGTCGACTCGCTTGGTCAATTCGTCGGTGAATGAATCGAATTCGCCGAGCAACGTTTTTATTTCCGCGTCTTTTTTGCAGGCGGTGATAAGCAGGCAAGCAAGGGCAATTGATACTGCGAGAACTTTAGTTCGCATCAGGGGAAGCCTCCACAAGTTGATTTTGAAGCGCTATCATCTAACCGACGGCGGCAGGCAAAGTCAAGAGAGCGATTGACGACAAAGGAGTAGTCCGCGCGTCAACATTGATCCCTTAGCAGGTGGTCTTAAGCAGCGCTTTTTTACGCAATCTACTCAGTTCGGCGTAACCGAATTCACGTGCGGAACGTCATAACGATCTTAGCGGCTCCGTATCTAATCAAAAGCGAAACCATCTAAAGGCCGGTTAAGGCTCCAGGTCCGAGCTGGCAGAATTGCTCGCGGACCGCCGACAAGGATATCGGCGATCCAGTGCCACATTACAGGAGAAAGCCATGAAAAGACTCTACCCATTCGCCATTGCTCTGTTCATTTTCACCTTGGCGTCGTTTGCCTTTGCTCGCGAAGCAAGGCTCGTGCGTTATCCCAGCTACAATAACGGCCGCATCGCATTCACCTATCTCGGCGATATCTGGACCGCTGATGAAAACGGCCAGAACGTTCAGCGCTTGACGGTGAACAAAGCGCGCGACGCGTATCCCAAGTTTTCGCCGGACGGTAAGTGGATCGCTTTTTCGAGCGACCGCAACGGGAACCTCGATGTGTTCATCATCCCCTCGACGGGCGGCACCGCGAAGCAGTTAACCTATCATTCGGCAGATGACGTGGTGTTGGGCTGGGCGCCCGATGGGCGGGGCGTTTTGTTCAGTAGCCAGCGCGGCGAAGATTTTATGGCCCAGCTCTACCTAGTGAGCGTCGATGGCGGCATGCCCTGGAAAGCGGGACCGGATATGGGCAGTGCGGCGAGCTTCTCTCCCGATGGCAAGCGCATCGCATACAACCCAAAGGGTCAGGTTTACTGGCGCAAGTATTATCGCGGCGCATATCAAACCGACGTCTGGATCGAAGACATCTCGGCGAAGAAATTCACGCAGTTGACCGATTTCGACGGGCTCGATTCGTGGCCAATGTGGAGCCACGACGGCGATGTATATTTCGTCAGCGATCGCGATGGCGGCGGCTTGACCAATATCTGGCGCATCGCAGAGAACGGCGGCAAGGCCGAGAAGGTTACTTTGTTCAAGAGCGGCGACGTGCGCTTTCCGTCGATTAGTTCAGACGGCCGCACGATCGTCTTCGAGCACGACTTTGGAATTTGGAAGCTCGACACAGCCAGCAAGAAAGTCACTCCAATTCATCTCGACATCAATGCCGAGACGGAAGAGAACGACACGGAAATGCGGGCGTTCAATTCCGAAGCTGACGATTATGATCTCGCGCCGAATTCGCGCCGCATCGTCGTCTCGGTCCACGGTGAGATTTTCACGGTGCCGGTTGAAGAAGGTGATGTCCGACAGATCACCGACAGCTCGGCGCGCGATCGCGCCGTTAACTATTCCCCCGATGGCAAGTGGCTGTCGTTTATTTCAGATCGCAGCGGGCGTGAAGAGCTTTACGTGACAGCGATCGACGGCTCAGGCGAAGCGCAGAAGCTCACGGACATCGACGCGCTGAAATTTGGCTATAACTGGTCGCCCGACTCGAAAGAGATTGCTTTCACTTCTTCCGACAGCAAACTGCGCAAGGTGAATGTCACCGGCAAGCAGATCGTCGAACTTGATGCGTCTCGGTACGGCAACATTTCGACGCCGGAATGGTCGCCTGATGGCAAATGGCTGGCTTATTCGAAGGCGGATGCGGGCCGCACGAGCGACATCTATTTGCTGGCGGCAACCGGCGAAGACAAGCAGGCGCACAAGATCACCTTTGATTCTTACGATGAACGGAGCCCGCGTTTTGCTCTCGACGGCCGCAAGTTATTTTTCGTCCGTTCGGAAACAACGGGTGGCGGTGGAGGCGGGGGTTTCGGTAACGCTTCGGTCCAGATTCATTCAGTCGGTCTAGAACGCCTCGAACGCGATCCCGACGATCCCGAAGAGCGGCCTGAGGCCGAAAGCCCACAACCGCCAGCCGGAGAGGGAGAAGGCGCCGGCGCGCCACGCCGTCCGATGAATCGGCCGCCGCACGAAACCAAAGTTGATTGGGCGGGTATGAAACATCGCACACGCCAGGTCACGCGCATGCCGTTTCCGATTTCAAACTTCACCATTGCTCCGGACAGTCGCACGATTGTGTTCGTAACCTCCGAGCCTTCCGCCACCGCGCCCACTCCGGTCGTCTATTCAATACAGGAAGATGGAAAACGACTGACGCGCATCACTGCCGGTGGGCCGCCGCAGGCAGAAGGTGAAGGCGGCGCAGGATTAGGTTTTGGCGGAGGCATCTCTGATCTAAACATTTCGCGCGATGGTCGCACGTTATTTTTTAAAGAACGCGACGGAATCTATTCAGTCTCGCTGGGCACTGGCGCTGCCACCGTGGGCGCCACCGCAGCCCCGGGTACTGGTCGTGGTGCAACTGGCGGAGCAGGAGGCGAAGGCGCGCGTCGGCGCATCAGTTTCAATGTGCGCGTGAAAATTAATCGCCCGGCTGAATGGGCCGAGATGTTTGGCGACGCCTGGCGCACGATGAAATATCGTTTCTACGATCCGGCGATGCACGGAATGGATTGGGACGCGGCGAAAGCGAAGTACGAACCGTTGGTCCAGGATGTCGGGGATCGGCAGGAGCTGCTCAATATTATTAACGAAATGATCGGCGAGTTGAATGCCTCGCACACAGGCGCCGCGCCGCCTCCGGGTGGACGGTTTGCCGGAGGCGTTTCTACCGGCAATCTCGGCATCGAACTCGAGCCTGACTCAGCCGCGGGACGTTACCGCGTGGCCTACGTTTACGAAGACGGGCCGGCCGACAAAGATTGGGTGAAAGTCAAAGTTGGCGATTACTTAATCGCGATTGGTGGTAAGCAAGTGAAGGCCGGCGATGAGTATTGGCAACTGCTCAACGATCGTCTCAATCGCAAAGTCGAAGTCACCTTCAATAGCAAACCGAGCGGCGAAGGAGCGTGGAAGACCCGCATCGAAACAGTCAATTCCAACGTTTATTCAAACCTGCGTTACGAGCGCTGGGTGAAAGAGCGGCGGCAGAAGGTTGAAGAGCTTTCGCAGGGACGCGTTGCGTATATTCACATTCGCTCGATGGACCAACCGAGCCTGCGGAAGTTCGAAAAAGAGATTCGCGAGTTTCGCAACAAAGACGCGATGATAATTGACGAACGCTGGAACGGCGGCGGGAACATCGAACAAGAGTTGCTCGGAATTCTGGTCCAGCGGGAATATCAAATCTGGCAGCCGCGCGGAACCGAAGCTTCCGGTCGTCCCTTCGCCGGCTACTTTGGACCAAAAGTCGTCCTGCAGAATTGGCGCTCCGCTTCGAATGCCGAAATGTTCCCGGCCGGCTTCCGGGCGCTGGGCTTAGGCAAAGTCGTGGGCACGCCAACGATGGGCGCTGTGATCGGCACGGGTAGTTATTCTCTGATTGACGGCTCGACGGTGCGCACGCCCGGCGTAGGCGTCTATCTCGCGGACCCGAAGAAGACGAACATGGAAAACTATGGCGTGCAACCTGATCTCCGCGTCGACAATTCCCCGGAAGACAATCTCGCCAGACGTGACCGTCAATTGGAATCCGCCGTCGATGAGTTGTTGAAGCAGTTGGGCGCGGCGAAGAGAAATATAGCGAGCAAGGAACAGCAGTAACCGTTTCTGCTCGCCGTCTTCTTTGCGCGGCATAATCCTAACAGAGGGAGGTCAGCGCCGCGCGGAAGGGGCTGACCTCCGTCTTAAAATCGAAGTCTTTGTCGACACCTCATTTGTACTCGCCTTAATAAACGAGCGCGATCAATACCACAAGCAAGGTTTTTGAAAATATTCTTCGTCGCGTAGCGACGCTTGATTCTAGGCCGGCCTTTCAAGGCCGGTATCCCGTAAAGCAAGTAATCCTCGTCGCGTAGCGACGATTGAAATTACGATGTCGGAGGACTCTCACGATGGCCAACACATACACGTCTCTTCACTATCACGTAATCTTCAGCACGAAGAATCGCGTCCCTTGGATCAAACCTAATCTTGAATCCCGTATCTGGCCCTATATCGGAGGAATCGCACGCAAGCATAAGATGACTGCCTTGCAAATCGGCGGATGCGACGATCATGTTCATGCATTAGTTCAAGCGCCGCCGATCTATTCCCCAAGCGAAATCGCCCAATATCTAAAAGGGGAATCTTCGAAATGGATCCACGAAGAGTTTCCTGCGATGCGAGATTTCGGTTGGCAGGATGGATACGGCGCTTTCACCGTAAGTAAATCAGATCTACCGGACGTGATTCGTTACATTCAAAACCAGCGCGAGCATCATCGCAAGAAAACGTTCCAGGAGGAGTACCTGGAATTCCTGAATGAGTACGGAATTGAATACGATGAACGCTACTTGTGGGGTTGATTCACGCGTCGCTAACGCGAAGCGGGTGACTTTTAAATTTCGTCGCGTAGCGACGATTGAGTTTAGGCAGGTCTTTCAAGGCCTGCTCGCGATCCCCAAATGAACCATTTCGTCGCGTAGCGACGAGTGAATTGGCAGGCCTTTCAAGGCCTGCGAGGGAGATAAGAGATAATCCTCGTCGCGTACCGATTTGAGGAATCGTCGTGATTCAGGCGTCGCTGACGCGACGCGATTGTCGAATCGGACGTTGTGCCGGCCTTGAAAGGCCGGCCTAAAGTCATGTCGTCGCTACGCGACGAATAACCTAGACGCATCAACACCCAATCGAAATCGACTACCTGCACGGCGGGATTCTGCCCTATGTGTTAAGGCAGTTGCTGGCAGGGACGACGGGGTTTTGAGGGTCAAGCGCAACGGGGCAGTAGCCCAACCGTGAGGGAGGGCGTGGGCTGTTACGCCTAAAGAGTTTTTTCAATTGAGCCCGCGAACGAGCCGGCAGGTTGGTTTTCCGAGTCTTCGCTTAGCGGCTCGACGGCAGCAGCTTCTTTGAAACCCAGAATAGTTCTTGCCGCCTTCAGCACCGCAGGTGTTTCAGCATCGTGTAGGCTTGGGTTCTTCTCAAGAAACGCGACTCCTCGCGCGGCTTTAAGTCTGGCCCACTCCTTGTCAACGTCAGCGACCTTTGTGATGTTGAACTCCGCCAAAATTACCTGGATACATATCATCGCCAGATTGCACGACCACCAAAAACCGAATGAGCAAACCAGATTGAATGTTTCGGCCGGTAGATTCCAAAAACCCGAAAGACTTGAACCGTGAACATACCAATGTAATTTGCGATGCTCAGTCTCGTAGAATTCTTCCAGCGAAACTCCCAGTTCACTCTGAATTGCGTGTTCAAGGAGTCGATCTCCTTCCTGAATGTCTTGTAGAAGATTGTGTCCTGACCATCGTTGAACGTTCTGGCCAGACCATAATTGTTCCTTCTTTCGCTCCGCTTTGCTTCGGTTCCGATTAAGCCAATTCTCAACTTCTTCGTGCTCATTTGGTACGGCCTTGGCCGGCGTCTTCTTTTGATAGTACTCGACCAACGCTTTTGCCTGCTTATACTTTTGAAGCCGGTCAAACTGAAGCATCTTGTGCACAGTCTTACGAGTCCTGTCTCGGTAAAGATGAATCAGATCAACTGTAATTTCGACCATAGCCCTCGTGCACGTCATGATCGCCTGGATATCGCTTGGTTGATTCAACTTCTTGAGCGTTTTGATCCATCCGTGAGCTAAATGGAATAAGCCAAGCATGTACTGCTCGCGCCGAGTTTGTCGTCCGACGAGCATCTCGAGGCTCGGCTTCACTCGCTTCTCGATATAGTCGAGAATGAAGTCAACGCCTGCAT
>WNFT01008804.1_pt1 | contig 10192 bp, 9 predicted proteins | sample 5400191 | NCBI WGS metagenome assembly WNFT01 (sample SAMN13153359, study PRJNA577476) | soil metagenome | isolation source: 80 cm saprolite under Madrone tree | place: USA:California | collected 2016-06-14 | reverse complement strand
TGGCCCACCTCCATCGCGCGTCTCCAGAAGGGCCCGAGGACGCGGAGTACAGGTCTGCGATGCGCAATGGATTTCGCGTCGGGAACGTGACCTATGTTCTAGAAACTGACGCTTCAATCTTTTGGGGCGAAGTTCAACGTCTGACTAAGGCACTCGCAAATGCTACGCAGGGCGCAGAACTAAGCCGCGCTATAATCAAGCACCGGCATAGCAAATCGTTGGGCTACACATGATGGATACATCTGGTCACAAACCGTGGATTCGGGTGGCGATTTTCGTCGGAGTCGTGTACTTCGTCGTCGGGGCGGGGTTCGCCGCGCTGGCCAATCCATCCGGGTCCGATCAGGTGCGTTTCACGTGGCGGCTGGCGGCATGGGTGATCAGCGCTGCAGTCTACGCAGCTCACATCGGGTACGAGCATTTTCGGCTGAACAACTCGGCTTGGGCAACAGCGCTGCACGCAGCCATAGCCGTCGCGCTCGGGGGCTTATTGCTCGCTGTCGCAGCGACCGTTCATAAGATGATGGTTCCGTCACACAACCCGTACTGGCGGTTCCTTGTCGCGCTCGTGGTCTGGCCGATCGTCACCGGTCTGCCCGCGTTTCTGGTTGCACTTGCTGCCGCCGCGGTGCTGGCCGGCCTTTCAAGGAAGCGGTCAGCCAAGTAGCATCGCGGCGTGGCCCAACAAATCGCTGAGCCGGAGCGCGGGTCAGGTGTTCTTTAACTTGATTGATTGAATCGAAGGTTGTGCTGCTTGCTGCGCCCGGTCAACCTTCGGCGCTCCTGAATCTTTCCGCAAACCGAGAGGCCAGGTGACATATGGCTGCAATTGATCATTTGATCCTTAAGGTTAACGAGGTCTCGTCAAGCGTAGATTTCTACGTCAACGTTTTGGGCTTTGAATTGGAAGGGGAGGACGGTCCATTCACGGTTATCAGGGTCAACGAAGAGTTCACCTTACAGTTGGCGCCATGGGGCACTGGCGGAAATGAACATCTGGCGTTCGCTCTGTCGCGCCAGGCCTTTGACGACGCATTCGCACGCGTGAAGGAAAAAGGAATCCCTTTCGGCGACTCGTTCCACTCAGTCGGTAATAACGCGGGTCCTGGCGTTGAGTCCGGGGCGCGAGGTCCAGCGCCAACTCTTTATATGAATGACCCTAATAATCACCTGATTGAGATTCGCACTTATGAGTGACCGTAACCGTAGTGCTAAATGAATAAGCATCTCGTATTTGTTTATGGCACGTTGAGACGCGGCAGTGTGCGCGCAATGTCCATCAGATTTCCCAGGTCACGATTTGTTGCTGATGCCAAAGTAAGCGGCAGCCTCTATGATCTGGGCACATATCCGGGTTTGCTACTTGACGACTCGAACTCATTGGTGATTGGCGAAGTGTATGAAGTTGATGATGAGACTCTGAGCAAGTTGGATGATTTAGAATCCTCAAGTCACTATTGGCGGAAGCAGGTTAAGATCTCCCTTGGTAACCAAAGCAGGAAATGCTGGATTTATGCACCTAATCCTGAAGCCTTTTCCCGCCGTACCTTAATTACCTCAGGTGATTGGCTTGAATATGCTAAGACGAAAACAGACTGGCATGGAAACGCTGATGAGCCTTAGATTGCTGACCTGACCCGATCCCCGATGTCGAAAGGTAATCTCTAAAGCGGGGCTAAGTGAGCTTATAGCACTCCGGGAAAGGCAGCGTCTGTGCGCTAACACACAAAGGGGAAAGAGAGAGGAAATGGCGACCTAATCTCCGAGCAACCGATCGAACTCTTTCTTGACGACCTGGTAACACTCGCAGACTGTGTCTTCCAACTTCTGGCGGTCGAGGATCTTGATGTGGCCACGGATGTAGCTAATCGCTCCGGAATCCTGCAGGCGACCGGCAGCCACGGTCACGCCTTCGCGACGTACTCCCAACATGTCGGCGATCAGTTCCTGGGTCATGATCAACTCGTCGGCCCTCACGCGGTCGTGGCTTAGCAACAGCCAGCGGCAAAGCTGTTGCTCCACTGAGTGAAGCCGGTTGCAAACGGCCGTCTGTGAGATCTGCGTGATCAATGCCTGGGTATAGCGCAGCAACAACCGTTGGAATTTTCCACCTCGAGCGAATTCATCCTGCAACGCCTTTACTTTCATCCTCACGGCGCCGCCGGCGCTTTGGACGACGGCGCGGTTGGGCATAGTGCCGCCTCCCATGAAGAGGGCAATCCCGACTACGCCATCATTACCCGTCAAACCCATCTCCGCACTGCTGCCGTTTTCCATGGTGTAGAGCAAAGAGACGATTGAGTCGGTCGGGAAGAAGACATGATCGAGGTGTCCGCCGAATTCGTAAACGACCTGGCCGAGAGAGAACTTGACCTCCTGCAGATATGGACTCAGCCGTGCATACTCGTCAGCAGGAAGAGCGGCGAGCAGCCGGTTTTCAGCGGTCGCATTCGGGCTTGCGGTTACGGTCATGAGTAAGTCTTCACGCCGCGGTCACCAACCAATTTGCGGAAGAGAGCCAATTCTAGCAAAGGCGGGGATCGGCATTCAACATCTGGCTGACCGTCGTTATATGCCAACTGTACGACATATCTCGTGACGACCATATTTGTTGTGTATGTGGTATATATTAGTTTATCCCGAATTCAAGATGGATTCTCTTTTTCCAGGCGTGCTCGCGAAAAATGATCGAACTCCTGGCGGCGGCGACTAACGCAAATTCCTAATGGGCCAAAGTTCAAACATTTCAGGCCTCAATCGCGTCGCCTTCATCGGCAACTACCTGCCGCGCCAGTGCGGTATCGCTACGTTCACCACCGACCTGTGTGAAGCCTTCGCCGCCGAATACTACAAGACAACTTGCATAGCTGTACCGGTCAATGACACTGCGGCTGGCTACCCCTATCCAGGCCGCGTCCGCTTCGAACTAACGGAGCAGGACATTGATTCTTATCGCCGCGCCGCCGACTTTTTGAACATCAATAACGTGGACCTCGTGTGCCTGCAACACGAATATGGAATCTTTGGCGGGCGCGCAGGCAGTCACATTCTGGCCCTCTTGCGTGAGTTGCGCATGCCCATCGTCACCACGTTGCACACCATTCTGCGCGAACCTGATCCTGATCAAAGACGAGTGTTGGAAGAAGTGGCCGGCTTGTCCGATCGCGTGGTTGTAATGAGCCAGCGCGGCGTGGAGTTTCTGCACGAAATCTATGGAGTGCCGCGAGACAAAATTGACTTGATCCCGCACGGCATTCCCGATGTACCCTTTGTGGATCCGAGTTTTCACAAAGACTTGTTTGGTGTGGAAGGCAAAATCGTCTTACTAAGCTTTGGATTGCTTTCCGCCAACAAAGGAATTGAGAATGTCATTTCAGCTTTGCCGGAAATTTTGGCCAAACATCCGAATGTCGTTTACATCATTCTCGGCGCCACCCACCCCCACGTGATCCAGCACGACGGTGAAACGTATCGCCTAAGCTTGCAAAGGCTGGCCCAGGAGAAAGGCGTCGAGGGCCAGGTAATTTTCTACAACCGATTTGTCAGTTTGGAAGAACTCGTCGAGTTCATTGGCGCGGCCGACATTTACATCACCCCTTATCTTAAGGCGGCGCAGATCACCTCAGGCACCCTCGCTTACACGGTGGGCGCCGGCAAGGCCGTGATCTCGACACCGTATTGGTACGCTGAAGAGATGCTTGCTGAAGAACGAGGGGTGCTGGTGCCATTCGCTGATCCGGCCGCATTGGCTGAGCAAGTGATCGCCCTGTTGGACAACGAATCCGATCGCCACGCCATGCGCAAGCGAGCCTATTTATTTGGACGGGATATGATCTGGCCCCAGGTAGCACGGCGCTACCGGGAGAGTTTCGACCGGGCTCGCGCCGAACGCCGTCATTTCGACTTTACAGTTAAGCCACTCGACAAACGACCAGGAGAATTGCCGTCACTCAAACTGGATCACTTACACAACATGACGGACACAACCGGCATCTTGCAGCACGCCCTCTTCACCGTACCCAACTATCGCGAAGGCTATACCGCCGACGACAATGCGCGCGCTCTGATCGTCGGTTCGCTGCTCGAGGAATTGGGTAACCGCGAGGCGTCGGCGCTGGCGTCCCGCTATCTTGCCTTCATCTGTTACGCCTTCAATCCAGAGACGGGACGCTTTCGCAACTTCATGGATTACCAGCGCAATTGGCTGGAAGCGAGTGGTTCCGACGACAGCCATGGCCGGGCGCTGTGGGCACTGGGAACTGTGTTGGGCCGCTCAAACACTGCGGCCCTTCAGAGTATGGCCGGCCGACTGTTCGAGCAGGCCTTGCCGAAGATTCTCAAAACTACCAGTCCCCGCGCCTGGGCCTTTGCGCTCATCGGCATCCACGAATATCTGCGCCGGTTTGAAGGTGATCGCAGGGCCGACCTGGTCCGGCAGCAATTGGCGGGCCGGCTGCTGGAGTTGTACCAGACGAACAACTCCGAGAAATGGCACTGGTTCGAAGACCGGCTGGCCTACTGCAACGCTGCGCTGCCGCATGCAATGCTCTTGTGCGGCCAATGGATCCCAAATGACGCCATGACCGCTGCGGGAATGGAGTCGCTTACCTGGCTAACCGACGTACAACGCGCCAAGAAGGGGGGGCACTTTGTCCCGATCGGCTCTAACGGCTTCTATCGGAAGGGCGGCAAGCGTGCCCGTTTCGATCAACAGCCCGTCGAGGCCCAGGCCACGGTGTCCGCCTGCCTCGAAGCGTACCGAATCACCGGGGACACGCGCTGGCGCAAAGAAGCCGGCCGGGCCTTCGATTGGTTCAGCGGGCGCAACGACTTGAATCTGCCCGTGTATGACCCGACGACCGGCGGGTGCCGGGACGGCCTGCACCCCGATCGCGCCAACGAGAATCAGGGTGCGGAATCTACGCTCGCCTATCTTCATGCCTTGCTGGAATTGCGCCTGGCTGAACATTCACTTCAATCCGCGGAGACGAAATCAAAATGAGTAATCAAACGATGGAACTCTTTCGCCGCCACGAGTTCAACCCGATCTTGAGTTCGGCCGATTGGCCCTATGCAATCAATAAGGTATTCAATCCCGGAGCCACTCTCTTACACGATGGCACCACGCTCCTCTTGTGCCGGGTTGAGGATCGCCGCGGACATTCTCACTTTGGTGTCGCCCGCTCAGCCAACGGAATCAACAACTGGCAGGTTGATCCCAAACCCACTCTGATGGCTGACCCCGACAAGTTCCCTGAGGAAATGTGGGGAATTGAAGATCCACGGATCACTTATGTCCCCGAGTTGAGTATATATGCCGTGATCTACACGGCCTTCACGCGGGACGGCCCGGGTGTAGCCCTGGCCCTCACCGAAGATTTTAAGCATTTCGAACGCTATGGATTGATCATGTCACCGGAAGATAAGGATGCGGCTCTGCTGCCGCATCGGATCGACGGCCATTGGGCTTTGATCCATCGCCCGGTCAGCGGTCCTCGAGCTCATATCTGGATCTCATATTCACCGGATCTACGCCATTGGGGTAGCCACAAGCTGATGATGGAGGCCCGGCGTGGGGGCTGGTGGGACGCGAATAAGATCGGGCTGTCACCTCCTCTGCTCGAAACTCCGCAGGGCTGGCTAATGATTTACCACGGAGTGCGCCAGACAGCAGCGGGATCGATCTATCGGCTGGGACTGGCGCTATTTGATTTAAAGCAGCCGGAGCTTTGCCTAAAGCGCGGGGATGAGTGGGTCTTTGGACCGCAGGAACCCTATGAAATACGCGGGGACGTAGACAATGTCGTCTTTCCCTGTGGCTACACGATTGCTCCTGACGGCGACACTATTCATCTTTATTACGGCGCGGCGGATTCCTGCATTGGCCTGGCCACCGGCAGTGTGCGCGCCCTGCTCGCCTGGCTTGAGGAACACGGCTAACGATCGAGCTCAGAACAATAGAGAGACTGGAAACCATTTGAATGCACTCCGTGCTGTCTTTATCTAGCACGTGCGCTATATATTGCTTGCGGACTATATTCTCTAATTGACATATATCTCCCTGAGGCGTAAGGTTGTGTAGAACCGAGACCAGCTAACTCCATTCTCAGCTCTTCTGGGATCTTCCAGATCGTCTGAAACCCACAGCTCAATTACCAGACGCCGAGGTTTACTTCCTGCAATCGAAGAATGGTCTGGCATGCCTCTTGGTAGAAACCAACAAGGAGATCAAAGACAAGTTATGACGACGAATATCCAACCACTGCACGACCGCGTGATCGTGAAACGCATTGATGAAGGCGAGCAGATTCGCGGCGGCATCATCATTCCCGACACCGCGAAAGAGAAACCGCAAGAGGGCGAAGTGATCGCCGCCGGCCTGGGCAAATACAAGGAAGACGGCTCGCGCCAGGCCCTGGACGTTAAGGCAGGCGACCGCGTCTTGTTCGGCAAGTACAGTAGCTCTGAAATCAAAGTCGACGGCGAAGAGCTGTTGATTATGCGCGAAGACGAAATTCTCGGGATCATCAAGCGCGCCGGTGCGGCTGCGGGCGGGAAAAAGAGAGCCTGAAGATTCAAACCACTGATGAATACGGAAACACACAGATTCAACCACAATTCAGTTTAGCTCTGTCTGTGTTCATCTGTGGCGCAAATGTTCCTGAAGTTAACGGACCACTTTTAATTAGGAGAAGAAACAAAGATTATGGCAAAGCAAATAGTTCATGGCGAAGAGTCCCGCGCGGCAATTTTGCGCGGCGTCAATCAACTCGCCGACGCAGTGAAAATTACGCTGGGACCGAGGGGGCGCAACGTCGTCCTCGATAAGAAATACGGGAGCCCGACGATCACCAAAGACGGCGTGACCGTGGCGAAAGAGATTGAACTCAAAGATCCGGTCGAGAATATGGGCGCGCAGATGGTGCGTGAAGTGGCGTCCAAGACCAGCGACGTCGCGGGCGACGGTACCACGACGGCGACTGTGCTCGCGCAGGCGATCTTCCGTGAAGGCGTGAAAACCGTCGCGGCGGGCGCGAATCCGATGGCCCTAAAGCGCGGCATCGATAAAGCGGTTGAGCGCGCAACCAAAGAAATCAAGAAGATGGCCAAGCCGGTCAGTGGCGACATGATCGCGCAAGTCGGCACGATTTCGGCGAACGGCGACCACACCATCGGCGAGTTGATTGCCGAGGCGATGGCCAAGGTCGGCAAAGATGGCGTCATTACCGTCGAAGAATCAAAGACGATGGAGACGGCCCTGGAAGTTGTCGAAGGGATGCAGTTTGATCGCGGCTACCTCTCGCCTTACTTCGTGACCGACGCGGAAAGCATGGAAGCCGTGCTTGAGAATCCGGCCATTCTTCTCAGCGAGAAAAAGATTTCTTCGCTGCGAGACATGCTGCCTATTCTTGAACAGGCGGCGAAGCTGGGTAAATCAATTTTGATCATTGCGGAAGATGTCGAAGGCGAAGCCCTGGCGACCCTGGTGGTCAACAAGCTGCGCGGCACCATTACTGTGGCGGCGGTGAAGGCGCCAGGCTTTGGTGATCGTCGCAAGGCAATGTTGGAAGACATCGCGGTGCTAACTGGCGGCACGGTTATCAGCGAAGACCTCGGGATCAAACTCGAGAACGTGAAGCTGGAAGACCTGGGCAGCGCCCGGCGGGTGACCCTCGACAAAGAGACGACGACCATCATTGATGGCGGCGGCAACCCGAAAGACCTGCAAGGTCGTGTGAAAACGCTGAAGGCACAGATCGAAGACACTTCGTCTGACTATGACCGCGAAAAACTTCAGGAGCGTTTGGCGAAACTGGTAGGCGGCGTCGCGATAATTCGCGTCGGCGCAGCCACTGAAACTGAACTCAAGGAAAAGAAGGCGCGCGTTGAAGACGCAATGAACGCGACGCGGGCGGCCGTGGAAGAAGGCATCGTACCGGGTGGCGGCGTGGTTCTGATTCGCGCGGCGAAGGCTCTGGAAAAATTCAAGCTGTTCGAGACTGACAAAGACGGCGACGTGATCGGCGATGAAGACGAGCAGATTGGCGTCAACATCGTCAGGCGCGCTTTGGAAGAGCCCCTGCGGCAGATCGTTGCAAACGCGGGCGAAGAAGGCGCGGTGATCGTCGAGAAAGTTCGCGCGGAGAAAAATCCGAACGTCGGCTACAACGCAGCCACTGACACGTTCGAAGACCTGGTGGCGGCAGGCGTTATTGATCCGGCCAAGGTCACGCGGTGCGCGCTGCAAAATGCGGCGTCGATCGCGGGTTTGATGCTCACGACTGAAGCTCTGATTTCTGAAATCCAGGAAGATAACAAGCCTGGCGAAATGTCGGGCGGCATGGGCGGCGGAATGGGAATGTAATTCCCTGGCAAATTGGGAAGCTCCGCGTAGGACACGGAGCTTCTGTTAACTCGCCAAGGAGAAGTCTTCCCGCTGAGAAACCCCACAGGGGAAGAAGGTAAGAAACTTATGACGATGAAACTTTATGTCGGAAATCTCTCGTTTGATACGTCGAGCACTGAACTACAAACAATGTTCGCGCAAACGGGCACGGTCGAAAGCATATCCCTGATCGAAGATCGCGAAACCGGTCGCTCACGCGGCTTTGGCTTCATCGAGATGTCGACCAAGGAAGAAGGCGCAGCGGCCATCGAGAAATTCAATGGCCAGGAAGTGGGCGGGCGCGCGTTGAAAGTCAACGAAGCCAAGCCCCGCGAAAATCGCTACGGCGGTAGCTGAAGCTAGCTGATAATGAGCTTGGGCCGAACAGCTCAGGCTCATTTACCTTTTCCTGACTTTGAAGACTGACCCGGTCATCCCGATCGGGATTTCATCCGTGCCATCCAGCGTTACAACCACTTTTCCTCTTGCATGCCCTTCTTCCACCTGCCGAACAGCATCGCGAGCTTCACTCAAGCTGTAGCGCCCACCGATGACCGGTTTTAGTTTGCCAGTCGCGATGAGTTCGCCCAACAGGATCAGATCGTCCTGGCTTGATTTCGCAATGAACATGACCGCCTTCTGACTAACAAAGATTGACAATAAAAGCGCTCCTATCATCTGAGCCAGAAGACCCATCGCCGACGTTTCGTGTGGCGCGCCGATCATGACGCATCTTCCATCAGGATTGAGGATGCGCCGGCACGCTGAAAACGAATGGTTGCCAACGCAGTCAAGAATCAAATCGTAGCGTTGGTTGCCCGAAGTAAAATCGTTCTGCGTGTAGTCAATCGTCTTCTCAGCGCCGATTGATCGGACCAGATCCAAATTTCGCGTGCTGCACACGCCGGTCACGTGCGCGCCGAGCGACTTGGCGATCTGCACCGCGAATGTGCCCACGCCGCCCGCCGCGCCATTAATCAAGACCTTGCTGCCCGGCTGAATCTTTCCATGGTCGCGAAGGCCCTGCAACGCGGTTAGCCCGGCGACGAATACGGAAGCGGCCTGCTCGAACGTGACGTTGCCGGGTTTCATCGCCAACTTTGATGCGGCGGTGCACGCATACTCAGCGAAAGCCCCACGGCACGCGCCGAACACTTCGTCGCCCGGTTTGAACTGCGTGACGTTTTTGCCAACCGCTTTAACCTCGCCGGCCGCATCAACGCCCGGTCGTCCGATCGGCATTTTGAGCAACCGGGGCACTATGCGGAATGCGCGAGGCTCGCCTTTCATCAGTCGCCAGTCAATTGGATTGACGGAAGCCGCGCGTACCTTGACTAAGACCTCATCGTCCTTGGGAACCGGCTTCTCAATCTCTTCACACTTGAGCACGTCGGCTGAGCCATATTCGTGATAAACGATTGCCTTCATCAATCTCGTCGTACGAATGTCCAGGAGCTAATGTTCCGGTGGGCGGATTCTTGAATTAGCCGTGGGCGACCAAACAACCATCCACAGATTACGCAGATTACACAGATTCAAAAGCGTTAACGCGAGCAATTGATTGGTGCACACCTGCGTCCAGAACCCGCTCTAACCTGTATGTAATGTTTTATTGAATCTCTGTAATCTGCGTAATCTGTGGATTCCAGGATCACTCCAAGGGTCGCATCCTTTACCTCAATTTTGCATAATCGAGTGACCGGGTCACCTTTTTGCAAATGACGAAGCGAGAAGTACGTCATCTTTTACTGCCTGTCGTGGTGAGCTTAGCCTTTGGTGCGGGCGTGTGGGCCCTGCTTCGATTCA
>WNFT01006647.1_pt1 | contig 10193 bp, 6 predicted proteins | sample 5400191 | NCBI WGS metagenome assembly WNFT01 (sample SAMN13153359, study PRJNA577476) | soil metagenome | isolation source: 80 cm saprolite under Madrone tree | place: USA:California | collected 2016-06-14 | reverse complement strand
TCACCGTCATCTCATCCCAATCGTCCCATTTTCTCCCCTCAAAGGTGTGTAGTTGGTAAAGACGCTCGATTGCCGCCAGATGGAGGAGCAAGGCGCCGATCGAGTTTGCCTTCGGGTCATGCAAATAGTCGAGCTGCGTTACGGTGAGCCCTTGTACTGGCTGCAGAATCGTGTCGCGCATCCAGGTCAACATTGAAACCAGTGTGCCAATCTGCGGTGAGAAACCTTTGCGCGGGCCGATGATGTTCAATCCTTCGTTGACTACACCTCCCACTGCACCAGCGATAGAAGGCGACGACAAACCTCCGGCTCCAAGTCCGCAACCGAAGACTGCAGACGCTTTCAAGAAGCTGCGGCGACTTCTCGGCTTCATCTATCTGAATGGTCTGAAGAAATGCACGATTCAGTACGGCCTCACCATCTAACTAGATATAGATGGAATTTTTCCGCAATATTTTACGGAATTATTCCGCCTAATCCGTCTGCTTCCCTGGGGAGAGCCCAAAAAAAGCGGAGTCATGGACGAATTGTGCCGAATCGTTCGGCATTGGGAAGCGGAATGTCCCACGTTCGATTCACGGTTCGCGAATTTTCTTGAGACGCATGATCCTTAGGTGCTATGCCAACTAGCATGGCAGATGCGTCCACATCTCGCCGGTGGCAGGTGTTCATTGTCCTCGGACTTATCGCCTGCGTTGCGTCTTTTTCTTTTCTCATTGGGAGCGCCAAATTCGCAGCTGTCTCTGGTCTGGTAGCGATCAGCATCACGCTGTTGAATGCATTCCTTAGCCCGGCGACAGCGAAAAAAGGCGAGAACTGGTTCGTGGGTGCCATGAAGCGAACACTCGTTGTGGGGCGTTACGCGAAAGTCGTGTGCGTTGGATTGTGGATCGTTGCGTTTATCAATGTGGCCGTGCTTGCGAGGGCTGCGTATGAGAAGAAATACAGGGTCGACATCGAGGGTATCGTAATCGATAAATTGCGCGGAACACCGGTCGAAACGGCACTCGTAACTCTGAAGCTGGCCGATGGCGCCATTCTTTCTTCTGACGCGCCGGCCGGGCGATTCAAATTCGCAGCCGTCGATCGCCGCAAAGTCGCGCGAGGCCACGCTGATCTCGAAGCAGTTTGTGAGGGCGTACACGGCAAAGTACCGGTGGATTTATCGAGGGGTTCCGTCGAGGACGTGCGAATCGTTTTATCTGTGAGCGTGCCCCCAATTAAGCGAATGTTCTTTGTCCTTAAAGGCCACGCGGTCGACATTCTTGTTCGCGACAAAAAACTCCCCACGGAGCTGGAAGCAAAACTTGGTGGAAATATTTTTCTCGTCGACACGCCTGCTTTCCGCGAACTCATCGCTTTGATGGACAAGTTTTCGGAGCGCATGGAGGAAAATGATCGCTCGAGATTGGATTCCGACTATGACTACTCCGGAATGCTGGATGTCCAAGTGGAGCAACGTCAGGCCGCATTGCAAAAGATCGAGAAGGAGCAACTGAAGCGATTGACGAATGGTCGCGTGCTTGCGGCAGCGGGTGGGCAGTACAGCTCTACCTACAGAATGTTTGATTCGGCAAAGCTGCCAGCGACTTTTTTTGCGAATGGATCATGGTCGATTGAGTTGGCGGAAAGTTTTGTTGAAAATCAAGGCCCCCTGACCCGCGACGGCACGCGCTTGGAAATTCCGGTCGAGATGATGCAATTGAGTAAGTGCGCGACTAGAGCCGATTTTGATGCTCTGCGACGCACCCAATCAGGCGATGATCCCGAAATTCGCTTTGTTGAATATATTTCGCGTAACGGAATGCCGTCAAATTTTCTGCACCTGTCGGTGGGCGGCGAAAGCTGTGGCGGGGAGAGTCCCACTGTGCAGGTCCAGATGCCGAAGCTCCAATTAGGCGTCGTCGTGCTTGAAAACATCACGGACAAGTCAGTCGAGGTTGGGGAATTTCATTTCCGTGTGGCCGCGCCAGCCGCCGGACAGCCTTTGGTGCGCACCGCGCAGGAAAATGCGAAGCTCTTTGCTGGACTTAATTCCAAGTCCGAAGGCTGGTACAGCCCACGTGTGCTGAGGCCCGGTGAAAAACTGGCCGTGCCACTGGATCTTACGCTAAGTTTTTATTACAACGACTTAACGGATCTCGATGAAAACCAGAGACAAAAAGAGGGACTTCTACGCTCTCACAAATGCGCGGAAGGGTTAAGCGCCGATAAGCAGATTCAGACGATCGCGATAGTCTATAAAATGAATGCTAAACAGAGATCGCTAGGGAGCATGCCAAAGCAGAAATTCATCGAAGGCCTTCAGCGCGAGCCCCCGCGAATTGCGAAAGCCACCGAATTTGTTTACGGACCTTCGATTGCTCTTGATGCCCTTGATGTTAACGGCGCGCCGTATGCGATCGAGCCTTTCAATCCCGCCTATGTCTCCTATTTCAGCGGGCTCGAGATAGGCTCATGTCCATTCGTTTTATTGCCGCAGCGATGCGGATGACAAATGGCTCAGGCAAGGAAGTATCCTTAGGGGACATAAATCGAAGGCTCTGGAGGGAATCGGAGAACTGACCGTTCATGGTTTCGATGGAGTGCTCAGAGTCAGTGAGGAGGAGGCGGAAATTTCGTACATCGACGAGTTCATTGTGCATGCGAGGTCCGTCACAGGGGAGAACGTTACAATCCCGCCGACCGATGAGAGGCTTGCTCATAAGGATGGTCGCTACGTTGTCCTGAAGAAAGGCGAATCGATAGACATCAACTTCACTATTCCAAGCGGAGTTCCGACTGATCAAGTGCGGGTCAGCGCGTCGGGATATTTTGAACCGACATCGCCTATGCCCGGTCGATAAACCCAACTTTTGACCCGCAAAAGTTGGTGCGCAATCGGAGCGCCCAATCATATATAACCCACCAGGCGCGGGCCGGCTTTGGGGTGCTCGCTCTAATCGCCTAAGGCTAAGCATTCCCTGGCGAGCCGCAGCCGGGCTGGCGCGGGGCTGGCTGGTGCGCGTGCCGACGCGAGCCTATTCGCCATTGGTAAGTTGCTGCGGTTCAGGCGTCGCGCTGCGCGCTTCGCTGTTCTCCTCGATTGGCGCAGTCAACAGCCATTCCCTGTTGATTCGCATGAGTTCGTGGCGTTGTTCCTCGGTCAACACGAACACATCGCCGCGAGTGCCAATGTTCACGTTCGTTCCAGGGCTCTTGAAGCGTTCAGGCATATAGGCGCGCAGGAACTCGACTCGCAACCGTGAATCGAACTTCCGCACATGGCCGACTTGGATGCCTTGCCAATAGATCGGCTCAAGATCGCCCTCGACTACGCTCTTGAAACAAGCGTCGTGGATCAACTGGGTCGCGTGTTCCTCGGCCGCTGTGCATTGTTTCTCGAAATCCGGATCGTTTCGCCTGTGATACCAAACCACCTGCGGCGATACCTTCGCGCCACGAGCCGCTAACGGCGTGGACCGGGACAGCGAGAGCAGCGCAAGAAATCGCGGACGCCATTCGAGGGCATAACGCGCGCGCGCGCGATGGACGGAATCAAACGACTTCAACCACGGCGTTTCTAAAAACCACTTGCGCTCGAACTCCTCGCCGAATTTCCGGGCGAGTTTTGCAGCCTTGTGATGTGCTCTGATTAGCGCCTGTGGGTCCCTGGCGTCCGCTGACGCCAAGTATTGGCTAACAGGTCCCAGCTCGGCGGGAGCGCAGGCCGGTGCCGGTTCAATCTGGGCGCGATCAACGTGACGAAATTTGACTGTATACACGGTGTCGCAGGCCAAGCAGCACGCTCTTACTCCCTCTTTGGTGCGGAGGAGCTCGGCTCTGTATGAGAAACATTTCGGACACTGGACAATGCTGCCTCGGGACCCGCGTGACTCCTCGGCTTGGCCGTTTTTCATGGAGTCAGAATACCAAAAGTGTCCAAGAAGTGTCCAAGCAAAAATTCAAGCGATTGATAGGTTTTAGGCGGTTGATCGTATAAGCCACTTGTTTTGCGAGGCTTATATAAAGCGTGCCTGGAGGGATTCGAACCCCCAACCTTCTGATCCGAAGTCAGAAGCTCTATCCGGTTGAGCTACAGGCACAACTTTGCAAATCCCAAATCCCAACTTCCAAATCCCAAAGGTCAAAGTAGCGAGTTTGGAGCCTGGGATTTGGGATTTGGAATTTGCGAAGCCGGGTGGCCGACGGGACTCGAACCCGCAACAACCAGAACCACAATCTGGGGCTCTACCATTGAGCTACGGCCACCATCACTCGCACGGAAACAAGATTTTAAAATTCGAATCTCTTTTTGCAAACAAATGACTCGACTTTCCTCGGTCTCTCCAGTAATTCTCGCCGCCGGTGGAACAAAAGTCTGCCCGCAGTCGGCTTACGATGGCGCTTCGCTACAGCATAAAGCGAGCCGGTGCGGGTTTGATCGTGCTGCTCTTTTTCCTGCGGGCTGCCGCCGTCATAGCGCAGGGAGACGATCCGAGCGAAATTTTTCTGAAAGCGTATCTGTCCGCGCAACAGGGCGAAAAGCTTGAACGTGAAAACCGATTTAAGACGGCTTTGGCTAAATATCGATTCGCTGGAAGCCTGATCGAGACATTGCGCAGATCACATTCCGAGTGGCAGCCAGCAATCGTGGAATATCGCGGCCGTAAAATCAGCGAAGGGATCTTGCGAATTCAGGAGAGGACAACGAGGCAAAATGCGTTAAGCGCCAGCTCAAGTCCTTTGCCCGAAGTTGTCCCCGCACTGCCTGAGAGTAACGCATGGTCCGAGCCAGGGCCCGAAGTAGTGGCTCCGCAATTGGGCGAAACTATCGCCCAGACGTCGAGCGATGCTGCGACCAAAGGGGCGACAAAAAAACTGCACGACAACGTCGATCAATTGCAAGTGGCACTCGGCAAAGCGCGCACTGAGCTCGAAACCGCGCGAAAAGAAAAGGAAACCGTCAACACAAGCCTCAACGAAACAAATTCCAAACTTAAGAGAGCAGAAGACGACCTCGAAAAAGCGAGGAAATCAGAACACCAGACGCGTGACGAACTTGTAAAAGCTCAGGAATCGTTAAGAGCGTCCCGGGAATCGCAGGAGAGCAGCATTAGCGAGCAACAGCAGTTGCGCGCCGAGGTTGCCCATTTGAAAGATGCACTTGCCGCCGCCGATGAGTCGCGTCTGACAGCAGAAAAGCAAAGGGACGATGCTCAGGCGAAATTCGCCGACATAAACAAGCAAATCGCCGCGCTTGAGCACCAGCGCGATGAAGCGCTCGCGCAATTGCAAGTCGCGAAGGAAACCGAACAGGGTGTGCGGTTGCTCGTGGCCGAGAAGGACGCTTTACAACAGAAACTGGCAAAGGCGGAGGAAAAGGTCCGAACTCTGAGCGAGAGCGGCCCGACGAACGCTGGGAAATTTGCCGAGATGAATCAGCAACTGGCAGAACTGCAAAAGCAGCTGTCCGAGGCTCAGAAAAGAAATGATTATTTGATAGCGAGAGCTGCCGAGCTTGACGTTCAGTTAGACGACGCAAGCACGCAGCTTCAGGCCGCGAAGCTGGCTGGCGCAAACAGCGAGGAGTCCGCCCAGCTCGCGAAAGAAAACGAACTCCTGCGAAACATTGTCGTGCGCGAGCGCCAGGAAGAAGCGCGTCGGGACGAGACAAGGAACCTGGTGTTGGCGGAGCTGGGTAGATTAAGAATCAGATCAGAGACGCTGAACAGGCAGATCGAATTCCTGGCGCAGCCGGTTACAAAACTTAGCAGTGAAGAGCTCTCTTTGCTGCGCCAGCCCGTAATTTCAGTTTCAGATCAGCGGGCCGGCTTATTTAAAGCGAGCTTTGTGTTTGAAAAAAAAGCGGACCTGAATTCGATCAGCACTACAAAAGCGGTGCCAAACGCAAGTTCGGGCGGCGAAAGGGACGGGAAAATCAATAGGCCGGATCCGTCCAAAACCGATGCACCACCGAAAATCCAGGCTCTCGTCCGCGCGGCCCGCAAGAACGTTCAGCAGGGGAACTATAAGGCGGCAGAAAAGCAATATCAGCAAATTCTGGGGGCAGACCCAAACAACCTTGACGCACTTTCCAACCTTGGTGCGGTTTATGTTCGCAGCGGCAACTTGCGGTCCGCGGAGTCGACGCTGAAAAAAGCCGTGGATATTGCGCCCGACAATGACTTTCTGCGCACCACGCTGGGAATTGTTCAATATCGGCAATCAAAATTCGACGACGCGATCGCGGAGCTAACGAAGGCGGTCGCGATCAATCCAAACAGCGCTACTGCTCACAATTATTTGGGTATCGCCGCCAGCCAGAAAGGGCGACAGAAAGAGGCAGAAAAGGAGATCCTTCAGGCTATCGCCAACAATCCGGACGATGCCGATGCGCATTTTAATCTGGCGGTCATTCTCATCACGACGCAGCCTAGCTCGAAAGAACTGGCCAGAGAGCATTATGCCCGGGCGACTGCGCTCGGCATACAACCGAGCCCGTCCCTCGAAAAATTACTGCAGTGACCCCGATCGCAGCTCGAACTACTCGATCCAAAACCGGCTCCAACACTCTTCGTGCGCTTTCTCCGAGCTCTCCTTATTGCGCTTTTCACGGCGTTCGTCGGCTGTCTTCTTGCATTTTTTGTCGGCGATTATTTAACGAGGCTCGCGCATGTGCCCGAAATGGAGGGCCAACGCGGCATGACGGTCGTCTTTCTGTGCGCGCCTCTTGGAATCCTGGCCGGTTTAGTCATTGGAATCATTTCAGCCGTCCTGGTTCGTCGGCAAGGACTTGCTGGATTCGTCATTGCACAAGGTTGGTCGCTTCTGATTGTCTGCGGCCTCGCCGGTTTGCTGGTCGGGGTTCCGTATGTGCTATCAGACAAACCTCCACGGATCGATGGCAAGCAACTCGAATTGCAATTCGAGCTTCGCGCGCCGCCAACATTTCAAATTCCAGACCAGCCCAATGGTTACAGCATTCAAGTCAGCCTTTACACCGACAATCAGCAAAGTCGTTTTGCTTTCATCGATTGGAGCGCGATTACAAAAAATGCCGAACACATCACCATTCCGGGAAACGTCTCGTTACTGACACACAGCAAGACCAGATCGCTTCTTGCCTCGATCGGTAATGAACCAGCCGCCTCGCAGTTCATTGAATTGAAAATTCCACCTGCGCCAACAAAGCAGGACGAAACTTGGTCCGAATGGATTTTCGCCACGCAACGTGCCGACCTCAGTCCTGTTCCGGAGCCTGAACGATTTGCTGCGCGATATCGCGTTCGCACGGCTGATTGATTCTACAGCGACTGCTCCGAACGTAGGATCATAACGTGCAACCATTTCTCACTGCTAACTGGCGTTACCTTGCGATGCTGAATTATGTCGTCGATCCTCGCCTGCTCGCGCCGTTAATTCCACCTGCTACAGAAATCGACTTTGAAAACGGTGAGACCTTCCTAAGCGTGGTCGGATTTCTCTTTCTCGACACGCGTCTTCTCGGTCTCTCCATCCCGCTGCACCGCGACTTCGAAGAAGTGAATTTGCGTTTCTATGTGAGGAGAAAATCGGCGGATACATGGCGGCGCGGTGTGGTTTTCGTCCGCGAGCTTGTCCCGCGACGTGCGGTCGCGCTCGTAGCGCGCGCATGTTACGGGGAAAATTATCTCGCCGTACCGATGAAACACGAAATCGACCATGTAGATTCAAATTTGAAAGTGGAATTTTCATGGCGCCGCGGCCGCAAATGGGAATCGCTTAAAATGAGGGCAACTGGAGAGCCGCAAGCAATTCCAGCGGGAACGCACGCCGAATTTATCACTGAACATTACTGGGGCTACACTTCTCTTCGCAGCGGCTGCGGCGAATATCGAGTCGAGCATCCCCGATGGAAAATTTGGAACGCAAGCGACTTCGAATTGAACGCAGACGTCGCAACTCTGTACGGCCAACAATTCGCTGAGGTATTGGATCAGCCACCCCGCTCCGCATTCATTGCTGACGGTTCGCCGATCATAATTCAAAGGCGCGGGATACTGTAGGGCGGCTGTGTCGGCCGCCGACCCGGAACGCATGGCGTCTCACCGAGACGCCCTACAATTATTTTCCAGCGAGTAATTGCCTGAGCACAAACGGGAGAATCCCGCCGTGCCGGTAATAATCGATCTCGATCGGTGTATCGATACGAAGCTTTACTGGGATGGGGCGCTTCCGGCGATTTTTGTCTTCGATTTCGAGTGTTATCGTTTCTGCGGGCTTAATTGCTTCTGACAATCCAGTGATCGAAAAGACTTCCGAGCCATCGAGCCCTAGCGACTGCGGTGTTGTTGCCTCCGGAAACTGCAACGGTAACACGCCCATGCCGATAAGATTTGATCGATGAATCCGTTCGAAACTCGCGGCGACCACTACCTTCACACCTAGCAGACGCGTTCCCTTCGCCGCCCAATCGCGCGATGAGCCGCTGCCGTACTCGTGCCCCGCAAAAATCACTAGCGGAGTCTTAGTCTCAGCGTATTTCATTGCGGCATCGAAGATCGACATCTGCTCGCCCTCGCCATTCGCGAAATACTTTGTCACGCCTCCTTCCGTTCCGGGCACCATTAAATTCTTTATCCGCACGTTTGCGAACGTCCCGCGCGTCATCACAAGATCATTGCCGCGTCGGCTGCCGTAGCTGTTAAAATCTCGCGGCTGAATTCCGCGCGACATTAAATATTTTCCAGCTGGCGAAGTCTCTTTGATTGCTCCCGCAGGCGAAATGTGATCGGTCGTTACCGAGTCGCCAAAAATGCCAAGCGCGCGTGCGCCGCGAATTTCCTCGATGTGGCCGGCCTCCATGGAAAAATTTTGGAAAAACGGCGGCTCATGAATGTAATCGCTCTTCTCGTCCCACTGATAAACGTCGCCGGTACTCGCTGGAATCTCGTTCCACTTCGGATTTTGATCTGCAAAGTCGCGATAAAATTTGCGAAATGTTTCTGGCGCGAGGGCTGATTGCATCGTGTGTCGGATTTCGCTGAGAGTGGGCCAAAGATCGCGGAGGAAAGTTTCTTTGCCCTCCTTGTCCTTGCCGAGCGGATCGCGGGAAAGATCGATGTGAACTCGGCCGGCCAGGGCGAAAGCGACAACCAGCGGCGGCGACATCAGAAAATTCGCTTTGATATGTTGATGCACGCGCGCTTCGAAGTTTCGGTTTCCCGAAAGAACCGAGGCAGCGACCAGATCGAATTCGTGGATTGCTTTCTCAATGTTCGGATGCAGCGGCCCGGAGTTGCCAATGCAAGTCGTACAACCGTAGCCGACAAGATTAAATCCTAGTTGATCGAGATATCTTTGGAGTCCGGTTTTCTCCAAGTAATCGGAAACAACGCGCGAGCCAGGCGCCAGCGAAGTCTTCACCGCGGGATCAACGTGCAAACCGCGCTCGACGGCTTTTTTTGCGAGTAAGCCGGCCGCAATCATTACGCTCGGGTTGCTCGTGTTTGTGCAACTCGTGATCGCGGCGATCAGGACGCTACCGTGGCCAATGTGAGTGCGTCCTCGGGCAAATACCTCCCTCGACTCCGCCTCAATTTCGCCGCCCGGATCAGGAGTTGGCCGGTTCGCAACCATCTCGATCTTGTTGAGTTCGTCCCCCGGATTAATGCCCTGGTCTTCCTTTTTGTCGGTTGAAAACATCTCCCCGTTGCGTGGCGCGCTGCCGTTCAATTCCACAACGTGTTTTTCGCGAAGATCGACATCCTCTTTCCCGTATCCGCCGTCCCGCACCGGTTTCTGCAGCAACTCGCGAAACGTCTTGCCAAGCTCGGGCAAATTGATCCGGTCCTGCGGTCTTTTCGGTCCGGCGACACTCGGCTGCACGTCTGCCAAATCCAGATCCAAATCGACGCTGTAATCGATTTCGCCCCTAAGCGGCATGCCGAACATTTTTTGGGTTCTAAAATAATTTTCGAACGCCAGACATTGTTCCTCGCTGCGTCCCGTAGCCCGTAAGTAATCCACCGACTCCTGATCAATTGGAAAATATCCCATCGTCGCACCGTACTCCGGCGACATGTTTCCAATCGTGGCGCGATCAGGCACCGGCAGCGACGCCGCGCCTTCGCCATAAAACTCGACAAATTTGCCGACGACCTTTTGCGCGCGCAGCAGTTGTGTGATGTGCAGGACGAGATCGGTCGCGGTAACGCCTTCGCGTAACTGGC
>WNFT01023452.1_pt1 | contig 10194 bp, 10 predicted proteins | sample 5400191 | NCBI WGS metagenome assembly WNFT01 (sample SAMN13153359, study PRJNA577476) | soil metagenome | isolation source: 80 cm saprolite under Madrone tree | place: USA:California | collected 2016-06-14 | reverse complement strand
GCTCCTTGAGCGGATTGATGTTGAGCGGATTGAGATCGTAGGGCGACATGTAGCGCGACAGCGCGCCGAACCAGGCCTGCACCGGCGAGCCCTCCATCGGCAGAAAGGAGAACAACCGCTCGACCACCGCGCGCTGCAGCGGCGGAAGGTCGCCGCCCAGGCTCGCGGCGCGCCAGAATTCGGCCAGGCGCTTCTTGGCTTCCTCCGGTCCGCCGCGCGCGAGCCCGTCCGCCAGCATCACCGCGTTGACGGCACCCGCCGAGGCGCCCGAAATGCCCTCGACCTGAAGGCGGCCGTCGTCGAGGATCTGGTCGAGCACGCCCCACGTGAAGGCGCCATGCGCGCCGCCGCCCTGGAGCGCCAGATTGATGGTCTTGACGCTCGTCGTTTCCGGCCGAGCCCTCGTGAAGGTCCGTTTCGTTCGAATTTCATCCGGATGCACGGTCATACCAACCTCCTGCAGCGCGCGATCCACTGCCGTCGACGGCGCAGAATCGATATTCGACCGGACGACCAAATTTGCGCCGTTCATCGATCCGCTGACGTCGTGCGGAACAGTCGAGCAAAATCCTCGAGCTCGGGGGCGGCGAGGTCGGAGACCGCCCAATACGCAACCCCGTCCTCGGTCCAGTGCACCAGGTTGAAACCGTCGACCGCGTGCGGGACCCCTGCCAGTTGCAGTCGACCTGCGAGGCGCACCGCCGTGAGGCTGATGATGTGCTGCTGATACCGATAGACGAGGGTCGGCACCGGCGTCCGATCAACCACGTCGAGCCGGCCGCCGACCAGAATGAAGCCTTGCCCGGCGAGGTCGACCACGCGCGGCGAATCCGGAATCCGTCCATTGAACCATGGCTTCACGGTGTGGCGATCGGACGAAGCGACGTCGATCGGATGCGGCGCCATCAGTGCGCGGATGTGACCGGCAACGACCGCCTCCGCCACCCGATCCGCCGGCTGCGGTCCGAGCGCGAGAAAGGTCGAGCCGCTCGAGACCATGGCGGTGATTGCGATCGAGGCGGCAAGAGCGCGCCAGGACGGCTGCATGCGCGGGCGCCGCAGATCGATCGACGCCTCGATGCGGACGCGCAGACCGGGCGGCGCCGATTCGCGCGGCAGTTGCTCGTGGATGAGCCGCTGCAAAGCCTCGACCTGGTCGCGCTCGGCCGCGAGCGCCGGCTCGGCTGCCATGCGTTGCTCGATCCCGAGCCCATTTGCAGGATCGAGTTCGCGGTCGAGATACGCATGGATCAGCAGCGTCGGATCTTCCTGAACCATCGAGCGCATCATGGCGCCCTCCTTCCAATGTTGGCGATAAGCCGGCGGCGAGCGCGCGCAAGGCGCGACATCACGGTGCCGATCGGCACGTCGGTCACCTCGGCGATCTCGCGGTAATCGAGGCCTTGAACGTCGCGCAGCACCAGCGTCTCCCGGAACGGCGCCGGCAGCGCCGCAATCGCCGCCTCGAGACGCGCGCGGTCGGTCTTGGCGATCAGCGCGGTCTCCGGCGTCTCGGCATTGGGGTCGCCGGGGATCGCCTGCGCGCTTTCCACCTCTTCGAGGTCGTCGACCACGACAAGCGCCGCCGGACGGTTCTTGCCGAGCCACGTAAAGGCGGTATGGCGCACGATGCTCAGGACCCAAGCCCTTGCGCTACCGCCGGCGAATCCGCCGATTCCACGGAACGCGCGTAGGCACGCCTCCTGCACCACGTCCTCGGCGTCGGCGCGATTGCGGGTGAACGATCGCGCCAGCGCGTAGGCATCGTCGAGATGCGGGAGCACCACGGCCGCGAAGCGCGTCTTGTCGTCCTCGCCGCTCGTCCTCGCCGCGTGACCGTTCTGCCGGCCGGTAGGGCGAATCGTTCCTCGCCGCTGACCGCCGAACCCTAGCCCCATGTTGAAATAAGGTCGGAAGACAGAAGAATTCGCAGCATTCATTTAGTGTATCTCCTGAAGCGAAGATCCCGCACGAGGCCGTGAGGAACGCGTGAGCCCTTCTGCAAGGAGCGTTACTGCTCTCCTGAGGGAGACCGAACCGACTTGTGATTTATTCCCGCCGCGCGCGGCGGTCGGTCATAACAGCCACGACAGATCGTGAGCTTTCTGGCGAGCTCTCGTCCCTACGAACGTATGGATCCGTACGGCGCAACCACGTTGCACCAACTATCGCAGGAGAACCAAAGGCGAGCGCTGCAGAACTGGAACGGCGGCTCCTAACATTGAAATTCCGGGCGATGAACCGAAACCCGGCCGATCGAAACCTTAGACCCGACTTGGACCGGTGCTGTTCGGCCGACTGTGGGAGTGGCTTGCCATCGCCGACGCGCTCGGCGAGCCGTTACCAGCCTTCGCTCGGGAATAAAGCTCTGCCGCGCCCGGTCTCCACCGTGTCGAGCGGACCATTCCGGACCATCCGCGCAGGAGAAACAGCAATGAGCGATTCCAGGAAAGACGACGGCGGCAGCGGCCTGAGCCGGCGAAAGGTGCTGGAGTGCATGACCTGGGCCGGAACCGGGGTGCTGTGGACGATTTCGGGCGGCGTGCCGCGCTCGCTCGGGATCATCGATGGGGCGCTGGCGGCCGAGCCGAGCAAGCTGACCTTCCTGCAGATCAGCGACAGCCACGTCGGCTTCGACAAGCCGGCCAATCCCAATGCGATCGGCACGCTCGGAGAGGCGATCGGCAAGATCAAAGCGCTGCCGGCAAAGCCTTCCTTCATGATTCACACCGGCGACATCACGCATCTCTCCAAACCGGCCGAGTTCGACGACGCCGATCGCGCCATCTCCCAGGCCGGGCTCGACGTGCATTACGTGCCAGGCGAGCACGATGTCATCGACGAGGAGGTGAAGCTCTATCGCGAGCGCTACGGCAAGAACGCCAAGGGCGCCGGCTGGTACAGTTTCGATGCGAACGGCGTTCATTTCGTCGGCCTGGTCAATGTGGTGAACCTCGAGGCAGGCAAGCTCGGCAATCTCGGCGAGGAGCAGCTCGCGTGGCTCAAAGACGATGTTGCCGGCCGTAGCGCAAGCACGCCGATCGTGGTCTTCGCCCACATCCCGCTGTGGACGGTTTACGAGCAATGGGGTTGGGGCACGGAGGACGGCGCCCGCGCCGTCTCCCTCTTGAAGAAGTTCGGCTCGGTGACCGTCCTCAACGGTCACATCCACCAAGTGATGCAGAAGGTCGAAGGCAATGTCGCCTTCCACACCGCGATGTCGACCGCGTTCCCGCAACCGGCGCCGGGCAGCGCGCCCTCACCCGGGCCGCTGAAAGTCCCGGACGACAAGCTGCGCTCGCTGCTCGGCATCACCGACGTGAGTTTCGTACGCGGGCAGCAGCGTCTCGCGGTGATCGACAAGCCGTTGCAGGGCTGAAGCCTCGAACGGGTGACACCATGCAAGTCGCGAGCTACGTCCCGCGTCGCCTCTCCCCTGGCGCCGCTTTCCTGGTCGCCGCCCTTGTGGCGGCAACCCTTCTTCCTTCGGGCGCCGCGCGCGCCGAGGACGCGATGGTCAAGATCGACGATTACAAGTTCGCGCCAGCGCGCCTGACGGTGAAGGCCGGAACCACGGTGACTTGGCGCAACGAGGACGACAGTCCCCACACCGTCGCCTCGTCGACGCGGGTGTTCAAATCGAAGGCGCTCGACACCGACGACGCCTTCTCATTCACCTTCACTGAACCGGGCACCTACGCGTATTTCTGCTCGCTGCACCCGCACATGACGGCGACGATCGTGGTCGAGCCGGCGACCCACGCGGTGAAGTGAAGGCTGCGAGGTGAATCCGCGGAGTTGCGGCTAAGTCGCCGAACAGGGAATCAAATTTGGCTCTCCGTTATGGGAGGAAGATCATGAAGAAGCTTGTGGTAGCCGCGGGCATCGTGGCCGGCCTTGCTTTCGGGGCGCCCGCCATGGCGCAGACGAAGCCGACAAAGCCGACGATCCCGATCATCGTGAAAGATACGACGTCGTCCTACTGGCAGATCGTGCTGGCTGGCGCGCGCAAGGCCGGTCAAGATCTCGGCGTCAGCGTTCCCGAGCTCGGTGCCCAATCCGAAGCCGACATCGACGGCCAAATCCGCATTCTCGAGGACGCCGTCGCGTCGAACCCGGCGGCGATCGTCATCGCACCCACGCAGGTTGCCGCGCTGGGCAAGCCGATCGATGAAGCTGCCAAGAGAGTCAAGATCATCGGCATCGATTCCGCCGCTGATTCCAAGGCCTTGACCTCGTCCCTGACAGCCGACAACGTGCAGACGGGCCGCATCGCCGCCGATGCTCTCGCCGAGGCGATCAAGAAGACATACGCCGATGCCGAAGGCGACGTGGCGCTCATCACCTCTTTGCCCGGCGTCGCCTCGCTCGATCAGCGCGCCAAGGGCTTCAAGGAGCAAATTGCTGCGAAATATGGGGCCTTGAATCTGGTCGCCGACGGCCAGGGGACGACTGGCTTCAACATCATGACGGACCTAGACGGGGGACAAGATCAATCTCGTCGGCTTCGGATCGGACGACAAGCTCATCAAATTCCTGCAGGACGGCACGATCGCCGCGCTCGTTGTGCAGGATCCGTTCCGTATGGGTTATGATGGCATCAAGACGGCGCTCGCTGCCTCGAAGGGCGAGCAAGTGCCGGCCAATGTCGATACCGGCGCCAACCTCATCACCAGGGCCAACATGAAGTCCGCGCGTTCACAGGAGCTCCTCAACCCGAAGATCAAGTGATCGCCGATCAATCATCCCCTTCCGATCGAGGTATTTGTCGAAGAGCCGGGCGTGTTGTTGCCAGCGTTGTTGCCAGCCAGATGAAATCCTTTGCCGGCCTCATCGAACAGGGAGAAGATGTCGGCCGCCCTGGTCGCATCCGCGACGACCGCGGTCGCGCTCCCACCCGTGGAATGGATATCGGCGACCACGGCGTCGAGGGCGTCCAATCCTTCGGATGCAAACCGCTTGCACAGTTGAGGCACCGAGTCCCCGGTCCCGTCCGACGCCGATGACGACTGCCTTTCGCATGATGCCTCCCTCGGCGGCGCTGCCGGTTACGCGAATCCAAATGACTGCATGCTCTTACGACCCTCGCATCGAGCTTGCACTATTTGATCCGGGCGCTGCTCCTCTCGATCTTTTCGAGGTAATCACCGACGTCCGGCGCGAAGGCTGGATGTGCGAGGAGCCGCTTGAAATGGCTCGCCGATCGAGGATAAGTGTCGGCGAATTCGTCGCCGAGCAGAAGAGAAAGCCCCGCCGCCTCGAGGATGGATCTGCGGGCGCGCTCGTTGTGAAACAGGCACAACTCGGCAACGAAGCAGATGTCTGCGAGCGTGACGTTGTCGCCGACCAGGAAGAAGCGTTGCGGCGCCAGCGCCTGCTCGATGCCGGATAGATAGGTTACGAAGGTCTCCTTCACGCGGGCGTGAAGGTCGCGCGAGACAGCTCCGTCGCGCAGGGCAAGCAAGTAAATCTGCCCGTCGCGCGCGAACACCAGGCTGGCGTCCAGAAAACCATCAATCCGAGATGTCTCGTAGGCATCGCGGCCATAGATTGGAAAGCGCTCCTCCCCCAGCCGGGCCACGGCTCGCATGATGCTGTTCGACTCGAAAATGCCGGTGTGGCCATCCGGGCTGAATGCGGCCGGAACGGTGCCGAAGGGCTGCGCCTGGAGAAATGCGGCGGTCTTGTAGAGCTTGCGATTGGTGAATCCGATGCGGCCGGTGCGTTCCGCTGTGGCCAACACGTCGAGCGGCACATCGGCGATCGGCCGGGCGTCGAAATCCCAGAGCCATTGCGACAGCTCGGCGGGCGAAGCGCCGCGCACCTCGACATCGACGCCGCACAGCCGGGCCGCGATGGTCGCCTTCCAGATGCGGGGATTGGGCAAATACGAGAAGATGCGCAGGTCGGCCATGGCCCGGCTCACCAGGCCTCGCCGTACGGGCGCAGCTCGACGTTGAACGACCAGGCACTCCGATCCTGCCGGGTCAAATGCCAGGCCTCGTCGGCGATGGCGGCTGGCTTGATGAAGAACTCATCGGGCTTGTCGTTGAAGCGCTCACGCGTCCAGGGCACATCGATCACCGCATCGATGATGATGTAGGCGACGTGCACGCCCTTGGGCCCGAGCTCGCGTGCCATCGCTTCGGCGAGGATGCGTTGCGCGGCCTTCGTCGGCGCGAAGCCCGCAAAGAAGGGTTTGCCGCGTAGGGCCGACGTGTTGCCGGTGACAATGATATTGCCGCTGCCGGCACGCATCATGGCGGGCGCGAAGCGACGCGCCAGATAGAGCAGCCCCATCGTGTTGATTTGAAAATTGCGGTTCAGCACTGCGGGCTCGATCTCGAGGAATGAGCCGAAGGCGCCGCCCACCGCGTTGTGCACCAAGGTGGCCGGCGCGCCGAGTTCGCGTTCGATACGATCGGCCGTCGCCTCGACCTGCGCCGCATCGGATACGTCGCATGCATAGGCCTTGGTTCCGGGAAGCTCGCGCTCCAGTTCGGCGAGGCGCCGGGCGTTTCGCGCCATCATGGCGACGCGGTGGCCACCGGCGGCAAAGCGCCGCGCCAGCGCCGAGCCCGTGCCGGGACCGACGCCCGAAACGACGCAGACGAGTTCTGTCATGATGCGCTCCTCAGGCTGCGGCTCATAGCGCTTCGGCCACGAAGTCGAGCCGGTCATTGCCGAAAAACATCAGTTCGCCGACGAAGGAGGTCGGCGAGCCGAAAACGCCGCGTACCGCCATCTGCTTGGTAGCTTGTTGACATATATTTCTTCTTGCTCTTGCATTCGACCGTTGTTGGCCGGTTCCCCACCATCTGCATGAGCTCCAGGAAGCGGAACGGGATGTAAGCCACCATAGCACGCTAAGACAGCGTAGGGCCTAGTTACGACCCTGAATTCTGCGGCAGGGACATTATTCCTCGCCGAGACGCCGTCAAATGCGTGACGCACGCCGAACCTGACGCCGGCGGGGAACCGGGTTCGGTCTCCCAAAGGAAAACTGTGGTCTGGGCCGGTAGTCGATGACGATAGGAACTTGCTCTTCCACACCACTTCGCCGATCGTCCGCACCGGGCCGCCATCCTCCGGATTTGCGGCAAATCGTATAAGGATAACATGGAAACCCAAAGGAGCCGCACCATGAGTGATCCCGCAATCATCCTCCACGGCACCGAGCTGTCCGGTCACGCCCATCGGGTCGTGCTGCTGCTGCGGATGCTCGGCCTGCCCTATCGCTTCGTTCCGGCACCTGTCGAGGTGAGGCGCTCAGCTGCTTTCCTCAAACTCAATCCGCTTGGCCAGATCCCCGTTCTGCAGGATGGCGCGCTCGTGCTCGCCGACAGCAACGCGATCATGGTCTATCTTGTGAAGCGCTACGCCCCGGGCAGCTCTTGGCTGCCCGAGGAGCCTGCCGCGGCCTCCCATGTGCAGCGCTGGCTGTCGATTGCGGCGGGCGAAGTGATGTACGGCCCGGCCACGGCACGCGCGGTCATGCAATGGGGCCGGCCGGGCGATCGCAGCCGGGCCGCGGAAATCGCGGGCCGACTACTGGACTTCATGGACGCGCATCTCGCCGACCGTACCTATCTCGCGGCCGACTACCCGACAATCGCCGATCTCGCCTGCTACTCCTATGTCGCTCACGCGCCTGAGGGCGGTATCATGCTCGATCCCTATCCCTCGGTTCGCGCGTGGCTCCGGCGAATCGAGGCATTAGCCAAGTTCCAGGCGATGCCGGCCTCTCCCATTCCTCAACCGGGCTGACCTTCTCTGCGAACCGGTCTCTGTCCCATGTCGAACCGGTCTCCGGCACTCCGAAACGGAAATAGGAAAATGGCGAGCAGACCTGCGCCGCAAACCCACGGATCCAGGACCGAAAATCTGGAAAATGGCGAGCAGAGACTCGGGCGCGCCAGCCTAACCCGCCGGAATGTGAGCGAATCGCACACCGGAAATCACGGTGGGCATTGTCAGGCGCGGCCGTCGAACGGGTCGGCCCATATGGGTTCGGTCCAGGCGTGAAGGCGCCAACCGCGCACAGCTCACTTGCGAAGAGCGCTGAGTATGGCCACAATGCGCGGAGACGGGAGTAAACATAGGATGGCGCCTTTGCGCGTTGAGAGACTCCGGAATCGCATGATCAATGACGTTGCTCGATCAACGGCCCGGGTCGATAGCATCACCGTCGCCCGGCACGACTGGTCGCGCGAGCAAGTCCGCACGCTGTTCAATCTCCCGTTCCCCCATCTGATCTTCGAGGCGCAATACATCCATCGCGCGCACTTTGATCCCCGCGAGGTGCAGATCTCGACGCTGTTGTCGATCAAAACTGGGGGGTGTCCCGAGGATTGTGCCTATTGCCCGCAGAGTGCACATTACGAGACCGGCGTCCAAGCCGAGAAGCTGATGAATCTCGAGGCCGTCCTCGGAGAGGCAAAGGTCGCCAAGATGTCGGGCGCCTCGCGTTTCTGCATGGGCGCGGCGTGGCGGGCGCCCAAGGACCGCGATCTCGATTTGGTTTGTGCCATGGTGAAAGGAGTCAAAGCGCTTGGGCTCGAGACGTGCGTGACGCTCGGCATGCTCACGGATGGCCAAGCCCAGCGCCTCAAAGCGGCGGGTCTCGATTTCTACAACCACAACCTCGACACCTCGCCGGAATACTACGGTGACATCATCACGACGCGAACTTACCAGGATCGCCTGGAGACACTCCAGCGCGTGCGCGACGCCGGCATCCATGTATGCTGCGGCGGTATTGTCGGCATGGGAGAGACACGCGAGGACCCCATCGGTATGATCGCGACACTAGCCAGCCTGCCGGTCCATCCCGAGAGCGTGCCTATTAACATGCTGGTACGGGTTGAGGGCACGCCGCTCTCGAAGACGGAGGACCTCGATCCGCTGGAGTTCGTACGCACGATTGCGGCCGCACGCATCACCATGCCGGAATCGGTGGTGCGGTTGTCGGCAGGACGCGAGGATATGAGCGACGAAAGCCAGGCGCTATGTCTGCTCGCAGGAGCAAATTCCATATTCTACGGCCCGAAGCTTCTCACCACGACCAACCCGGGCCGCGACCACGACATGAAACTGCTCGATCGTCTCGGCATGGTTCCGATGTTGTGCTGAGCGTCAGTTGGGGCCTCAGAAAGCTCCTCTGTCCATAGTGCCCGCAATGACGCTGAGCAAAGTCGGAAGCCGCTTCTCCGATTGCGACAGCGCCGATGCGTCATCCGATGGGTGGGGCCGAGGATGCGTGGCGCCGGAATCTGTAGTGGACATCGGCATATTCCTTTGGCCCTCAAGACTTCGCCTGCGTCGCTCTCTCGCTGAGGCGATCGATGGCCATCTTCGGAACGATGAGGCCGAAGCCCATCGCCAAAATGATAATGATGGCGGTCATGCCGTCGGCGATTGTCGCGCTCATGAGCTCCAACGTCGTATGCGAGCCGTCGGCAAGTTGCAGAAGGCCGCTGGCCATCCTGAATAGGAAGGCGCCCGGAATCATCGACACCACGGAGGCGAAGCCGATGGCCGCAAACGGCATGTGCCAACGGCGCGCGACTGGCGTGAGGATCAGCCCGACCATCAGACAGGCGACCAAGGCGCCGGTCGCGGCGCTGGAACCAAGCACGGTGAGCGCCCCCCACCTCAGAGCATGAGCCAGCATGCCGACCGCCACCGGCCAAGGCAGCATATGCAGCGGCGTGGAGAAGAAGACGCTGTAGGAGGCGACGGCGACGCCGGCGGCGATTATATCTTGCCACAGGGGCACGGCCCTGCCGGCCTCGTCTACCGGTAAGGAGACGCCGAGAAGGGCGAGTCCAAGCAGCAGTCCCGTCGAGATCGCCACAATCACGAGCCCCGCATAGATCAGGCGGGCGGCGCCGAGATGCACGCGGCCCTCGATGAGGTCCAACGCGCCATTGAGCACATGCGGCCCCGGCACCAGGACCATACATGGGCAGACCGCGACCAGGCGCAGTGACGAACTCAGCTGGTACCGAACCGCCAGCGCGCCGATAACGCCAGCGAGCAACGCCGCGCAGAATGGTTGCAGAAAGACGTTTGCGCTATACTGCGCCAAGCTGCGGCGCAGTATGGCACCGGCCGCCGCGCTAACGAATATGAGCGCCGCGGCGGTTAGATGTTGGACACCGAAGATCACTGCTAACGCCACGGCACCCGCCG
>WNFT01010550.1_pt1 | contig 10194 bp, 6 predicted proteins | sample 5400191 | NCBI WGS metagenome assembly WNFT01 (sample SAMN13153359, study PRJNA577476) | soil metagenome | isolation source: 80 cm saprolite under Madrone tree | place: USA:California | collected 2016-06-14 | reverse complement strand
CAGCCGAACGCCCCAGCCGCCATCGCCTCGTGCACCAGAGCCTGCATCTGACCGGTTTCTGCCTCGGTCGCATGCACCCGCTCGCGCGAATCGTCGATGCCCATCACGTAGAGCCGCAGCGGGTTGAACGGCACCAAGGCGCCGACATTGACGCCCAAGGGATGCTTGGCCAGGCTGTCCATCCACTGGGGAAAGGTCTCCCAGTCCCAGCGCAGACCCTGTTCCATCGTGCTGAGCGGAATTGCCTCGATGCGAGTGAGGAGGCGCATCGCGGCTTCTTGATCCTTCGGTTTGCACGGAGCAAAGCCGAAGCCGCACTGCCCGATGGCCACCGAGGTCACGCCGTGCCACCCCGACATGGTGGCGTAGGGATCCCAGTTCAGCTGCAAGTCATAATGGTTGTGCAGGTCAATGGCCCCGGGGGCGACGATACATCCGGTAGCGTCCACCTCTTTATTTGCCGTTGCCTTGATGCGGCCGCTGATCATAGCGATCTTTCCTTGCTTGATCGCTATATCGCCGCGGTAGGCGGGTATTCCCCCCGTCCCATCCACAATCGTGCCATTCCGGATTATCAGATCATACTCGGCCCTGTTCTCTTCCTCCTGGACGGGGTGAGGGATAGTCGATGACGACAACGAACGTTCGCCGACATGCGACAGTTTAGCGCTACCTCCCAAGGGGGTCAATCACCCATCCGCCACGCTTGACCTGAATATATTCCTTATTATCAATATGTTAAGGTGACACACGTCTGCCACCCGCCTCAGCGGTCGGTGCCGCCGGCCGACGCATCGAGGAGCGATCACAAGCTCGATCCTCCTCCTGTTCTGGCTCATCGTTCCCTCTGACATGCGTCATTTGGCGCGCGTGCGAGTCACCCCCGACTTTATGGTCGATCAGATCAGATGTGCCCGGCATCGATTCTTGCCGCCCGAGATAGTCAGCGCAAACTGGTGCGAATTACGGGAATTGGCACAGAGGCGTCACCGGCCACACAAATCGGGACTGCCCAGAATCCACCCTGAGCTGCCGATCCCCAGCGCATCGGGATCGGCCGCCGCGCCGACCTAAAGATAACATTCACAGCGCTAACGACTTAAGTCCCGCCGTCGCAGCGCTAGACCGCGATGCTTTCGGGGCGCTATCGAGCGGCGGGCAACCAGGAATGTCGGAAGGCCGACACAGAAATCATTTCTGTCATCGATCTCGGCCCCTACTTGGCCGGCACCCCGGGCGCGATTGACGGCACCGCTGGAGAGCTTCGGTTTGCGCTGACCGAAATCGGCTTCTATTTCATCGTCAATCACGGCGTCCCTTCAGGGCAGATACGCGAAGTCTTTCGCCAAGTCGCGCGTTTCCACGTACAAGCGCTCGAAAAGAAGCTGGAGATCAAGCTCGACAAGCACAATGTCGGGTACCTGCCAATGAAGGGCGACACGCTCCGTACTTCGACTGTCGAGACCGTCACCAAGCCAAATCTCAATGAGGCCCTGTTTGTGGCACGAGACCTGCCAAACGACCATCCGGATGTGGTCGCCGATCGCCGCTTCCGCAGCGCCAACCGCTGGCCGTCCGATTTGCCGGGGTTTCGTGAGGTCATTGTCGACTATTGCAACACGATGGAGCGGCTGGTGCAGAAGCTAGTGCGGCTCTACGCCCGCGCACTGGACCTGCCGGCGGAATATTTCGACGGCCCATTCAAGGAGCCGCAGTACAAATTACGGATGACGCACTATCCGCACCAGGCCGGCCCGCCGCAGGACGAGTTCGGGATCGCCCCGCACACGGATACCGGTTTCCTCACTCTGCTTGCCCCCAAACGAGGTGCCGGGTCTCTCGATCCGTACGCAAAGCGGCAAATGATCGACGCGCCGGCCATTCCTGACGCTTATGTGGTGAACGGAGGCCAGTTGCTGCAGCGCTGGACCAACGATTCTGCGACAGCAATATCGACTGGCCGGTCGCCGCCGTGCCGACCCGCGTCGGGCCAGACAGGCCGCCGAAGTACCCCACGACCTACTACACAGACTACATGACCTGGTATCAGAACCGGAGCTACAATGTGTTCGGCACTGAGATCAAGGATGCCGCAAAATAATACTATTCCTATGCCATGCCCGGGATCGGCGACCGGGGACGGCAAAACGAGGCAATCGGACAGTATCTCAGCCCGTCGGGCCTCGGCCGCCAAGAGGGTACGACGCAGGGAGGACACGATGACGACATCCGAAATCTCCATTTCGCGTCTGTCCGATGCCGAGCACCGCGTGCAACTTCGCCGCGCCGTCGTCGCGAGCACCGTCGGGACGATCATCGAGGCCTACGATTTTTTGCTCTACGTTCAAGTCGCGCCGCTCGTCTTCGCCAAGCTCTACTTCCCGTCCTCCGATCCGCTGGTCGGAACGCTGCAGGCCTTCGGCATTTACGCCGTCGGTTTCGTCTCCCGGCCGGTCGGCGCCGCGCTGTTTGGCCATTACGGCGACCGCATCGGGCGCAAGGTGACGCTGATCGCAACCCTGCTACTGACCGGTCTGTCGACCTTCGCGGTCGGCTTTGTGCCCAGCTATGCCTCGATCGGCATCTGGGGGGCGGTGATCCTTACGATCGTGCGCTTCATTCAGGGCATGGGTATCGGCGGCGAATGGGGTGGCGCGACGCTAATCGCGATGGAATGGGCGAAGACTAACGCGCATCGCGGCTTCATTACCTCCTGGCCGCAATGGGGCGGTCCGGCCGGCCTGTTTCTCGCCAATCTGATGGTGCTGCTTTTCAGTTGGATCGCCGGCGATCAGTTTCTCGACTGGGGATGGCGTGTGCCGTTCTGGCTCAGCATCGTCATGGTCGGGATCGGGCTCTACATACGCCTCGGCATTCTCGAGACGCCGATCTTCACCCGCATGGTCGAGGAGAGGCGGATCGAGCGCACGCCGGTGCTCGAAGTGCTCAGGCGGCAGCCCAAGCTGGTCGCATTGACCGCCTTGGCCCGCACGGGCCAGCAGGGACCGTTCTACATCTTCGCCGCCTTCATCTTCACCTACGGCACGACGGTGTTGCACAGCACGCGCAACCTGCTACTGGGCGCAGTGATGTTCGCCACCATGCTCTCGGCGGTCACCATCCCGCTCGCCGGGCACATCTCGGATCGCGTCGGCCGCAAGCGAATGTACCTAATCGGCATCGCGGCGATAGGGGTGTACAGCTTCGTCTATTTCGCGCTGTTGAACACCGCCATTCCCGCCGTGATCTTCTTCGCGATCATCCTATCGTTCATCCCCCACGACATGGCGTACGGGCCGCAGGCGGCACTGATCGCCGAGTGCTTCCCGCCGCGGCTGCGTTACAGCGGCTCCTCGCTTGGCTTTCATCTGGCATCGATCATCGCGGGCGGGCCGGCGCCGCTAATCGCGACCGCGCTGCTCGCCTGGACCGGCTCAGGCTATTCAATCGCCCTCTATATTCTGGCCAGCGCGTTTATCAGCATCGCGGCGACGGTGCCGTTGCCGGATTTTACAAACCGCGACATCTCGGAGGAGCAGGCCTACGGGGCCGCGTCCGTCAGGAGCGCCGAGCCGGTCGAAGCCTCGCCCGGGGACTGAGCCGCTGATCCCGGCGGCACGACGAGACGCAGCGCCCGCTTGCGCACTTCGGGTTTCAGCGTCGCCGCGCGGCACGTGTCGTTTCCTTGGGGGGCTTTCCGACGCCGGCCCTCAGTACGGCTGGATAGGTCACGGGGCCGGCGTCAGAGACCCTTCACCTTCTGAGCCATTCGGATCGAGGACAGAGAAGGGCAGCTGGCTCAATTGCCTCAGTTCGAGCATGCGCTTAGCACGTCGGCTCGACCCCAACGAGCGGCCCTTCTCGATGCTGACCCACTCTTCTGGGACCTGCCAGATCCGGACCTTTACTGCCAACGAGGTTATGATGGCTAAAGAGTGTAAAGTCGGCTACGAATTGAGCAACTCGAGCAGCGCCTTTGCCTCCTTCAGATCGGCGGTGTCGAACCCCTCGGTGAACCAGCCGTAGACCGGGGCGAGAAGATCGCGGGCTTCGGCCAGGCGGCCCTGATTGGAGCGGAGCCGGGCAAGGCTCACAGCGGCGCGCAGCTCCCAAAGCTTGGCGCCCTGCTCTCCGGCGATCGTCAGGGCGTTGCGATACCGCTCCTCAGCGGGCTCGGATTGCCCTTGCCGCTGCAGCAGCTCGCCCTTCTGCCTGTTCAACTCCGCCTCGAACCAGCGCTCCCCTGTCCTTTCGACAGTCTGCAGGGCGTCGTCCAACAGGGTCACAGCCTCTTCAATTTGCCCTGCAATTTCACATGCTCTGGCCAGGAGGCCGAAATGAAAGGGCGCCCACGCGGCCGCCCCGGTAGCGGAGTAAGCAGCCGAACCGCTGCGCAAGTGAAATATGCCCTCGGCGAGGTCGCCATAATTCATCTTGACCCAGCCGCCGTAGATCGTTCCCAACGCACGCCAGTAGGCGAAACTCTGCTCGGTTGACACGGCGGTCAGCTGGGCTGCCCGGTCACCCAAGGTTGCGTTGTCTCCGATGAGCAAATGCAGCCTGGCGTCAAATGCCAGGGTGATAGCTAGAGACGGCTGGTGAGCGAGCCTCTGAGCCTCAGCAATTGCACCATTACTCCGCGCCACAGCCTGGTCGGGATAGCCGAGACAGAAGAGCACACTTCCCAAGACCGCCTGTGCGTTTACGCAAGGGTCGACTCCAGCCTGATCGACAAGTGAGCTGTGAGAGACCTTGTCGTATAGCGCAAGCGCCTGTTCCAAATGCGATTGCGATGACGACAACCTGCCGGTAAACATAAGGGTACGACCAGACGAGTAGTGAGCCAGAACGAGCCTGGCAGGATCATTCCGCTGCCGGCTGAGACGCAGCAAATCCTTATCCATGCGCAGCGCCAAATCGAATCGGCCACGGATCGCATGGTAAATCGATTGTCCCCGAGGGATGTGAAGAAACTCCGAGGGAGAACCCAGCTGCTTCCACAGTTCGTGGGCCCGGGCATAAGCGTGGCCCGTTTCCGGCGCGGCGAAGCCTTTGACGGCTTGCAGCACTGCGCCCAAAGCAGCGTAAAACTCGAGCTCCTGGCGCCGACGCGCGAAATCATCCGATAATAGCGTCAGCTGGACCAATCCCTTTTGATATTGCGTGGCCGCCTCCGCCATTGCCGAACGCGCGGCGGATCTGCGAGCAGCCTTACCCCAATACAAAACGGATTTTTCAACGAGCCCAGCTTCGACGTAATGGCGCGCGAATAGCTCGGGCTCACTGTCCATTAATTCCGGGAAATGGGCCTCCAGTGCTTCGGCAATCTGCCCGTGCAATTGCTGCCGGGTATCGCGCAACAGGCTGCCGTGAGCTGCTTCTTGCACCAGCGCGTGCTTGAAGGTGTAGACCGCATCGGGCGGCGTGCCGGTCTGAAACACCAGCTCGGAAGCGACGAGACGAGTGAGAGAGGTTTGCAGCTCATCCTCGGGAAGACCACAGACCGCGCGCAACGACGAATAGCGGAACCAGCGCCCGAACGCCGCACCGATCTGCGCGATATGCCGCACCGATGCCAAACGGTCGAGCCGCGCCGCGAGCGAGGCGTGAAGAGTCGTCGGGATCGCGAGCGGCGGCAAAGGGCCCTCGAGCACGTATCGATCGTCTTCCTCGCGCAGCAGCCCGCTCTCCAAGATATTCTTGGTCAGTTCCTCGACGAACAATGGCACGCCGTCGGTGCGCTCAACGATCTGGGCGATAACGTCATCGGGCAGTGCCTTGCCGGCGATCTGCGTCACCAGAGCGGCCCGATCTCGCCGATCCAGGCGGTTGAGGACCAGCGTCGCCACGTGTGGCTCGTGGGACCACAGTGGGTTGAACTCGGGACGGAACGTGACGATCAATAGTACCGAAAGGTTGCGGACTCGCTCGACGGTCAGATCGAGCAATTCGCGCGAGGTCGGGTCGATCCAATGCGCGTCCTCAAAAATCATGACAACGGGCTGGCGGTGCGCCAGACCCTCCAGCCGGCGCATCAGCGCCTCCAGTGTCCGTTCCTTTTTGCGTTGGGGGCTGAGGTTCGGCAGAGGATGGCGTTCCGAGCCGGGCAAGGACACCAGATCGGCGAGAAACGCCACATCCTCATCCGATAGTGATCCGCGGGCGAGCAAGGTTTCGAGCTTCTCCAGCTTGGAAGCAGGCGGATCGGTGGGCGCGATTGCGGCTGCCCGTCCGATCTGTTCGATAAACGGGTAGAGCGCACTGTCCTGGCGATAGGGCGAGCAGAAATAACGCTGGCGGAAATGCGGCTCGACATGAAGTCGCTCTTCCAATGCCGCGGCGATGCGCGACTTGCCGAGGCCAGGTTCGCCCGAAACCAGTACAACTTGACCTTCCCCCGCTTTGGTCCGTTCCCAGAGGCGTATCAACAGGTCAATCTCCTCGTCCCGGCCAACGAGCCGGGTCAAGGACGATCCGCGCAACGCCTCGAACCGGCTCGCGACGGAGCTCGGATGCAGCACCTGCCAAGTTGGCATCGGGGCGGCGAGCCCCTTGACCTCGAAGGCACCGAGATCGCGGTACTCGAAGAGATTGCCGACGAGCCGGTGCGTGTCCGCGGCGATCACGACAGCATTCGGCTCGGCTAGGGCTTGCAGCCGGGCGGCGAGGTTGGGGGTTTCACCGACGACCGATTGTTCCCGGGCCGACCCCTCGCCAATTAGATCGCCGACGACCACCAACCCGGTGGCGATTCCGACGCGTGCTTGCAGCTTGACAGATTCAACGTCGAGGCGACGGACAGCGTCGATGACGCCAAGGCCCGCCCGGACCGCATGCTCGGCATCGTCCTCATGGGCTCGCGGGTACCCGAAATAAGCCAACACACCATCGCCCATGTATTTGGCAACAAAGCCGTCGAAGCCGACGACTACCTCGGCGACGGCGCGTTGATAGGCAGCGACGACTTCCCGCAGATCCTCGGGGTCGAGACGGGAGGCGAGTTCGGTGGAGCCGACGAGATCGCAGAACACGACAGTCAGCTGCCGCCGTTCCGCAGCCCGCAAAGCCGACGTTCGTTCCATTGAAGGAGCGGCGTTGCCGTGTAAGGCAGCGATCGCGGTGAGCAATTTGCGACGATGGCTCCCGAGCACCACGCCGAGATCCTTCAGATCCTCCGCAGTCAGCTTGGGGAGCGTCTCCCGATCGATCTCATTGTCGCGGAAGGCACGCTCGTATCGCTCGAGGCCGAGGCCCCTCAACCAGACCGCTATGTCCATCAGGCGCCCTCAAATTTGCCGGCGAACATCTGGATTGTGCCGATGGAGCTGTGACCCAAAATAAGCCCGGCGAAAATCGTAACGTGGCTACTTAGACACAGCAAATCTCGTCGAACCGCGCTGCGCCTCCTGATCGAGTTCGCCGAACTGCAAGAGTACGAGCTTGCCCAGGGGGACCCGAAGGAGCCCCCGAGGGGGAGCCCGGCGGTTCCCACAGTTCTTGTGCCTGGCGTGGACACGGCCTATTTCCGACACCCCCGAACATTTCACCCGCGCCAACGGCGCTGTGGGGTTCGAGTTCCTGTCGCTGACGTTCGGGGGTGTCGGGCGATGGGTTAACTGGTTCATGGCCTTTTGAAATTGCACGGCCGCTTCTGCCATCGCCGAGCGGACGCCAGAACGGTGACCGGCCTTGCCCTACCCCAAGGGACACGACCCGCTCGCGTTGTCAGTTTAAGCCTGAAGGTCCGTCCGATCACTACGAGCATGACGGCTTCCCTCGGAGACATGCTTGCCGTGGCGGCTATTATTCGTCAGCGGTTCGAAAGCAGGTGTGAGCCGGTTCACATACGGGGATTTTTCGGATTTGACTGCGTTCGCTACGCAGCGTAGCGTACGTATGGCTCCAGAGAATCAATGCTTTAGAGAACGTCACCAACGCACCAACCAACATGTCGCCAAGAACAAGAGCTGCCGCGGTGAAATCCCGCTCTATGCTGCAATCTCATTCCTTCTTACCGCATTCGGGATGGGCGGCATGCCTCCGCTCGGCTACACCGTGAGAGACCGAAAGCTGATCATCGCCGAGAACAAGGCAGATAGCGTGCGGCCACATTTTTCGCCGCTAAAGCCTCGCTCGGCTTCGTGCGGCTAAAGACCGGCCTTGTTGCTCAAGGAGATAAAATGGGTTCGTCTCCAGCAGGACCAACTTGGTGACTCGGTCAGACAGCAGTGCCGCTAACTTCATGGCCACCGGCCCGCCGAAGGAGTGGCCGACAAGGCAAACTGTGTCCGCGTTCCTCGGCAGTGGGGTTTCCACCAGGCGCGCCTGATCATCGAGGGTCTGCGGCGCGTCGCTCAACCAAGGCGGAGTCGTGCCGTATCCATACAAATTCACAGCGCGCACATGAAATGGTCTTTCAGGTCGCCCATCAGACGGCGCCACATGCGAGCGCCCGATACGCTGGAATGGACAAGCATGACCACGGGACCGGATCCAGCCTCAAGAAAGTCCGCCTTGATCGTTGGTAATTTGTTCATCGCCGTCTCGCTCCATGGCTCCCTACCAGCAGCTATTAGCCCTGGCGCAGGGTCATTCACGTCGGTCCTATCCCTGCTCACGCGAAACCCCGACAAGGAGCGCCCGAACCACCATCGATGGTCCGGGCGCAAAGCGGCGCGAGCGAGGTCGCGCCGTTACGCAGCTTTTCCGCGCGCCAAGGCGTGTACATCGGCAGTGGTCAGGGCGTTGCCGCCCATTCCCCAGTCGCCGCTTTCCACCTCCTCGACCAGGCACCAGGTGACGCCGCGCATGCTCTCGCCTTCGATTGAGACCATCGCATCGGTTAGCTTGCTGATGATCTGGTGCTTCTGTTCCTTACTAAACACGTCCTTGAGGACGCGAACCTGAATGAGCGGCATTGGACTTCTCCTTTCGTCTAGGGTTGCTGTTCGGATCTCTAAGCGAGATTGCTTGACACGCACTACATAGTGAGGAACACTCGTCAGCATAGTAATAGACAGTTTGAACGTCAGTTGGCGTAACTGTATTGGTCCAACGACCAGGCCAATCGGACGAGAGGCGGGAACCGGCAATGCTCTCCCTAACCGTTAGCCGGAACAGCGGTCAGCCGCTCGCCGACCAGATCGTGGCCGGCATCAAGCGGCAAATCGACGATCGGCATCTACGGCCGGGCACTAAGCTGCCGTCGATCCGTAACTTTGCCGAAAGCTACAATGTCAGCCGTTTCACGGTCGTCGAGGCTTACGATCGCCTGGTCGCGATGGGCTGTCTGCAGTCTCGCCGCGGCGCCGGCTTCTATACGGCACCCGCGCTCGCGCCTGCGGAGGCGACGCATCCCGCCCCGTCCGATAACCTCAGGCGCAACGAGGAACTGGTCTGGCTGATCCGCCGTCAGCTCGAAGCGGACGAAGAAACCCTGCTCGCGGGCGGCCCGTGGCTCCCGAACTCCTGGCTTGACGAAGCAGGCATCCGCCAGAGCCTCAACGTGCTCGCGCGCAAGAACGGCGCCTACCTGCTCGAATACGGGCGCCCATTCGGCTATCTACCGCTGCGCGAGCATCTCGCGCTGATGCTCGCCGGGCTCGGCATCACCGCTCATCCGGGCCAGATCCTACTGACGCAAGGCACCAGCCAGGCGCTCGGGCTCGTCAGCCGCTACTTGCTCAAATCCGGTGATGCGGCATTGGTGGACGACCCCGGCTATTACAATTTGTTCGGCAATTTGCGCCTGCAGGGAGTCGAAATGCTGGCGGTGCCGCGCAATCCCGACGGACCGGACGTCGCCATTCTCGAAAATCTGGCAGCAACTCACCGGCCAAAGGTCTATTTCACCCAATCGGTGATGCAGAATCCGACCGGAACCGACATGAGCCCGCATGTGGCTTTCAAGGTGCTGCAGGCCGCGGAGCGCCATAATTTTATTGTCGTGGAGGATGACATCTTCTGCGATCTGCAGGTGAAGACGACGCCCCGGCTCGCGACGCTGGACCAACTCGACCGTGTGATCTATGCGCGCAGCTTTTCCAAGACGCTATCCGGCAGTCTGCGCGTCGGCTTTGTCGCCTGCTCGCAGAACGTCGCCTACGAACTCGCCGACATCAAGATGCTGACCAGCATCACTACCTCGCCATTCACCGAGCGGCTGATCTATCTGATGCTGGTCGATGGCCATTA
>WNFT01006645.1_pt1 | contig 10194 bp, 8 predicted proteins | sample 5400191 | NCBI WGS metagenome assembly WNFT01 (sample SAMN13153359, study PRJNA577476) | soil metagenome | isolation source: 80 cm saprolite under Madrone tree | place: USA:California | collected 2016-06-14 | reverse complement strand
TCAACAGTATAAATCCCTCCCAGCCCTTGATGTATTTTCCTTTCGATCAAAAAGAGCTGATGAAACAGTTTTTTCTATTGTAAGTTGCTTTAGAAGGGTAAAACAAGCCCCTGAGCTATGCTATACTAAGGCCATGCTAAGCCTTGATTTTATACGCCAACATCCTGAGGTGGTGCTTGAGGGGTTGCGCCGCCGGCGTGATCCACAAAGCATCGATGAAATATTGCGCCTGGCCGAGCAGCGCCGTGGCCTTGTCACGCGCTGTGATGGCTTATATATCGAGCTGAAAAACCTGAATGAAAAGGTGCGAACTGCTCCCGAAGATAAGCGTGCGACCCTGAACAAGCAGATTAAGGCGGTGGCGCGTGATATTCGCCGGCTCGAGATCCAGATCAATGATATTGACACACGCTTACAACCTCTTCTACTGGCGGTACCGAATATTCCTCATCCCAGCGTTCACGAAGGTGAGAGCGATGGCGGTGATCGCGAGCTCAGGCGCTGGGGTGAGCCGCTTAGCTTTCATTTTGAGCCACTAGCACATTGGGATCTTAGTGAACGCCTGAATCTTACCGACTTTGATGCAGGCATAAAGATCGGCGGCAGTCGCTTTATCGTGCTCAAAGGCAATGGAGCACGACTGGAACGCGCCTTGATCTCTTTCATGCTTGATCTGCATACACGCGAGTATGGCTATACAGAGATCATGCCGCCCTATCTTGTGAAACGCTCAATCATGCAGGGAGCCGGGCAACTGCCGAAGTTTGAGGATCAGGTGTATGTATGTACTGAAGATGAACTGTACCTCAATCCTACGGCCGAAGTGCCGCTGGTAGGTTTGCATAGCGATTCGATCATACCAAAGGGTACGCTTCCCCTGCGCTATGTCGCATGGACGACCGCTTTTCGACGCGAGGTCGGTTCTGCTTCGCGCCAGACTCGTGGCTTGTTGCGCCTGCACCAGTTCAACAAAGTGGAACTCTTCCAGTTGGTAGAGCCGCAGGACTCGTATGCCGCGCTCGACCAGATGCTGGCACATGCAGAAGCTGTCTTGCAGCGGTTGGAGCTACCGTATCGTGTCGTAGCTTTATGCGCTGCCAACCTGCCTTTTGCATCAGCCAAAACGCTTGACCTGGAGGTATGGATGCCCGCCCAGAGACGTTATATTGAGATTTCGTCGGTCAGTAACTGCGAGACTTTCCAGTCCAGGCGGGCTACTATAAAATATCGGCCTGCCGGTGGCAGCCGCTCGGACTATCCGCATACACTGAATGCATCGGGGTTGGCTGTTGGCCGCACGATGGCGGCAATCCTGGAGTCTTACCAACAGGCTGATGGTTCGGTTATTATCCCAAAAGTCCTACGGCCGTATATGGCTGTGTCTTGCTTGTCCCCATAGCCTGGAGTAGCCAGCAGGGACAGCAACATGCTGCGGCATGCCTTAAACACAGGTCTATAACGGCCGTGGTTATCGACATTTTTTCTCATCCTCTTTCCAAACCTGGCGAATATGTGTTACACTTTTGTCGGAGGGATGGCAGAGTGGACTATTGCGGCTGTCTTGAAAACAGCTGGGTTAACCGCCCCGGGGGTTCGAATCCCTCTCCCTCCGTGTGATTGATGAAAGTAGAATCCTCTAGGATCGTTTTAATTTGTGTCGCGGTGTTTGTAGTGGTCTCTTGCGCTGGTATATGTAGTCGTTAGGACGGGGGAGTGGAACATATGCGAGTGTCAAGAGCCGTTCTTGGACGGCGGTGAATTATAGTGTCACTTATAGGTTCGTTGGAACAGTTCAGCCTGTCGAGCGTCTTGCGGCGAATTGAGACCTATGCAAAAACAGGATTACTCATCGTCAAGCAGGAAGAGAGATGGGTAGAACTCTCTTTTCGACAGGGCCAGTTGATGTGTATCGGTCCCGTGCGACCGGCTAATACTCTGGGGGAGCGGCTACTACAAGCCAGGGTTATTTCTCAGCAAGCTTCGCAGGAAGTCGCTTACTCGCTTGGCCCATCTCAATATAGTGAAACTCGCACAGCTATCACCTTAATTGATCTTGGCTATGTGAATCAGGAAAGCCTCTACGCCTGGGCTGCGGGAGAGGTCTCGCGGGTATTACAAGTACTGCTCGCGTGGTCAACAGGCGATGTCTATTTTGAGGAAGAGTTGCAACCTCCTGCTGACCGTCTCCTGATTGCCCTTTCTGCCGTGTCCCTGCTACAGCAACTATCAGATGTACCTGCCTCTCACCCTATCAGTGCTGGCACATCTTCGACTGGCGTGCAGGCACAGCCAAAACCCAGGAAGACAATTCCCGATCCTCCGACGTTGCATGATGCTTCACAGTTCTTTGACGATCCCAGGGATAACGCCCCGTCTACACCGATCTTATTCTCGTCCGAAGTTGCTGGGCCCGAGTTGGTTAGAAATACGGATCTATTGTCATTCGCCACGACGACGCTTACACCACCACAGCAAGCAACTAAACCTGTAGCCCCAATGCGTATTGATACCTCGTTTTTGCAGCCACAAATGGTACTGACGCCAACGGACCTGTCTGCCCTCCGTGAGCGGAATCCACGGATACAGCTTACGCCAGAACAGTGGCGACTCTTTACGCGGGCCGATGGTCAGACTACTTTGCAGATGGCTTGCCAGGCATTAGTAATGCCGAGCGAACTGGTGTGCCAGGTAGCCGGTGAGTTGTTCGCCCTTGGCCTGGTAACTATCTCTACGCCTGCATCTGGGCCGTTGAATGACCCATCTCCCGGCGCACGAGACTTTGTAAATGCCCGTGTGGGCAATATTTATACTAACCCCGGGCTTTCAGCTTCTCTCTCGCAAGCACCGGCTGCTGTTATGCCGGCAACGGGAAGTGCCAGTCATTTCTCTTCACCTCCGCCTATCGAAACCCACTCACAGTGGGGTAATGGGGGGAATGGCGCCACTTTTGTCCTTGGTGGTGGTTGGGTAGTTGCCTCTTCGCCGCCTCAGCCCGCGCAATCAAGGGGCCATTTCAATTTAGACAACAGGGTCTATGCGCAAGCGGGTGGGATGCGCTAGTGTATTAGACCTCTGGCCAATCTAGCATGATGGCCTTGGTCGTTTCTCCTGGATGAACCTGTACACCGCCTTCTGGTACGATGAGCAGCGCATTGGCGTTAAGCAATGATGTCAGGATGTTGGAGCCTTGATTCCCCGTGGTGTGAGCCACGTAGCGGCCATCACGCCACTCCACGCGGGCTCGTACATAATGGCGGCGCTGTACACGGTCGCTCACCCCGTCTTCGACCACGACATCAACCTGCGGGCGCAAGAGGCGCGTATTGCCCAGCATCTTGCGTATCACAGGACGGCCAAATAGCTCGAAAGTCACAGCAGCCGAGACAGGATTACCCGGAAGCCCCAGCAAAGGCACGCTGCCGATATGACCGAAAGCAACCGGTTTACCAGGCCGCATATTGATGCGCCAGAAGTTAATCTCTCCCTGTTCGGTCATGATGTTCTTCACCAGGTCAAAATCACCCACGGAAACCCCGCCGGAAGTGATGATGAGATCAGCCTGAATCGCTTCGGTGAATTTCTCTCGCAGGCTTTCCACTGTATCGCGCGCAATGCCCAGGCGCCATGGTGCTGCGCCTGCACGTCGCACTGCTGCTTCCAGGAGATAGCTGTTGCTGTTGCGGATCTTCCCCGGCTTCAGTGGCTCATCCACATCGATCACTTCGTCGCCTGTCCCCAGTATTGCTACCTGGGGACGGCGTATTACCGGTACTTTTGCCCAACCCAGCGTTGCCAGCACGCCAATTTCCCATGGCCCAATCTCCGTTCCATGTACCAGGACTGCTTGGCCACGGTGCATGTCCTCTCCCGCAGGGCGGATGTTGTTTCCGGGAGGGACCGCTTGCAGGATCTCCACCCACTCAGGCCCCTCGGAACGTGTCAACTCAACCTGTATCACCGTATCGGCTCCAGGTGGTACAGGAGCGCCGGTCATAATACGCATGGCCGTACCTGGTTCCAGCGCGTGATCGGCTACGTAGCCCGCTGCGACTTCGCCTGTGATAGGCAGGCGCGGGGGCTGCCCATCGCGTGGCTGACTATCCTGGCTGAGCAAAGCGTAGCCATCCATAGCAGAATTAGCAAAAGGGGGCATATCCTCTTGCGCGATCACGTCCTCTGCCAGAACCAGGCCGAGCGCCTCAGGCAGCGGCACCTGGGTGACTGTGAGCGGTACTATTTCAGCAAGTATGCGTTCGAGCGCTTCTTCTACGCTAATCATAAGACACCTTCCTATCTGGCGGGGGCAAGCCCCAATACCTTTCAAATAAGAGACCATCTCGCTGTGTCATCCTGAGCGCAGCGCAGGATGACACTCCTGAATCGGCTTCGTTTGACGCGCACATCGTCTTCGTTGAAATGTATTGGGGGCAAGCCCCGCCCCTACTATACACGGGCGTGGTGGCCGCTCTGGCGCAGAGGAGAGGCGAGCCTTGTCGTTGCCTTGACCCCTTACGTTCGCACCGAGGGGCTTGACCCATCGGGTCTCCCGCCTAACATTCAAAACACGTTGCCGGTAGCAGAGAAGCCTGGCATCCCAAATACTTATAAAAAAACGGGTGTGCCAGGCTTCTCTGAGAAAATAGTACCTCGTACGGGATTCGAACCCGTGATCTTCGCCTTGAAGGGGCGGTGTCCTAGACCACTAGACGAACGAGGCTCGTGTAATGCGGCTTTGTTGCAGCGGTAAGATTGTACCCTACGGGTTGGTCCTTTGTCAAGCAAAATTTTTAGCTTGCTGAGAACTAAAAATTGTAAAGGTAAAAGGATGACAGGTTATGTTACAATTACTCTTGACCTCACTTAGGTTACAGGGAAATAGTCTCAAATTGCACTCATCTCACTTAAACAACGAGGAAGCGATCATATGGCAAAAACAAAACAGAAGACGCCGTCGGCGGCGCAGCGACGTGAAAAGCAGCGCCAACAGCGACAGCAACGACTCGGCGGCAGTCAAAATAATCGAACCCCGGCAGCGCAAGCACAGGCACGCAGCAGAGGCCCGATGCAGCGCAAATCGAGCCAGAGGCAGTGGCTATGGATAGGTGGCATAGTGGCACTGATCGCAGTCATTATCGTGGCATTCGTGGTCATCTCGCGTGTCCAGTCACCAGGAAGCACAAGTGCAACCCCCACGCCGGCTATCTCACAGGTGTTCAAGCAGGTCACCCAGGTCGATCCGAACGTTTTGGCCGCCGTGGGAACAGGTGGAGTAACAAATCCCCTCAAAGCTGTGAATGGATCACCACCGGTGTCAACTGGACCAACCGGCAAGCCGGAGTTCCTCTATATTGGCGCGGAGTATTGTCCGTACTGTGCAGCAGAGCGCTGGTCGATGGTGGTAGCGCTCAGTCGCTTTGGCACCTTTAGCAAGCTGTATCAGACGACCTCGTCGAGCACAGATTCGTTTCCTAGCACTTCAACCTTCACCTTCTATACTGGTCAGTATGGTGGTTCGTTTTATACCAGCAAGTATATTGATTTCGTGCCGGTCGAAACTGAAGATCAGCAGCAAAATCCATTGCAAACGCCCACTGCAGCTCAACAGAATCTCTTGAATACCTATGATGCTCCGCCCTATACAACTTCTTCTAATGCTGGGAGCATTCCATTCATTGATATTGGGAATAGGTATATACTCTCAGGCGCAAGCTACGATCCTGCTGTGCTCAGAATCAATCCGCAAGATCCCAGTTCACAAGCACTATCCCAGCAAGATATTGCTAATCACCTGGCTGACTCGAACTCAACGGTGTCGAAAGATATTCTTGGCAGCGCCAACTACCTGACTGCGGCTATATGTACGATGACGCATCAGCAGCCGGGGAGTGTGTGCAATACACCTGGCATTCAATCGATCGAGCATTCACTTGGCAAAGCAGTTAGCCCTGGAGGACCGCAAATAGCCATTAGCGGGCATTTTGAGGCGGTAGTGCGCCGGCAGGATTAGATGTTGTTTGCATTGAGCGGAACCCTGGCGTGCCGGGGGCCCGCTCTATACAACTACTTATTCCTCTTCTCCAGGTTGCTTCAACGGTTTCATCACTTCTGGTGATTCACCGGCGGGAGGGTGTATCCATGCCTTGATGCGCAGGTAAAGCGTCATGAGACCACCAAACCAGAGGCCGCCATAGATATAGCCCGCCATCACGTCGCTGGGCCAGTGAGCTCCCATGATTCGCTCCTCCCTTGGATTTATTGATTCCCACTGCTGATTTGTGCTGGCATACTCTTAGCCGCTGCTTTCTCGTCATGGTGCAGTCCAGGTGCAGAAACTCCCGGCACACGTACATGTAATGCGGCGGGCACAATGGTTATTTTTGCTGGCGTGTAGCCAAGGGGTTCGCCATCGGCATGAATTTCCATAGCCTGGTCGGCGTTGATGTGCAGTAATTTGGCGCGCCTGTGCCTGATCTTTGGCTGGTACAGGCGCCTCCCCTGGCTGATAGAGATAGCATGTCGAATATATTCGAGTTTACTGAAATTTCTGTAGATGATTACATCCAGTAGCCCGTCATCCATCAACACGTTGGAAGCGACTTGAAAGTGTATGCCATAGAATGGAGCATTGCAAATCGTTACCTGTATAGCTTCATAAGGACGTCGCTGGCGTTCGTCGAAGCTGATCCTGAGTCTTGTTGGCTTGAAGCTGAGTAGCGTTTTCACTCCGCTTATGACGCCGTGTAAGGTTGAAAGCAGCCCAGGACTTTTGACCTCCTCGGCGGCAGGAAAGAGCGCGGCCTCCAGTCCTATGCCTGCCACCTCAAGGAAGAAGTGTTCATTGATCTTCCCAACGTCTATTAAGCGTGTCTCACCTGTAGCCATGGCTATACAGGCCGCTGGAATTGTATCCGGGATGTTCAAGCTATGCGCTAGATTATTCATAGTACCTGTTGGAATAATGCCCATTGTGCTTTGTGTACCGATCAATCCACTGGCGACGGCGTGAATCGTACCATCTCCACCAGCAGCAATCACCAGTTCGGCATGTGCAGCCGCTGCTCGTGTTGCCAGTCCCTGCCCTGTATCTTCCGGCGTTGTATGATAGAGTTCCGGTTCAATACCATATGTACGCAAGCCTGTTAAGATGGCGATCTCAGTTTCCTCTGGGGACATAGGTTTATCAGTTACCGTTGATATGCCGGAAGTTGGATTGATTATCAGCACCGGTCGCATCTTATATAATCCCCTGTGGAATGAATATGCTACAATAGATTTTGGGCTACGTTCGTCGTAACTACAGAGCTCTCATAATTATACACGCAGCACTCGACAAGAAAGGATTGGTTACAAGACAAACCATGTTAGAACCGGCTAATCTCATGCCTGATACCAGTGGAATCAACTACTATAGCGCTGATCCTGACTTGTCGTTTCTCTTGAGGCGGCACCTCTCGGCAGAGGACTATGAACGGGCGCAGGGCATACTGACTGAAATGGGTGCTGTAGCATCGCAGAAAATGGATGAATTGGCAGAAATTGCCAATCGCCAGGGTCCTGTACTTGTGCAGTACGATAAAAGGGGCCAGCGGGTTGATGAAGTCGTCTTTCATCCCGCCTATCACGAACTGGAACGTATCGCCTATCAAGACTTCGCTATTGCCGCCTGCTGTCATCGAGAAGGAGCACTGGGCTGGCGGGGTCGCGTGCCCCAACCGGTAAAATTTGCGCTCGGCTACCTGGGTATGCAGGCCGAATCTGGTGTGTTCTGTCCCGTATCGATGACCGATGCGCTGGCTCGCGTACTGGAACGCTATGCAAGTGAACCGCTTAAACAGCGCTTTTTACCCTCGCTAACCGCGCTCACGATGGCCGAACTGGGACAGGGTGCGATGTTTTTAACGGAAAAACAAGGTGGATCAGATGTCGGCCTGACCGCTACGATAGCGAAAGCACGCTCTCATGTGCAAGCAGGCTTGCAGCCGGAGTGGGAACTGTGGGGAGAAAAGTGGTTCTGTTCCAATGTCTCCGCCGAGCTGATTCTAACGCTTGCCCGCCCCGAAGGAGCTCCTGCCGGTACTCGTGGCCTTGGATTGTTTCTCGTGCCTAAAACGCTGGAAGATGGTACGCGCAACGCTTATAGCATCAATCGTCTCAAAGACAAGCTCGGCACGCGCTCGCTGGCAACCGGCGAGGTGACGCTGCATGGAACACAAGCATACCTGGTGGGTGGGTTAGACCGTGGTTTTGTGCAGATGACGGAGATGATCAATCTCACACGCATCTGGGCCGCCATCGGTTCGCTTGCTGCTATGCGCCGCAGCTTCCTTGAAGCGTTAGTTTATACGCGGGGCCGCGTAGCCTTTGGGCGAATATTAGCAGGACATCCCCTCATGCGCCGGCAACTGGTAGACCTGCTGATCGAGGTTGAGGGCTGTGCTGCCCTGGCCTTTGAGACCGCGGCAGTCCTCGAACGCGTGGATCGCCATGGCGCTGAGGAAGATCGTCGCCTGCTGCGTATTCTAACCCCGCTCTGCAAATATTACATCCCCAAACGTGGCGAATATGTGACCCTGGAAGCATTGGAGATGCACGGTGGCAATGGCTACGTAGAGGATTGGGTGAATCCTCGCTTGTTGCGTGACTCCATCGTGAATGTAATCTGGGAGGGTTCTAGTAACGTCATCGTACTCGATGTGGCACGAGCTATCGAGAGAGAAGGCGCGGCGGCGGCGCTATTTGGTATGTTGCATCAACGCTTGCAATCATTCCAGCAGCCAGAGGTTGTCCCAGAAGCACAGCAGGTGCAGGTATTTGTGAAGCAGCTAGCAGAACGCTTGCAGGAACTGGCAACACTCGACTCGGAGAGCGCTCAACTACCAATGCGTGGACTTGTTGAGCGCATGGCCCAACTGACTATCGTCACCCTGTTGTTGGAGCAGGCAGAAGCCGAGTTATTACGCGGCCCGGATGGAACGGGCAAGCGCAAGTGGTTGATTGCCCTGCTGTACCTGCATCGCCACATACTGGTACATCCGGATGGCTGGGCTGCTGATAATGATCCCACAGCGTTACATTACTTTGATAAGCTGGTTGATTGGAAGGCTATCGCTCTTGACTGAACAAGGTGGAGATTAATCAAGGGGGAGGGGTAGGTTTACATATGCAATCGCAACTAATCGCTATGGTCATTCGAAGTTAGAGCGTAAAGCTTCCCTATGCAGAATGAGAAGCAGCTCATTGCCTTAGCGAATCGCATAATGACTAGACCACGACCTCGGTGAGATCGCCCACGAGCTTTTGAATCTCGCGCAAACGGCGCTCAGCCAACTCCACGTTTTCGAGTGCCTGGGCCAGAATTCGCTCCTCAAGCGAGGAGTATGATTCGGCAATTTCAGGGTCAATAGAGCCACCGACCAGCTCTAATGCGCGATTAAGTTTGGTTTCAAGTTTGTCAGGCGCGGCTGCCATAATTGTTTTACCTCATTGTTTCAAAGGGTTGACTATGATTTTGACGAGACAATCTATACAAACAACCATACGGCAAATACACTACCAGAGTTATTTATCGCGCTTCCCCTACAAACCTGCTTTCATTACTCAATACGTTGCCCAAGGCTAATTGGTTACATCGAGTAACGACACCAGTTCCAACCTGGCTAATCTTTTCAACGTCTATCATACAGCAGACACGCGAAAATCCAAAAATGGGGGTACCACATTCCTATTTCAGCGGCTATGAAGTACCACCAGGCTATATAGCCTCAACTTGATAGGGCTGTGACATCTAGTAGTTTCTCACTCGATGCTGTTACGGCTCTATCACTTCTCTTATGCGTTACTTTACGTTGACTGTCAGATTCATGCCCGGATGAACGGTGCACAAAATGTGAAATGTGCCGGCGGTATTAAATGGTCCGATCTCGATAGCAGTACTTGAAAGATTCACATTGGTAAGGCTTGGTGCTCCAGGCTCTTTGGCCAGTTGTTGGTTGCCGTTAACCCACGAACCATTTGTCAAAATGTGGAGCGATGTGACGGCGGGGACAACCTTTAGACTTGCGCCTTTGGCCACATTGACGCATGGCTGCTCAAAAGTTGAGGCTCCGGTTTGCACTGTTCCATTTGTACAGTTACTTCCCCCGCCTCCGCCAGTTCCTCCGCTGCTCGGCGTACTGGTTGCGGTGCTTCCTCCTC
>WNFT01006643.1_pt1 | contig 10194 bp, 8 predicted proteins | sample 5400191 | NCBI WGS metagenome assembly WNFT01 (sample SAMN13153359, study PRJNA577476) | soil metagenome | isolation source: 80 cm saprolite under Madrone tree | place: USA:California | collected 2016-06-14 | reverse complement strand
CACGGGGAAGCCCTCGAGCGGCGGACTGCCGCTCGCGTGCCAGTGGGCGACGTCGAGGATCAGCTCCACGCCGTCGACGCCCCGGACGACCTCGCCGGCGAGCCGGGGGGTACGGATTGGGCAGTCGGGGAACCCGAGGAACTCGAAGGCCACCCGCACGCCGGCGGCGGCGGCGAGGTCGCGCGCGCGAGCGAGACCCTCGCGCGTGCCGGGCAGCCCGCGCCGCGCGTCGAGCCCCGGGACACGCGCGGGCACGGCGAGCAGGTAGGGCGCGCGGAGGGCGCGGCAGATCGCGAGCCGCGGCACCATATCCGCCTCGAGCGCCTCGAGCTGGGGCGCGCCGTCCGGGCCGAGGCCGAGGCGCACACCGTTCAGGCTGAAGACCTCGCCCGGGCGGACCAGCGCGACGGCGGCCCCGAGCTCGCCCGCGGCGCCGGTCAGCCGCTCGGCCCGAGCCTCGATCCCCGAGAAGCCGGCCTCGCGGGCGACCGCGAGCTGCCGGTCGGTTGGGGTCGTCATCACCGTCGCGCCGTTGAGGTAGAGGCGGCCGCCTCGGGCGCCGACCTCGCTCGGGGAGGCGCTCTCGGTGTCACGCATGAGTGTCGATCCCTCGCGCGGCCGGCCTCACTGCCCCCGGATCACGCCGAAGGTGAGGCCCGCGAGCACGTAGCGGCGGGCGACCACCATGAGGCCGAGCGGCACGGCGATCGCGATCGCGCCGGCGGCCGCCATGTCGTTCCAGATGATCTCGAACTGCGTCACGAGCCCCTGCACGCCGACCGGAAACGTCTGCGCCCGCGGGCTCGCGGTGAGAATCAGTGCGAACAGGAACTCGCTCCAGGCGAAGGCGAAGATGATGACGCCAGACGCGAGGATACCAGGCGCGGCCAGCGGCAACAACACCCGGCGGAAGGCGACCCAGCGGCTCGCGCCGTCGACGAACGCCGCCTCCTCGATCTCGAGCGGGATCTCGGCGAGGAAGCCCTTCAGCATCCAGATGGAGAACGGCAGGTTGAGGACTGTGTAGATCAGCACGAGCGCGAGCCGTCGATCGTAGAGGCCGAGACCGCGGACGATCGCAAAGTAGGGCACGACGACGGCGACGGGGGGGAGGAACCGGAGCGACAGCGCCCAGTTGAGGACGCCGACCCGGAGCCGTCTCGACACCTTGAGCCGCGTGATCGGGTAGGTGACGGCGAACCCGATGGCGAGCACGAGGAGGACGGTCGCGCCGCAGACGACGACGCTGTTGCGGAGGAGGCCGAGGAAGCCGCGCGTGACGAGGACGCTCGAGAAGGCGGCCAGCGTCGGCTGGAGGGGGTAGAGGCTGGGCGTCGCCTGATAGAGCTCTCCCTCGCCCTTAAGGGCGGTGACGAGGAGCCAGTAGAGCGGGAACGCGTACGCGAGCCCGACGGCGCAGAGGACCGGCGGCCCGACGAGCCGCCAGAGACGGCCGGAACGGCGTCGCGGCATCAGTCGCGCTCGAGCGGCAGGAGCCGGGTCACCGCCGCGTACAAGAGGCTCATCGCGAGCATCACCATGACGGCCAGCGCCGCCGCTTCACCGGTGTCGAAGAACTTGAAGGCGACGCGGTAGAGATAGATGCTGAGAAGCTGGGTCGTCGACCCCGGGCCGCCGCCGGTCAGGATGAAGATGTGGTCGAAGACCCGCAGCACGTCTGCGATGCGGAAGAAGAGGACCATGAGGAGGAGCGGCCGGAGGTACGGCAGCTCGATCCGAGAGAAGAGGGTCCACCCCGAAGCCCCGTCGACCTGCGCCGCGTCGATCGACTCGGGCGGCACCGTCTGGAGCCCCGCGAAGAAGACGAGGTAGACGAACGGGGTCCACTGCCAGACGTCGACGCTCGACACCGCGAGCATCGCCGTGTCGCGTCGGGACAGCCAGGGGATCTCCGCCTGGACGAGGCCGGCGAGCCGCAGCAGGTGGTTCAGCACGCCGTACCCGGGCGCGTAGATGAGCCGCGCGATGACCCCGACCGCCACCGGCGGGATGACGATCGGGAGGGTCGCGAGGATATACACGGCCAGCCGGACCCGGGCGGAGCGGACCGTGCGGTGAACCAGGAGCGCCAGCCCGAGGCCCGCGAGGATCTCGGCGGGGAGCACGATCCCTGCGTAGACCCCGGTCGCCCCCAGCGCGTCGTAGAGGAGCGGGTCCTCGAGGGCGCTCGCGTAGTTCCGGAGGCCCACGAAGCTCCCGCCTCGCGTGGCGCGGAGCGACTGGCCGACCGCGAAGAGGAGGGGATACGTGACGACGACGAAGACCGTCCCCAGCACCGGCAGGAGCATCGCGTAGGCGAGTCGCTGCTGCCGGCTGAGGAGGCGTGCCCCCCCCTTCGCGCCGCCTGGGACGGCGGACCCTGCTCGGAGTCCCGAGCCGCTCGCCGACTCCAGGCGGAGTCCCGTCAGTAGCCCGCCTTTTTCATGAGCGCCCGGATCTCGGCCGCCGCCTTCTTCGTGGCGTCCTCCGGCGTCGCGAGCCCGGCCAGGGCGGCGTTCAGGTTGGTGCCGAGGATCGTCTCAACCGCGTTCCACTGGTCGGTCCGCGGCCGCCAGTTCGGGACGGCCTCGAGCGACCTCGCGAGCGCCGCGAAGTAGGGGTTCTTCTTGTTCATCGCCCGGTCGTTGAGGATGCTCTTGCGCGCCGGGATGCCGCCGGCCTCCGCGTACGTCTTCTGGACCTTCGGCGACGTGACCCAGCTGATGAAGTCGGCCCCGGCGCGCCCATTCTTCGACGCCTTGGGGATGGCGAGCAGCCAGTTCCCCATCATCCCGTAGCCCTTGCCGCTCGGGCCCGCCGGCATCGGGATGTAGCCGACCTTGCCGATCGTCTTGGACACCTTGGGGTTCTCGACGATGCCGGTGACCTCGCCCGGCCAGACCGTCGACTGGTAGGCTTGCCCGATGGCCATCAGGCGGGAGCGGTCGGCGGCATCGATGTTCTCGGAGCCGGACGGCGCCACGCCCTTCAGGTCGTTCACGAGGAACTTCACGGCCCCGAGCGAGGCGGGCGAGTCGATGATCACGTTCCAGTTCGCGTCGAACACGTCGCCGCCGAACGACCAGAGGATCGGCAGGAAGTCCGCGACGATCGGGTTCGTGGCCGCGCCCCGTACGACGTAACCGGCCATGCTCCCCGGCTTGTTGAACTTCTTCGCGTTCGCGAGCACGTCATTCCAGCTCCGGGGTGCCGGGGAGAGGTCCTTCCGGTACATGAACATCTCGACGTTGCCGACGACCGTGATGCCGAGGAGGTGCCGCGGCTTGCTCTTCTCGCTGGGCGGCACGGGGCCGCGCGGCGGCGGCCAGGTCCCGACCTCGTAGATCACGTGAGGGATATCGGGGTCCGGCTTGAAGCCGTACGTCGAGTCGAGGGGGGTGAGCCACTCCTCGGTCCCGAACTTGGGCATCCAGGGGTCGTCGAGCATGACGAGGTCATAGGTGGGCGCGCCGGCCTGGAAGGTCGTGACGAGCTTCTCGTAGAGCGTCGGGTACGGCATCTCGACGATGTTGAGCTTGATGCCGCGTTCTCGCTCATACGTCGGCGCGACCGCTTTGAGGCCCAGGGACTCGTTGCCGGCGACCGCGGCGATGACAAGCTCGGCTGGCTTCGTCGCCTGGGCGCCGACCGGGCCCCGCGACGCGAACAGCGCGGCCAGGGCAAGGACGGCGACCACGGTGAGTATCGACAATCCGGCCCAACGCTTCATACCGGCCTCCTCGCCTGGATGGCGCGCTCTCGGGTGGACCGCACGCACACGTCGTTGTGAACCGCGATCCCCGGCACGGACCCGGGGGCTGCGCTCCCTTCCTTGATCGCCGACGCCGCACGCCCGGGCCGGTCCGCTGCCCGTTCGGCGCGCGAGCGCCACTGTTGGCGGGCCGCCGGCCCACCTGGCCGCCGGATCGTCGCACCACGTCCCCGCCCCCGAGCGACCATCCCGCGAGGGTCGCCGCTGCTCGCCGTCTCAGTGGCCCCCGTGCGCGGTCCGCCCGGTCAGATCGGGCGGCGCGCTGGCTGGCCGACGCGCCCGACGATCTGCCGGAAGCGGCTCCGTGTCAAGTGCTCTCGGCGGCGGCGGGGTCAGCGCACACCGCGGAATCTGAAACCTCAGAACGTGATCGTCAAGGCGCCCTTGACCCAGACACGCCCAGGTTCGTTGACAACGATCGGTGGCCATGGCAGCGTATCACCCCTCCAGAGGGCCGGCGCTTGCCAGCGCCAAGGAGGGCTCCCGGAATCCTTCTCAAGGTGGATCCGACCCGGGCGTCACCGTGCCCGGGGTCTCCTCGTGCAACACGCAGGGAGGTGTCAGCGATGGCGATCACCGGAGCGACGGCGAGAGAACTGCCCTGGTGGAGAGAGCCGACCAAGGATCAATGGCGGGCCTGGTGGGCCGGCTGGTTAGGGTGGACGCTGGACGCCTTCGACTTCACCGTGTTCCTGCTCATCATGGTGCCGGTCTCCAAGGAGTTCGGGGTCTCCCTCACGCAGGTGACCGCGGTGCTCACCGTGACCCTGTGGATGCGCTTGGTGGGAGCGTGCGCCTCCGGCTGGCTGGCCGATCGGGTGGGGCGCAGGGCGCCCTTGATGATCTCCATCGCTTGGTACTCGATCTGTAACTTCATCGCGGGCTTTTCCCCGAGCTTCTGGTTCCTCTTCCTCTTCCGCGCGCTGCTCGGTATCGGCATGGGCGCGGAATGGCCGGCGGGCGCGGCCCTGGCGATGGAGTCGTGGCCCACGCGGTCACGGGGCCTGATGAGCGGCATCCTGCAGGGATCGTGGAGCCTGGGCTTCCTGCTGTCGAGTGCCGTCTACGGGCTCTTCTACTCCTATCTGGGCTGGCGCGGCATGCTGTGGATCGGCATCCTGCCGGCGCTCGCCGTGGTGTTCGTGCGCTACTTCGTCAAGGAGCCCGCCGTGTGGGTGGAGAACCGCCGGCTGCAGCGCGAGCAGAACCGCGAGTGTCGCGCCCCGCTTCTTAGCATCTTCAAACGTGAGCTGATCGGCAACACCCTCACCGCGTGCTGGTGGATGGCCAGCGGCTTCGTCATCTACTACTCGATCTGGTCGCTGTTCGCCACGCATCTGCAACGAGACCTCCACTTCAGCCCGGCGCAGGTCGCGACCCCGATCGCGATCGCCAACTTCCTGGCCTTCCTGGCCAGTGGATTTTGGGGCTGGACGGCCGATCACATCGGCCGTCGCTGGGCGATGATCATTCCGGGAATCGTCACCGTGTTCGTGGCCCCCCTCTATCTGCTCACCACCGACTTGACCCTGATCGTCGCGGGCTTCGTGCTGCAGGGACTGTTCGGGGATGCCCTCTACGGGCAGAACCCAAGCTACCTTTCCGAACGGTTTCCGACGGAGGTGCGCGCGGCGGCCAGCGCCTTCTGCTACCACCAGGGGGCGATCTTCGGCGGGTTGGTGGCGCCGATCTTGAGCTACTTCGCGATCAACTACAATCTGGGCTTCGGCATCCCCATGCTGGTCGGAACGGCCGCGGGCGCGATCAGCTTCGTCATCGCGCTGCTGCTCGGTCCCGAGACCAGGGGCAAGGAACTCGTACCGGACCTGGTGGTGGCTTGACGGTCGAGCCCCGGGGCGGCGCCGCCCACGGGGACGCGCTTCGGGCCCCGCGGTCCCACGCCGCCTCCGCCAGCGCGTCCGCCCCGGGGCACGGCTCGTCTGTCCGACGTGCGCCGCGGCGCGGGCGTCCGACACGGACTTCTGCCATCCGCGCGGCCCGGCCGTCCGTTCACCTGTGGGTCCCGTCGTCACCTGCCCGCCGCCACGAGCGCGGCGCACGTCGGCCGCAAGGCCCCACCGATGGCTGATCGGATCGGGTTCATCGGAGTCGGACGCATGGGCGGGCCCATCGGGCGACGGTTTCTGGAGCGCGGGTATGAGCTCGTCATCCGCGACGTCGACGAGGCGGCCGTGCTCCCCTTCAAGGGGCGGGCCGGCGTGACCATCTGCGGCTCCCCCCGCGAGGTCGCGGCGCGGGCGGGCGTCGTCTTGCTGAGCCTGCCGTTGCCGGCGACCCTCGACGACGTGGCCCTCGGTGCCGACGGCCTCGCGGCCTCAGCCGAGCGTCCGGTGGTGATCGACCTTTCTACGGTGGGCGTCAGGACCACCCGCCGGGTCGCCGGGGCGCTCGGAGCCGCAGGGTTCGGATACCTCGACGCGCCCGTGAGCGGCGGCGTGTCCGGCGCCGTGCAGGGAACGCTCGCCGTGATGGTCTCCGGCGACCCGGAGCTCTTCGCGGCCTGGAAGGCGCTCCTCTCCGTGGTCGGCAAGAACGTCTTCTACGTCGGCGCCGCGCCCGGGCAAGCCCAAGCGATGAAGCTCGCCAACAACATGCTGTCGGCGACCGCGCTCGTGGCGACCGCCGAGGCGATGGCGGTGGCCACCAAGGCCGGCATCCCACCCCCGGTAGCCCTGGACATCCTCAACGCCTCGAGCGGGCGCAACAGCGCAACTCAGGAGAAGTTCCCCCGGTCGGTGCTGACGGGAACGTTCGACTTCGGCTTCCTCCTCAAGCTCATGCTGAAAGACGTCAAGCTCTTCGAGGAGCTTGCCGAAGAGCTGGCGGTGCCGACCATCGTGGCCGAATCCGTTGCAAACGTCTGGCGGATCGGTGTCACGCTGGGCCTCGGCGCCCAGGACCTCACAGCGATCGCCCAGCTCTACGAGCGCTGGGCGGGGGTGGAGATCCGCGCCACCGGCGGTCGTCCGATGCCAGAGGACATGTCCGGAGGGCGCGCAGGGTCGTGTACGAAGTCTACGCACTGAAGTATGCCGAGCGGGACACGACCGCCTGCCAGTTCTTCTACCGCGAGGCGTCTCACGACACCCTCACGCTCCACTACTTCGTCTGGCTGATCCTCGGCGGTCCCCATCCCGTCCTCGTGGACACCGGCTGCCTCGACGACGACGCTCGAGCGCGCGGGATGCGCGACTACGTCAGCCCGGCGGAAATGGTCGAGCGGGCAGGCGTCAAGCCGGCCGACGTGCCCATCGCGCTCATCACCCACCTCCACTACGACCATTGGGCGGGACACAGCCTGTTCCCTGCCGCCGAGCACTGGATCCAGCGGGACGAAGTGGCCTTCTGGACGGGACCCTTCGGCCGCAGCCCGGCCTTCCGGCAGTCGGCGAACCCCGAAGCGCTGGCGCGGCTCGTGACCCTGAACTACGCCGACCGGGTCCGGATCATCGACGGCGACCGCGAGGTGCTTCCCGGAATCGGTCTTCACCGGGTCGGTGGCCATACCCCGGGCCTTCAGATCGTCACCGTCCAGACCGCGCGGGGCACGCTCGTCCTCACCTCCGACGCCTCACACTTCTACCGTAACGTCGAGAAGCGCCAGCCGGTCCAGATTCTCGCCGACCTCCCCGAGATGCTCGCGGCCTTCGAGACGATCGACGCGCTGGCCGGCCCCGAGAGGCTGATCGTCGCCGGCCACGACCCGCAGGTCAGCGAGCGCTTCACGCCGATTGACCCCGGTATCATCCGGATCGCCTGATCCCCCGCCGCGACGACTCCACGCCACGTGCGACACGGTGCGAGTCCATCGCGAGCGCGCCCTCCCGGTCCCGCCAATCCCGTCCCGGTGCGGGGCCCCCGCCTGGCATACGGTAGTGTCGTCGCGCTGAAGGCGATACGGCTTCGCGCGCCCGTCCATCCCTACCGGAGCCGATGTCGTCCCACTGATCGAAAGGGGCATCCGCGGCACCGCCTGTTCGTGAGGAGCGCGGCCCGATCGCGGCGAGGCGGGCGCGGTCCGGACGCCCGCCGGACGAGCCGCGGCGGGATTCGAGGTCATTTCGCGGGACCTCGAGCACCGCGAGGACGGCCTCAGCCCGTCCCGGCTTCGCAATGAGGACGACGCGGTCGCCCGCGGCAAGCGTCGTCTGACCGGTCGGAACGATCGTGGCCGGTCCCCGGCGGATGGCCACCAGTCGCCCCGTCCTCGGCCCTTCTCCGGCGGGGAGACAATGGGCCCCGGTCACCTGCGCGACCCACTCTGCCGCGAGCGGGCCGCCGACGATGTGCCGCGACGCTCCAACGTTCCTCGACCGGGGCCGACGACCCGGCCGCAGCCAGGCAGTCGGCTCGGTCTCTCACCGAGGGCGGGGACCCTACCTGTGGCCGCCCCGCATGCCGGCCGGGTGGCCGCCCCCCAGCACGCCGCCGCTGTCCACGGTCCCGCCAATCGGGCTCGGCGTCGTAAGCGCCGCGTCGTCTCGTCCGTAGCCAGATCCTCCGTGCTCTGCCTGCCGAGGCTCCAGGTCGGCGCACCCTCCGAGCATCGCCGCCAGCGTGAGCCCCGCCAATCCGATCAGCATAGGTTTCATCTCAATCCTCCTTCATGACCGGCCGTCGCCGATCTACTGGACCGGAGCCGGCACCGGAAGCCAGGCCTCGGCGCAGCTCGCAACATCAGGGTAGTAGGCCCCGGCGCTCGTGCAGTAGTACCAGTACGCCGGCGCCGGCTGGACGTAGCCAAGGGGCGGCTCGACGTACACCGGTGGTGGGTAGTACGGGTATATGGGGCCCACGAAGCCGTGGTGGAAATGCTCGAAGTGTTCAAAGCGCTCGTGCCCGCCGAAGCGCTCAAAATGCTCGTGCCCGCGACCCCTGTCTCCGCCGCCCTCCCGGGCCTGGGCGGGCATGGCCGCGACGGCCACGAGCGCGAGTGCCAACGCTAATCTGCGCATCATCTGCCACCTCCGGCAACTACCTCTCGCCTTCATCACTTGAGACGGTCGGTCTGGCCGCGGCGGTGCTCGCCACGCTCGCCGTCGGGACCAGGCTCGTACTTTCTCATCTGGTTCTCATGGTCTTCACATGTGGCTTGGCTCCCACGCCGTCCACGGCACCACCAACCCGCTTCGATCGACTTCGCCGGGGCGTTCGCGCAGATTCTTGTAGACTACGGGGTGAGTCGGGGGACCGCGTGGCCTGCGTCTGAGGAACACGGTCGGGCTCGGGCTTCAGGGAGAACGAACGGGCGACCGATGGCGGCTCTCGAGGGCAAGACCTGCGTCGTGACCGGCGCAACCTCGGGCATCGGGCTCGTGACGGCCGAGCACCTCGGCGCCATGGGGGCGAGGCTCGTCCTGGTCGGCCGCGACACGGCGAAGGGCGAAGCGGCGCTTCTGCGGGTCAGGCGGCGAGCGCCCCAGGTCCAGGCCGAGATCCGCTACGCCGATCTCGCGCGGCTCGAGGACGTACGGCGTTTGGGCGCGGCCCTCGCCGCCGCCCTCCCCCGCGTCGACGTGTTGGTCAACAACGCCGGCGCCATCTTCCGCCGGCGCGACGTGACGCGGGACGGGCTCGAGCGTACCTACGCCTTGAACCACATGGCCTACTTCCTTCTGACCGCCTTGCTCAAGGAACGGCTCGCGGTGGCGGCGCCGTCGCGCATCGTCAACGTGGCCTCGGAGGCGCATCGCGGCGTGACGCTCGACTTCGACGACCTGCAGGGCTCGCGACACTACAACGGCTGGACCGCGTACCGGCGCTCGAAGCTCTGCAATATCCTCTTCACCCGCGAGCTGGCGCGTCGTCTCCAAGGCACAGGCATTACGGCGAACTGCCTCCATCCTGGCTTCGTGGCTTCGGGCTTCGGCGACAACAATGGCGGCGCGTTCCGCGTCGCCCTGTCGATCGCCAAGCGCCTCTTCGCCATCTCGGAGGGAAAGGGGGCGGCGACCACGGTCTATCTCGCCTCATCGCCGGAGGTGCAAGGCACGAACGGTCTCTACTTCAAGGGATGCAGACCGGCGCTCCCGTCGGCCGCGGCGCAAGACGACGGCGCGGCCCGACGGCTGTGGGAGGAGAGCGCGCGGCTCGCCGGTTTACCGTCCTAGTGCGGGCGTGCTCGACGATGGCGCGCCCTGGAGCGGGCCCGACCTTCGGCTTCGACGGGCGAGCCGACAGCTCCGGAGGACACGGACGTCGGCCTGACTCCTCGGGTCGGGGGTCTCCCCGGCGCCGTGTCCGGCCCCGCTGCGTGTCGAAGCTCAGATCAGTTAGCCACCGACTGCGACGACTCACGTCGCATGAAACTGGTGTAGGCTCGCCCTGTGCCGGCATCGAGGTCGGTCCGTTCTTGGTGCCACGAGCCCGGAGATCAGTTGGACCCAGAGCCCCACGAGCAC
>WNFT01035312.1_pt1 | contig 10195 bp, 11 predicted proteins | sample 5400191 | NCBI WGS metagenome assembly WNFT01 (sample SAMN13153359, study PRJNA577476) | soil metagenome | isolation source: 80 cm saprolite under Madrone tree | place: USA:California | collected 2016-06-14 | reverse complement strand
ATGGGCTGGCTCCGCGCGTTCAAGTCCACGATGACCAGTTTTGGCTCGCTCGCCATAAGCCCCATCAAGGCTTCGCCGTTCGCCGCCACTTTCACTTCCACGCCAAGCTGCTTCGCGGTTTCTGCCAGCTTCATCTGGAAGAACAAATCGTCCATCAGCGCCACCACTCTTCCCATTTCGCTCCGCCTTTTTTGAATAACTCCGCAATGTCTGCCCTGATATTATGCGCTCATCCTTCCCAACGGCGATGGCTCCCCGTTAAGATGCAGCTTCGCACTCAAAAGATGAGCACTCATCCTGAAGATGCCCGGCTTGCCTCCTGCGGCCCGCACGACGTGACTCTCTACACGCGTCCCGGCTGCCACCTCTGCGACGAGGCCAAGTCTGTTATCGCGCCGCTCCTGGGTGAATTCGGCGCCACCCTCCGCGAGGTGAATGTGGATGCTGATCCCGTTCTAAAGGATCGCTACGGTTGGGACGTTCCAGTGATCTTCATCGGGCGGAAGAAAGCCGCGAAGCATCGCGTGGATCTGGAACAGTTCCGGAAGCAACTTCACGATGCCGGAGCAAGCTGAAATCCCAGATTCAAATTCTGCGGCAGAAAATCGGTGTTCCTAGTGCCCGCTACCGGCATCGTGCGCGCCGACGGTTTCGTCCGGCACTGCGCCCTTGCGGCCTTTGACGCGGTCGTAAACGCTGAGCTGGCTGACGGAACCGAGGGCTTCGTTGTAAAAGGTCGGGATGCCCAGGGCCGTGCGCAGTTCTTCATTGAACTTCCGCAGATTTTGGAGGTGCGTAGCGAGCGCCGGCAATTTCACCCCGTCGTCGGTGAGCAGAAACTTCTGGTAGCCGGCGTCCCACAGCCGCGTGAACTTGCCCTTCAGCATGATGGTGGGAGGAATGGTCATCTGGTAAAGATCGTCGTGACCCTTGCGGAACTCCGCGCCGCAGCCGTATTTTTCGACGCGCACTACGCCGCGCGTGCTGCCCACCGCAAACCCCAGCGCCGCCAGACTCTCGATCGCCCTCGGTGAGAACTTCTCTTCGACATTCCACATGGTCTGTTCAGAGTAATGAATGCCCGCGCTTCTGTAAAGTCCAAAGGATTCCTCAAACACGTAGTCAACGGCTGGGGGGTCACAGGAGTCACGATCGCAGAGAGCGGCCTGCCTTACAGCGTCTATGATTTTTCGGGCACCGTCGCCAGCCAGTACTTCGGCGCGGGCGACGACTTCATCACCAATCCCTTGCTCAACGGGTCGCCCAAAGACACCCTTCTTCAAGGTACAACCGGCGTAAATGCTGGCAACCCAGTGCTCAACGGCGGCGCGTTCGGCATCAACGTCAATGCGCCTGCCACCAACGGTGTGCCTCCCTGCGGTCCCACAACCGACGAGAGTTCTCTCACCGCGGCGTGCGATTTCTCGGAAACGGGCTTTTCCACTGCCGGGCGTAATGCATTCCGGGGACCGTTCCAAACGCGCTTGGACTTTGGTGTAGTCAAGAAGTTTAAACTGAACGAACGGTTCACCTTGCGCTATGACGCACAATTCTTCAACATCTTCAATCATCCGAGCTTCGACGCGCCAAGCAACAACATCAGCCTGAATCCGTGCTTCGGCCCGAACCTGCAAACCAGTCCCGCGAACGGGTGCCAGTGGCAAGGCACGATTCCGGCTGTGCCGCCCTCGACAACTGCATTCGGGGATAAGACAGCTCCCTTTGGAGCAGGATTCATTCAGGGTACACTCGGCAGCCCACGCCTGATTCACATGGCGCTGCACCTCACCTTCTGACGCCGCAAAAGCGTGAGCAGGATGGTCTCGATGAACGGGGCCGCCTCTGCGGCCCCGGCTTTTTCGCGCGAACGAGCGCGCTTTGCTATGTCTCGAACCGCTCTCAAAGGCGGCCCCCTGTCCGAATCGAAAATCGGGCTTATATCTCCGGGCTTATATCCGGTGCGCGACATATAAGTGAGATCAACGTCGGCGGCCTTCCCAGTAATCCTCGAACCTACCGCTGAGTCGGCAGCAACGGAGGGCAATGATGGCGTTGGCTCCGCGCACGGTCCAGAACATGCCCGATTGTTTGAGGCGAGTCCCAATGATCGTTTTGCACCCGGCTTCGATCACACCGGAGCCGACGAACAGTTTTTGCCGGCGAAACTTGAGATAGCGCATGCGTTCGGCATGCGTCTCAAAATAGTCCGCTTCGGTGCGGATCTGCTTTGCCAACTCCGGATGGGAAGTAGCCAGAGAGCGCAGTGAGGCCACCAAGCTTTCCATTTTACCGTTGTCCAGTTTGTCCTGCTTGGTCATCATCCAGCGCCTCTGGCGGGGAGCATCGTTGGGGTAGAGTTTGGCCGCGAGTTCCCACAGGTGCTGGCGCGCATGATACAGATCCACGATCTGGATGGCGTCGGGGAAGTGCAGCTGAACGATGTTCCAGATCCATTCGGCGCCATCTCCGATCACCACTTTCTTCTCCGCGCGAGCCCAACCCCGGTGCCCAGCCTCGGTATAAAGACGTACACCGAATTCTTCGGCGGTCTCGATGGCCCCCACGTAGGTGGTGGAACCTTCCTCGCGCACGGGCCGGCCGTCCCGATCTACGGTGGTCTGCCTGAACACACAGCCCAGCTTGGCTTCGCGCGTGTGCGCGGGCTGGCCATCCCGCTTGCCGGCCCGCCCTTCGGTTTCCGCACGGACCATGGGAACGCCCGTGCCGTCCATCTGCACATAGAGGATAGGGATGCGCTGCCCCATCGCCACAGGCAATTCCAGTTGCATCGCCCGCTGCATGTTTTCTGCCTGGCGAGCAGCGATATCTTCTCCGATGGCCTCGGCGGTTCGCTCGACGGACTTCGTGGTGACCGAGAGGCCGGCCAGCAGGTGCATCTGCTCGCGACCATGATCGAAGGGGGCTTCATGGCCCACCACCGCTAACCTGCGTCGCACGCCAGGAGAAAGCTCCGTGCCTTCCACATCCAGTTCTCGATCAGCCGGGAATTGTCCCTGATGGCAGTCTGGGCATAGGTACTACGGGCGTTGTAGTTCCACCCACCCCACTGCGGTCAGCACAGGTTTGCAACGTAATTCCAAGTAGTGGGCCGCAGAACCGCAGGGACAAGGAAGCCGGCGCTGCTCGAGGCCCGGTGGATCGAACCGCAGCAAGGCGGTTAGCGCGGCGGCTCCTGCCTGGTGCATAGCGGAACGAACGGCCATCTCGACCGCTTCTAGGTCCCGCCCCCGCTGGTTGCGGTGTTCGCCGAGGATAAGCTGCAGCAGATGCTCTACTTCGCGGATGATTTCCTGCTGGATCGCTTCCGCCGTTTTTTTTCCTGGGCACTCTGCTCCTGCCCTTCGACCGGGCGCAGACGACAGATCTTCTGGTTGGTTTCCACCAGCTCATGAGTGAGCGCCTGAAATCGGCGAAAGGCGGCGATCTCCTTTTCCACCTTGCGCACTGCTGCCAGGGAAGACAAGGTTTGCGTAACGGTTTTGCCGCTCCTCTTCTGGGTCAGTTGCACTTGGGGGCCGTGGCCGGCATCGGTGGGCTTGGCACAATGACAATTGGGCTTGCCGCAGCGGCGGCGGACGCGGGTGACTGAGCCCGGCTGGAAGTCGCCGAGCTGGGAAACCTGTCGCAGCAAATCGCCCCTGAGGTTGAGCAAATTGGGTAAGGTGTCGGACATAGGGAAGGCTCCTTTATGGTACAGGCAGATATCTGTAAGTATATAATACTTTCAGATACAGACCGCAAAAAAAGAGACCTGCGGTACCCTCATCTTAATGTCGTGCACCGGCTTATATCTCCGGGCTAGGCTAGTGCATCTAATTCGGAGTAAAATGGTCGGATATCCCCTGCCTATTTGGCAGGGAGGAGAGGCTTGAGTCTCACTCTCATGGCTACCACGGGCCATATCACTGCATCTCCCCTCAAATCAAAGGGTCACGAGTCGGCCCAGCCGGGTCGTGTGGGGGAATCCTTGCTGGACCGCATTGGGAACACGCCCTTGTTTCGGCTCGAACGCGTTGGGCAGGAATTCCCAAACGTTGAATTCTGCGCCAAGGCCGAGTGGTTCAATCCTGGCGGCTCCGTCAAGGACCGGCCGGCGCTGAGCATGATTCAGGCCGGCCTCGCCAGCGGTGCGCTACGGTCGGGCAAGACCATCATTGACGCCACCAGCGGCAATACGGGAATTGCTTACGCGATGATCGGCGCGACGCTGGGTTTTCCCGTGCAGCTTTGCTTGCCGGACAGCGCTTCGCGCGAGCGCAAGCGCATCCTTGCAGCCGTCGGCGCGGAGCTCGTCATCACTCCCGGCGATGAAGGCACCGATGGGGCGATTCGAAAGGTTCACGAAATCGTCGCGGCAAATCCCGAGAAATATTTTTACCCGGACCAATACAGCAATCCCGCGAACTGGCAGGCGCACTATCGCACCACCGCCAACGAGATTTGGCAGCAAACGTCCGGCCGTATCACGCATTTTGTTGCGGCGCTGGGCACCAGCGGCACATTCGTTGGAACGACGCGGCGGCTGAAAGAGCTGAATCCTGCGGGATGGAAGCACATGCCGACGGCCATCCGGCCGGCGATTTATGACGACACGCTCGCCGACGAAAATTTGGAAGTGTCTACGGAAGAGGCTTACCGGCTGGTGAAACGGTTGGCGCGCGAAGAGGGCTTGCTCGTCAGCCCTAGCGCAGCTGCGGCCCTGCTGGGCTGCTTTAAGGTTGCGGCTGGAATCCCAAAGACTGAGCATGCTGTGATCGTCACTGTTTTTGCGGATTCCGCGTCGAAGTATTTGAACGAACGTTTTTGGGACGAAGAGTAGTGATGGCGGAAGCAAAGGCACTCTGGATTAGCGGACACTTAGCGGAGAGAATCCGCGCGCATGGCGCAGAGACTTATCCGCACGAATGCTGTGGAGCGCTGCTTGGACGTGATTCCAGCGCCGTCCGTGAGAACGATCGCGGTAGTGGCTCGCTCGCGCCCGCGCGAGAGATATTGCAACTCTTTCCTCTCGTCAATCGGCGTGACGATTCGCCGCGTAACCGCTTTTCGGTGACCGCGGAAGACGTCCTGGCGGCGGAAAAGGCCGCTCGCGAGCAGGGTCTCGAAGTGGTCGGATGGTATCATTCGCATCCCGACCATCCGGCGCGGCCAAGCGAATATGACCGCGACCACGCTTGGCCGTGGTATAGCTACATCATCGTCAGCGTGCATAACGGCGCGCCGCAGGACATGACTTCCTGGCGGTTGAACGACGACCGTGTGGAGTTTTCGCCCGAGGAGATTGAGATTCGCAATCGCGCCGCGGTGTAAGCCGGTGGTTTCAGCCAGCACAACGGAGAAAATGAAATGCCCGTGAAAGTAATGATTCCATCGCCGCTTCGCCCTTATGCGGGGAAGCGCGATTCGGCCGAGTTCAATGCCCGGACAGTCGGAGAGGCCCTCGGCCATTTGACGACGGAATTCGGGGACCTGCGCAAGCATCTCTTTACCGAAGATGGCAAGCTACGCAGCTTCGTCAACGTTTATGTGAACGATGAGGATATTCGCTATTTGGCGAAAGAGAATACGCCCACGAAGGACGGCGACACGATCAGCATCATTCCGTCCATCGCCGGCGGCATTCCGACATTGGAATAGCATCGAAGAGGAGCAAGGAACAGCAATGGCCACCACTGCACAGCCGCAGACCGGCGCAAAACCGGCAGCGAGCCTTTCCAACGAAGAGATTCTGCGCTACAGCCGCCACCTCATCATGCCGGAAGTTGGCATGGAGGGGCAGCTCAAATTGAAGAATGCCAAGGTGCTGCTCATCGGCACTGGCGGCCTCGGCGCGCCACTCGGTTTGTATCTTGCCGCCGCTGGCGTCGGCAAACTCGGTCTGGTTGACTTTGACGTGGTCGACTTCACGAATCTCCAGCGCCAGGTTACCTTTGGCACCAGCGACGTCGGAAAGCCGAAGAGCGAAGCCGCACGAGCGCGGCTTGCGAACCTCAATCCGGACATTCAGATTCAGTCGTTTGAGACGCAACTAACCAGCGCCAACGCGCTCGAGCTTTTTAAGGATTTTGATGTCATCGTCGACGGGACGGACAATTTCCCGACACGGTATCTCGTCAACGATGCTTGCATCCTGCTCGGAAAGCCAAACGTTTACGGCTCGATATTCCGGTTTGAAGGGCAGGCAACCGTGTTTGGCATGCCTGATGGCCCGTGCTACCGCTGCCTTTATCCTGAACCACCTCCGCCTGGGCTTGTGCCTTCCTGCGCGGAAGGCGGCGTGCTCGGCGTCCTGCCCGGAATCGTTGGTTCCATCCAGGCGATGGAGACGATCAAGCTGATTCTTGGCCGCGGCGACAATCTCGTGGGGCGATTGCTTTTGTTTGACGCTCTCGGGATGAAGTTCCGCGAACTGAAGCTCCGCAAGAACCCGAATTGCCCGATGTGCGGCACGCATCGCACCATCACCAAGCTGATCGACTATTACCAATTCTGCGGTGTGCGCGGCGAAGAAGCACCCGGCCCGACTGTCCAGGTGCCGGAAATCACTCCGCGCGAACTCAAAGCCCGCCTCGATCGTGGAGATGATTTGTTCATTCTCGATGTGCGAGAGCCTCATGAATACCAGATCTGCAACCTGAAGGGGCACCTGCTTCCGCTCGGGGAGCTGACGCGGCGCGTACACGAACTCGATTCCTCGCGGGAAATCGTCGCGCATTGCCGTAGCGGGAAGCGCTCTGCAGAGGCCGTGGACTTCTTGCGAAAAGCTGGTTTCCGCAAGATCCTCAACCTGAAAGGCGGTATCCTCGCGTGGTCCGACGAGGTTGATCCGTCCGTTCCAAAGTACTGATTTTTTCGTGGAATTTCGTTGCGTGACTGGCACGCCTCGGTCTGGCCGGGTGCTTGTCGTTTAATCTTGTTGCTGCGTCAAAGTGCGGGCATACTCTCAATTGCTCAGGGAGAAAAGATGGCAGCCGCGAAAATTACGGTTAATCACAACGGATCCATCCGGATTGAGGGCGACTTTGAAATTGTCGATCCTCTGGGCAATCCGTTTGGTCTCGCCGGGCGTACGGTGGTCAGCCTCTGCCGATGCGGGCACTCCGCAAACAAGCCTTTCTGCGACGGTTCGCATAAGACTAGTGGGTTCGCCGACACGGTGGCGGCCCGGGAACTCCCGCCGCCAAAGCCGAAGCTCTAACACGGTCGAGGTTGACCTGCCGACTGTTTCAAATGTTGAGAATGTCTCAGAATGAGACAATCACAAATTTCTCCATGATACTGGCCATACGCCCGGTAACTCTAACGAAACAAAAATGATAGCGTCTCAATTCGCAAAATTGCAGGCAGTCGCAGTGTCTCGTAGTTATTTCCAAGCTCTTCCCCCTATTAGGCTCGATTCTTAAACTATTTAGTTTCAATTAGTTGCGAGTATGAATTTTCGTCCAGAAAAGGGCACCAACTTGCACTTCTCGCTAGTTGCCAGTTTTTCTTCGGCGTTTGGGGGATATTGTGGGTGTTTGGGGCACGATCCTAGGGTTTCTCAGTGACGACCGTGATTCGGTTGCCACGAGGAGTCTTCATAAGCGTGCTCTGGTCGCGTCCGGCGCGCTGTCCCTCACCCTTTTTCTCGCCGTTGTCTTCTACCTGCGGCAAATCAGCGTTGCGGGCTCCCCTCAAGGCTATTTGTACCTAGAAGTGGGCGGCACACTCCTCAGTTTCTGTTACGCCGCCAATGCCTTGGTGCGCTTCCGCGGCACTCACGATCGCACGGCGCTGATCCTGTCATTCGGGTTTGTACTGTCGGGGATCATCGAGACCGTCGGCTGCTTTGGCCTGAACGATTGGCTAACGTCCGGCGCCCTGGCGGTCTCTCGCGTCCCTATGGGTTGGATGGTAAGTCGCACTTTGCTGGCAGTCCTCTTGCTCGCCGCCATCGCCGTTGAGCGCTACATGCCTACGGCCCGGCAGCCCAGCAAGGAAACGGCCGCCGCGCTGCTGGTTGTTGCCCTGGCTGCCTACATGACCAGCGCCGCGTTTCTTGCCGCTCCGGCCGCTCCCATTTCGCATGCCGCAAACTTTCTATCCCGTCCCTGGGACTTGCTTCCCGCTGCGCTGTTCTTGATAGCTGCAATCTGTTTTCGTGAGCGCCTGAAAAACGACAGGGCCAAGAAGAGTACTGCGACGCTCTTCGATCACTCTCTCTTGATCGTGGCTTCGCTCAATGTCGTTTGCCATGCATCAGCGGCGTTTTCCCGGCAGCTATTCGATGGCCCGTTTTTTCTGGCGGAAGTAAGCAAGACGATCAGCTACGTCGTGATGCTCTCTGGCGCGTTGCTGGATCAGGCGCGTCTTTTTGAACAAGTGCGCTCAATGGCAGTCACCGATCCGTTGACCGGATTGTCGAATTACCGCCGGCTTATCAGCGTTCTTGAGGCGGAGCTTGATCGTTCTCGCCGCACGCAGCGCCCGTTCAGCGTCGTGCTTCTCGACATGGACGGACTCAAGATCATCAACGATCAGTACGGGCACCTGACCGGCAGCCGGGCGCTGGTGCGCATCTCCAAGATTCTGCGCAATCACTCTCGGGCGATCGACACAGCGGCGCGATACGGGGGCGACGAATTCGCACTGGTTCTGCCCGAAGCCGGCAAGGACATTGCGTCACGCGTCGTCTCGCGAATCCGCGAACGTCTTTCCTCTGAGCCGGAGCACCCCAAGCTATCCGTCAGTGCGGGCGTTGCGGCTTTCCCGGAAGATGGCGACTCGCCGGAAAAACTTCTTGGCGCCGCCGATCGCGCGCTCTATGCCATGAAGCACCATGGCAAGAAAAGCGTTCAAAATTTCACGCGCATTGCCGCGTGCCTGTGAGGATGAGCAAGAGCATGCCTCACGCGAAGAGATTTACGTTTCACAGAGCCGAAAGCCGCATCCCCATGGAAATCCCCGTTCTGATTGACGGCCATCGCGAGGCGCCAGGCTCGGAATCGACTTTTACTGAGAATGTGAGCGCGCGTGGCGCTCGCGTGGTAAGTGCGCGCCGTTGGCAACCAGGCGAACCCCTGGTGTTTGCCTCGCGCACTGGAGAGTTTCGTTCCTCGGGCCGTGTTGCATACTGCCAGCCATTGCAAGGCGACGGTTTTGCCATTGGCGTGGAGTTCCTCAAGAAGGCCTGAAGCGCCTGGCGGCTCGGAACCGAGCTGCCAGGCGCTTCAGTTTTTTTCTCCCAGTTCGGACGTTTTGGTTGCTGCCAAAGCCGGCCCCTCGGCTGCCCGGTTGTAGCCCTCACTCGGAGAATGCTGCCTCTGAACGGACGGCGTCCCCCTGCCCTAGAAAATAGCGCTCGCTAACCCAGGCTCGGGTGAGGCGGGCGAGTTGACTACTCCAAGTAAAATATCTTGCGTCGTGCTGCCATTCCAGAAGGTTTCATGAAGTTCATTGTCATTACTGCTGACGTAAAACACAGTGTTATGACCGCCAAAGGCATAGCCTGTCAGCGGGGACGCAGAGAAAGGAAAGCCGGAAGGAGGTGCCGCTCCGCCCAAGGTTGTCCAATCATCCCATTTTTCCTGACTTCCCGTCCACCACATCTGGTCAATATTCTCGGAAGAATTTGCGACGTAATTAACGGTGGGCTGGCCGTTGAACATGTATCCCATCAGTGGACTGACGACATATCGGGCTTCAACAATCGGGGCGCCTGCTGCGGCGGTAACGTCGTTTGTATTCCAGCGCGAACCATTCCACCACGCCTGATGGACGTGAAGGTCGCCTCCAACAAAGTACACTGGACCGTTGCTATTGAGTTGGTACCCGAGAAGTGAACTTCCAGAAATGGGGAGGGGCGCCCCCGAGGCCACGGTTACATCCGAGGTGAGCCAGCTGCTGTTGTACAGGTAGGTCTCGTGAATGTGCCCATCGGTCCCGATAAGGAAAACTTGCGGAGTGCTATTAAACAGATACCCAGTCATCGCGGTCCCTGATGACGGAGTTATTCCCGTGGGCAGGCTGGGCTGAACCTGCCAAGTACTCCCAAATCCCTCGACTTCAACAAGCACCTGAGTTCCGTTGCTCTGCCCAATGTAGAAGATCCGTGGCGTCCCGTTTGAGTCCGTGAAGCCCACTACGTTGGTGTTTGTGTCGGGGGTTGGGGCATTAATGGAACTAGCCGCAAAAG
>WNFT01021370.1_pt1 | contig 10196 bp, 6 predicted proteins | sample 5400191 | NCBI WGS metagenome assembly WNFT01 (sample SAMN13153359, study PRJNA577476) | soil metagenome | isolation source: 80 cm saprolite under Madrone tree | place: USA:California | collected 2016-06-14 | reverse complement strand
TGGCCGCGTACTCCTCGCGCGTCTGGAGGGGCTTGTTCGACAGGAAGGCGACGCGCCGCGCCTCCGCGCGCAGCGCGGCGATCGCCTCCGCCGCGCCGTCGACGAGCTGCTCGCCCAGATAGACGGTTCCATCCAGGTCAACGAGCCAGCCGCGATACGGAAATCGAACCGCCACTAGCGGAGAAGCGGGAGAACCGCCGACTGAGCGAGGTCGAAGAGGGGAGCTGGCAACAGGCCCAGCTGCACGACCCCCCACAGGGCGACCACGAGGGCGAGGGCGCCCGCGAAGGACGGGACGACGGAGGTGGGCGTTCCCTCGGGCTCGCGCATGTACATGCTCACGATCACGCGGAGGTAGTAGTAGGCCGCGATGGCCGAGTTGAGCACCCCGATGACGGCGAGCCAGTAGTACCCGGAGCGCACGGCGGCGCCGAAGAGGTAGAACTTGCCGACGAATCCCGCCGTGGGCGGGATCCCGATCAGCGAGAGCAGGAAGATCGTCAGGGCGAGGCCGAGCAGCGGGTGGCGGTTCGCGAGCCCCGCGGTGTCCTCGAGACGCACCGCCTCTTCCCCGCCCCGCTCGAGAAGCAGGATGACCCCGAAGGCCCCCGCCGTGGTGAAGGTGTAGACGAGGAGGTAGAAGAGCACGCCCCCGTTGCCGAGGGCCCCGCCCGCCACGATCCCCACCAGGATGTAGCCCACGTGGGCGATGGAGGAGAAGGCGAGCATGCGCTTGAGGTTCTGCTGGGCGAGGGCGATCACGTTGCCCACCGTCATGCTCAGCACCGCCATGCCCCAGAGGAGGAGCGCCCAGTCCGCCTGCACAGGACGGAGGGAGGCCAGGAGCAGGCGCAGGAACGCCGCGAAGGCCGCCGCCTTGGAGCCGGTGGCGATGAGGGCGGTCACGGAGGTGGGCGCTCCCTCGTAGACGTCGGCCGTCCACATGTGGAAGGGCACCGAGGAGATCTTGAAGCCGAAGCCCACCACGAGAAGGCCGAAGCCGATGAGGAGGAGGGGATCGCGCCCCGCGCCGGCCGCCACGGCCACCCCGAGCTTGTCGAGGTTGGTCGAGCCCGTGGCGCCGTAGATGAGGGCGATCCCGTACACGAAGAAGCCGGAGGCGAACGCGCCCAGCAAGAAATACTTCATGGACGCCTCGCCCGCCTCGATGCGGGAGCGGAAGAAGCCCGCGAGCACGTAGAGGGACAGCGACATCGTCTCGAGACCCAGGAAGATCACGATCAGGTCGTTGGCGCTGGCCATGATGACCATGCCCACGGCAGAGAAGAGCACGAGGATGTAGAACTCCCCCGACTCCTGGCCGCGCCGGCGCAGGTAGTCGATGGACAGCAGCAGCACGAGCCCGGTGGCGTAGCCGATGACGAGATTGAAGAAGAGGGCGAAATTGTCGAGGACGACCATGCCGCGGAAGGCCGAGACGTCGGAGCCCCAGAGGAGCAGGGTGGTCACGAGGGCGGCGATCACGCCGGCCAGCCCCACGAACCCCAGATGCTCGCGCCGGCCACGCGGGGGGAGGAGATCGAGGGCCATGAGCGCGAAGCCCGTCAGCGTGAGGACGAGGGCCGGCGCGATCGCGACCAGTCCGGCGAGCACGTCCGTCATGGAGTGCGGGGGACGAGGGCGGTGGTGGCGGCCGCCTTGGTCTGCACCTGGGTGATGAGCGCCTGCACGCTCGCCTCGGTCTTGCTCGTGAAGGCCACCGGGTACACGCCGATCCAGAAGATCAGGGCGAGCACGGGCGCCAGGATCACCCACTCGCGGGCCGAGAGGTCTCCGAGTCGCCGGTTCTCCTCGCGGGTGACGGGGCCGAAGACCACGCGCTGGTACATCCACAGGAGATAGACGGCGGCGAAGATGATCCCCGCCGTCGCGAGCACGGCGGCCGGACGGTGGACCTGGAAGGCGCCCACGAGAATCAGGAACTCGCCGACGAAGCCGTTGAGTCCGGGCAGGCCGAGCGAGGAGAGGCAGACGATGAGGAAGAGCGCGGACAGGGCGGGGACGACCGTCCAGAGACCGCCGTAGTCGGCGATGAGACGCGTGTGCCGCCGCTCGTAGAGCATGCCCACGATCAGGAAGAGGGCGCCCGTGGAGAGTCCATGGTTGACCATCTGGATGATGCCGCCCACCAGGCCCTGCGGATTGAGGGTGAAGAGGCCGAGGACCACGAAGCCCAGGTGGCTCACGCTCGAGTAGGCCACGAGCTTCTTGATGTCCACCTGCACCGTGGAGACCCACGCGCCGTACAGGATGCCGATGACGGCGAGGGTGAACATCCACGGCGCGAAGGCGAGGGTGGCCTGGGGAAACAGGGGCAGGCAGAAGCGCAGGAAGCCGTAGGTGCCCATCTTCAGGAGCACGCCGGCCAGGATCACGCTGCCCGGGGTCGGCGCTTCCACGTGGGCGTCGGGCAGCCACGTGTGGAACGGCCACATGGGCACCTTGACGGCGAAGGCGAGCGCGAAGGCCAGGAACAGGAGGTCCTGCGCGCGTCCGGCGGGCAGCACGTAGCGGGCGAGCACGGGCAGGTCGAAGGTGTAGGTGCCCGTGGCCGCCCCGTGCAGGAAGTAGAGGGCGAGGATGGCCACCAGCATGAGGAGCGAGCCCGCAAGCGTGTAGAGGATGAACTTGATGGCCGCGTAGACGCGGTTCGGTCCCCCCCAGATCCCGATGATGAGATACATCGGGATGAGCATGGCCTCCCAGAAGATGTAGAAGAGGAAGAGATCGAGGGCGAGGAAGACCCCGAGCATCCCCGTCTCGAGCAGGAGCATGGTGATGGCGAATTCCTTCCAGCGCCGCTCGATCGAATCCCACGAGGCCAGAATGGTCAGGGGCATGAGGAAGGTCGTGAGCAGCACGAGGAGGAGGCTGATCCCGTCCACGCCCAGGTGATAGGAGACGCCGAGGGTGGGCATCCACGGTGCCTGCTCGACGAACTGGTAGTCGGCCGCGGCGGGGTCGAATCGCGTGTAGAGGGGCAGCGACAGGGCGAAGGTCACCACGCTGGTGACGAGCGTCGTGACCTTGACCAGCGTGTCGCTCCGGCGCGGGAGCAGGAAGATGACGGCCGCCCCCAGCGTCGGAACAAACGTGACGAGCGAGAGCACGTGGGTCACGGGTGGGCGAAGAGCAGGAACGCGATCACGGCGATGGCGCCCACGAGCATGGTCAGGGCGTAGTTCATGACGAAGCCCGTCTGGAGACGGCGCAGGCCGCGGGCCCAGGCGAGGATCAATTCGGCCACGCCGTTGACGAGGCCATCGATGACCCTGGGGTCGAAGACGCGGGCGAGCCAGAGCGAGCCCCGATAGATGGGCTGGACGATGAGGGCGTCGTAGATCTCGTCCACGTAGTACTTGTTCAGGAGCAGCTTGTGCACGGCCGTCCGCGGCACCCCGATCGTCGCGGGGTCGACGGGCCGGCGCCCGTACATGAGCCAGGCGAGGAAGGCGCCGCTCGCCGCCACCACCACGGCCACCGCGGCCAGAGCGAGCGCCGTCACTCCGCCGTGCTCGGCTTCCTTGAAAGGCAGCACCGGCGAGAGGAAGCGCGCGAACGCCGTCCCGTGCGCCGACGGCACGCCGAGGACGCCGGCCACCACCGTCACCCAGGAGCAGGACGAGCCCGAGTGCGATGTGGCCTTCGTGGAAGGTCGAGGCCAGGATCTCGTCCTTCGAGAAGAAGCCCGCGAAGGGCGGCAGACCCGCCAGGCCCCACGCGCCGACGAAGACCGTGACCGTCGTCACCAGCATGCGCGGGGCGAGCCCCCCCATCTTTCTCAGGTCCTGCTCACCGCCCAGCCCGTGAATGACGCTGCCCGCGCCGAGGAAGAGCAGGGCCTTGAAGAAGGCGTGCGTCACGAGATGGAAGACGCCCGCCGCGTAGGCGCCCACGCCCACCCCCACGAACATGTAGCCGAGCTGGCTGATCGTGGAGTAGGCGAGCACGCGCTTGATGTCGGTCTGGACGAGGCCGATGGTGGCCGCGAAGAGCGCGGTGAGCCCGCCCACCCACGCCACGATCTCGAGAGAGAGCGGGGCCATCTCGAAGAGCTTGTGGCAGCGCGCCACCATGTACACGCCCGCCGTCACCATGGTCGCGGCGTGGATGAGGGCGGAGACGGGCGTGGGGCCTTCCATGGCGTCGGGCAGCCAGGTATGCAGGGGCAGCTGCGCCGACTTCCCGCAGGCGCCCGTGAAAGGGTGCCGAAGGTCGTCCAGATCAGCATGATGCCGAGGCCGAAGCCGAAGTCGCCCACCCGGTTGACGATGAAGGCCTTCTTGCCCGCGTCCGTGGCCGACGGCTTCTCGTACCAGAAGCCGATCAGGAGGTACGAGCAGAGCCCGACCGCCTCCCATCCGACGTAGAGGAGGAGGAAGTTGCCCGCGAGCACGAGCATGACCATGGAGAACACGAAGAGATTGAGATACGTGAAGAAGCGCGCGTAGCTCGGATCGTCGTGCATGTAGCCGGCGGAGTAGAGGTGGATGAGGAAGCCCACGCCGGTGACCACGAGCAGCATGACGGCCGAGAGCTGATCCACCTGCACGGTGATGGCGGCCTTGAAGGCGCCCGCGGCGATCCACGGGAAGAGCTCACCGACGTACGTCTCGCCGTTGAGGACGCGGAGGAAGACCGCGCACGACACGAGGAAGGAGAGGCCCAGCGCGGGCACCGCCACCCAGTGCGCGCGGTGGCCTGTCGCGCGGCCGAAGAGGGCATTGACGAGCGTGCCCACGAGCGGAAGGAACGGGATCAGCCAGACGAGTCGTGACATTGTGCTTTTCTGTACAAACCCGCCACACTCTAGCGGAAGGGTATGGGGGTGTCAAGGACGGGCGGGGTCGACCCAGCCGAAGAACACGAGCGGGACGAGATAGAAGAAGAGGAGGTGGCCGGTGGCCATGCGCAGCGTGATCGCCGCGCGCGTCACCACGTCGTCCTCGACCATGAGGCAGAGGACGAAGTTCATCCAGGCGTAGAGGGCGGCCCCGATCACGAGGAAGCGCAGGCCCGGAGGCACCGCGGCCACGAGACCTCGCCAGTCGCGGACGGCCACGCGTCCCCATTGCCGCCGGATGGCCGCGGTTCGCCGGAGCCGCGCGATCATCCAGAGGGCGAGGAGGAACACGCCCACCTCGAGCGTCCAGATGGTCCGCTCGCCGAGCCACCGCGCCCACGGCGTGAACGAGAGGAGATGCGCGGCGGCGCTCGCGAGAAAACCTACCGCGGCCAGCCTCATGGCGATCATGGCTCTCGTCTCCCGACTCGACCCTCGGCTCGCACTACAGCACATTCCTGGCAGCCCGGCGAGAGGACCTTGCTATCCTTGCCGCATGGCCCGCTCCACCGTCCGATTCTGGTTCAGCATCATCGTCATTCCCACCTTCCTCGTCGTCGCGGTCCTCGGATACTTCGCGTGGCGGCAGTCCGTTCCGGGCGTCCGCGCGATCCTCGAGCCCGTCCCGCGCTGGATCGGGGTCAAGACACCGCTCGCCGTGGATCTCCATGCGGTGCGCGGCGGCGTCCGCTCGGTGGAGATCCGCCTCAAGCAGGGCCCCGCGCGCGTGGTCCTCACCAAGCAGGCCTTCACCGGCCCGGAGTCGAGTGCGCAGCGCATCGAGCTCGTGATCAACGGCGGCACCCTGGGCCTGCGCGAAGGCGGCGCCGTGCTCGAGGTGCGCGCCCGCGACGGCTTCTGGCGGCCCATCCGCGTGGACGACAAGCCCGTGGCCTCCATACCCGTCACCCTCGACTTCACGCCGCCCTCCGTCGAGGTCGTCTCGGCCACGCGCTACTGGGCCAAGGGCGGCGGCGGGCTCGTGGTCGTGCGCTCTCGAGGCGCCTCCCGAGTGGCGGTGGGCGTGGGTCCCCTGTCGTTCCGCGCGTATCCCGCGGGGCCGGCCGACTCCAATCTCCACGTCGCCATCGTCGCCCTCCCCTGGAACTACGAGGTGGGGACGCCCATCGCCGCCGTCGCCCAGGACGAGGCGGGCAACACCACCACGCGCAACGTCGCCGTCGAGGTCAAGGGCCGGCGCTTCAGGAGCGACGTGATCGACGTGAAGGACGACTTTCTGGAGCGCAAGCTTCCCGAGCTCCTGCCCGAGCGCGGGGGGGCGATCCCGCGCGACCAGCTCCTCGAGGCCTTTCTCACCGTCAACCGCGACCGTCGCAAGCAGGCCGAGGAGACCAAGCGCACGCTGGCAGCCAAGACGCAGCCGCGGCCGCTCTGGGACGGCGTCTTCCTCCAGCCGCGCAACACCAAGGTCTTCTCCAATTTCGCGGAGACGCGCACGTACCGCTACCACGGTCGCGAGGTCGACACCCAGGTCCACTTCGGCTATGACCTCGCCGCCGTGCGCCACGGGCCGGTGCCCGCGGCGAACGCGGGCGTGGTCGTCTTCGCGGGCCCGCTATCGATCTACGGCAACACCGTCATCGTGGATCATGGGCTGGGACTGCAGACGCTCTACGCGCATCTCTCGACCATCGGGGTCAAGGAAGGCGATCAGGTGCGGCAGGAGCAGGAGCTCGGGCGGTCCGGAGACTCCGGGCTCGCCATGGGCGATCACCTGCACTTCGAGGTGCTCATCGGAGGGATCTCGGTGACGCCGGTCGAGTGGTGGGATGCGCGATGGATCCGCGACCACATCGGTCGGCCGCTGCGCGAGGCGAGCCTGCTCCTCATCGAGTCGATCATGCCCGAGCTGGCGAAGGAGCAGGCCGCGCCGCCGCCCCGCCGTCGTCGGGCGGCCGCCGTGCCCCCGCGCTCCCAGCCCACCACGAAAACCGAGAGCCCCTAGGCAGGCGGCTCAAAAAGGTCCAGATGCGAGGCGGCGCCCCGCCGTTCGAGTTGAGCGGCGGCCCCTGGCTGTCGCGAGACGAGAGCTGAGTTGATCTGCAGGCGAGGCGTACTCTCTGTACGTTGAGCCTGCAGTCGAGGGCGCCAACGAAGCAGCTGGGCCTTTTTCAGCCGCCTGCTAGCGGGCTACTTTGACGAGGGGAAGGGCGCCTTCCATCTCGCCCTTCATGACGGGATGCTGGTTGGCTCCGACCGAGCGCGACTTCGTGGCCACCTGCTGCTCGAGATACTCGTAGAGCTCCTGGACGGTGACGATACCGTCCTTGTTGAGGTCGGCCGCGCCCTTGAGCCCTTCCACGAGGTAGTAGGTGAAGATGCCGTGCCCGAGCTCCACCAGCTCGACCGACACTTCGGAGGTGCGCGAGGCCGTAATGATGGCGCGCCCCTTCGAGCGGGTCAGCCGCTCGAGGAACTGGTCGTCCAGGTTGGTGGCGCGCGTGCGCTTGGAGCTGAAGGTCCGCCCCCCCGCGGCGCCGCTGTAGCAGGCGTCGAGGAAAACCACCATGCGCTCGGCTTCGACGCGGCCGAAGATGGTCTGCATCTCGTCCATGGGCAGCGCCGTCGAGTACAGATCGTCCGGGTCGGCGTCGGCGGGGATCAGGTACTTGGCGAGCCCGTCGCGCTCGACGCCCCGCTGGTCCACCTCGGGAGCGCCGTGCCCCGCGAAGAAAATCAGCACCGTGTCGTCCTTCTTGGCCGAGCGCGCGAGGAAGGTGCCGAGGGCCCACTTGATGTTGCGCAGGGTCGGCGGCTTCTCGCTCTTGTCGGTCAGGAGGAGCACGTGCTCCTTCCGGAAGCCCCCGGGGCCGATGAGGACCTGGTACAGGGCCTCGGCGTCCGCCACGCTGTAGCGGAGCGAGGGGATGTCCGTGCTCTGGTAGCGTCCCACGCCGATGACGACGGCCCACCGGTCGCTCGCCGTCTTCACGGGCGGCGGCGCGGCGGGCGCCGCGGCCACCGGCGTGGGCTTGTCGTAGATGACGGTGCGCAGCTCCTGCTTGATGGTGCCGTCGGGCTCCGTGGCCGTCACCACGATGGCATTGGCGCCTTCGCGGAAGGTGACGGGCGCGCTCACCGCGATGGAGCGCGGCGGCGCCTTGTCGCTCTGCTGGTGGACCTGGATGCCGTTGAGGGCCACCGTGACCTTGGCCACGCCCTTGCTCGAGGTCACCAGCGCCGCCACCACGCTCGATTCCTCCGTCACGCGGGAGCGGTCTTCGGGGTACCGGAACGACACGGTCAGCGGCGCGGCCTTCTCGTAGTAGACGGTCCGCACCTCCTGCTGGGTGACGCCGTCGGCATCCGTGGCCGTGATGACCACGGTGTTCTGGCCCTCGCGAAGCTTGATGGGCAGGTTCACGGCCGCCGAGGTCGTGCCGGGCTCCTGGCGCGCGACCTCGACCCCGTTGAGGGAGACGGCCACGCGGCGAACGCTCTTGCCGCCCGAGGCAAGCCCGGCCAGGGCCACCGTCTCGTTGTCGAAGCGCGCCTGATCGACCGGCGAGGAGAGCGTCACCTGGAGTGGAACCGCCTTTGGAGGAGGAGCGGGCGCGGGTGAGGCGACGTGAGGCGGCGGCTGGGGAAGAGATGGGCCGCCCGGAGGTGGAACGGGGGCGCCGATCGGCGGAACGGGACCGTGCGGCACGCCCGCCACGCCCGGGCCTCGAGGCGGCAGATAGAAGACGCCGCGGGCCTCCTGCCGGGTGGTGCCCTCGGCATCCACGGCAGTCACGATGACGACGTTCTTGCCCTCGCGCAGCTTGATCGGCACGTCCAGCGCGATCTCCGGCTTGGGGGCGCGCCGCTCGTTCTTGCTCGCCACTTCGGCGCCGTTCAGGGTGACGACGACGGAGGCCAGACCCTTGCCCGCGGTGACCTTGCCCCCCAGCGTGAGGGTATCGGTGCCCACGCGCTCCTTCTCGGGCATGCCCTCGAGCGCGAACTGTATCGGACCGGCGATGGGGTGATCCAGGCCGACCAGCTGGAACCGGAGAATACCGGAGGACCCCTCCGCCTTGATGTACTGGCGCGCCTCCGGCGAGTACCAGAGATGATTTTCGAAGCTGCGGCCACCCTGATTGGTAAACGTGAGGACGATGTGGAAGGCCTTGAAGGTTCCCGCGAACACCTGGACATCTTCGTAGTCGACGACCCTCCAGTTGATCGAGACGGGGAACGAGCGCCCGGCGGTGCTCGTCGTCTCCCAGAAGCTGTTCTGGTAACCGGACTTGCCCACTTCGAGCGGCCACTTCATCTCGACGGGCGGGCTGAAATCGAGGACGCTGTCCCCCCGCTGCGCGCGGGCGATTCCGAGATCCTTGGTCAGGTGGATCTCCCACCGCGGCCTCGTGGAGAAGACGTAGACGTCCTTCTCGATGCGGATGAGCTCGTAGAGGCCGTCGTTGCGGACCCACTTCTCGCCGAGGGTATACGTCGGCCGCTCGGCTCGCGGCTTGGCCTGCGCGTGGGCGAGCGCCGGCGCGAGCACGAGGGCGAGGGCGAGGGCGAGCGCCGAGAGGCGCGCAACACGCTTCAGGTCTGAACAAGCCATGTGACGACCGTATCCGGACGGGCACGGTCGTGTCAAACCTGGCGAGAGCGGGAAATCGGCTTGGAAGCCCGGGTACTTACCGACGGGCCGAGAGGTCCCGGGCGTCCACGTACTCCCGCTGGGCGAGGTCGGTCAGACCGGTGGTCTCGTAGACCTGCCCCAGCAGCAGATGCAGGGTCGGCTCGTCGGGATCCTTGGCCAGGGCGGCAAGGAGCTCGCGCCGGGCCTCGGCGTAGAGCCCGTCGCGGAGGAGATAGCCGGCGCGCATGATGGCCACGCTCGAGTCGGGATAGCCGGGGAGCGAGGCGGCGACGAGGATGCCGAGCGATTCCCGCACGCGCGCGGCATCTCCGGGCGCCAGGATCTCGAACTCGGTCTGCTGGACCGGCTGCCCCCCGGCCTCGAGCTGCCAGAGATAGCGGACGCCGGGCTGGAGCGCGGGCGCGGAGGCGGGATAGGCAACCGGACGTCGCGGAAGATCCGCCTGCTCCCAGAGCAGCCCCTGGGCGGAGAGCACGCGGACGCGGTAGCGCTGGGTGTCCGAGCCGTTCCACTCGAAGGCGACCGCGCCGGGGAGGATCTTGGTGTCCCGCGGGGCGAGCTGGACCACGCGCGGCGGGCGCACGTTGCGCACCGAGAGCGGGAGGTAGGCCAGGTCCTTCTGCTTGCCGGAGAGAAAGTCCGTGACCCCGCCCACGAGACCCCGCAGCTTGTCGCCGGAGGCGGCCGCGGCGGGCGGCTGCACCGTGAACGGCG